>FPIC01020107.1_pt1 | contig 83652 bp, 69 predicted proteins | sample 1504481 | NCBI WGS metagenome assembly FPIC01 (sample SAMEA4475357, study PRJEB15587) | soil metagenome | biome: Soil; feature: Field | place: India | collected 2015-03-11 | depth 0 m
CGTTCGCCCTGAGCCACCATCAAACTCTCCGTTGTAAATTAAATTTACAACCGAGAGTTGTGCAGCTCTAAAAGAGCCGCAAAGGTGAAACTCTGTTAAATTGACCTGGCTCTGTGCATGCCTTTTTTCAAAGAACATACTCAAACTTTAGGCAAATACAAATATAATAAATTTTTTTGTCTTTGTCAAGTTTAACTCTTCTCGTGAAGCTTACATAAGGCAGTAGTAAATTTAATAAAATTTTCAATTGAGTTCAAATTACCGCTAGGTGAGAAATACTGCGTTTCATTGACCATCCTGAACATACTTAAACCCAAGTTTAATTGAAAGCTCCGCTTTCATAAGCTCTTTTCCAAGATAAGCAGCGTGAGAAAGCTGCGTAACCCAACCGTTCTTGATAATTGTCCAATAAATGCTCCTCGCATCTTTCCCTTCTATCACCCGCAGTAGTTTGTTCTCGTAAGAATAATGTTCAACAATTATGATTTCCTTTTCACGTTGAGGTATTATCACAAAATAACCTGCTCTGTCCATCTCAACTCTATCGGGCTCCTGAGCTTGAATAACTTGCACACTTTCAGTGAATTTAATTTCACCCGTGAACTCACATAAGCTACATGAGATAATCACTTGACGAGAAATTTTCCTAATTTCATCGACAATTGTATCTATATCTTCACACCCGATCATGTCAATAACTTGAACTTGTTTACGAAACGTTTCGACTTCTTCAGGGGTTACGTTTTTTAAAATAGGACGCTTTCCCGGGGAAGCGATAACCCTCATTTTTTCATCAACACCATTTTCTTTTAAAGCAAGAATTGTCCTACCACTGTAGTGACCTTCGGATTCCTTACCAACTAAAAGAAGAGCACGAATTGTAGGGTTAGTTATCGTATTCTTGATGATTTTATCGATCCCAATGTTTTCTGTTTCCGTTTTTCCAACAATGCAAAGTTCTTTGGGTCTTACCTTGGCAAGCTGTTCTGCGAGTTCAACACTTGCAAGAGTTGACACGGCAACTGGACATTCAGCACCGTCGCAGAAAGCAAAATATTCACCAGCAACAACGGGCCATGTTTTTTCTCTTACTTCAAATGTACAACTTAGGGCACTTGATTCAGCTTCGGGAAAAGCTTTATTAAATACATTCATTGCAACAGCTGGATAGCAGTACTCACATCCAAGGCAAGCATATTTTATTTGTTCCATTCCATTCAGATATTTTTCAATATTTTCAAGAATCGCAGAGTATTCAATTTGAGATGTCGCAAAGTAAGCTCGAAGTTTTTCCAATGTTTCCTTCATACAACCACATTTCCTACACTTTGCAAGATTTATACCTTCCTGCAGTTTAGATATAATCTTGTTGGTTGACTCTTCTCGTTTCATTTTGATCAACTCCTTTAAGTTAATAAGTTAAGTTTTCCTTTTAACCATCCTACTAACGGCGGAAGCCAACAAAGATTTATTGGGATCGTTTCCAATGCTGTATAGACCTGAGCGGTGGGACTAAACCCCATCAAGCGAGTTACAAGTAATCTAATAGGAACAATGAAAATAACTAACAAACTTGTAAGCATCACAGGATGACGAACATATTGATTAATAGCTTTTGACCATGAGCGTTCTTTTTTCCTAAGGAAAACTAAGCCTGAAATGTTAGCCCCCATCTGGGCACTAAGCGCATATAAATAGGGTAAGAATTTACCCCCTCCATAAGCTTCAGCTATGGAACCACTTTTCCGATGGAATCGCCGACGAAGAGCATAAACTCTATCAAAGATACTTTCACCTTCTCCTGAAAGAGCGCGGACGATCCACTGTCCAATAGAACTGCGTTGGAGACCCAAAAAATCCAGCAAAACACCAACAAAGAGCCCACTAGCATATACCAAAACAGTATACTTGAGCAACTTACCAAATTCACTTTTTTCTTCTACACTATCCTTTACTCCCTCGCTCATAATTCCCTAATTAAATTTTGTTTTTACATTTTCCATCAATTATGATTTTGTTTAAAATTTCCAAACTTGGAACAAGCTTAACCGGATTCCTTAAAGTGAATACCACCGGGCATCGTTGCAATGCCAATTCTTCAGCCTGTTTTATTTTTTCTACTGACTCATCGCTCACAACTGTTAACTTTACACGAACTTCTTCCGTTATTGATTCATCGCTTAAACCCAATACCTTTGAAAAATTAATATCAGCTTCAACTTTTGTAGTTAGCTTTTTTAATTTGATACCGAGCATCGGTGCCATAGTAGCAAATGTTCTGATATAGCAAGAAGCCAATGCAAAAAGCTTTGCATTTTAGTTTTGTTCATAACTGCCCTTCAGATTTTCTCTTTTTTCAAACCACATATAAAGTGTTGGAAGAACAAACAGTGTTAATAATGTTGATGTGATCAACCCACCGATAACAACGGTTGCAAGTGGCCTCTGAACCTCCGCACCAGCACCTGTTGAAATTGCCATTGGAATAAAGCCTAGCGATGCAACAAGTGCAGTCATAAGCACTGGTCTTAACCTTATCGTTGCACCTTCGATCACTGCCTCTTCCAAAGGCTTTCCCTCCTGACGTAATTTATTTATAAATGAAACCATCACAATTCCATTCAGCACTGCAACACCAAACAATGCGATAAATCCAACTCCAGCAGATATGCTAAAGTGCATTCCCCTTATTAATAATGAAAAAATACCGCCAACAATTGCAAATGGAATCCCCGTGAAAATCAGCAAAACATTTCTTATTGAACCAAAAGAAATGAACAGCAATAAAAAGATTAAAAAGAGAGAAAGCGGAACTACAATTGCTAATCTTTCCCTCGCCCTTTGAAGCTGCTCAAAAGTCCCACCCCACTCTAAATAATATCCAGGTGGAAGCTTCACTTTTTCATAAATTATCTTTTCAGCTTCTTCAACAAAACTTCCAATATCTCTTCCTCTCACATTGAGTTCTACAACAATTCTTCGCTGACCATGTTCACGACTTATTTGTGCGGGACCTTCTTCAATGTAAACATCCGCAATCTGACTTAACGGAATGCTTGAACCATTTGGAGTTGGAACTAGAATACTTTTTATAGCATCAATATTATTACGTGCATCTTCTTTGAATCGCACAACTAAATCAAATCTCTTTTCGCCCTCAAAAACTTCTCCAGCAGATTTACCAGCAATTGCTATTTCGATAATTTGATTGACATCCGCTACATTAATACCGTAGCGTGCAATTTTAGCTCTATCAGGTTTTATTACAAGCTGGGGCAAACCAGAAACCTGTTCAACTTTTACATCTGCAGCGCCTCTAATCTTGCTTACTACCTTTGCAATCTCTTCGGCTTTTTCCTTAAGGGTGTCCAGATCCTCTCCAAAAATTTTTATAGCAATATCTGAACGAACCCCAGCGATCAACTCAGAAAATCTCATTTGAATTGGTTGGGTAAAACTAAATACTATACCAGGTATCTTTGATAGTTCTTTACTCATTGCCTCTATCAGCTCCTCCTTGCTTCTTCCAGTTGTCCACTCATGATATGGCTTTAAATGAACTTCCACATCGCTTTGTTCAATTCCCATTGGATCTGTTCCAATATCAGGACGTCCTGTTTTTGACACAACATATTCTACCTCAGGGAATTTTAATAACTCTTTTTCTATTAATGAAGTAATTTTTAGTGATGTTTCTAAGGAAATCCCCGGCAATCTTCTCACCTCAACAGTGATAGCGCCTTCATCTAACTGTGGAATGAATTCACTTCCCAAAAAGGGAAAAATTGCAAGGCTTATAATAACAAGTGCAGTTGCAACCCCAGCTACTATAACTCTTTTATGAATAATCTTTCTTAACAACGGGGCATATATCTTTTTCGCCCAAGTTATAATTGGGCTTTCTTTTTCAATTACCTTTCCATTTCTGAACATTAGTGCATTCATTACTGGAACATAAGTTAAGCTTAGGATCAATGAACCTATCAGAGCATAAGTTACTGTATATGCCATTGGTTTAAACATTTTTCCTTCAATTCCGGTAAGGGTCATAATTGGCAAGTAAACAATAATGATTATTCCAACACCGAAAACAATAGGTCGTCCAACTTCAAGGGCGGATTCCAATAATGTTTCTTCTGTGCTTATCCCATTTCTTTTCTCGTGAAGCCTTCTCACTGCATTTTCCACCATTACCACCGCTCCATCCACAATCAAACCAAAATCTATTGCACCGAGCGACATTAGATTACCCGATATCCCTGTTGCAATCATCATTATTACGGCAAACAACATCGAAAGCGGAATTACAGAAGCAACTATAAATCCACCGCGTAAATTGAAAAGGAGAAGAACAAGGATAAGTATTACAAGTATGCCACCTTTAATTAAATTTGATCTAACGGTTTTTATAGTTTTATTAACTAGCTCCGCTCTGTCGTAATAAGGTTCGATTGTAACCGTATCGGGCAAAACTTTTTTAATTTTTTCAATTTTTCCTTTAATTCTATCAACTACAGCGCGACTGTTTTCACCTTTTAACATCATTACAATCCCTGCGGTAACTTCACCTTCGCCGTTCATTGTCACGGCACCTTGTCTAATTGCCCCGCCAATTTTCACATCGGCGACATTGTGAACATAAATTGGGGTTCCGTTATTGTTTGTTTTGACAATGATGTTTTTAATATCTTCTATATTTTGCACCAGGCCAGAACCTCTTATTAAGTATTGTTCATTTGCATGCTCAATGTAAGCACCTCCCGCATTGGCATTATTTTCAACGATAGCGTTGAACACATCTCGCAGGGTAAGATTGTAGCTTAGCAACTTTTGTGGATCTACCAATACTTGATATTGCTTCTCAATTCCACCCCAGCTGTTCACCTCGTTAACCCCAGGGACAGTTAATAAATGCCTCTTGACAATCCAATCCTGAAGCGTTCTCGTTTCCATTAACCAAGTGGAATCTTGTTTAACTGATTTATCCTTAGGCCTAACGATATATTGATAAATTTCACCGAGACCTGTGCTGATCGGTCCAAGTTTTGGGGTACCAAATTCAGGGGGTATATTCTCTTTCGCCGTTTGAAGTCGCTCAAACACAAGTTGACGTGCAAAGTAAATATCAACATTATCGTGAAATACCACTGTCACAACTGATAGTCCAAACTTAGAGATAGAGCGTATTTCTTCCACCCCAGGTAATCCACTCATTGCAACTTCAATTGGGAAAGTTATATATCGTTCAACCTCAAGTGGAGCAAGTGTTGGCGAACTTGTAATAATTTGCACCTGTATATTAGTTACATCGGGAACGGCATCAATTGGTAAAACTCTAAGTGCAGCTATTCCGCCTGCGATAAGCAGGATAACTCCAAATAAAACAAGTAATTTCTGCTTCAGTGAAAATCTTAATATTCTCTCAATCACGGTTATTCCTCCTCTCCAAGTGTTTCTTTTAGCAGTTCAGCTTTAAGGAAAAATACACCTTTCGTTACAATTTTATCGCCCTTCTTTAAACCAGATGTAATTTCAACGAAACCACTGAACTCAGTGCCAGTTTCTACATACTGCTTAATGAAGGTAGAATCATTTTTAACTAAAAACACACATTTTTTATTACCTTCGCTAACTAAAGCCTCCGTCGGTATTGCTATACCCTTGCTATTGGTACCAATGGGAATAAAAAGTTCACCAAACATATTTGGTTTAAGTTTACCACCAATATTTTGAAGCGAAGCCCTAACTTTAATTGTTCTTGTATGCTCATCTACAATTTGTCCAATAAGAATTACTTCTCCTTTAAACCTTTCATTGGGATATGCATAGGTAGTAAATTCAACTTTTGGCTTGCCCGAAATTTTGGTTAAATCCTTCTCGTAAATCCGTCCTTCTGCCCAAAGATTTGATATATTCATTATCTTGAATGCAGTGGTATTTGCTTCAATAAACTGTCCAATCACAACATTTCTCTCAGTGACAATTCCACTTATTGGAGTCTTGATTGGTAAAGTTCCTGGGATATGTTCAGAACCATTCATCTCAATATCTTTCTCTTCCAAGCCGATTGAATGAATTTTTTTATCCGCAGCATTGAACTCGGCAATTGCTTTTTCATATTCCGCCTTCACTTCCTGCAAAGCTTTTTGTGAACCAACATTTTGTTCGAATAAAATCTTTTGTCTTTCATAGGCGGATTTGTAATACTCAAGGTTTGATTTTGCCTTCAGGTATGCTGCTATCACCTCGCCGATCTCAGGTCCTTCAATGAGCATCAATACTTGTCCTGCTTTTACAAAGTCTCCTTCTTTAACAAAAACTTGAGATACCCTCCCTTGAATCAAAGAACCAACCTGTGCTTCATAATCTTGATTGGTAATTAACCTGGCTGGTACCCTAAGCATCCCTGTAATTGGTCTTTCCTTCACCTCTTCGAAATCAAGGTCGATTTTACTTCTTACTTCAGATGAAAGCACTAACTCGCTTGTTTCATTTTTGCTCTTTGGCTCTTCTATACTTTCATTCGTGAATTTCTCATTTTTATTTTTGCCCAATACTATTAAAATCGCCAATGCAAAAAGGATCGCTGTTAAGAATGTAATAGCTAACTTTCCCTTTAATTTAAATTTGCCTTCTTTGAACATTTTCATTCCCTTACTAAATTTTGATTCATTTTATTTCCATTAAACTTTGTCCCACTATTTCCTCAAGTTTAAATATAGAACGGTAATAGTTTAACAAGACATTTGTATAGTTAACATGCGCGTTTATCAATGTTTGTTTTGCCTGTAAAAATTCTATATAACTAATTTCACCTGCATCGTAGCTCGCTGCTGCTGAGCGGTAAACTTCCTCCGCCTGTGGAAGAATGTCGCTTATATAAAGTTCAACTTGTCTTAAGTTATTTTCATAATCATTAAAAGCACTTTTCAACTTCAGATAAATTTCATTTTTTATTAACTGCAGTTCGGATTTTGCGATATTTAAATTTGCTGCTGCTTCCTGTATTTGACCTCTGTTCTCAAACAAAAACCAAAGGGGAACAGACATACCAAACGAAGCACCATAAAATCCTTTATAACCATCCCGCATTTGCTTAAAATAGGCAACATTAAATACAGGCAATAAGGAAGAAAGAGCAAGCGATTTATTAATTGATGAAATGTTTACATTTAGTTCAAAAATTTTTATTTCTGGATTTACCAAAAGCGTTAGGTTATATAACTCTTCCAGTGTGTATTTTTTTGAGGGTATATAAGATAAGCTATCAGATAAAATAAAGATTTCATCGTCTCTCTTCCCATATCCAAGAGCGAAATTGAGTTCTGCAAATGCAATTTTCAATTCATTCCTTGCAACTTCGAAATTATTTTTTGCTTCTGTAAACTGAACCTTTGCGGTTAATCTTTCAAGATTAGTTCCCTCGCCAACATTATACCGTATCTCTGCCTTTTTATAAAAATCTTCCGCTATTTTTAAATTTTCCTCCGCTATTTTTAATAAATTTTTCTTTGCGAGAACATTGTAATAGGCAGATTTAATTTGTGCTATTACGCTAATTTCAGTTTGCTTCAATCTATAAAAAGCAATCTGTTCCTCCTCCTTGAATCTAGAACCTCTTAAAAAATAGTTTGAAGGGAATTCGAAAAACTGCTTTGCTTCAAATGTCCTTTCGTTGAAACTTCTCAAGAAATTAGTGTTCACTGGCGCATATTCATAGCTGATGCCAATTTCCAGTGGTGGCAGTGAAATTCCGCTCCAGAATCTACCTTTAGCTGCTGAGATATTTTGTTGTGCTGATTTTATTAACGGATTATTTTTTAAGCCAATTTCAATTGCTTCTTTTAGTGTTAGATCTTTATCCATTCCCTGTTTAACTTCATCCTTCGATGATTGGGCATTAAGAGTCGTTAGCACAAATATCAAAATGAGCGAAGCAAATAATTGCTTCATACTTTTCCCCGTATAATTTTTTAAAATTGTGATGTATGTATCCCTATAAGGGATCTAATGGAAAGGGGAATGAGGAGGTTAGATCAGGAGTACCCTACTAAAGAGGTAAACATCGGTTGATTTGTGTGGTGCGTGTAATTGCTCCGAATCCAATGTAAATATTTTAGAATATCGATTTATCTCATCTATACAATGAAAAATTATTGATGCATCAGCCTTTAATTTAACAACATCTTCTGTGGTCTTTTTGAAAGTTATAGTTGTATTAACAATCTTGCAGTAGTCATGCGTATCATGGTTCTCATTATCATAATTAAACAGTCCAACTTCGGAATGCAGAAAAGTAAAAATAATTGCCATAAGAGTTAAAATTGTAGCCACCTTTATCGTATGTCTCTGTAGGTTATTCAGCATCTTTTGCTTTTCCCTTCGCTAATCAATTTAGTTTTACAAGCTATGTTGTTTTTATTCATAGGAAATATAATAAACAAAAAGTTTAATTCTCAAATTACTTCATTATTTGCGTCTGCCTGCACCATTATTTTTAAGCGCTTTGCAAGTTTATTAATTTTGCTCCGCCTTGAGGAGAGTTTAAAAATGTTTTATTACGATATTAGCAGTTGGCATTCTTATTGACCAGAGAAATGCTTTTCAAGGAAATTAAGTATTTCCATGGCGTACTCAGTATCTTTTTCGGGATCGGTAAAATTTTCAGTTATAAAATGTATATCGCCCTCACGAACGAATGTTTCAACATGCGAAGGAGAATGACTAATTATCCTCTCAAAGTTGGAAAATGGCACCTGAGAATCCGCCCTGGTATGCATAAGTAAGGCTGGTCTGTTTCCCAGCTTTTTAATCTCTTTAACGGGTTTAATCGCCCATATGTTTACCTTATATTTTGCGAAGAGAACCAACGGAACAAATGGTTTTACCATTTTTGCCAAAAATGGATTTTGGTATGCCATCAGCTCACAAAAGACCTCCTCCCATGATGAATACGCTGAAAGGCTAATTAAACCATCAATTTCTGGTATTTCGCCAATTGAATTAATGGCGGTTACACCTCCCATTGATAATCCAAATACAACTACTGGAACGTTTCTGTACGTTGAATCATTCTTTATGTATTGAACAATTGCTTTTGTATCAAGAAACTCCTTATATCCCAAACAAATCATATTTCCCTCACTTTCCCCATGGGCTCTCATATCAAAAAGAATAGTTGCATATCCATGTTTTTTAAAAAAACGTGCGTGTCCAAAATATATGGTTGCAGAAGGGTTATACATTCCTGACAAACAGATAATAATTGCTTTAGGTTTTTCCACATCAACTTTATAAGCCGAAATCCTCAGTCCATCATCCGTCCTAACAAAAAAATGTTCCGCTTTTATTCCAAAATCTTCAGCTTTCCATATTTCATTAAAGTCAACATGCCTATTGACCATAGAGTTTATCACAAAAACAGGGGTTGTGATTAAAAATCCAACAATGAACAGAATAAATCCAAGTATAATGCTGATAAGTATCTTTCTTTTCTTTTTCATATTATTTTTACCACTTTTCTTTTAATTTCGTTACCTCACCTACTCTTAAACAGAATATATAAAGCATCATTATTTGCCAAAGCTTAGAATCAGATGTTTTATCCCCTCGAAGCCCTGCGATTTCAAGCCCATATTTCATTTATAATGCTTGTTAATAATTATAGCCCAAAAATCCATATTCTCAAATTTTTTGAAAGGTCAGCCCTACCCTTATTGCTCAAAATTCTCTGGTTAATTCAAGAAAAAACCTCAAAGCATAAATGTAAACTTGACGAAAATCCTTTTCAAAAGTTAAAAATTCAAATCCTAAACAGTCAAATTCGTTGTTTTTATAAACCTGATTGGTTATCTTTTATAAAATTTCACAAAAATAAAACCCAAAGCGAATTATCATCATGGCAAACGATGAACTTATAAATGAACTCTACGAACTTGCCTATAATCTATGGTGGAGCTATAACCCCGAAGCACAAGAGCTATTTGAAAATCTTTCCCCAATGACATGGAAACTTTCAAACCACAATCCAATCCAAACGCTAAAATCAATCTCAAAAGATGAGCTTAAAGCAAGACTGTCAAACCCAAACCTTCTGTCGAAAGCAAAAAAAGTACTCGATGAATTTAAACAATATCTCCGCACAAGGGAAGCCCTTGCAGAAAAAGATTATCCTGAATTTATAAACAACCCAATTGCTTATTTTACAGCTGAATTCGGTTTGCACGAATGCTTACCAATTTACTCTGGCGGGCTTGGAATTTTGTCTGGAGACCACGCAAAATCAGCAAGCGATATAGGCTTGCCATTCGTTGGGATAAGTCTATTTTACAGACATGGATACTTTGACCAAAAAATATCCGAAGACGGATGGCAGATTGAAGAGTATAACCCAGCTCAACCAAACTTTCTCCCACTGAGACCAGTGTTGGATGAGAATAAAGAGCCCGTTAAAATTAAACTTAACATAGCTCATACAGAAATTTCAGTTAAAGCATGGGAAGTAAGGGTTGGTATCTCAAAAATTTACCTTTTAGATACAAATTTACCCGAAAATGACTTCCACTTTAGAGATATAACAAGCAAGGTTTACGGTGGAGATTCAACAACAAGGATCTTTCAAGAAATAGTTCTTGGGATTGGAGGTGTTAGATTTTTAAGAGCAATTGGGATCGACCCGAAAGTTTTCCATCTGAACGAGGGACATAGTGCTTTTCTTACGCTTGAGCTTTTGCGAGAAGAAATTAACAAAGGTAAAACAATAAAAGACGCAGAGAAAATAGTAAAAGAAAAATGCGTTTTTACAACGCATACACCCGTCCCAGCTGGACATGATAGATTTACCCCTGACCTAATTGAATATGCGCTTGGGGAATTTATAAAATCACTTGGGATTTCCCTGAAGGAATTTATGGCTTATGGAAGAGTTCATCCAGATAATGAACAAGAGCCATTTTGTATGACCGTTCTCGCTTTAAAACTCACAAGAAACGCAAATGCTGTGAGTGAATTAAATGGAATGGTCAGTAGAAAAATGTGGCAACCCCTTTTCAAAAGTAAGTCTGAGCAAGACGTGCCTATAGGGCATATAACCAATGGAATTCACACCCCTACATGGCTAAATAAAATTACATTTGAATTTTGGAAAAAGAAACTTGGGGATAAATGGTATGAAGAGATTGAAAATCCAAAGCTATGGGAAAATGTCCTTGATGAAAACTTTATAACGGATGAGGAGATATGGGCAATTAGATACGAATTGCGACGCAACCTGATAGAATTCACAAGAGAAAAACTTCTCATCCAGCTTTTAAAAATGGGGCTCGATTCAAGGATTAACATCAACTCTATACTTTCACCAGATGCACTAACCATTGGTTTTTCAAGAAGATTTGCAACATACAAAAGGGCACCCCTGATTTTTTATGATATAGAGAGGGCTAAGAAAATCTTTAACGATAAAACAAAACCAGTTCAAATCATTTTTTCTGGAAAAGCACACCCACGAGACGATGCGGGGAAAGAATTTCTTAAAAAAATCATCCACATCTCAAAATTGCCTGAATTCCACGGCAAAGTTATTTTTCTTGAAAACTATGATATGAACATCGCGCGACACCTTGTCTCTGGTTGTGACCTTTGGCTTAACAACCCACGCAGACCGCTTGAAGCAAGTGGAACCAGCGGACAGAAAATAATTCTTAACTTCGGACTTAACTTCAGCATACTTGATGGCTGGTGGAGGGAAGCTTACAACGGAACAAATGGATGGACAATTGGAAAAGATGAATCCATCGAAGATCCAAACATTCAAGATAAACTTGATGCCGAATCCCTTTATCAAATCCTTGAAAACGAAATTATACCAGCATTTTATAATCGTGATGAAAATGGAATACCAAAAGAATGGATCAAAAGAATCAGATATTCAATTGCAACTATAACTTATTTTTTCAACACCAACAGAATGGTGCGTGAATACGCCGAAAAATATTATAAGTATCCCATTTTTGCTTATTAACACTTTATTCCATATTTTATCTTAGATTCTTTAAATAATGGAGGCAAATTATTTCATGGGAGGTAAATTAGTCATGGCACGAAGCTTAAACAAAGTTATGCTTATTGGACATCTTGGCGCTGATCCCGAATTAAGATATACCCCAGCCGGTGTCCCAGTGGCAACATTTAGAATAGCCACTAACGAAACTTGGCGCGATGCCGATGGAAATCTACAAGAGCGCACAGAATGGCACACAATTGTAGTTTGGAGAAAACTCGCCGAGTTAACTAATGATTTGCTTAAAAAGGGAAGTAGGGTTTATGTTGAAGGTCGACTTCAAACTAGAACTTACGAAGATAAAAACGGAATAAGACGAACCGTGACGGAAATAGTGGCTGATGATATAATTTTGCTTGAACCAAAAGCAACAATATCTGAAACTGTCCCGCAGCCACAGCAAAAAGCAACGCCGGTGGAGCCAGATACTGAGATAGAAATACCAGAGATCTCTGAAGAAATTGAGAAAGATGTATCTAAAAGTTTTGATTCATCAACTGAATCCGAAGCTTCTGATGAATCAACCCCGGATAAATCAAAGGAAGAAAACGACGACGATTTACCATTCTAATAAAACTCCGTCCGGTTTTTTATGATGTCTTACGATACGATTATTACCCTACTTCTAATCTTTACACTGCTTATGCTATCTGGACTTGTTTCCGCATCTGAGGTTTCTTTTTTCTCCCTGCCAGCGGGGGCAAAGGAAAAATTTTCAAAAAGCAGAATAAAAGCGCACAAGCTTGTCGCAAAACTTTATGAGCACCCACAAAAATTGCTTATCACAATTTTGATCTCAAACAATTTTATAAATGTTGGAATCGCCTTACTTTCGACACTTTTCGCCTTGCGATTGAGTGAAGCATTTAATACCAATCCTGAATATGCTGTTTCAATTAGCATAATAATTGTAACTGCACTTGTTATCTTATTCGGTGAGATCTTCCCAAAATTACTTTCATCTCGAAATCCGGAAAAAGTAGCAGTTATAGTCTCCCCGTTGATAAATCTTTTTTCAATAATTTTTTATCCCCTTGTTGAACTTTTCCTGATCATCACAAACGCCTTCAAAAGAAAAATTCCCGTAGCAAAGCCAAATCTTCTAATTGAAGAAATTAAGCCCTTGATCGAGCTTGGCGGAAAATACGGTGTTATCAAAAAAGAGGAAGAAGAAATAATTAAAAATTTGCTCCAATTCCCCACCAAAACAGTTAAGGATGTGATGACATCGAGAGTTGATATGGTTGCGATTGAAATTAACACAGAGTTAAGCCAAATAATCAAAACGATTAAAAAAACGGGATTCTCAAGGCTTCCTGTATATCAAGAGCAAATTGATAACATCGTTGGAATTTTGTATGCGAAGGATATAATCCGGTTTCTTAGAAATAGATCCGCAAGGAAAAAATTTGATATAAAAAAATTTTTAAAGGAGCCAATTTTTGTCCCAGAAACTATGAGGCTTGAAACATTGCTTCAAGAATTTAAACAGAGAAAGATGCACATCGCGATCGTGGTTGATGAATTCGGTGGAACAGCCGGTCTTGTAACCTTGCAGGACATAATAACTGAAATCTTCGGTGAAATAGAAAAGGAAAAAGAAAAAACTTTTGAAAAAATCAAAGATAATGAATTTCTCCTTGACGCTGGGCTATCAATTGAAGAGGTGAACGAGTTGCTCGGAATAAATCTAAAAACAACCAAAAGCGATTACGATACAATTGGGGGGTTCATACTTGATGTAACCGGGAAGATTCCAAGGGAAAAAGATGTTATAAATTATGAGAACTTAAAATTTACGATTGAGAAAGTTGAAAACAGAAGAATCAAGAAAATAAGGGTTGAAAAACTAAAAGAGACAGAGGATAATGTTTAAGAAAATATCACACGTTGCGATAGCGGTTAAAAATCTTGACGAAGCAATAAAAACATTTTCAGAGCTTACAGGCATTGAAAATTTTCATATTGAAACAGTGGAAGAGCAAAAAGTTCGTGTTGCTACCTTTAAAATTGGCGAATCTAGAATCGAACTGACCCAGCCAACATCACCTGACTCCCCTGTTGCGAAATTCATTGAAAAGAGAGGCGAAGGAATCCACCACATAGCGTTTGAGGTTGACGATATCAATGAAGAAATGAACAGAGTTAAGGAGAAAAATTTTCAACTCGTTGATTCAACCCCGAGACACGGAGCAAATAATTCTTTGATTGCATTTATCCATCCGAAATCTGTTAATGGCGTCCTTGTTGAATTAACTCAAGAAAAGAAGGTAAATAAAAATGAGCAATGATAAATAATGAACTTGAAATAAAAATTCAAAACCTCCCACAGCTTCCGGGCATCTATCAATTTAAAGATGCGACTGGAAAAGTAATTTATGTTGGAAAAGCTAAAAACCTAAGGAATAGAGTAAGAAGTTATTTTGTCAAGTCGCAACCCCCAAATCCAAAACTTACAGCCCTTGTTTCAAAGATCCATGACATTGAAGTTATAGTAACGCCATCCGAGGTTGAGGCACTAATCCTCGAGGCAAATCTTATAAAAAAACTTAAACCACGATACAATGTAAACTTAAAGGATGATAAAAGTTATCCATACATTGCCATTACAAATGAACCCTTCCCACGGGTTTTCTCAACAAGGAAAATCAAGATGGATGGCACCAGATACTTTGGACCTTATACGGATGCTTATTCCCTCAAGCAAACCCTAAAGCTCATAAGAGATGTCTTCATGGTTAGAAGCTGTAAATATTACATCGACGAGGAGGTCATCCGAAAAAGAAAAATCAAAGTTTGCCTTGACTATCATATAAAAAAGTGTGGTGGCCCATGCGAAGGTCTTGTCTCAAAAGAAGAATATAACAAAATGATCGAGCAAGTCGTCCAGCTTATAAATGGTAAAATTGATGCTCTTGTCAAATCTTTAAAAGAACAAATGGAAAAACTTGCCAATGAATTAAGATTTGAAGAAGCGGCAATTTTAAGAGATAAAATTAAAGCCCTTGAAATTTACACATCAAAACAAAGCGTTGTTAGTTTCGAGCCGATTGACAGAGATATCTTTGCAATTGCGCATGATGGAGAAGATGCGTGCGCGGTCCTATTTAAGGTGAGGGATGGAAAACTTATCGGAAGTCAACAATTCTTCATGACCGGGGTTGCATATAAAGAGGAAAAAGAAATAATCGAAACCCTTTTAACACAGTACTATTTAAACTCAGAGTATATACCATCCGAAATTTTAATCCCCGAACAAATCGAAGAAAAAAATCCAATTGAAAAGTGGCTTTCCGAACGAAAAAATTCAAATGTTAAAATAAAAACGCCCGAAAATGAAGATGAGTCCCGCCTTATGTCAATGTGTAAAATTAACGCGCGATATCACCTTGATGAATATAGAATCCAAAAGATTAAGGCAAAAGAGAAATTTGCACCAAGTGTTTTAATAGAACTCCAAAAGGAATTGCACCTTGATAGACTGCCAAGGCGAATTGAATGTTTTGATATCTCAAACATTCAAGGTTCGGATATCGTCGCCTCAGTCGTCGTTTTCGAAAATGGCAAGCCAAAGAAAAGCGAATATAGAAAATTTAAAATCAGAAGTATCTCGGGTAAGCCAGACGATTTCGCAAGCATGGAGGAGGTAATCATGAGGCGATACTCGCGGGTTTTAAATGAAGGCGGGAAAATGCCAGATTTAATCGTCATAGATGGCGGCAAGGGACAATTATCATCCGCTTTAAAATCACTTGAAAAACTTGGCATAAAAAACCAACCGATAATAGCCCTTGCAAAAAAGTTTGAAGAAATTTATTTCCCAAACCTTGAATCTCCCCGATCTCTCCCCAAATCATCACCAGCACTTTACTTATTACAAAGAATTAGAAACGAAGCCCACCGCTTCGCAATTACATTCCATCGCGATGTCAGAGAAAAACGCATCATCTCAACGCGACTTCTTGAAGTAGAAGGAATAGGAGAGAAAAGAGCCCAAATTTTACTTTCAAAGTTTGGTTCGATCGAAGGGATAAAACAAGCGCCAATTGAGGAACTTGAGAAAATAGTTGGAAAGAAGGTTGCAAGAAACTTAAAGGAGTTTTTATCAAAAGAATAAAAATATAAATTTCAAATGACGCAAGTTCAAGAAAACATCATCAAGACCCTGGCTTATTTTTCTATTTTTAAACATCCGCTGAAAATAGATGAATTACATAGATTTCTTCTTTTTCAAAGATGCACAGTTGATGAATTAAAGAAAGAAGCTGAAGAACTTAAAATGGCTGGAAAAGTTTTTGAGATAGATAATTTTTTCCTAATCGAAAATGATAAAAGTTGGATATTGAACAGAATTAACGGGGAAAGACTTGCCGTAAAATTCTGGAAGATAGCTCAATTCATGGCTCACATAATAAAAAGATTTCCTTTTGTAAGGGGAATTTTCATCTCGGGCTCTCTTGCGAAGTGGAATGTGTCAATTCAAACGGATATCGACTTTTTCATAATAACAAAACGAGGGAGGCTCTGGCTAACTAGAAGTGCCCTGATCGCATTTAAAAAGTTTCTTCTTCTGAATAGTAAAAAATTTTTTTGCTTAAACTATTTCATTAGCGATGATCATCTTGAAATTGAGGACAGAAATATCTTCACCGCAATTGAAATTGCATCCGTTAAACCCATATTTAATCTCGACCTATATTTAAAATTTCTTGAGGCAAACTCGTGGATGAAAAATTTCATCCCAAATTTTACCCCGCCATCAATCCCGAAGTTGATCTCAAAACGATCCCCAATCTCTCAATTTCTTTTAGAGAAATTCATTGAGATACCCTTCAACGACAGCGAGCTTGACGAGTTTGATTTTGTTTTGATGAACAAATGGAAAAGAATCTGGCAAAGGAGATACCCAAACTTAACAGAAGAAGAAAGAGATTTAATGTTCAGATGTAGACTATATGCTTCAAAAGCGCATCCAAATAATTTTCAAAACTTTGTTTTAAGTGAATATGAAAACAAACTGAGGACATTTTTCAACAAGTCCGCAGAGTAAAATTGATCATTTTAAGCAAGTTATTTCAATTTGACAATTGAGCGAATCTTTTCTAAATTTCTTTTGAAGATAATAAATTGTCTCAAGGTTATGAAGCGCAAATTTATTCAAATAGTGACAATTTTTGCATTCGCCCTTTTCTTAGCGATCGTCCAGTTAAATCACTATTCAACAGCTCAAGAAGTATACCAACTAAAAAGTGCTTTTAAAATTGGGCGTCTGAAATACCGTGGCGGTGGCGATTGGTATAATGACCCATCAGCGGAGATAAATCTTTTAAAATTCATCAGGGAAAATACAAACATTGATGTGATACCAGTTTACGAATTCGTTGATATCGCAAGCGATAACATCTTCTCTTATCCATTTCTGTTTATGACTGGACATGGAAATATAAGTTTCAATGAGGAAGAAGCCAGAAGATTAAGAATATATCTTGAGAATGGTGGTTTTCTCTACGCCGACGATGATTATGGCATGGATAAGTCCTTCAGGCGCGAGATAAAAAAGGTTTTCCCAGATAAAGAACTTGTCGAATTACCATTTTCATATGGACTTTTCAATTGTTATTTCAATTTCCCCAATGGAACTCCAAAAACACATGAACACGACAATAAACCCCCGCAAGCATTTGGAATTTTCCATAACGGGAGACTTGTCGTTCTTTACACTTATGAATCAAATCCAAGCGATGGCTGGGCTGACCCCGAGGTTCATCACGACCCTGAAGAAAAAAGGCAAGAGGCGCTAAGATTCGGAACAAATATAGTTGTGTGGGCGCTGACAAATTAAACTTTAAATGAAGATGAACGAAATTTATTTGCAGATAAAATCAAAACTTGAGCGACTTAGGAAATCGCTTGACCTTGAGGAATTGAAAACGAGGTTCTCGCGCTGGTTCGTCTCGGTTATACTTTTTCTGATTTTAATTGGCTTATTTGAATCCGAATTTTATTTTGCTTCCCCAGTTAGAAAATTGATTTTTTATATTGCTATTTCAATTTTTGCGCTAAGTTTTTGCGCATATGTTCTACCGTCGATTTTAAAACTTGTTGGACTTTTAAAGTCAAAAAGTGATATTGAATTAGCAAGGCTGGTTTGGGCAAAGCATCCTGAAATCAGGGATAAACTTGTAGATGCTTTGCAAATTTATGAGCAAAAATCAAAGTCCAAAAATTTATATTCAGAAGAATTAATCGATTCCGCTTTTGCTCAACTTGCGGGCGAAGTTTTAAAGTTTGAATGGAGCGAGATCGATAAATCGGAATCAAACAGGAAAATTTTATCTTCATTTCTAATTTTTGGGGTCTTCATCTTAAGCTTGGCTCTTCTCCCCGAGTTTAGAAACTCTTTCGTCAGGATTTTAAACTATGATAAAAAGTTTTTAAAACCTGAAGATTACGCAATCAAAGTCGAACCTGGCAACGCAACCGTTGAAAAAGGTGCGAATGTTAAAATAAAAATTCAAACGATACCACAAAAATCAAATCTTCCGATACCTGGAGAGGTAGAGCTTTACCTTTCACAGGAAGGAGTGAAAAATTTTGAAATTAAAAGGATAAAATCGGATAGAAGCCACGCAGGTGAATTTGAGCATGAAATTTACAATGTCCGAACGCCGTTTGAGTATTTCGTCAAAGTTAAAGATCTAAAAACCGAAAAATTTAAAATCGATGTAATTGACAAACCTATTGTAAAACTTTTAAAAGTTCAACTTCTTTATCCATCTTACACTGGTTTTTCACCAGTCTATCTTGAGGATAACATGGGGGATATAACTGCGATAGCTGGGACGATCGCAAAGTTTGAAATTTTATCGAATAAATCGCTTGATTCGGCGAAAATCGTTTTCAATAATGGTTTAACTTCAGCTCTTGATGTTGATGAGACGATAGCAAGGGGCAATGTCAAATTAATGCGAAGCGGAACATATCACGTAGAACTTAAAAGCAAAGATGGTTTAAAAAACGAACAACCCGTCGAATACAAAATTAACATAATTCAAGATGAGTATCCGAAGGTTCAGATATTAAGGCCCGAAAAGAGCATTGATATTTCAAGGGATATGCAGGTTGGGATTCTTGCAAGGATAAGCGATGATTTTGGGTTTACAAAGATGCGACTTGCGTATAAGTTGGATTTTTCAAGATATGTTAAACCATGGGACGACTTCAAATTTATTGAGATTGCAATTAATAAAAATTCCAAAGAACAGGAAGTTCCATATCTTTGGGATTTATCTGAACTCGATCTTGCCCCTGATGATGTGTTAAGTTATTATCTTGAGGTTTTCGACAATGATTTCGTCAGCGGACCAAAGTCGGCACGAACCGAACTTTACACTATAAGATTTCCATCCCTACACGAAATATTGGCACAGGTTGAGCAATCTCAAAATGAGATCTACCAAGATGTGAAAGATGTTTTTGAGATGGCGAAGAAATTGCGTAAGGAGATGGATGAAATTGAGAAGGATTTAAAGAAGGGCAATTTAAAACTTGACTGGCAAAGGCAACAACAGATCCAAAACATCGCGAAACAATATCAAGAACTTCAAAACAAGATAAAAGAGACAACGCAGAAACTCCAAAACTTAGTTCAAAAGATGGAAGAAAATCGCCTGCTTTCACCCGAGACGCTCGAGAAATATCTTGAGCTTCAGAAGTTGCTAAATCAACTTGACATACCAGAGTTGAAGGAGTTGATGAAACGATTTGAGGAGGCGATGCAAAATCTTAATCCTGATCTCATAAGGCAAGCGCTTGAAAAGTTCCAATTTTCAGAGGAAAATTTCAGAAGAAGCATAGAAAGAACACTCAATCTTTTAAAGAGAATTCAGGTGGAGCAAAAACTGAATGAAATTTTAAAACAAACTGAGCAAGTTTTAGAGAAGCAGGAGGAGTTAAGAAAGAAAACAGCGCAAGCAAACCCAGAGAATAAATCTCAACTTAAACAATTAAGTGATGAGCAAAGGGAGTTAAAGGAGGAAGTGGAAAAAATCGAGGAAAACCTTGAGAATTTAAAAGAAAGGATGAGTGAGTTTAAAAATGAAATGCCTTTAGATTCGCTTGAAAAAATTTTAAACGAGATGAAGGAGAAAAAGCTCGGTCAGAAATTTGACAAGGCTGGAGAAAAGATAATGTCTGGGAATTTAAAGGAGGCTGGGCAGATTCAATTTGAACTTTCGGAAGGGCTTATGCAGATGCAAAGTGGTTTACAATCACTCCAACAGCAATTAATGCAGAATCAACAGCGTCAGATAATTTCAAAGATGCAAAAAATTCAAAAAGATCTGCTCACGCTTTCAAAAGAGCAAGAAGAGATAAAACGTGAAACTCAAAATTCATCGCCGGGCTCTTCAAAGCTTCATGACCTTGCACGTGAGCAAATGGATTTGCTCTCGGGGTTAAATTCGGTTGCAAGTGAATTGATTGAGCTTTCGCAGAAAACATTTGCAATAACCCCGGATATGGCCCGGGAAATTGGCTCCGCCTTAATGAACATGCATCGTGCGATTGAATCGCTCTCAACGAGGGATAACGCAAATTCTTCAAAATTTCAAACTGAAGCGATGAACTCACTTAACAAAGCAATAATCCAGCTTGGAAATGCGATGCAGGCAATGATGCAAGGTGGAGCTGGAGGCGGATTACAATTTTTGCTTCAGCAGTTAAACCAACTTGCGATGCAACAGTTGGGCTTAAATCAAGCAACCCAAGAGCTAATGCAACAACTTTCACTTCAGCAACAAGCAGAGATGGCAAGGTTAGCAGCTCAACAAGAACTCATCCGAAAGTCACTACAAGAATTGATGAAAGAAGCTGAACTTTCAGGGAATAAAGGCAGAATTCTTGGTGATATGAATAAGATCGCTGAGGAAATGAAGGAAGTTATAAGCGACCTTGAATCGGGAAATCTAAATGAGGAGACAATCCGAAAGCAAGACAGAATTCTTTCGCGCCTTCTTGATGCTCAGCGTTCAATTCATGAACGTGATTTTGAAAAACAACGCGAGTCAAGACCCGGACAAAACATAACAAGGCAAAGCCCCGCTGAATTAAAGTTTGAAGAAGAAAAGGAAAAAATCTTTCAAGACCTTTTAAAATCAATTCGAGAAAACTATCACAAAGATTACGAAGCCTTGATAAAAAAATATTTTGAACTTCTTCGCTCCATCCGACAATAAAATGCCTCACTTTGCCACTACTTGAATTTTTGAGACAAATTTACACCTCGAATAGATTCCAAAGTTATTATCTTGCAATTTTTTATGATTTGGCACGCTTTTTGAATTTCCTTTTCAAGAAAAAACAAAATTTAAGTCCGAAATTTTGCAATGATTGAAATAAGATGGCATGGTCGTGGAGGACAAGGAGCAAAAACAGCAGCAATGCTATTTGCAGAAACAGCGATTGAAGAAGGTAAATTTGCCCAAGGATTTCCCGAATATGGTCCAGAGAGAATGGGAGCACCTGTAAAAGGTTTTACAAGAATTGATGATAAACCGATAAGGATACATAGTGGAATTGAAAATCCACGAGTTGTAGTAGTTCTCGATCAAACATTACTTGAGACTATTGATGTAACAGAGGGAATGCCAGAGGATGGAATTTTAATCATCAACACAGAAAAAAGTCCTGAACAAATACGCAAACAGTTTGGGATAAAGAAAGGCAAAATCTACACAGTGAACGCAACAAAAATAGCCCTTGACACAATAGGTAGGCCAATTCCAAATACTGTTATGCTCGGTGCATTGATAAAGGTTACAGGGGTTTTAGACCTTGATACACTTTTGAAAAACATAGTTAAGAAATTCAGCAAAAAGTTTAGTGATAAAGTCGTTGAAGGCAACGTCCAAGCGATAAAAAAAGCATTTGAGGAGGTAAAAGGAGAATGAATGAACTAAAAAAATGGTTTGAGCTCCCAGTCGGAGCTGTAATTGATGAACCAGGAAACGCCATCAAATATAAAACTGGTTCATGGAGGACATTTAAACCAGTCCTTGATAAATCAAAATGTAACGATTGTTTAATCTGTTGGATTTACTGCCCCGATAATTCAATAATCGTTCAAGATGGTAAACTCATTGGATTTGATTATGAGCATTGTAAAGGTTGTGGAATTTGTGCTGAAGTTTGTCCCGATAAGAGCAAAGCTATAACGATGGTTCTTGAACATCAATAATCAAAAAATTTTATTTGGAGGTAAAAAATGAAAGTAATGGCTTTAACGGGAAATGAAGCCGTCGCAGAGGCAATGAGGCAGATTAATCCCGATGTCGTCGCTGCATATCCGATTACACCTCAGACGGAATTAATGCACAGATTCACTGAATTTGTCGCCGATGGCCTCGTTGATACCGAAATGGTTCTTGTTGAATCAGAGCATAGTGCATTAAGTGCAACGGTTGGAGCAAGTGCAGCTGGTGCAAGAGCAATGACAGCGACAAGTTCACAAGGACTTGCGTTAATGTGGGAAATTCTTTACATCGCAGCTGGTTTGAGATTACCAATAGTTATGCCTGTGGTAAATAGAGCTTTGAGTGCCCCTATAAACATTCACGGCGATCACTCAGACACAATGGGAGCAAGGGACTCTGGGTGGATACAAATTTTTTCAGAGAATGCGCAGGAAGCTTATGATAATACCATTATCGCGGTAAGGATTGCGGAACATCCAGATATCCTTCTTCCAGTGATGGTGACAATGGATGGTTTCATAATAAGTCATACTATGGAAAGAGTTGAGGTTCTCGATGACGATGTTGTTAAAAATTTTATAGGTGAGTATAACCCAAAATATAAGCTTTTGGATGTTAAAAACCCAGTGACGATGGGCCCGCTTGATTTACAAGATTATTACTTTGAGCATAAAAGGGCACAGGCAGAGGCAATGGAAAACGCGTATAAACTTATAAAGGAAATAGATGGAGAGTATTACAAAATCAGCGGGAGAAGGTATTCTTATGTTGAACCTTATGAGATCGATGACGCTGATATAATTTTAATTTCTCTTGGTTCAACTGCTGGGACCATAAAAGATGTAGTTGATGAGCTGAGATTGAAAGGTTTAAAAGTTGGAGGTTTAAAAATAAGGGTTTACAGACCTTTCCCAAGGGATGAAATAAAAGAATTTCTTTCAAATGCGTCAGTGGTTGGCGTGATGGACAGAGCGATTGCTTTTGGCTCACCGTGTGGTCCAGTTTGTCTCGATGTTAAAGCATCTTTGCAGGGAACAAGTCTTTCAAATCTTCCAATTGTAAACTATATCTATGGGCTTGGTGGAAGAGATATCACTCCAAAGGATATAATAAAAATTTTCAACGAGCTTGAAAAGGTTAGAATTTCAGGCGAGGTTCCGAATCTACCTCGTTATGTTGGGGTGCGTGGTGAAGAGAATTACATTGAGCAAAAAGCTAAGTTAAAAATCAAAAATTAACATCGCAGGCTAAAATGGCAAATCTAAAAGAGTTATCACAAAGAACGGTAAAATTCACAGCTGGTCATAGAGCGTGTGCAGGTTGCCTGCCAGCTGTTGCATTAAGGCAGGTAACTTTATCCGCTGATTATCCAATTGTTGTTGGTTTTGCAACGGGCTGTATGGAGGTTGTTTCAACTATATTCCCCTATACTGCATGGAATGTCCCCTACATTCATGTTGCCTTTGAAAATGTTGCAGCGGTTATGAGCGGTGTTGAATCTGCTTATAAAGCATTAAAGAAAAAGGGCAAAATAAATGAAGAGATAAAATTTATCGCATTTGGTGGAGATGGCGGAACCTACGATATTGGATTTCAAGCTTTATCTGGAATGGCTGAAAGGGGACACGATGTGTTATATATTTGCTATAACAATGAAGCTTACATGAATACAGGAATACAAAGGTCAAGCGCAACACCATTTGGAGCTCAAACATCAACAACTCCAGTTGGTTCAGTTGAATTTGGAAAGAAACAATTCCCCAAAGATTTGACACAGATAATGGTAGCACATGGAATTCCTTATGTTGCTCAGGCGTCTGTGCATAATTGGAAAGATTTAAACATGAAAGTTGAAAAAGCTTTAAAAATCAAAGGTCCAAAGTTCATAAATATACTCGCACCATGTACACTTGGTTGGAAATATCCTGCCGAAAAGGGAATTGAAATTGCTAAACTTGCGGTTGAAACTTGCGTCTGGCCAATTTATGAAGTTGAAAATGGGAAGTATAAAATAAATTACAAGCCAAGGGAAAAGAAACCAGTTATTGAATGGCTTAAAACTCAAGGTAGATTTGCGCATCTTTTGAAACCGGAATATCAACATCTTGTAGAAGAGATACAAAAAGAAGTTGATAGAAGGTGGGAACACCTTCTTGAATTAGCAGGCACTTAATTTCCTCCTCCTTAACCTCCTTATTGGTCGCCGTTATTTCCCGGCGACCTTTTTATTTCTTAGAAATCCTAGTTCGTTGATTATTTTTTGCTCCTGTGCTCTTTTGGACAAAATTTTGTAGTTACTTGCTTTAAAAATTTTAAAGTTCTTTGATGTTCAAATTTAAAATTCTTTTACCTTTTTTAATATCAATTCACAAGCTTTAGGGATTGCATTAATCAATGCTTCTGAGAGACCCGGCTTAACCGTTTCTGGAACATTTTCAACCTGGGCAGAAACGATCATAACTTCTACTTGACACAGGTCTCGCAAATCTTTTAACAAATTTGATGTTGGAAGCTGATGGAAAGAGAAATCATCAATTTTGTTTTCGGGTAATTCATCGAGAGATATCTCAAATACCTCGCCTCCCCTTCTTCCCAAATCGACCGCGTCAACAATGATAACTTTCTTTGGTTTCTTTTCATGCAAAATTATATCAAAAAGAATTCCTCTTATACTTGTCCCCGCTTCTATAATTGCAACATTCTCGGGAAGCTTGTAATTCCCCCTTAGATATTTTACAACTTCAACACCAAATCCATCATCTCCAAATAGTATATTCCCGCAACCGAATATTAATATTTCCTTTTCGAGCCAGTCAACCAAATTAGAAATTTCTCAGTGTGTCAATTAGATTGTAATTTTTATCAACTATTTTTACCTCCACGGGTAGTGAACCATCTAACTCATGAGTTGCGCAAGAAAGGCAAGGATCATAAGCTCTTATTGCCATTTCAATTCGATTCAGAATCCCCTGGTCATATTTTCCGTCTTTTATTAACATTTTGGCTGTCTTCTTCACCGACATATTCATTGGAGCATTATTGTGCGTAGTCCCAACGATAAGGTTTACATCTGTGACGATCCCATTCTCATCTGTTGTGTAATCATGAATTAAAGTTCCTCGCGGTGCTTCAACACAACCAATACCTCTTGCTGCTCTCGGTGTTACTGGAACTCTAATATCAAGGGATGTAATCTCGGGGTCATTCAGGAGTTCAACAACTTTTTCTGCGTTATAAAGAAGTTCAATTAATCTTGCCCAGTGATATAAGAGAGTAAGTTGTGCAGGCCTTCCAAAGTTTTTTCTGAACTCTTCCAACTCTTTTTGTGCAAGGGGTGTTGGAATATAGTCACAAACATTTATCCTTGCGAGTGTATTTACTCTGTAAATCCCTTTGGGATTATCTAAATCCATTGAGAACTCCCCTGCTTTCTTCATGTAAGGAAATTTCAAATAAGACCATGGCTCGACATGCTCAGCAATATAATCAGTATATTGTTCATAGGTGAAATCTTCACATTTCCCATCGGGGGTCATCATCCTTAATTTCCCATCATAAAGGTCTAAGGCACCATCATCTTTCACGGTTCCCAAAAAACCGGTTTCAATTACTCCAAGCGTTTTCACTGCATCCAGATATTGAGGGAAAATGTTTTTCTTCGCATAATCAATGCTAAACTTCGCAAATTCTAATATTTCCTCTGCCATCGGCTTTAATTTTTCTACTTCTTCTTTTCTCAATGGCTTGCTAAATCCACCTGGAACAGAGGTAACTGGATGAATTGATTTACCGGAAACGATTTCTAACATTTGTGCACCAAGGTGCCTACATCTTATAACTTTTTTTGCTATGTCAGGATATTTCTGAGCTATTCCAATTACATTTCTGACAGTATAATCAGCATCAGGGCCCATAATAAAATCAGCACCCGCTAAGAAGTAAAAATGAAGGATATGTTCTTCCGTATAAGCAATGCAATTGCAAAGTTCCCTTAATTTCACAGCTGCTGGTGGAGGTTGAACACCAAACACCGCATCGCACGCCTTTGATGAGGCAAGATGGTGCGACCAAGGGCATACTCCGCAGATTGATGTAACTATTCTGGGTAGTTCCTCTACAGGTTTCCCAATGCAAAACTTTTCAAAGCCCCTTAGTTCTATCACATTCACCCAGGTATCCTGAACATTTCCTGTATCATCTAATTGGATTGTAACTTTTGCGTGCCCCTCAATTCTTGTTACTGGTTGAATAACTATTTTTTTCATTTTTTGCCCTCCTTTTTATCTTTTAGGTAGTGGTCTTAATCTGTTATGTGCACCAATGTACCTTTGAATTGTCGCTGCTCTGTCTGGAATCAAATTTGGATCAAGACCAATTGAAGACAATGCGCCTATCATTTCAACCAACGGATTTGCACCTTTCCTTATAGGACCAAAACAACCTCTGCAGGGCATATAACCTTTAATGCATCTTGGAATTTTTTCATGACCACCACACCCAGATCTTGTAACTGGACCCAAGCATAAATATCCCAGTTCCATAAAGCACCTTGACTCCTCGACCTTCTTAGAAATGTCAGTTACATTCTCAAAAGGTCTCCTAAGTGAAATATCCGCCTTCTTTTGTCTTTGAGTTGGGCAATCATCGCAAACGGACCTTTCCGGCAAAGAAAAGGGTTTCCCCTCTAAGAGAGAAGTTAATGCATCTGCAACAATTTCTGGATTTGTGGGGCATCCTGGAATGTAAACATCAACATTTACAACTTCATCAACTGCATAAACCCTATCGGTCAAAGGGGGTATTTCCTGATTTGGAGTATCAGCAGGATCCGTTGATATTGAGCCCCTGTAGACCTTTTCATAAAGATCTTGCAGCGGGAATTGATTTGCAAGGGCAGGAATTCCACCGTAACAGGCACAAGAACCTAAAGCGATCAATGTTTTACACTTTGCCCTCATCTCCTTTGCCAGTTCCTTGTGTTCTTCATTCCTTATACCACCAGCAATAATTCCAATATCTGCTTCGGGTATTTCCATCTTTTCTTTTTCTCCAGTCTGTCCATATAATTTGTGGTCCATTAGAACGGGCATATGAACAATTTCAAGGTGAGGAAGTAAATCGAGTAGCGGTTCCCCAATATCTAAAATTGTGACCTCACACCCCCCGCATATAGCGAACCATTCTTCTGCAACTTTTACAGCCATATTAACCTCCTAAATTTTTTGTTTTTATATTTTTGTTGTTTTGAGAGTCATTGACTCCCAATTTTTATCTCTTTAACAACTCTTCTTGTAAAAACATAATATTTTCCGTTCTCTTCATAAATTTGCACTTCAAAACCATCTTTTGAATAGGCTTCTGCCTTTTCTTTCGCTTCTTTTTCATCTTTATACTCTTCCCCATCCCACATAAATTTTTTACCTTCAAAAACTTTGGAAAGGTTCATAGTTCTTTCTCTTAACTCTTTATTATATAAACTTTAAGCTCGGTGGAGAAATTCAGATATCAGTGAACTCCATGCATCAGGAGAAAGAGTTTTGTGTAAAGTTGTAGCTATCTCTCTCCCATCAGTTATCGTTACACCGAGCTCTTTTTTAAACCTTGCATGGAGATTTTCCGCATCTTCCTTGAAAAGAAGTTTCGCCTTATATCCCTCTACCATTTTTTCCCTTACTTCTTTTGGATCATAAGGCTCAAGGTCAAGGATCCATCCTTTCCTGTATGGATCAAGATACGCAATGCGAGGATTGTCAAGAATGTCCGTGTTAACATCGAGAACTTTAAGATCAAAGGGAGCGAGCATTGTTGCTTTCTTATCTTCAATTCTTAATTCCCAAAGTTCATTTCCAGCATTCACCCTGTCATTTTTTTCACGGGTTTTTAAATCAGAAATCTTCCCTATAAGTTTTCTTGCAAAGTCGTCCATGCCAATTCTCATTCTTCCGTTAAATCTCTTAGCCCAGATATGTCCCCTCGAGTATAAATACTTCGGAAAGAGTATGAATTCATAAATCTGAACAGGTTCCTCTTTTTCCCTTCTGCTTATGACAAGAGCGGGATGGGTTCCAAAGATTTCTTCCATTCTTTGGTCAACCTCACAACGCCAGCACTGATAATCGTTGGGACAGAATTTAAAGTCCACAACTCCCATCATCATGTATCTACATTCTTTATAAATTTTAATTTCCCTGAATCTCTGAAGTGTCTTTGCTTCCATCTGTATTGCACCAGTTGGGCAAACAAATGTGCAAGCGCCACAACCAATGCAATCTTCTGAGAATTCCTCTCCGAAAGGAATTCCAACTTCTCTTTCAATCCCTCTTTTTTGGAATCCTATTGCTGACCTACCCACTCTTTCACTGCAGACCCTCACACATAAACCACAAAGAATACAGTCTTTATCTTTTGGAGAAAATCGGGGCTTTTCAATCCCGTAATTGGAGGCAAGTGCTTGTAATTTCTTTGAACTTGGAACCCTCGCAAGAAGAAGTTCAATTATCATCTTTCTTATCCTCAATATTCTCTCAGAATTTGTAAGAATTTTCATTCCATCTTTTATTGGCGTCGTGCATGATGCTACCACATCTTTTCTCCCATTACTTTCTACCTCTACGACGCAGAGTCTGCACGCTCCGTAAGGTTTTAATGCCTCATGATAGCAAAGAGTTGGGATATAAATTCCTTTTTCCTTTGCCACTTCGAGGATCGTCCTACCCTCCTGTGCTTTCACTTCAAGATCATTAATTCTTATATCCGCCACTTTTTTACCTCCCTATTATTTGCGCAACTCTTTTTTCTTTCCATTCCTTTACAGGAATGGGCTTCTTTGGAGTTTCAATCCTCTCCCCAGAAACTTTCTTAACTGCAGAAACTTTAGGAGGACATACTTCAAAGCAGGTTCCACATTTAATACATTTATCTTGTAAGATCACATGGATCTTTTTAATCTCACCAAGGATTGCCTCTGAAGGACAATTTTTTAGACAAAGCAAGCATCCCACACATTTATCTGGGTCTATATAGTAGCTTACAAGTTCTTTACATACAAGGGCTGGACATTTTTTCTCCTTTATATGTGCTTCATATTCATTTCTGAAAAAGCGAAGGGTTGTAAGAACAGGATTTGGAGCAGTTTTTCCAAGCCCGCAAAGCGATGCATCCTTTACAATAGTTGCAAGCTCCTCAAGTAACAAGATGTCCTCTTCCTTCCCTTTTCCTTCCGTAATATTTGTGAGAATCTCATGCATCCTCTCGATGCCTTCCCTACATGGTGTGCATTTCCCACATGATTCCTCTTTCAGGAATTTCAAGAAATATTTTGCCACATCAACCATACAAGTTCTGTCATCCATAACAATCATTCCTCCTGAACCCATTATCGCTCCTGCGGAAGTAAGGGATTCGTAATCAATGGGCAAGTGAAATAGTTCCTTTGGAATACATCCCCCAGATGGACCTCCAATTTGAATTGCTTTTATTTCTCTTCCATCCTGAGCCCCACCTCCAACTTTATAAACAAGGTCTCCTATGGTCATTCCCATTGGAACCTCAACAAGCCCTGTATTCTTAACCTTTCCAACAAGGGAGAAAATTTTTGTCCCTTTTGAACCTTTTGTTCCAATAGAGGCAAACCAATCGGCTCCCCTTTCTATTATCTTCGTAACATTCGCCCATGTTTCAACATTATTTATTACAGTGGGATAATCCCATAATCCTTTCTCTGCAGGATATGGAGGTCTTGGTCCTGGATCGCCTGGTTTTCCCTCAACGGATTGCATAAGTGCAGTTTCTTCACCACAAACAAATGCTCCACCTCCTCTGTTAATTTTAATAATGAAGTTGAAATCAGTTCCGAGGATATTCTTTCCCAGAAGTCCATACTCATGTGCCTGCTTGATAGCTTCAGTAAGATTTTTTATGGCAAGGGGATATTCATTTCTCACATAAACATAGCCCATACTCGCCCCTATTGCATATGCTCCTATTAACATTCCCTCTATGACAAGGTGTGGGTTTCCTTCAAGAACACTTCTGTCCATATAAGCACCTGGGTCTCCCTCATCGGCATTACAAATGATGAACTTCATTTCCTCTCGTTGTTTCCTTGCAATTTCCCACTTTAATCCAGTTGGAAAACCTGCTCCACCTCTGCCCCTCAATCCTGATTTTTTAATTTCCTCTATAATTTCTTCAGGTTCCATTTTCAAAGCTTTTGCAAGGGCTTGATAACCTCCGATTGCAATGTAATCTTCTATCGATGTGGGATCAACAAGAGGGTTATCAGAAAGAATAACTCTTAACTGTGAAGTATAAAATGGAATATCTTTTAGAGTGGGAAATACGTTCCCGTTTTCATGGTGGAGAAAATCTTTAACGAGCTCACCCTTTAAAATCCCATTTACAATCTTTTCCGCATATTCAGGTTTTAAATTTGCGTAGAAAATTTCACCCGGATAAACAATTACATTGGGTTCTGCGCTACAGAAACCGTGACACCCTGTGATCCTTATGGCAATTTTATCCTCAAGTCCATGTATAGCTCTTTTAAATGTTTCCACAACTTTCAAAGAACCCCTTGCCTGTCCACATGTTCCGGAAGAGATGGATATGATAGTTTTCTTTGAAAGAAACTCCTTTCTTTCATTCGCGATTCTTTTAAGATCCTCAATGCTTTCAACCTTTCTCATCTTATCCCTCCTTTCTCAATTTTTCTACAAGCTTAAGTGTTTTTTGAATGTTCATCTCTCCATTATACTCGCCATCAACAACAACGATGGGTCCAATTGCACAGCAACCCAAACAGTTAACAGTTTCGAGGGTTATGAGATTGTCTTTAGTTGTTTCCCCTGCTTTTACCTTGAGTTCCCTTTCAAGATTTTCCACGATTTTCTGTCCTCCCCTCACATGGCATGCAGTTCCAAGGCATACTGTTATGTTATGCTTCCCTCGTGGAACAAGGCTGAAAGCTTTGAAAAAAGTTGCCAGGTGATAGATCTGACTTTTAGGGATATCGAGTTTCTCACTTACATACTTAAGGGCGCTCTTGGGGAGATACCTTTCTCTCGTTTGAATCTCATGGAGGATTCCTATTATCCCCGACTCCTCATATCTGTACTTTTCAATGATTTCATCAAGTTTTGTTAATTCCATAAAAAACCTCCCTCTTTAAAATGTTCTGTATGGGTTTGGTCCAATTTTTCTTATCTGTTCTGTGAATTCTCTCATAACTTGAGCAAACTTTATCCCTTCGGCTGCGGAGATCCATTCGAGGCGAAATCTTTCTCTTTCGATTCCCAGGTCATCCAGCATTAAATAAATTCCTTCCTCCCTCTTTTTTGCCACCAAGTTCCCTGAAAGATAATGGCAATCCCCTGGATGACATCCACATATAATAACACCATCTGCACCTCTTGTCAAGGCATCAATTACAAGATTTGGGTGAACCATTCCAGAACACATGACCCTTATAATTCGTATATTTGGAGGATATTGTAATCTTGAAACACCAGCTAGATCTGCTGCCGCATAAGCGCACCAGTTGCAAGTAAAAGTAATTATAAGAGGTTCAAAATTTCCTGACATATTCTTACCTCCTTATATTAAGATATTAAGCTTGTTCTAAAGCTGCAAAAACTTGTGCTTGCAGCTGTTCCAGAGTAAATCCTTTTACATAAATACCCTTCTTAGGACAGGTTGCCATGCATGTTCCACAGCCCTTACAGAGGGATTCGTTTGTTTCAACCACCTTTTTAATTGTCCCACGCCACACATATTCCAAAAGTGTAATTGCTTTAAATGGACATGTCTCAACGCAGTATGCACATCCATCACAATTTTCATCTATAACCTTTGAGATGGTTGCCTCAAGCTCTAATTTATCTTTTGATAAGATCGTGGAAGCTCTTGCAGCTGCTGCCTGTGCCTGTATTATGGTCTCATCAATTGTTTTTGGGAAGTGAGCAAGCCCGCACAAGAATACCCCCTCCGTTGCAAAATCAACAGGTCTTAACTTCATATGAGCTTCCAAAAAGTATCCTTCAGAAGTAACAGGAACTTTAAAGTGCTGGGCAATTTCTTTATAATCTTCGTTGGGCATAACACCAGTTGAAAGAACAATTAAATCCGCTGGAATTGTATGTACCATATTCAATACTTTATCCTTTACATCAACAAAGAGCTTCCAATTTTCCCTATAAACAACTGGCTTTCCATCACTTATATCCCATCTTATAAAAACAACACCTTTACTCCTCGTCATAGTATAATATTTTTCCTTAAAACCATAGGTCCTTATATCCCTGTAAAGAATATAAACATTTGTTCTTGGAGAAATTTCTTTTATTTTTAATGCATTTTTAATTGCCATTGAACAACAAATCCTTGAGCATGATGGTCTATCTCCCTCTCTTGAGCCAACGCATTGAATCATAACAACTGTTTCTGGTAATTTTATATTATTTCTTGCAATTTGTTCTTCAAGTTGTCTTTGGGTCAATACTCTTTCATCTTCTCCATACATGTACTCTTTCGGCTCATATTCTTTTCCACCAATTGCAATGATCGCAACCCCATGTTCCAATAGATATTCCTTTCCATTTGATTTAATCTTCGTCTTGAAATTCCCAACGGAGCCCTCAACAGATTCAATTTTGGTGTTGAAATAAACTTCGATGTTCTTATTTTCTTTAACTTCCTTTATAATTTTCTCAAGCTCTTTTTGTGGATCCTCCCCATTTAGGAGATAATAGATATTTCTCAAATTTCCGCCCAATTTATCAGTTTTCTCCAAAAGAAAAACTTTGTATCCCTGATTTGCAAGCTCCAAAGATGCTTTCATCCCTGCTATTCCACCACCAACGACTAAAGCACTCTTTGTAATACCAATGAAACTTTTTTGAAGTGGCTCAAGCAGTCTTGCTTTTGCAACAGCCATTCTAACCAAATCTTTTGCCTTTCTCGTAGCTTCTTCTGGATAATGCATGTGAACCCAGGAGTTCTGATCTCTTATATTTGCCATTTCAAATAAGTAGGGGTTTAGTCCTGCTTCTCTCAAAGTGTTTCTGAAAAGGAGTTCATGTGTCCTGGGGGTGCAGGCAGCAACTACTATCCTGTTCAAATTAAGTTCTTTAATTTTCTGCTTGATCAATTGTTGCGTATCATTTGAACAAGTGTATTTATTATTTGTTGCATAAACAACATTGGGAAGTGTCTTTGCATATTCTGTAACTTCATTAACATCTACAACACTTGCAATATTTGTCCCACAATGGCATATAAAGACACCTATTCTTGGCTCTTGTCCTCTTACATCAATTTCTTCTGGATAAGCAACTGGTTTTATCAACTGCCCCTTTACATCAGAAAGTAATGCCATCGCTTTTGAAGCGGAAGCGGTTGCCTGCATAACGGTCTCAGGGATATCCTTTGGCTCTGTGAAGGGACCTGCGATATAAATTCCTTCTTTATTTGTTTTGACGGGTTCAAAAGTGGAGGAGGAAGCAAAACCAAATTCATTTAAATCAATCCCAAATTTTTCTGCTAAATCCTTTGCATCTTTGGGAGGGGAAATCCCAACTGATAAAACGACCATATCATATTCTGCCTTCCTCTTTTTCTCATTTTCATCCAGATATGTGATTATTATATTTTTCGTTTCTGGATCTTCTTCCAATTTTGGAATTCTACACCTTATGTATCTTATCCCCTGTTTTTTTGCAGATTCAAAATATTGCTCAAATCCCTTTGAAAAAGCCCTTATATCCATAAAGTAAATATCACACTGCAAATCATCGCCAGCGTGTTCTTTCGCAACAATTGCTTCTTTTGTTGCGTACATACAACAAACGGATGAACACCAATCCCTTTCCTTTTCCCTTGAGCCAACACATTGAATCCATGCTATTCTTTTAGGTGGCTTTTGATCCGATAATCGTAAAACCTTTCCAGAGGTTGGCCCACTTGGTGACAAGAGCCTTTCAAACTGAAGACTTGTGACAACATTGCTATATCTCCCATAACCTAACTCCTCTTTGATCTTAGGATCAAATACCTCAAAACCTGGACAGAGGATTACAGCTCCGACATTAATTTTAATTGTTTCTTCTTTTTCCATCGCGTGATTAATTGCCTTCGCTTCGCACGCCTCAACGCAAAGAAGACATTCACAGCAGATTCCACATTCAAGGCATCTTTTTGCTTCCTCGATAGCCTGTTCTTCAGTATATCCGAGAGCAACTTCCTTAAAGTTATTCATTCTCTCACTAAGAGGAAGCGTGGGCATCTTTACACGAGGTCTCTTAGGAATTCCTCTGATATCTTTGACAGCTTTGCTTCGTTTCTTTTCAATCTTGCGACCTTCTTTAAGATCCACTCCTGACAAATATCTATCGATAGATTCAGCAGCAATTTTGCCTGCTTGAATTGCTTCTACCGCCGTTGCTGGACCTGAGACAGCATCGCCACCAGCAAATACTCCCTCTATCGTTGTTTGAAGAGTGTCAGGATCAACTACAATTGTGCCCAATTTTGTCCTTTCAAGGTCAAGGTCCTTTGGAATGGAGTCCAAATCCACCCCTTGACCAATAGCGGGGATAACCATATCGGCGGGAATTTCAAACTCAGAGCCTTCAACAGGAATTGGTCTTCTCCTACCTGATGCATCTGGCTCTCCTAATCTCATCCTTATAAGTGTTATAGATGAAACATTTCCGTTAGGAGCATTAATTGAAATTGGTGCAACAAGATAAAGGATTTCAACGCCTTCCTCTTCTGCTTCTTTTATCTCCCAAGGATTTGCGGGCATTTCATTTCGAGAGCGATTATATACAAGGGTTACCTTGCCTGCACCGAGACGAAGAGCACAACGAGCTGCGTCAATCGCAATGTTGCCACCGCCAACAACAACGACTTTTTTACCAGTAAGATCAATTTTTCCCCCTAAGTTTATATCTCTCAAAAAGGCTACTGCACCTATAACACCATTTTCATCTTCTCCTGGGATATTGAGTTTTAGATCTTTATGCGCTCCAATTGCAAGAAAGATGGCTTTAAATCCTTGTGCTTTAAGTTCTTCTAATGATGTAACTTTAGTGTTTAATCTTAGCTCTACTCCAAGTCTCAAAACAACATCTTGAATTTCTTTCTCTAATATTTCTCGAGGGAGACGAAAAGCGGGGATCCCGACACGGAGCATTCCTCCCGCTACAGGTAATGCCTCAAATATTGTCACATGATAACCTTTAAGAGCAAGATAGTATGCGCAGGAAAGACCTGCTGGCCCTGAGCCTACTATTGCAACTTTCTCATTCTTTGTCTTCAAATTCTCCGGAAGGGGTGGCTTTTTATCAGGATTTTTAAATTCCCAATCGGCGAGAAATCTTTTCAGTCCAGCGATGGAGATTGGCTCATCTAAATCCTTGCGTCTGCATTCCAATTCACATCCATGAGGGCATATACGACCACAAATTGCTAAAAAGGGATTTTGTCTTCTATGGATAGCGATTGCTTCCTCGTATCTACCACGGGCAATTAGCGACACATATGCATGAGGACTAACACCTGCTGGGCAACCGAAGATACAGGGAGATGTTCCTTCTTTCGTAATAGCGAATGCGCTTGGGACTGCCTGAGGGTATCTTTTGTGTATAGCCTTGCGAATTGAAAGTCCTAAATCGTATTCATTTTTAAGCTCCACAGGACATTTTTCCACACAAGCCCCACATCCAGTGCATTTGGAGGGGTCGATATATCTTGCTTTCTTTTTGATTGTCACTGTGAAATTTCCAGGCTCACCCTCAATTTTCTCTACCTCTGCTTCAGTAATTATTTCAATATCTGGGTTTCTACCAGCGCTAACAAGTCTTGGTGCAAGGGTGCACATGGCACAATCATTTGTGGGGAACGTCTTATCAAGCATTGACATAATTCCACCGATCGCGGATGACCTCTCAACTATATAAACTTTTATTCCTGATTCAGCCAAATCCAAAGCAGCTTGAGTTCCTCCAATCCCACCACCCACAATCATGACTGCGCCAATTTTTTCCCCTTCCATTTTAATTTACCTCTCTATTTTCAATTTTTAATAAGGATCTATCTTCCCATTTATGCAACCTCCATTTCTTTTTTCCCTAATAAATTGATTGCCCTTTCTTTTACTTCTTTAAAATATAATCCAAGAGGATGATATAAAAGATGTGCAAGTTTTCCGAATGGGAGTTCAACTAACATAAGTGGCGCCAAAATTAAAATATGGGCAAGAAACATTAAATGTGAAGCCATATCAAGTTTTACATATCTAAAAATGTGAATTAAAATTCCACTCAGAGCAACCAGGAGACATAATATCGGAAGTGACCAATCGGAGAAATCACTTCTTTTATGTATTTCTTCCTTTTTTGTAAACCTACCCCAAATCATTGCTATGCTTCCATAAAGCATTAAAATTGTTGCAATATAACCAAGCCACCTTTGGGGATGATAAATGGGATAAATTTTGTCAGTCATGAAAAATCTCAAAAAGAAAAATGTAATTATTGAAATTAGAAGAAAGCCAGAAAATAATGTGATATGCCTTAACCACATTTTCCTCTCTTTACATTCTCGGAATCTCTTTTGAGTCAGACCGAGGATAAAAAAGTTTTTAAGTTCTAAAAGGTAAAAAGAAAGAGGAATCTTTAAATTACTTCCCTTTTTCATTGTAAAATACCACATCCTTACTCCATTGGTGATTAAAATAACTAAAGGTAGAAGGAAGAAAGCATAAGTGAAGTAAAACATTATGTTAGTAGTTCCAAAGACATGCTCTAAATTTGAATCAGTTATTTCTGCTGGGGTCATTTTAAAAAGATCTAAAAAAGGAATTCCGATTTCTTCCATGTGATAGTAGACAAATAAACCAAAAACTAAAAGTATGGAAAAAAGATAAAGGATAGCTTTAAAAATCCAGTATTTATTAATAAGAGCAGAAATTCCGGTCCAATCATAAAAAGAAGCAAGATATTTTCTGAGTGTATTCATCGATTCACCTGGCTCTGCTTTTTGAGGACACATAGAGGAACATTCCCCACACCAATGACAAATCCAGGGTTCCACCATTGATATTAATTTTTCCTTTACCCCAATTTGAACTAGCTGAATGGCTCTTCTTGGGAAAGAGGCAACGTCATCTGCTATAGGGCAGGAAACCGTACAAGTTCCACAGTTATAGCAAAGATGCGCTTCAAACCTACCATACTTTTTAATTTCGTTTGATAGGTTCGGATAAATTATACTTTTCATAATTGAAGGTGATTAAGTGCTTTATATTTTGTATACTCTTTAGTCTCTTTGGACGAATAGAATTAGGAGCCAAGGTTTCCAATCTCCCTCTGCCCTCTCTTGACTCTCTGCATCGATAAATTAATCTTCCTAACATCCCCACTCTACCCTTTGTTAAGAGCTTTTATTTTTAACACACTATTACTAACTATTACTATTGGAGGATTTCCGCCTTTCCCAGAATTTATTTTTGCTTCTAGTATAAATGTATAAAATTTTCCAATTTTTGTCAAGACCCTACATAATCAAAGAAGCTGAAAAGTTATTTTTATCGACAGAGCATTATCATAAATTAATCCTTTTTCATCGACAAAATTTCTCCTAAATTAAATCAGCGACAATCCATCATACTAAAGGAAGTTTGGTTAGATTGTTTTTAAACTTTGAGTTGTTTAAATTTTTCAAAGCGAAAACACACTCGGTCTAAAAGAAAAATTATGTATAATTATTTCCCGCTTATTTCAAAGGAAAAGATTCTAACTGTTTCCGAGCTAACATATCAAATTAAAAAGTTAGTTGAGCCAAATTTTCAAGATATATGGCTCCAAGGCGAAATATCAAATTATAAAATTCACGCATCCGGACATGTTTATTTCACACTCAAAGATGAAAATGCATCGATAGATGCAGCGTTATGGAAGAGATACGCCGATATATATTTAAAAAATTACACTTATAAAGACGGCGACAAGGTCCTTGTTCACGGCAAAATCGAAATATACGAACCGCGCGGGGAATATAAAATTATAGTTGATTTCATTGAACCACTCGGAATCGGCGAGCTCCAGATAAAGTTTGAAATGTTAAAACAGAAACTCGCTGCTGAAGGACTGTTTGACGCTAGATTTAAAAAACCAATCCCGGAATACCCAAATAGAATTGGTATAGTCACAAGCCCGACAGGTGCAGCGATAAGAGATATGATAAATATAATTTCGCGTCGTTTCCCGGCGGTGGAGTTAATCCTTTACCCCGTGAAAGTTCAAGGCGACGGAGCAGCTGAGGAAATAGCACAAGCAATTCGTGATTTAAATTTCTACGGCAAAGTTGATGTGATAATTGTCGGAAGAGGCGGAGGTTCAATTGAAGATCTATGGGCTTTCAACGAGGAAATTGTCGCCAGAGCGATTTTTGAATCGAAGATACCGATAATAAGCGCGGTTGGACATGAAATTGATTATAGCATAAGCGATTTCGTCGCAGACCTAAGGGCACCGACGCCGTCAGCTGCTGCTGAACTTGTTGTGAAAAATCGCGATGATGTTATTGAAAATATCCGAAATTTTTGGTATACTATTCATCAACTTACGATTGAAAAAATAAAAAATGCCAAAAAGGAGGTTGAACATCTAACGAAAAGTTATGCCTTTAACAGACCGATCGATTGGTTAAGACAATACACGATGAGGTTGGATGAATTAACACGAGCACTTGAAATTGCAATGTCGCATAGATTTGAATTGATAAAAAATAATTTTGAACAATGGCTTAAAAGGTTTGAATCGCTAAACCCCGAACTTGCCTTAAAAAGGGGTTATGCCATCGTTTATAAAGATGGAAAAATTGTCCGCAGCAAAGGAGAACTTAAATTAAACGACGAATTTAATGTAAAACTATCAGATGGAATAATAAAAGGGGTGGTGAAAGAATATGGCGAAGAAAAATGAAATAACGGAAAGTTCACTTGAAAACTTAACATTTGAGCAAGCGTTAAAAGAACTCCAAAATATAGTTGATAAACTTGAAACTGGGCAAGTGACGCTTGAAGAAGCAATTGAAATGTATGAGCGAGGAATTAAACTTTCAAAATATTGTCTCCACAAATTGACGCAGGCAGAACTTCGAATAAAGAAAATAATTAAAGATGAATCTCAAGGATTTACGCTTATCGATTTTGATGATTTCAACAACAAAATTTAAGGGGGCGATAATATAAAATGGATTTGAAAAGTCCACAGGTTGAAGCAAATTACAGCGTCTTGCCAAGAGTAAACTCCCCAGATGACTTAAAAAGATTAAGTATACAAGAGCTTGAGATCCTTGCGAAAGAAATAAGGGAATTCATAATTGATACGATCTCAAAGGTTGGGGGACATTTGGGAGCAAGTTTAGGTGTTGTTGAGTTAACATTAGCAGTTCACTATGTATTTAACGCCCCAAGAGATAAGATAATTTGGGATACAGGGCATCAAGGTTATGTGCATAAAATAATCACAGGAAGAAGAGATGTTTTTCACACCATAAGACAATTCAAAGGGATAAGTGGATTTTTAAAAAGAAGTGAAAGCATTTACGATGTTTTCGGCGCGGGGCATGCTTCAACATCAATCTCAGCTGCTTTGGGGATTGCAACAGCAAGAGACTTTGACGGTGAGGATTATAAAGTGGTCGCAATAATTGGGGATGGTGCAATGACCGCTGGGCTTGCATATGAGGCGATGAATAATGCTGGGATGTTGAGGAAAAATTTAATCGTGATTTTAAATGACAACAATATGTCAATCTCTCCAAATGTATGGGCAGTTTCAAAATATTTTACAGAATTAATTGCAAGCACACATTACAATAAGTTAAAGTCATTTGTTTGGGACTTAACTGGACAACTTGATGGAATGGGAGATAGAATCCGAAAACTTGCGGCGAGAGTTGAAGGCGGAGTAAAGGCAATAATAACCCCAGGAATGCTCTTTGAAGCCCTTGGCTTTAGATATTTCGGTCCTGTAAATGGTCACAACATCCCGAAACTTATAAAGATTTTAAGTGAGATAAAAAACCTTAACGGTCCAATTCTTCTTCATGTTATAACTCAAAAGGGTAAAGGTTATAAACCAGCCGAAGACGACGCACCAAAATACCATGGGGTGACGCCATTTGATAAAATTACAGGAAAGATGTATAAAAGCGATAAACCCCAACCCCCAAGCTATACAAAAGTTTTTGGCGAAGCCCTTGTCCAGCTTGCGAGGAAAAACAGCAAAATTGTTGGCATAACAGCAGCGATGCCTGAAGGAACAGGACTTGACATTTTAAGAAATGAAATCCCCGAGAGATTTTTTGATGTTGGAATAGCAGAACAGCATGCGGTGACATTTGCAGCAGGGCTTGCAACCGAAGGATATATCCCAGTGTGTGCAATTTATTCGACATTTTTACAAAGGGCTTTTGATCAAATTATTCATGATGTAGCACTTCAACATCTTCATGTGGTTTTTGCCCTTGACAGAGCCGGGCTTGTCGGAGCAGATGGACCAACCCACCACGGCGCCTTTGATTTAAGCTACTTACGGCTTATCCCCGGAATGGTGGTAATGGCTCCGAAAGACGAAAGCGAACTCAGGGATATGCTTTATACTGCAACAATTTACAATAAAGGTCCAATAGCAATTAGATATCCAAGAGGAAATGGCATTGGGGTTCCACTTAAAGAAGAGTTTGATCTAATCGAAATTGGCAAAGCTGAGGTATTGAAAGAAGGTAAAGATATAGCGATACTTGCAATAGGAAGCATGGTGTATCCAACTCTAAAGGCTGCGGAGAAACTTAAAGAATTTGGAATTGATGCGATGGTTGTGAACATGCGATTCGTCAAACCGTTGGATAAAAAACTCTTAGATGAAATTTTTGATAAATTTGATAAGGTTGTGACCGTTGAAGAAAATACAATCATTGGTGGATTCGGAAGCGCCGTCCTTGAATATGCATCATTTAAAGGTGTTAAAAATGTTAAATTCTTGATACATGGAATACCCGATGAGTTCATTGAGCACGGGACACAAGCGGAGCTTTGGAAGATGTTAAAGCTTGATCCTGATGGAATAGTTGAAAAAATTCTTGAAACATTTAAATTTAAAAGAACTTTGATTTCTCAAAAAATACAGAAATGACTAATGGAGAAAGTTAGATTTGGAATAATTGGTCTTGGCGGTATAGCACAAGCGGTTCATCTTCCCATACTTTCAAAACTTGAAAACGCACAAATTGTTGCCCTGTGCGATACAGATAAAGCAAAGGCAAAGATGCTAGCAGAAAAATACAATGTGCCATACTTTTACACAGATTATGAGAAGATGCTTAAAGAGGTTGAGGAAATTGAAGCTGTTGAAGTGTTAACACCTACAAATCTTCACGCTGAAATGGCGATAGCCTGCGTTTCGGCTGGAAAAGATGTGTTCGTTGAAAGACCATTGGCAAGGGATTATAAAGAAGCTGAGTCCGTTGTAAAAGCCCTTGAACAAGAAAAAGATAGAAAAATTATGGTTGGAATGAATTTAAGATTTAGGCCTGATTCTATGTTGCTGAAGGGTTTCATCGAGCAGGGCGAACTTGGTTCAGTTTTCTATGTGAAAGCTGGATGGTTTAAAAAGCCAAACAATAAAAAATGGGTTATGATGAAAGAAAAAGCAGGCGGAGGTGTTATGCTTGACCTTGGTATAAGCCTGCTTGACCTTGCATTGTGGATGGCTGGATATCCGGAGGTCAAAAGCGTAAATTCCATATGCTACAAACATCAAACTAAATCAGTGGAGGACAGCGCGATTGTTTTCTTGAAGTTTAAAAACGAAGCGACATTATTTATCGATGTAAGTTGGTCATACGAATTTGAAAACTCAATATTTTATTTGCATATATTTGGAACTCAGGGAACTGGGGAATTAAACCCGTTCAGAATTTATAAAGATATACAGGGAAACCTTGTCAATCTTGCACCCCAAAAGATGGATAGACCTGAAACTCTTTACTGGAAATCTTATGAAAATGAGCTGAAGCATTTCATCGGAGCGGTGCGAAATCTTCATCCCCTTGTTTCAAGCGCAAAGGATGCCCTTTATAGAATGAAAATTGTTGATGCGGTATATAAATCAGCCAAACTGGGAAAGGAAATCGTATTTAAGTAAAATAATCTCTTAAGCAAAAATGTTTATAACCTTTGAAGGAGTTGACCTTTGTGGGAAAACAACACAAGCTGAAATTTTAGTTCAAAGATTAAAAAATTCTGGCTTTGATGTTGTCTTCCTTAGAGAACCCGGGGGCACAAAAATTTCAGAACTAATACGAAACATATTGCTCGATTCACAAAATAAAGAAATGGATCCAATCACCGAACTTTTTCTCTTTTCAGCAAGCCGTGCTCAACTTGTAAGAGAGATTGTAATTCCATCGCTTAATTCCGGCAAAATTGTCGTATGTGATAGATTTTACGACTCAACGCTTGCATATCAAGGTTATGGGCGCGGGATTGAAATTGAAAAAATAAAAATTGTAAATGAACTTGCATCCGGAGGACTCGTTCCTGATTTGACATTTTTAATAGATATCCCCGTCGATGAAATTTACAAAAGAAAAAAAGAAAAATACGGCGATTTTGACAGGATGGAAAGATCAGGTATTGAATTTTACGAAAGAGTGAGGAAAGGATACCTTGAGATTGCCAAGATAAGCGATAGATTTTTCATCATTGATGGCCAGAAGAAAATAGATGAGATAAGCGATCAAATTTGGACAATCGTTTCAGAAAAATTAAAGGTCAAGGTAAAATGAGAAAAAAAATTTTTTTCTTCAGCTTTGGGCTATTTGCCTTTCTTCTGTTGGTAGGGTTCGAATTTTTTCAATCTCAAAAGGATGACATATTTTTCAAGATAGATAAAAGCATCGAAATTTTTGGCAAAATTTATAAAGAGGTGCTCTTAAACTATGTCGATGAGGTTGACCCAGAAAAGTTTATGAGAGCTGGGATAAAGGGAATGTTGAATCAGCTCGATCCTTATACAGTTTTCATAGATGAAAAACATAGAGAAGAAGTCGATGCCTTAACAACAGGAAAATATGGTGGAATCGGGGTATCGATATCAAAAATTGACACTCAAGTTGTCGTCGTCAAAGTATTGAAAGATTACCCAGCAGATAAAGCTGGGCTGAAAGTTGGGGATGTGATAATTCAAATTGACAGCATATCTGTGGATGATAAACCGCTTGAGGAAGTAAGAACATATATGGTCGGCAAAGCAGGGACACCGATAAAGTTAAAGGTCTTAAGAGAGGGATTCGAAAATCCGCTCGTCTTTGAAATGACAAGAGCTGAGATTGAAGTCAAAAATATCGCTTATTACAATTTCATCGACGATGGAATTGCATACATAAAGCTTGAGCGTTTTTCAAGGAACGCTGGTGAGGAATTAAGGCAGGCGATAAAAAACTTGCAAGCAAAGAGTGAAATAAAAGGTTTAATACTTGACCTTCGAGATAACCCCGGTGGACTGCTCGACGCTGCGGTTGATATTGTCGAAAAATTCGTCCCGGAGGGAAGTCTGATAGTTTCAACTCGCGGTCGAAAACCTGATGCAGTTAGAAATTATTACTCAACCGAAAAACCTTTACTTCCTGATGTCCCACTTTGTGTTATTGTGAATAATTCAAGTGCAAGTGCAAGCGAAATAGTCGCTGGAGCAATTCAAGACCTTGACAGAGGAGTAATCCTTGGAACAAGAACTTTCGGAAAGGGTCTTGTACAAACAATAAGCTATCTCTCTTATAATACATTTCTTAAAATGACAACCGCAAAGTATTATACACCAAGTGGACGCTGCATCCAAGAAGTTGACTACTTTCACAAACCCGATGGTGTTTTCATAGTAAAGCCTGATTCTGAGAAAAAAGTTTTCAAAACCAAAAATGGACGGATCGTCTACGCACAAGGCGGGATAATGCCAGACACAATAATCCCGGAGATAACAAGAAGCAATTTTACCGAAACTCTTGTTAAAAGGGGATTATTTTTCAAGTTTGCAAATCGTTTCCTCGCTGAACACAAAACATTGCCCGAAAACTTTGAAATCAACAATCAAATCCTTGAGCAATTCAAAAAATTCGTCGAAAAAAATAACTTCACATTCAAAGACAGCTTCGAAATAAACCTCGAAAAAGCAATTGAATACGCAAAAAAACAAAGATATCAAAACGGTTATATTAGTGAAGTCGAGTTAACACTTAACAAAATCAAGTCAAATAAAATCGACTACTTTCAAATCTATCGTGATGAGATTGCTCGGGAACTTATGCGTCAGATACTCGCAAGATATAAGTATGAAAATGAACTTATAGAATGGGAACTCTCAAACGATGTTCAAGTAAAAACGGCTATTTCAATTTTAAAAGATGGAAAAACTTATAGCTCAATTTTGAAATCGAAATGATGTTTTGGAAAATTTTACTTCTTTTCGTCTCAGGACTTTTCGCAGGCTTTCTCGCTGGTTTTTTTGGAATCGGCGGCGGTATAATTTTAGTCTTGATTTTGATGTACTATTACTCTGGAATTGGGCTTCCGCCAGACTTGATCCCCAAAATCGCTGTTGCAACAAGTTTATTCACAATAATTTTTACATCAATTTCGAGCACGATAAAACAATATGAGAACAAAAATATCGAATGGAAATTAACATTTACGATGGGAATCGCTTCGCTTGTCTCAGCTTTCGCTGGAAGTAAACTTGCTTCAATAGCCTCGGGAAGTTTCATAAAAACATTCATCATCGTAGTTATAATTTTCGCTGGAATAAGAATGCTCTTAACTGGCAACTCTGAAGTTGACATAGATGATTTAACAAATTACAAAAGTAATGTTAATACATTTTCAGCAGTGGTCTGGGGATTTATCGCAGGAATAATTTCGGTATTTGCGGGTGTGGGTGGTGGAATTTTGCTTGTCCCAGTGATGAATCATTTTATGAAAATCCCGATAAAAAGAGCGATTGGAACATCAAGCTCAATTATTATTTTAACCTCGATCTTCGGGACAATTGGTTATATAATCAACGGTCTTGGAAGACCTGAGCTCGCAAATCTTGGAACGCTTGGCTTTGTCGATTATACGGCTGGAATTCCAATCATCTTGGGCTCTACTTTGACAGGGCGTCTCGGAGCCTATGTATCTTATAAAACGAAGTCAAAACTTTTGAAAAAATTTTTCGCTCTGCTTTTGATCACGGTTGCGATTTTGACGTTTTTCAAATAAAAATTCTTCTTTAAAATGATTTTGAGATATCACACATTCGAACTCAAACTTAAATATCCATTCAAAATAACACGCGGTGTAAGAACCTCAAACTGGGTTGTATTAATTGAAATCGAACATGATGGAACGATCGGCTACGGCGAAGCGTCACCATCCCCAAGATATGGCGAAAACATTGAAACAGTACAAAATTTTTTAAACAAAGTTGACCTATCAAAATTTAACGACCCATTTAATCTTGAAGAAATTCTAAATTATGTTGATTCGATTGAACCAGGAAACACATCCGCAAAAGCTGGAATTGACATCGCGCTTCATGACCTTGTTGGGAAATTGCTTAACATCCCGCTTTACAAATTTTTGGGGCTCAACAAGGAAAAAACGCCGATAACATCATTTACAATTGGGATAGATGAACCAGCCATGATTGAGCGAAAAGTCAGGGAAGCGGAAGAATACCCAATTTTGAAGGTTAAACTTGGACTTGAAAATGATGAAGAGATAATCAAAACGATAAGAAAAGTCACCGACAAACCAATTCGAGTTGATGCAAATGAAGGATGGAAAACGAAAGAAGTCGCACTGGAGAAAATAAAATGGCTCCAAGACGAAGGCGTTGAATTTGTTGAACAACCGATGCCAGCGGATGATCTTGATTCCGTGGCTTGGGTAAGAGATAAAGTTGATATTCCGATAATTGCGGACGAGAACTGCATTCGCCTTTACGATGTTCCAATTTTAGGAAAGGCATATGATGGAATTAATATAAAACTTATGAAATGCACAGGGATAAGAGAAGCGATAAAGATGATAAACACAGCCAGAGCGATGAAAATGAAAGTTATGCTTGGCTGCATGATTGAATCATCAGTTGGAATAACTGCGGGAGCTCAAATTTCTCCACTTGTTGATTTTGCTGACCTTGACGGAAACCTTTTGATAACAAATGATCCATTTGAAGGAGTTAAAGTTAAAAATGGAAAACTTATTCTCCCGGATGAGCCGGGGCTTGGCGTAAAAAAATTAATTTAAAATCATGCTTTTTAAAAGGCCTCAACATCTACGCTTTGAGTATATCCCAAGATATTACAAGCCAGAAAAAGATGAGGAGCTTAAAAGAAAGGAGCGGGTGAAAAGAAGATTGAAAATCCAGAGAATTGGAATTTCCGAGAGAAAAAGAAAATCTTTGTTATGGTGGTTGATAATAACTGGGCTTGTTTTCTATCTTTATTTAATGTTGTCAGGCATATTGAAATGAGGAAACGTAATCAACCTTTATAGAGATCAAGAATGGGACAAATAAGAATCTTACCTGAGGAAATAGCAAGCAAAATTGCAGCTGGCGAGGTAATACAGAGACCCGAGTCCGTAGTCAAAGAGCTTATTGAAAACTCAATTGATGCCGGTGCAAAAAATATAACCGTAATTTTAAAAGAAGCTGGGAAAACGCTTGTGCATGTGATCGACGACGGGTGTGGAATGAGCGAAGATGATGCAGTTCTTGCTTTTGAAAGACATGCAACGAGCAAAATTCGAACTTATGAAGATCTTGAAAATATACAAACGCTCGGCTTCAGGGGTGAAGCCCTTGCTTCAATTGCTGCAGTTTCAAAGGTTGAAATGAAAACTAGAACGCCTGAAGATGAGCTTGCAACGCTTGTAAAGATAGAAGGCGGAAAATTAATTGAAGTCTCAAAAACATCGCACCCGCCTGGGACATCGATAGCGGTCAAAAATCTTTTCTTCAACACACCAGCACGTAGAAACTTTCTTAAAAGCAATTATACAGAGTTCAAGCATGCTTATGAAGCTTTCATAAGGTTTGCCATAGCCTATCCGGATATATCTTTTGAACTCATAAGTGATGATGAACCAATATCAAAGTTTGAAGCAACGGATTTTGAAACAAGAATAAAACAAATTTTCGGCGATGAATTTTTTGAAACATTGATTCCAGTAAGTGAGAAAACCGAATACATCAGCATATACGGATTTATCAGCAAACCAGAGTTTTCAAAAAAGACAAAAGCTGATCAATTCGTCTTCCTAAATCGCAGATACATAATCAATCGCTCTATAAATCACGCAGTTTACAATGCTTACGAGCATTTACTTGAAAAAGGTAACTTCCCATCGTTCATCCTGATGATTTCAATAAACCCAAGACATGTTGATGTTAATGTACATCCATCAAAACTTGAAGTTAAATTCGACGATGAACAAGGTATTTACAATTTCGTCCGTGCCGTTGTAAAACACTCGCTTGCAAAATTTAATCTCATCCCAGAGGTTGAAATTGAACCAACTGGCGAAATAAAACTCCGCCCTTCATCAAATTTAATTGAGAAACCAACTCAACAAAAGCAACAATTTTCTCTAGATCTTTTAACCTCTACTTTCCCTGAAGCTATAATCGGAACCCGTGTGGAGAAGGATATTAAAAAAATTGAAAAAATCTCCAAAGAAATTCAATCTGAAATTTCCCAAACGGTAGATAAAACGGACACAAGCACCGAAGGAATCTCATTTATGCAAATTCACAACAAATATATAATCGCTCAAATTAAAACTGGTATAATGATAATTGACCAACATGTGGCTCATGAAAGAATTCTTTATGAAAGGGCTCTTGACAGTTTAAACTCAAACACCCCATTTACACAACAGCTTTTGTTTCCTCAAACAATTGAACTTACCCCAGCAGATATGGCGATTGTCAAAGAGCTTAAGGACTACCTCGAGGCTTTGGGATTTGATTTGAGAATTTTCGGGAAAAACACGGTAATACTTTATGGCGTCCCACCGGAGGTAAAGCAAGGCTCGGAGAAAACAATTTTACAGGAAATAATTGAACTTTACAAAGAAAACTCAAATGTGGAACCAAATTTAAGCGCGCGGGAAAATCTCGCAAAGGCTTTCGCATGTAAAACTGCCATAAAAGCCGGAAATAAATTAACACTTGAAGAGATTCAAGTTTTGATAGATCAACTTTTCCTGACGCGAAACCCCTATGTTTGCCCGCATGGCAGACCGATAATAATCAAAATTTCAATTGAGGAGCTTGACAAAAGATTTGGAAGAACCTGAACTACTTCCTTGCAACAACGATCAACCCAGTGCCCCTCTCGTTTTTAACTTTTGTATCAAGCCACATTAAAAAGAGCCCCGGAATAAAAATCACAAAATAATAAAGCGGTAGTAAAAACGCGAAAGCGAAACTCTTGCCAAGCAATAAAACAGGAATTTTTATCATCAATCTCCATGATAAATTACCCCACCTGCCATAGCTATACCTAACCCTCACATCTTTAAATCCAACCATCTCAAGTTTTGATTTAATTTCATCAGCCCCGTATCCACTTCTGACATGTTCCTCGATAAAACTTTCGTCCGCATCAGTGTGAACCTCTGAACCACCAAGATTTGATGGTGTGCTAATTATCAACACTCCATCTTTTTTCATCGCCTTATGAAAATTTTCAAAAACTTTAACATCATTCTCAATATGCTCCATGACATCAACTGCAAGGACAAGGTCAAATTCGTCAAAATAGTTTAAATTCTCAAGGTTTACGACATCAAATTTTAAATTTTCAATTCCCTCGCTTTCTGAAAAATTCAAACAATCTTTGATTCTTCGCTCGTTTATATCAATTCCAAGAACTTTCGAATTTTTAAATTTTTTCGCCATAAAATATGAATACTGTCCGAAACCACAACCCGCATCAAGGACCTGAACTTTTTCATCTTCACCTTTTGAATTAAAAAACCTCTTCACCTCACTTTTCACATACCACGCCCGCAGAAGAAAAATGTTTAAACCAGCGTAAAAAATTTTTCTCAAAAAATTTCGTCCCGAAATTATATCGTCAATTTTTGACTTTATCTTTTCGTACTTCATCTCTTTTTCTTCAAAACTATTCTAAAAGTTGAGCCCTTGCCAACTTTGCTCTCTTTCAAAAAAAGTTTTCCCCCGTGATAAGTTTCAATTATTCTTTTTGACAAACTTAAACCAAGCCCCCAACCTCGTTTCTTTGTGGTGTAACCAGGTCTGAAAATATCCTTGCGGTATTTCATATTTATCCCACGTCCTGTGTCAGAAACATCAATTATTATGTCCTTCTTCCTCTCCTGAATTTTAAACTCTATCTTGCCTTCACTATTCTCAATCGCGTCAAGTGAATTTTTAAGCAAATTTTCAATAACCCACTCAAACAGTTCACGATTCACAAATGCCTTTGCTTCAATATCTCCCCTGACAGATATGGTTATCTTCTTACCTGACTGCGGGATTCGTTTCTCAAAATATCTAACAACAGAATTTATGACATCAGCAATTTTCTCTTCAACATATTCAGGCTTCGAGCCAATCTTTGAAAATCTTTGGATTACTCTGTTAAGTTTGATCAGGTCATTTTCAATCTCATGAATGACATCAGTTACATCTTCCTCGTTATCAATTTTCGTTCTTAAAATTTCAAGCCAACCGTATAGACTTGAGACTGGTGTTCCCAATTGATGAGCAGCCTCCCTTGCAAGCCCAACCCAAATATTGCTCTGCTCGGTTTTCTTGATATAACTAAAACTCAAATACCCAATCAAAATGAAAATGCCAGCCGCAATTAAAATTATATACGGCAAAATTTTAAGCTGTTCGATAAGTTTTGAATTTCCATAAAAAATATAATTCAAAACCAATGTATCCCCGTACGTTATCTTTATCGGCTCAAATGTTTTCTCCATCCTTTTAATTTCTTTACGCAAAATTACATCCCTCTCTTTCTGGGACAGACTCGTGTCAATCTCAATGTTTCTGTAGAAAAGGGGATTTCTATCTGCATCGGTCACAATTACAGGAAAATCAATTGCAAGTATGATCTGATCAAAAATGAATGTAAATTCTGATGTCCCTGGCGATGTGGCTATATACTCAATTGATTTCGCATAAAGGTTTGCGATTTGTCTCTCCCTTAACTCAAGGTTTTTAACTATAACATTGGTGTGATAAAGGAGCCCAAGCGCAATTAAAATGGCAAGAAGGACAAGAATCCTTTTTATATTCACAGTTTTTAATAACATTTCTAAGGCAAATTCATCTTAATATAGTTTGATTTCTATCCGCTCCAACGGATATAATTGAAATCTCGACCCCAGTTAATTTCTCAACTGCCTCAACAAATTCTCTTGCTTCGGACGGCAGTTCGGAATAAGATCTCAAGTTAGAAGTTTTCGTTTTCCATCCCTTGAAACTTTCATAAACTGGTTTAACCCTTGAAAGCGTCTCCGAATTTGTTGGGAAATTCTTAAGCTTTTTCCCATTTATTTCATATGCTACACAAATCTTTATTTCATCGAGTTCATCAAGCACATCAAGTTTCGTCATAGCAAGTTTTTCAATACCATTTACCATTATCGTATAATTTAAACTTACAATGTCAAGCCAACCACATCTTCTGGGTCGACCAGTTGTAGCTCCATATTCATGCCCCTTTTCCCTTATATAATCCCCGATTTCATCTTTTAATTCAGTTGGGAATGGACCTTCACCAACTCTTGTCGTATATGCCTTTATAACTCCGATAACGCCATTTATTTTGGTTGGTGGTATCCCTGAACCAGTGGATGCACCGCCTGCCGTTGGATTGGATGATGTAACATAAGGATAAGTTCCATGGTCAATATCAAGCAAAGCCCCTTGAGCACCCTCAAGAAGAATCTTCTTACCCTCCTTTATTGCTTTGTTAAGATATACTGCGGTATCAGTTACATATTCATCGATCTTTTTGTCAAATTCAATGTATTCATCAATTATTTTTTCAACTTCAAATCTCGTTACACCATAAATTTTCTCTATAATTTCATTCTTTGCATCTATGTTCTTGCGAAGTTTCTTACAAAGTATATCCCTATCAAGAAGATCAACAACTCTTATCCCAACCCTTGCGTATTTATCAATGTAAGCTGGTCCAATGCCCTTCCCCGTGGTTCCAATCTTATCATCACCTTGTTCAAAAAGTTTATCGAGAAGCTTATGATATGGCATTATTAGATGAGCGTTGTGGCTTATCAGAAGTCGTCCTGAAATATCAACCCCTGCGGATTTCACCATTTCAATTTCCTCAATTAAAGCAACTGGGTCAAGTACAACTCCATTACCAATCACACAAACCACATTTGGATGAAAAATTCCAGACGGCAAAAGATGAAGGACGTATGTCTTCCCATCAAAAGAAACTGTATGCCCTGCGTTCGCACCCCCTTGATATCTAACGACAATGTCCGCATCTTCGCTTAAAAGATCAACTATTTTACCTTTGCCCTCATCACCCCATTGAGCACCAAGTATAACCCATACAGCAGAGTTGGGAATTTTGATTAACATTCCAAGTGTAATTTACCTTTTCTTTGTGCGCTTTTTATAACTTGCGACTGCTTCCTCGACGGAGTTGTAAGTTTCAAATACCCTTATAAGTCGTGTTATCATCAAAAGCGATTCAATTTTATCAGTTGGGTTAGCAATTTTGAGATCACCCCCACTATTTCTCATCGTGGTCAAACCACTTATCAATGTTCCAAGCCCAGCGCTGTTCATAAATTTTACATTTTTGACATCAACTACAACCTTCTTTTTACCCTTATCAAGAAGTTTATGCAATAATTCCCTAAACTTTTGCAAATCGGGACCGCCCATTAAATTCCCTTTAACCTCAATTACAACAACATCATCAAACTCCTTTGTCTTCAAACGCATAAAATTACTCCATATTTAATTTTAAAAAGTACCTCAAACTTACTTTGTCATTACGGGTTGCTTCTTCAAAAGTTTCTTTTTCTCTTCCCTCTTCTGTCTTGAAAGTGTAATATCAACGACAAGTGAGCTTGCAACATAAATTGACGAATAAGTTCCAGTTATCATACCGATTGTCAAGGCAAAGGCAAATCCACGGGTGATCTCACTTCCGACAATGAGCAAAATAATGAGAACAACTATAACGGTCCCGCTTGTGATTATCGTTCTGCTAAGTGTTTCATTTATACTTTTATTTACAAGTGAAATAAAATCCATGGACTTATGAAGTTTCAAATTCTCCCTTATCCTATCAAACACAACAACAGTGTCATTTACAGATAAACCAACAAGGGTTAAAATCGCCGCAAGCAAGGATTGATTCATTTCAATGTTAAAATAGGAAACTGAACTGAAAATTGAACAAAATCCTAAAGCAACAAGAACATCGTGAAACAAAGCCACAACAGCCCCAACGCCATAAATTGGTTTAAATCTCAAACCAATATAAACAAGCATGACAATTAGCGATAAAATAACAGTGTAAAACGCCTTGCGCCTTAATTCAGCTCCAATCCTTGGACCGACCTTTTCCTCGTTTAAAACCTCAACTTTGTTATCTGGAAATTTTGACTGTAAAGCCGAAAGAATCATCTCTCCTATCTTCGTTCCTTCCATCTGTTCAGATGTTCTTATTAAAATCTCGTTATGCGTTCCATAAGTTTTGATTTCGCTTTTCGCAAGTCCAATCTGTGCAATTGCACTTCTCACATCACCGATCGAAACAGGCTTCTCAAACCGAACAACTACTTCAGTTCCACCCAAAAAATCGATCCCAAGTGGAATCCCGCGAAAGATAAGTGAAATTAAACCAGCAAGTATGAAGATTAAAGAAACAGCATACCAAATTCTTCTTTTTTCTATAAACTTTATGTTCGTTTTGCCAATGAATCTCATTTTAAAACCCTTCAAATTAATTTTTAATTAACCAAATTTGACGATCTGTGGATATTTCTCAGCTATAATATCATATATAACCTTCGTGATAAAGACGGCACTGAAAAGATTAGCTATAATACCAATCATAAGCGTAAGGGCAAACCCTTGAATTGGTCCCGATCCAAAATTGTAAAGAATTAATCCAGTCAAAAAAGTCGTAATATTTGCGTCAAAAATAGCGCTAAATGCTTTTGAATAACCTTCATCTATTGCTGATCTCAATGTTCTCCCAATGGCAAGCTCCTCGCGAATTCTCTCATATATAAGAACATTTGCATCAACCGCAACACCAATTGTTAAAACAATTCCAGCTATTCCAGGTAGTGTAAGTGTAGCATTGAACCCAGCTAAGACAGCAAGTATGAAGGCGATGTTTAACACAAGCGCAAGATTGGCAATAAAGCCACCCGTTGAATAATAAATAACCATAAACAAGACTATAACTATAAAAGATAACAACGCAGCTTTTAGACCCTTTTGGATGGAATCTTCACCAAGTGAAGGACCCACCGTTCTTTCCTCAACTATTTCAAGTGGGGCAGGTAAAGCACCAGCTTTTAAAACAACCTCAAGAAGTCTTGCTTCCTCAGGTGAATCAAGCCCTTCAATTTGAGAGCTCCCACCTATGATCTTCGTCCTCACAACAGGCCAAGAGTATGCTGTCCCATCAAGTATGATAGCGATATGTTTATTTATGTTTGCTCCTGTTATCCTTGCCCATTCACGTGCACCTTCACTGTTCATCCTCATTATTACAATCGGTGCATTGTTATCGGGATCAATTGTTGCTCTTGCTTCAGTTATAACCTTACCAGTGATCTCTGGATCTTTTTTAACTGCAAGAAGATTGTAATATTGGTTTCCATCCTGAGCTGTGAACGGTTTCGCAGACCAGACAAATTCAAAATCAGGTGGGATCAAATTTACGACATCTGGACGAGATAAAATATATTCAACCATCTTTTTATCTCTTGCTAAAACGAAGCCAATTCCAGTTTGCTCATCAACTCTGACATAAGCAAAAAATGGATGTTCTTTTTTGAACCTTTCGAATTCGCTTAACCCTGCAGTTGTATCTGCACCAAGCTCAGATGCTATGGTTTTTACAGTGTCTTTTTTCGTCGTATCCGAGCTTGCTGTAGTCCGTAAGGTATCAGTTGTATCAACAACGCCTTTTCCAGCAAGATAATTATCAATTGTTTGCATCACTTTAATAGCTATATCCGCAGGCTTAAGCAGTTTAAATTCAAGCACCGCTGTGCTTTGCAGAAGTTGCCTTACTTCCCCACGCTCCTTCACGCCAGGCAACTCAACAACAATTCGATTTGAACCCTGCTTTTGAATCGATGGCTCAGCAACCCCGTATTTATCAACCCTGTTTCTTATAACCTCAAGTGCTCTATCAACCGCATCTTCAGCTTGCTTTTCGAGCTCGGATATTATCTCGGAATCACTTTGGCGTATATCACCATAATATCGACTTAATCTAATTCCTCTTGATTGAAATTCTCTTAAAAGAATTGAAGTAATAGGTTCTTGTGAAGCTACTGCCTTTTTCTTTACCTCGGCAAGTATTTGCCTAAATGTTTCATCTTTATTCTTTGCGAGATTATCAAGCATTTTAACTATATCAACCTCAAGCGCAACATACATTCCACCCTGAAGATCAAGACCAAGCTTAATTCTTTTTTGCTTTACCTTTTGAATATCGTCAATATGCTGTTGAACAAATTTTAAGCTATCCTCACCCCTCAACTCGGATAACTTCTTTTGATAATTGATGTCTTTATATGTTGGATAAAGATACCACAATGTAGCAACGATGGATATGATGATCAAAATTATTTTCCATCTGTTCTTTTTCACTTTTGCATCACCTTTTAATTTTATTTTGCAAGATAAAGTTAACCTTTGGCAATTTAAAAATCAATCTTCCTCAGACACAACGCTTGCAACTGAAGCAATTGTGTCTCCGTGATTTAATTTTATAAGCTTAACTCCCTGAGCTTGTCTGCTCATAACTCTTATATCTTTGACATGATACCTTATCAAATAACCTTTCGCCGTTACAACCATTATATCATCATTGTCAAGAACTTCCTTTATCGCAACCATATCGCCCGTTTTCTCATTGACCTTGACCGCGATGATTCCCTTTCCACCTCTGTGGGTTACCCTGTAATCGTTCAAATCACTTCTCTTCCCAAATCCTTTTTCGGTGACAACAAGTATTGTAGTTCCAGGCCTTTTGACAGTCACCATACCAATTACTTCATCTCCCTTTTCAAGCTTAACTCCTCTGACACCAGTCGCTTGCCTTCCCATTGGCCTTATATCTTTTTCGTTAAATCTTATCGCCATTCCTTTCCTCGTCCCTATTATTAAATCTTGGGTTCCATCGGTCAAGCGTGCATCAACAAGGCGATCACCACGATTTAGATTGATTGCGATTATCCCAATCTTTCTTGGGTTTGAAAATTCTGAAAGCGCCACTTTCTTGACAAGCCCCATCTTCGTGACCATCGTGACAAAAAGATTTTCGTTAAATTCCTTAACAGTGACAAAAGCGGTAATTTTTTCATCGGGCTCTTTATTAATAAGGTGAGAAATTGACCTGCCCCTCGATGCCCTGCTTCCCTCGGGAATTTCATGCACTTTTAACCAATATGCTCTTCCCTTATCTGTGAAGAAAATGATGTAATGATGCGTTGAAGAAACAAACACATGCTCAACAAAATCATCTTCGCTTGTAGCGGTTGCGGTAATTCCTCTGCCTCCACGATTTTGCCTTCTATACCCACTGACAGGGTAACGCTTTATGAAACCATTATGCGTTATCGTTATAACAACATCCTCTTCTGCTATTAAATCCTCAATATTGAAATCCTCCTCACCTTCAACTATCTGCGTTCTTCTTTCATCCCCGTATTTCTCTTTCAGTTTAAGCAGTTCTTCCTTGATTAATTCCTTCTGCAATTCTTTACTTCTCAGAATGCTTTTCAAACGCTCAATTAATTTTATCGTTTCTTTATATTCACTCTCAACTTTGCTTCTCTCAAGCCCTGTCAACCTCTGCAAACGCATGTCAAGTATTGCTTTCGCTTGAATCTCCGTAAGTTTAAATCTTTTCATCAAGTTTACCTTCGCAGTATCAGGATCTTTTGACTTCTTTATCAGCTCAACAATTTCGTCGATGTTATCAAGTGCGATTTTGTATCCCTCAAGTATATGCGCTCTCCTTTCAGCGTCTTCAAGTTCAAACTTCGTTCTCCTAACAATCACATCAAGTCTAAAATTGATAAACTCCATCATCATATCCTTCAAATTCAAAATTTTCGGCACGCCATTCACAAGCGCAAGCATTATCACGCCAAATGTTGATTGAAGGTTCGTGTGCTTGTAAAGATTATTCAAAACAACCTCAGGCTGTGCATCACGCCTTAACTCAATGACAATCCTCATCCCATCTTTATCCGATTCATCTCTTATGTCAGATATATCTTCTATCTTTTTGTTCTGCACAAGCTCAGCGATTTTCTCGATCAGTGAAGATTTATTAACCTGATATGGGATTTCAGTTATAACGATCCTTGAACGCCCTTTATAATTTTCAATGCTTGCCTTCGCACGAACAACAATTCTTCCTCTGCCAGTTGTATAAGCCTCCTTGATCCCTGAAAAACCAACGATTACTCCACCAGTTGGAAAATCAGGACCCTTTACATACTTCATCAACTTTTCAACAGGAAGGTTGGGATCTTTAAGAAGCGCTATTAATCCATCAACTATCTCGTTAAGATTATGCGGTGGAATATTTGTAGCCATTCCGACAGCGATACCGCTTGAACCATTTACAAGTAAATTTGGAAGAACGGTCGGCAGAACCTCAGGTTCCTTTAATGTTTCGTCAAAATTGGGTCGGAAATTAACCGTGTTTTTTTCAATATCTTGGAGCATCTCCTCCGCAATTTCAGATAGCCTGGCTTCTGTGTATCGCATCGCCGCAGGTGAGTCCCCGTCTATCGACCCAAAATTACCCTGTCCATCCACAAGGGGATATCTCATTGTAAAGTCTTGTGCAAGGCGAACAAGCGTATCATAAACTGCAGCATCCCCATGCGGATGATACTTCCCAAGCGCCTCTCCAACTATTCTTGCACATTTTTTATAAGGTCTATTATGCAAAAGTCCAAGCTCATACATCGTGTAAAGAACTCTTCTCTGAACTGGTTTTAAACCATCTCTTACATCCGGCAAAGCTCTTGAAACAATAACTGACATTGCATAGTCAAGATAAGAGTACTTTATCTCTTCCTCAATCTCAACAGGTTGAATTTTTTCCTGAAGCGTTGCCATTTACTTAATTCCAAAATTTTATTTTTGATTAATTCAAAGTTAAATATCAAGGTTTCTGACAAACTTCGCATTCTTCTCTATAAATTCCTTCCTTGGTTCAACATCACTTCCCATAAGTATTGAGAAAATTCGATCCGCCTCAGCCGCATTCTCAATCGTAACCTGAAGCAAAGTTCTTTTCTCTGGATTCATCGTCGTCTCCCAAAGTTGCTCCGGATTCATTTCACCAAGACCTTTGAAGCGTGTGATGGTAATTTCCCCTGGCTCTTTTTCCTGCTTTAATCTTTCTATTATTTCATCTCTTTCCTCATCGCTATACGCATAGAATTCAAGCTTACCTTTTTTAATCTTATAAAGCGGTGGTTGAGCAATGTAGATTCTCCCTGCTTCAATTAATTCCCTCATGTATCTATAAAAGAAAGTCAAAAGCAAAGTTCTTATATGGCTTCCATCAACATCGGCATCGCACATCAATATGATTTTCCCATACCTAACCTTGTCTGGGTTGAAATCTTCATCACCGATACCTGTCCCAAGAGCTTGAACAATTGCCCTTATTTCTTGATTTTCGAGAATTTTGTGAAGCCGTGCTTTCTCGACATTTAAAATTTTACCCTTTATAGGCAAAATCGCCTGAAATTGTCTATCCCTTGCTTGTTTTGCACTTCCACCTGCGGAATCACCCTCAACAATAAAAATCTCAGTAAGCTCAGGATCATTAATAGAACAATCAGCAAGCTTACCCGGAAGACCACCCGAATCAAGGGCATTCTTTCTTCTTACAAGCTCCCTTGCTTTACGAGCCGCCTCCCTAGCCTCAGCTGCACGAATACACTTCTCAAGTATCTTCTTCGCTGTCGACGGATTCCTTTCAAGATACTCCATCAAACCATCCGCAACTATCGACTCCACAATGCTTTTAACCTCGCTATTTCCAAGCTTCGTCTTTGTTTGTCCCTCGAACTGCGGTTCGGGAACTTTGACGCTTATTATCGCAGTCAATCCTTCCCTGAAATCGTCACCTGTAAGTTCGATCTTTGACTTCAAAAGGTTGTTCTTCTGAGCGTAAGTGTTAAGCGTCCTCGTCAATGCCGACTTAAAACCACTTACATGTGTTCCTCCCTCAATAGTGTTAATGTCATTAACATATGAAAGAATCGTATCAGTATATTCATCCGTGTATTGAATTCCAACATCAACATAAACGCCTTCCTTTTCTCCGGATATATAAATCACATCTTGGTGGAGTGGCTTTTTGGTTGAATTAACATACTTAACAAATTGAACTATTCCGCCCTCATAATGATAAACTTCCTTTTGTCCTGTCCTTTTATCCTCAAGCGTAATAGTGACATCGGGATTCAAAAACGCAAGTTCCCTCATCCTTTCGGCAAGTCGTTCAAAGTCAAACTTTATATTCTTGAAAATTAATTTATCTGGAAGGAAAGTAACTTTCGTGCCCCTTCTTTCCGTCGTTCCAACAACTTCAACTGGTGTGACAGGAATTCCACGCTCATATTTTTGCCTATAAATTTTTCCATCCCTATAAACCTCGGCAACAAGCCATTCAGAAAGAGCATTTACAACCGAAACACCAACTCCGTGCAATCCACCTGAAACCTTATAAACCCTCTTATCAAATTTACCTCCAGCATGTAAAACTGTCATCACAACCTCAAGTGCGGACTTTTTCTCCTCAGGATGAATGTCAACAGGAATTCCACGCCCATCATCAAGAACGCTAACTGAGCCATCTTTATTTATCGTGACCTCAATATTTTTGCAATATCCCGCAAGCGCCTCATCGATGCTATTATCAACAACTTCATACACCAAATGATGTAATCCTCTAACCCCAACATCACCGATGTACATTGCTGGTCTTTTCCTTACCGCCTCAAGACCTTTCAAAACATGAATAGCTTCAGCGGTATAGTCGCTCACATTGCCATTTGATGGCGAAGCATTCGTAATATTCGTTTCTTTCTTTTTCAAATCAGTGTCAAGTTTCTTTTTACCATCAACTTTAACTTGCGCCGTTTTTGAATCTTTTGTACCCTTTATTTTCTTCGCTGACTTAGATTTCGGCATTTTTAGAATTATACTTATGTTTTTAAAAAATCAGCCCCAGAATCGATAAAAACAATTTCACGAACAACATCAAGTTTAAGAGAATCATTTAACTTTTTTATTATTTCACGCCTAAACATAAAAAGGTGATGTTTCCAAGATGGATTTATCACCTTGACATAAAGAACTCCATTTTCAATTCTATCAGCCTTTGAAACCTTCGCTATATAAGGACCTACAACCTCGCTCCAGCGTTCAAGCACCATCCCTTCCTTAACCTTGCGTTCAACACCTATGTTTTTCAAAAATTCATCCAACACGGCACCTAATAAAACAGGACCTTTTCTACGCATCGCTTACCGTCCCTAATTTTACAATAAACTTTTTCATCTTAAATTCTCCTTCAATTCCTGATAAAACATTAAGATCAGTAGCAGTTATAAAAACCTGGCCAACATTACCAACAGATGAAATCAACTTCTTAGCTCTCTCAACATCAAGTTCATCAAACGCATCATCAAGCAATAAAATGGGCGTTTCAGATTTTTTCTCTTTTAAATAAAAAAATTTCGCCATTGTCAAAGCAACTAAAAATGTTTTCATCTGTCCCTGAGACGCAAACCGTTTTACCTCATGACCATTAATTTCAAAAACATATTCATCCCTGTGCGGACCGATCAACGTAACGCCTCGCCTTATCTCCTCAGATCTTAACTTTTTAAGCGCCACTTCAAATTTATTTTTTATTACTTCAAAATCATCCTGCACATCAACCTCAACTTGCGTCAGATACTTAATTTCCGCATCCTCACCTGCAGAGAAATTTGAGTAAGCCTTTTTGAAGAAAAGGATAAAGTCGTTCATAAATTTAACCTTTCTAAAAGTCACCTTAGCTGCGTAATTGATAAATTCTTCATCCCAAACATTAAGAAGATCAAGTCCCTGTTCGAGCTTTATATCTTCACTTGCTATCGCATTTAAAATTCTATTCCTCTGCCTTAAAACTTTTTTATAGTTAAGGATATCATCAACATAAACAGAGCTTAATTGAGCTATTGCAAGGTCAAAAAATTTCCGTCTATCCTCGGGGGCTCCTTGGACGACATCTTTGCTCCTGGGGGAGAGGATAACAATTGGGAATTTATGCACAACTATCGCAAACTTTTCTACATTCTCTTTATTTAAAAAAATCCTTTTACCTTGACCGTTCTCAAAATTCACCTTAACAGTCACCTCGTTCCTATTATCAAGCTCAAATGTCCCCAAGACCTCAAAAAACTTTGCATTGAAATTTAAAACATAAGAATCAGAGTTAGCATTAAAACTTTTAGTCAAACAAAGATATGAAATAGCTTCAAGTATGCTCGTCTTCCCTTGGGCATTACCGCCGACAAATAAATTCAAGTTTTCAGAGAACTCAAGTTTAGTATGAATGTGATTTCTAAAATTTTTTATCTCTATCGATTTCAAAACCATTTCGAATTTCTTAGGCATTTAATCTCATTGGCATAACGAGCATCAGCATCTCCCTGTCCTCCGAATCTTCATACGGCTGAACGATAGCTGCTCTTGTCGGGCTTCCAAATTTAAATAAAACCTTTTCGGAATCAATATGACCAAGAATATCAGTGATAAACTTCGCATTAAAAGCTATTTCCATCGGCTCAGAATTGTATGCGCAATCCAACCTCTCTTTAGCCGAGCCACCGAAATCAACATCTTCAGCTGAAACCTCAACAAACCCAGAAGGATCAAGTTTGAATTTTATTTGGTTCGTGGTCGAATTTGCAAATATAGAAACACGCTTAACGGTCGAGAGGAACAAGTCACGCTCAACGATGAGTTCCTTATTGTTTTCATATGGGATTACGCTTTCGTAATTGGGATATTTTTCATCGATCAACCTTGAAATAATCGTGATTCTTTCAGTTGAAAACTGAATATGTTTTTCATTGATCATAATCTCACAAGTTTCCTCATCTTCGATTGACTTAGCTATTATCTGAAGCGTTTTCGCAGGCACTATAACGCCAGAAAAATCTGCTCCCCCCTTCAAATTTACCACACCTCTCCGGGCTATCTTAACAAGCCGATATCCATCCGTGGCAACAGCAATAAACTCATCCCCTTTAAACTGAAATAAAACCCCCATTGTCGCTGGGCGAAGTTCCTCCTTAGATGTCGCAAAAACTGTGTTTTCAATTATCTCTTTTAAAACCCCACCTGAAATAACAACTCCAAACCCTGCGGTTTCCCCAATTGACTCTGGTATAGCGGGAAATGAATCCGCAGGCTCAATGCTCATCTTGTATTCTCCGCCCTTGTTCGTAGTAATTAACACCCTGTTTGAATCAAGCGACTCAAACTTTAAAAGCAAACCTTCGGGCAGTGCTTTAACAACGCTTGTAAGCTTATCCTCAGGGATCGCTCCAGCCCCGTCTTCCTCGCCATCCACAGGCTCGATCGTCATTCGAACCGATATCTCAAGATCGGTTGCTGTTAAGTAAAGTGCATTACCCTTTAACTCAAATAAAATATCCTGAAGAATGGGCAAGGTCGTTTTTGAAGGAACGACAGCAGATACCTTCGACAGTGCCTCCTTTAACCTGTCACTTGAGATTGAAAAGCGCATCTTACACCTCCAACTTTCCTATTTTAAATTTCAACTGAGTTAATTTACCAAAATATCCGATAAAATTCAAGTGATAAGGAATTTAAAACTGTAGTTTTTACAAAAAATTTTGATTGAAAATCAATCAAAAACAAAGTTTAAGGGCGTTATTAAAGAATTGTTCCAATTAGGGGTTAGCTTGGTCACAGTTTTTAAGTCCGATATTTTGCATTTTATAATTGCAAGGGTTAAATTAGTATGCCCTCAATTTGAATTTTAAAGGTAAGTGGTTTAACCCTTGTTTTACCTGGATTAAAAACAAAATATGGGACTTTTTATGCTTAAATTTTTCGTTCAAAATAATAAATCCAAGCCCAAACGAGCAAGGAAAATTCGCAGGTTCGACAAAAAACTCTTAAATGAAGGAGGGCATAAAATTATTATTTTTCTTTTCAGTTTAACAATGGCGATGAGCTTCCATGGATTTAATTTCCAAGCCAAATCTCCTTCTACCCACCCTTTATATGCTGGCTACGTACAGTCTAATGACGGTTTATCTTCCGAAGAACAAAGCGAAGACCCCTCGTTAAGTCCCTCTAAAAATGCCACATTTATACCCATACCAGAAACTATAAAAGAATATCTACCCCTGATTAAAAAATATTCAAAAATATACACATTTGACTGGAGATTGATTATAGCTACAATTCAACAAGAGTCAAGCTTTAGACACGACGCCGTAAGCCCGAAAGGTGCCTATGGATTTCTTCAAATTATGCCAGAAACGGGGGAAGAACTTGTTATAAATGTTTCACATATCTATGACTTCAGAACCCCAGAACAAAATATCATTGCCGGGATACACTATCTATGGATACAATTCAACCGATTTTATTCAAAAGGCATGGATTCAACCGAAGGCTTAAAACTTGCCCTTGCCGCATATAACGCTGGACCGGGGCGTGTGCTTGACGCACAACAGATTGCTATCTACCTTGGCGAAGACCCCAATAAGTGGGAAACAATTAAAACCATATTACCTTTGCTCTCGAGTAAGTACTACACACTTCACAAATACATCTGGCCCGCTGGAAGACCCCGAAGTGGATACTTTAACAATTATCAGGAAACTATAAACTATGTTGACAAGATTATGGAGAACTACGACAAATATAAAAAATTGTTCAAATAAGAATGAAGAAGGGGAGACCCGCTTCAAAAGGTCTCCCCGAGATTTATCAAATATCAAGCACGAACTCAGCTCGCCAAATACCGCTTTCATTTCTAACATTAAATCTATACAAGGTCACTGCTTTTACATCGATCCGTAAAACATGCTTTTCCCTATCTATTTCCTCACCCCAAAATTTTCCCCTAAGATTAGAATCAGCAATTTCAACCTCAAATTTCGAAAAAAGCAATCGCTCAGCGTCTTTGAAATAAACAACCTCGCTCAAAAAATCAAAGAGAAGCATCTCAATGGAATCAGAATTTAAGATAACCTCTCTCTCAATTCGGGGTTCAACTGTTTTTGTATCAACCATAACTTCACTTACAGCAAGTGCTGAATCTTTAAACAAATCTTCTATCGTATTAGCCCATACCTCAACCGCAATATCGGCAATCGCCACATCCTCGTTAAATTTAAACGGCATCACCAACGAAACTTTTATTTTAAACAATCATGATGATAAGACCAGCCAGCGCACCCGATGTTGTGCAAACAAAATTAACAAAATCGTTATTAATCCACACCTTCCCATGGATCAAATCTGTAACCTCTCCACAGTGAAATACTTTCTCTGTTATTTTTGAACAAACATTACATTTATATTGCGCCTGAATCGTCGCACCAAGCAAGCTATCAACAAAACTTCCAATAAACCCAGCAAGAACAACTGACACAAGTTTAAACAAACTCCATTTGATCCAAATGGTGGCACTTAAAAATATGAAAATTGAACCAATTAAACCTCCTAAAGTTCCCTTAAGCGAGACACCACCTGAAACTCCTGGCTCGACAGGTTTTAAATTTGTGATAAGCCGTGGCTTTGAGAAAAACAGCGTTCCTATCTCAGTCGCCCATGTATCAAATGTCGCTGCGGAAACAGAAGCAAGATAAACATAATAAAGTAGCTCCTTCGGATAAAAATGATAAATCAAAGCAATTAATCCAGCAACTCCACCGTTTGCCAAAACCTGATAAATATCCCGTGTGCTTGTTTTCTCAAAAATTAAATCAAATTTCTCCCTTCGTTTCCTTCCCATTTTTGAAATTATACTTGACAAAACAAAAAACGCAAGAATTGGAATTGTCCATTTCCACCCACCAACGCTAAAGATTATAACTGCAAGCAAAAAAGTCCCAACCGAACCACTCAAGGATAAAAATTTTAACCTGTACGATATAACGGCAATTAAAACAGCAAGACTGAAAGCCAACAAAGATTGATTTAATTTATCAGCAACCACAAGCAAATGAAGCATAAATGCAGAGCCAAGGGGAATAAATAAATTATCAAATCCATATGATCCAATCCCCTCAACCACTGAAACAAATAAAGCGGTCAACAAAGAGATCAAAATAATTTTTTCAACAGGAAGGTTTAAAACATCGCCCCACCATAATTTTGAACTACCCGTCAATATTAAAAAAGTTAACACAACAAGGAACGAAGTAATAAACATGGCAAGCGAACCCTGAACAGACTTTCTATCGCCAGTTAAGTTATAAAGTTTTGGATTCTTTACACTTTCACCCACAATTGCAGCAAAGGCATCCCCAAGCGCAAGGATTAACATTGAAATTGAAATTATAGCAGGATAGCTATTCCAAAAGGCTATAACAAGGATCAAAAAAGCAAGCGGATAATAAACCGTCCCATAAGTTTGCCTTTCAACAGAGTCCATGCCCTTAAAAACTTTAAGCTTCAAACTCAAAAAATTGAGAACAATGAAAAACAAAGCAATTAAAATAACTGGAAGCGAGCCTTTAAAAATAAGCGGTGCTGGAAAAACAAAAACACCAACAGCTATATGAATAACCTTCCTCGTAACCTCAGGATCAAACCGAAAAATTTTCCTTAAAATTTCAGAAACCCCGATAACCCCGAAAATCGCCAGAACAAGCAGAATTGCTTTTATCCATTCCAATTTCAACCCTCCACTTTTATGGGAAAGTTTTATTCAACTTTGAAATTAAATGTTACTACGCCACTTTGTTTAACATTTTCTTTTATCGGGTTGAATCTCCATGTTTGCAATGCTTCAAATGCAGCCCGTTCAAAATCTGGATTTGCCTTTTCAAGTGGGAAAATTCTTTCAATCGTTCCATCTGGAAGGACGACGACTCTAAATCTGACGATGGCGGATTCCTTTACACCTTGTGGAAATCTTGGCAATTCTCCACCAGTTTTAATCCGATTTACTTTCCCTTCCCATTCAATGTTGTATGAAAGCCTCGGCGAAAATCCAGCCCCAAAGTCCCTTTTTATCTCTCCAATCCCTGCTTTCCCTGAACCTGAGACGCCAACTTCTGGCTTTATTCCCTTACCAAAACTTGCATCCCCTTCAATTTTACCAATCCCTGAGCCTAAACCTTTGATCTCACCTTCCCTTTCAATCACATCAATTTTTTCAGCAAACTTTTGTGGCAAAATTTCCTCCTCACTCAGAACAAATCTTGATGGCAAATTTATCTTGGGAAGATTTACTGTTCTTACCGCATTTGCTGACTTTCCAAGCCCTTGAAATCCCAACCCTCGGTTCACTCTTTGAACTTGCTCTTCAACGGGTGGAACGAAAACAACCTCAGCAAATTTAACGCTTTCCTTAACTTCAATGGTGATCTTATAAAGCAACATTAAAAGGAAAACCACAAAACAAATTATCGCCGTATAAAGCAGAGCCCTTATTTGAATTTTCTCATCCATCATTATTTATCTCACCTGTGTTGCAACAACAAACCTTGTCAACCCAACCGACTTTGAAATATCCATAACATCTATAACTTCCTGAATTGGAACACTTTTATCGGCTCGAAGAACAACAAGTTTATCCGTTTGCCCATCTGAAACCTCTTTCAACTTTGTAGGCAGCTCTTCTTTTAAAACTTTTTCTCCAAAGACATAAATCTCGTTCTCAGCGGTCAATGTAATTATGATATGTCTATCACTTATCTGTTCCTTTGTTTCAGAAACGGGCAATTGAATTCTTATCCCAGATTGAGTTATAAAGGAAGATGTTAAAAGGAAAAAAATTAAGAGTTGCAAAATTATATCCGTAAGCGATGCGAATGTAAAAATTGTAAGCGGTTTATTTCTCAGCTCAAACTTCATCTCTCTGACTTGATCTGATTTTTAAATTCTTCTGAGCTTAAAATATCGATAAATTCAGTCGTTGCGATTTCAATTTCGTGGACAAGGCGATTTATCTTCGTGACGAAATAGTTGTAAAACCCATAGGCAGGTATGCCAACAATCAAGCCATAAGCCGTTGTAAGAAGTGCCTCCCATATCCCACCAGCAAGGTCAGAAGGAGATACGATTCCTCCAAGTGCTTGAATTGTCATAAATGCATTTATCATCCCTGTAACCGTCCCAAGAAATCCAAGTAGTGGTGCAACCCCAGCGATGGTCGCAAGAATGCTTAGTCTTTTCTCAAGATTAAAAACTTCGCTTCTTCCAGCCATTTCGATCGCTTCACGAACTTTATCATCTCCAAAACCATGCTTCAGCAACCCTTGCTTAAATATCCTTGAAATCGGAGTATTGTGAGAATTGCAATAATCTATAATTTCAGGAATGTTGGCGGATTTAACGAGTCCTTTAATGCTGACGATAAACTCCTTGACATTTGCCTTTGCTCTTTTGATGATCAGAAACTTTTCAATTATGACATAGATCATAATAACAAGCGTGATTGAAATCAAATGCATTATCAAACCGCCTTTGAGATAAAGATCAAGAACTCTCATAGCTCTTGCCTCTTTGTTTAAATTTTGCCTTCGTTGTTTAGAACTTTTTTAACTTCTGTCTCTTGTGTAATTTTAATCTCTTTATCTGACTTTACAAAATTTTTCATTGTGATAATTTCATATCTGTCGATCTCGTCAAAAGTTTGGTTTTGGGGCGAATCAACTCTATCAAGCTTAACACAATGTAATCTCCCAATTTCGTTACAAACAAAACAATGCTTTTTCCCTTTTTCAACGATAAGCTGACTCACCACTCTAAAATAATCCTTGAAATTTCTCTCGCCAGCGACAAAATCAATTAGATTCATATCTTTTTTAGTTGCAACTATATAAGAAAATTTAAGCGTCTTACGATAATTCTTTGCAACAAGGTCAATTTGTCTTATAAATTCGGGGCGTTTCCACTCAACTTCCGTATGGCACCAATCTTTATCTGTTTCAAGTGCTGGGCAATTTGAATTTCTCAAACACGGTGAGTAAATATAAAAGCCCTGTTTTATCATTTTATCTCTGAAGTCGAGAAGATCACGGGATGTTATCATTAAAGCTGGCTCAATTAAAATTACAAATCCATCATCTTTTATCCCAGAGTTTATAAGGCGAAGCAATTTATTTCTTTTTTCATACACGACCTCATTTAAGGTATTTGCAACCGTTATCAAATCAAACCTTTTATCAAACATTTCAAAAGCATGTTCAATATCAAAAATTGCTGGTTCAACTTCCACCTTTATCGTTTCCGAGTAGTGATTTCTAAGTTCATTCAAAAAGAACTCAAGATTCTCTTGAAATTTCCTGATGTTTTGCTCAACTTTATCAAGAGCGACAAATTTAACTTCGGTATTTCTAAAGTATCTAATATTCTCATGCATCCAGATTATCGTCCCCATTACAACCGTTCCAAGCCCTGTACCGATATCAAGTATTTCAAGCTTTTTCTTCCCTCTGAAAAATCCGGAATGAGAAATTTCATTTAAAGGCACATAAACTTTCAAAAGGTTTGTAGTTGTGAAATAAACAAGATAACCTTTTTGAACCTCCCCATTGCTTAAATAATCATAAAAAACAAATTCCTTGCGAAGGTTTTTGCGGGTAAAGTATTCAGACATCGCAGCAACTATTTCCGCGACCTTCTTCAGCTGGCGCGGTGAGTTTAAATTGACATTCGAAACTCTAGAGAGAAAACTTTCATAAAATTTTGGTATCTCAAGCACGGCGCGATCACAACTTAAGCAGTAACTTTTTGTGATAGCTCATCGAGCTTTTGAAGAACTTCATCAGTGTGTCCATCAACTTTAACTTTTCTAAATATATGAGCAATTTTGCCGTTCTCATCAATTATAAATGTAGTTCTTTCCGTCCCCATAAATTTTTTACCATAAAGACTTCTCTCCTTCCATACTCCATACTTTTCAAGCACTTTATGCTTTTCATCGCTTAAAAGCGGAAAGTTAAGATTATATTTTTCTTTAAACTTTTTATGTGATTCAACGCTATCAGCACTTATACCAATCACAACAGCACCCTTTTGAAGAATCCGATCTATGTTATCTCTAAAAGAGCAAGCTTCCTTAGTGCAACCCGGCGTATCATCCTTTGGATAAAAATAAAGAACAACCTTTTTACCACGAAAGTCTTTCAAGGAAACTTTTTCACCCGTGTCGGATGGAAGTGTAAAATCCGGAGCCTTCTGTCCAACTTTCAACTCTATTGCCTTTGCGGCTTTATTCCCAGTTTTAGCTGTCTTTGTTGATTTCGTCTTTTTAGCCATATTCCCTCCATTTTATGTTTTTATGAACAACAAATAAAAAATCAGCGGAGAGGGAGGGATTCGAACCCTCGGTACCGCTTTTGGCGGTACAACCGCTTAGCAGGCGGCTCCCTTCGGCCTCTCGGGCACCTCTCCATTTTTTGTTAATATACTAAATAAATCCTTTGAAGTCAAACCAAAAGCAAAGTGATTAAAAACACACGCAACTTTGATTTTTAACTATGTCTTACTACATTTAACTTGAAAAATTAAAACTTCCATACTAAATGAACATAAACGGCAAATTCCCCCGAAAATTAACTGAGCATGAAATAGATTGGATACTTTGGATGTTGCCAGAGAGCAAACCTGGTTATAGAGCTTATCGTGAAATGATAAAAGAGATGATGGTTATAGGTTACGGAAGGTTTGAACCTGATAACCTGATCCTTGGGCAACCGGATGATAAACCAAACGAAGAAACATTTTTCACGCCCGTTGTTTCGCTTGGACAAATTGAAACTGAAAAAGCCAAAATTCAAATCTTGATACATAAGCCATACAACAATCAAATCCAAATTGATATTGTAAACTTGCTTGGGGATTTCATTCCCGGCGAATTAAGAGAGATAAAAAGGTGGTCTTACGCTTATTGGAACCCCGGTGAAAAATCACCCGCAACAGGACAACCAGTTCGTGAAGTTAAAATTTTCTCAAAAACCGAGCACAATTTGATTCTTGTGATAGCTCCATTTGATAAAAAAATATGGCTACATGAAATAACGACCGGAATAAACTATATCATCCCTGTCACAAATTTCTTCAACGAGCTTTTGAGACAAAGGAAAGAGCTTCTCGATCGAACCGCTCCTTTAAATACTAACTTTATATTTGAAAACATCAGCAAATTTTCAGATGCGGATATAAATAACGCGTTCGTAAATTATAGCAAGCTCTTTGCCAAAGTTGATACTAGTTCCTACGATGAAATAAAGGAGAAAAAAGGCTTCATTCAATTTTTAAAGCGAAAATTTAGAAAATAAAGCGCCACAATGTTATGGAAAAAGAGCAAGTTGTAGCGGAAAAAAATGTAATTGAAATTGGAAAACGAGTTATAAGAATTGAGTCTTCCGCAGTTGCTGAACTTGAGAAAAGAATTGATGAAAACTTTGCGAAAGTTGTGGATTTAATCTTAAACTCAAGTGGAAGAGTTATAATAACTGGCGTTGGAAAATCGGGGATCATCGCAAGAAAAATTGTTGCCACTTTAAATTCAACAGGTACACCAGCGCTTTATCTTCACCCGGTAGATGCACTTCATGGCGACCTTGGCGTTGTGAGAAAAGAAGATGTTGTAATATGTATTTCAAAAAGTGGGAATACGATTGAAGTTCTTCAATTAATTCCGATTTTTAAACGGATCGGCGTCCCAATCATCTCTATGGTTGGAAATATGAATTCACAACTTGCTCGACTTTCCGATTATATCTTAAATGTTTCGGTCAAAGAAGAAGCTTGCCCATATAACCTTGCGCCGACCGCTTCAACAACCGCTACGCTCGCAATGGGTGATGCCCTTGCCATTGCGCTTTTGGAAAAAAGAAACTTTACAAAGGAAAATTTTGCTCTTTTCCATCCTGGAGGAATTCTCGGCAAAAGATTACTTCTAAAAGTTGAAGAACTTATGGTATCTGGGAAAGAAGTGCCAATTGTAAATACAACTACACCGATGAAGGAAACAATCATCGAGATAACATCAAAACGACTTGGAGCAACATGTGTAATTGATGAAGATGGAAAACTTGTTGGCATAATAACTGATGGCGACCTTAGAAGATTGCTTCAACGCACTGAAAATGTCTTTGCCTTGACAGCTGGAGAAGTCATGACGAAAAATCCAAAGGTGATTAAAAAAGACGCACTTGCAGTAACCGCACTTCAACAAATGGAGACATATAACATAACCCAACTTGTAGTGATCGATGACGATAAAAAACCGATCGGAATGATACACATTCACGACCTTGTAAAAGCTGGATTAAGTTCATCAGAAACGGACAACGAAACAAGAAATGACGATTAAAATTTTAATATTCCTTGCATCGGTTTTGTTATTTTCTTCTTGCGAGGAAAAAGTAAAACCTTCAATTATTCAACTACCCCGTGAACAAATCCCAGCCCAGGAATCATGGAATGCGACGATAACTTTCAGTGATTCGGGCAGGATAAGAGCAATTTTGAAAGCAAATCACATCATGGTCTTTCAAGAACAAGAAGTTACAATCTTAAATCAAGGTTTCAGGGTTGATTTTTATAATGAAGCTGGCGAGCACACATCTTTTCTTATCGCCGACAGCGGACGAGTTATAGAAAAAAATAAAAATCTTGAGGCATACGGAAACATAATAGCGGTTTCAAACGAGGGAACGAAGGTTGAAACAAGCAGACTGTTTTGGGATAATGAGCGAGGTAAAGTAAGATCCGATGCATTTGTAAAAGTAACTTCACCAAATGAAATACTTCAAGGTTATGGGTTTGAAGCAGACCAAGATTTGAAAAATTATGTTGTCTATAGAGTAAGTGGTCAAGCCAAAGTGGAAGAGAAAAAATAAATGTTTATGAACGCATTCTTGCAATTTTTAAAATACAGAACGATATTTCTTTTGCTCAATCTTTTCTCAATCGCTCAAATGCTTTCACAACAATCCAAGCTCATCCAGCTCATTCATGCCGACAGCTTGGTCGGAAGAAAATACGACTCAAAAACAGTAAGAGAACTAATAGGTAATGTCCAACTAAAACATGAAAACATATATGTTTGGTGCGATAGGGCAATCCAATATGTTGATGAAAACAGAATTGAAGCTTACGGAAACTTAAAGGTTAAACAAGATACACTCTTACTTGAAGCGGATCAAGGAGTTTATCTCGGCGATAAAAAAATTGCGATATGCGAAGGAAATGTAAAATTAACCGATGGAAGAACAAGCCTTGAAGCTAAATATGGAAACTACGACACTCAGAAAAAACTTGCCATTTTTAAATCAAATGTAAAACTTGTTGATTCAACCACGATAATAACATCAGATGAACTTTTTTACTATCGCACAGATAAAAAATCAATTGCAGTTGGAAATGTTGCCATCAAAAATCTTGAAAACAACATTACAATCTATGGGGGCTACTTCGAGAACTACGATAGCGCAAAATATAGCGTTATAAAAACTAATCCAAAGCTTGTTCAAATTGATACTTCTTCTGATGGAAAAGTCGATACATTGATAGTTATCGGAAAATTTATGGAAGCATTCAGAGACACAAGTGTAAGTATGTTTTCAGCAACAGATAGCGTTGTGATAGTTCGAGGTGATCTCTCTGCAGTTTGTGGCGATGTCTTTTACTACGATAAAAAAGATTTAATAATCCTGTGGCGAAACCCAATTGTATGGTATGAGAACAGTCAAATTTCTGGTGATTCAATTGTGGTTAAATTAATTGATCGGAAAATTGATGAAGTTTTTATCTATGGTTCTGCTTTCGCCATTGATCCAGCTGATTCCGCCTATCCAGAAAGATTTAATCAATTAAAAGGAAAAACAATGCGAATCAAGTTCAGAGAAAATAAAATTGATGAGGTTTATGTTGAAAAAAATGCAGTGAGTTTGTATTATATTTTTGAAACTGATGAAACAGGTGAAAAAAAGCCAAATGGAGTTAACCATGTGAGCGGAGATAGCGTATGGATTAAGTTTAAAGATGGAAAAATGCAAAGGATAAAAATTGTCGGCGGAATTGAAGGAGTTTACTACCCTGAGGAGCTTATTGCTGGCAAGGAATCAAGTTTTAACCTTGAAGGTTTCAATTATGTAAAAAGAAAACCGAAGAAAAATGCTAAGCTTGAGATCGTTTGGGCTAAATAAAAAAGATGAGGAAAAAACAAGCTCAAACAATAGTATTTTAAGAGCAGAGTCTCTCTACAAGCGATACAAGAAAAGGTATGTCGTTCGCAATGTCAGCATAGAAGTAAAGCAGGGTGAGGTTGTTGGACTTCTTGGACCAAATGGTGCTGGGAAAACGACAACCTTTTACATGATCGTCGGGATGATAAAACCAAATTCTGGCAAAGTTTTTATTGATGATGTTGAGATAACGAAAATGCCAATGTATAAAAGGGCACGCCTAGGGATAAGCTACCTGCCACAAGAAGCAAGCATATTTAGAAAGCTGACCGTTGAAGAGAACATCATGGCTGTTCTCCAAGTGATGGATTTAACTCCCCAACAGAGAAAAGAAAAGCTCGAAATGTTACTTGAGGACTTCGGCATAGCACACATAAGGAAAAGCAAGGGATATATGTTGAGCGGTGGCGAAAGAAGAAGAACGGAGATCGCTCGAGCACTTGCAACAGACCCAAAATTTATACTTCTTGATGAACCATTTGCTGGGATTGATCCCATAGCAGTTGAAGATTTGATGAACATAGTGGCAAATTTAAAAAATAGAAATATCGGCGTTTTAATAACTGATCACAATGTCCATGAAACACTTTCAATTACGGATAGAGCTTACCTTTTATTTGAAGGACAGATTTTAAAAGAAGGAACATCCGAATTTCTCGCAAACGATCCCGAAGCAAGAAAATTGTATCTCGGGGAAAAATTCAGACTTGATAGATACTAAACATCGAGCACGCTTTCAATTATACCACCGCCAACGACAACATCACCATCGTAGAATACAACTGACTGCCCAGGAGTAATTGCACGTTTTGGTTTTTCAAACTTAACAAGTATCTTTCCACCCTCATAATTTTCAAGTATCGCTGGGCTTCCTTCATCAGAGTACCTTATCTTTGCCGTAACCCTCATCCCATCTTCAATTTTGTCAACTGAAATTAAATTAACATTTCCAGCTATCAAAGCATTATGATAAAGCTTTTCCTCACTCCCAACCTCAATTATATTTCTCTCAGGATCAATGCCGATCACATAAACGGGATAGCCAAGAGCAACGCCCAAACCCTTTCTCTGCCCAATTGTGTAAAAAGGATATCCTCGGTGCTTTCCAATAACCTTGCCATTCATGACTATATCACCACCTTTAACCTTCTCAGCAAGTCCCTCGACATTTTCTTCAAGAAACTTTGTATAATCATTTTCTGGAACAAAACAAATCTCAAAACTTTCTGGTTTATTTGCGGTTTTTAGCCCATACTTTTTAGCAAGCTCTCTCACTTCCTGCTTCGTCAATTCTCCAAGTGGAAAAATCGTCCTGCTTAAACTTTCCTGCGTCAAGCCCCACAATGCGTATGATTGATCTTTTGACGTATCAACACCACGCATAAGGATATATCTACCGCTCTTTTCATCAAACTTTATCCTCGCATAATGACCTGTTGCGATATAGTCAGCCCCAAGTGAGAGTGCTTTTCTTATCAAAGCTTCCCACTTTATCTTTCGATTACAAATCACACACGGATTTGGTGTTTTCCCCTCAAGATACTCTTTGATAAAATAATTTATCACCTCACGATAAAACTCCTTTGTAAAATCGATTACATAATGCGGAAACCCAAGTTTTGCCGCAACAATTCGAGCATCATTAATTCCCTCAAGCGAGCAACAACTATGTTCATTTTGAACGCCGATATCCTCGTAATTGTATGTCTTTATAGTTATGCCTATTAAATTATATCCCTGCTCCTTTAAAATCCCAGCGGCAACTGATGAATCAACTCCTCCACTCATCGCTACAACAACTGTTTTCTCCTTTGAATTTCTCATCTATTTTAAAACAAAGTTTTGTTTTCTTCTCATATAAAATTAAACTTATTTTCGCCTTAAAAAATTTCTAAAATCACCTTTAAAAATAACATCCGACAACTCAGAGATCAAAAGACCTGCAAGCATCAGAATAGAACCAGATACAGCAAGAGGTGAAAGTTTTTCACTTAAAAATATCCACGCTATAATCCCAGCAAAAACTGGTTCCATCGTAAAAATGACAGCTGCGCGAGTTGGAGTTGTAAATTTTTGATACGCCGTTTGAACATAAGTTGCAAACACAGTGGCGAGCAAAGAAGTATAAATCAAAGCAAAAAACAGGCCTATTGTTAAATTTATCCTCGGTTCTTCAAAAATAAATGCAATCAAAAACGAAGAAACTGAAGTTAAAGTAAGTTGAACAAAAACAAGAATGTGGGTCGGATGTTGTCTTGAATATATATCAATATAAACAATGTAAAGAGCAAACATCACCGCACAAAGAAGTGTCAGAAAATCTCCAATTGTAAAATTTTTCCCAAGCGAATAAATAAAACTCTCGATCGAATCATCCTTTGAAGTAAGCAACAAAAGACCTAAGGTGACAAGCGAAATTCCAATTAAGTTTCCTGGTTTCGGTGGCTTGCGTTCAATTATAGACTGAGCTATAGGAGTAAAAATTACAAGCATACCAGTTATAAAGGCAGACTTTGAAGCTGTCGTATATTTCAACCCAACGGTTTGAAATGCGAAACCAGCAAATAAAAAGAAAGCGACAATTAAAGCATGCTTAAAAGCAAGAGAATTAAAATGCTTAAAAGAATTGTGAAAAAAGAAGATATATAAAACCGCTGAAATCCCAAATCTTACCCCAAGAAAAATTAAAGGCGAGACATCATCAAGTGCTTTTTTAACTATACTAAATGTCCCACCCCAAATGAATGTAATCAACAAAAGAAGTAATTCGGCCTTGTATTGTTGCTTCATCTATAGATAAAGTAAAATTATTTCTGTTTAATTTGGTTGTAAATCAAAATTATCGTCGCAATAGTTGACGCAACTGCACCTACCGTTGAAATTATATCTTTCGTGAGATTCCAATAATAAATTGATTCTCTTACTATCTTCTTTGGAACAAATATAAAATCACCCGGTTCAATTTCAGTACTTCCCGCATCATACCAAAGATACGTCTTTCTCTTTATAACTTTCACATCACCTTTTCTAGCAAGCTGAGAAAACCCCCCAGCCTTCAAAATATAATACTTGTAATTCTTTCCAGCTTCATAAGGTACAAACCCAGGATTGCTCACTTGACCGAAAACATAAACCATCGATGGTTGCTTCCGAGGCACAAATATAAAATCACCATCCTGAAGTTCCAAATCCAAATTTTTATTTATCACCTCCTTAATGTTAATCGATACAAATTTTACAGAATCTAAAAGCCCAACCTCCTGAGCAAAATTTATAGAATCCTCTTTTGAAAGCGAGAAGTTCTTAAGAAGAAAATAGCTGAAAATGAACTCTCGCTGTGGATCAAATTGTACTCCACCCCTTATTATATAAGCATTATCTAAATCGGAAGAAACAGATAAACCAGCCTTGCTAATTACCTCGCTTAACATTGTTCCATTTCTTGAAATCGGGTATGTTCCAGGGTATTTAACTTCACCTGCGATCGTAACGGTATAATTCTGTTTCAATGTTCTCTTTTCGGGGATGAAAATTCTATCGTTGTTTTCAAGTGTTAAATCACTTGTCTCACCGTTCAAAATTTTTCTCAAATTTATATTTAACTTTTCCTTTAGTTTCCCCTCTTCATCAAGCCGTATAATTTCAACGTTTTCAAGGTCGGCACTCTCAATTGTCCCCCCAGCTATTTCAACGATGTCAGTAAGCTTGTCACCTTGGACAAATTCATAAGCCCCTGGCTTATTCACAGCGCCGTATATTGCAACAAATGAGGACAAATCGCGACGCTGTACAACAATCCAATCACCCTCAAGAAGATATGGGTTATATTTATCATCTCCAGTTGCAAAGTATTTCCGCAAATCAACATTTATTACTTTCCCGTTCCTTTTTAATAAAATCTTCCTGAAGCTAATGCTATCAATCATCGCTGCTTTCCTTGCCAATTGAAATGTATCCGTCGGCAAAAAAGCAAGCCCAAGCACCGTCGAAACTCTATCAACAGATCGAACTTTGTATTTACCTTCATTTAAAACATATCCGGTTACAGTGACATTAAACGAGCGAGGGACTATAAGGGTTGCTGTAATTTCACTGGCTATATACTTTGATTTTATCTTCTGAATTATATTCCTTTTTGCCTCGGAAAGCGTAAGACCAGAAACTTTTACCTCGCCAACAGTTGGAATTATTGCTGTACCCTCAGTGGTTATCTGAACGGTAAAATTCAACGGGGGTGCGCTCCATATATTGACACTTAAGATATCGCCTGGTCCAACAATGTAAGTTTCAGGGTCGATTGGCTTTTCAAGTGCAAGAAGGGATGGGTCCAACACTGGATACTGAAAAGTTTGAGCTTGTTTAAGCAAATCGTCAAACTTTATCCCAAGTTCCTTCGTTGGAGCTTCAGATTTTATCTCCGGAATTTGCGAAAAGAGGTTAACATAGAAGACAAAGATTAGAATAAAAAACTTTTTCATAATAAAAGTCAATTTTTGTTTTCATTGCGGTTCATCCCAGCACCGAGCCTGACTATCTTTGCCGTGCTGTTTTCAATACCTTTTGTAGCATTTCTTGTGTCAATTATAACCTTTGAATTTCTAACTATAAACTCAAAATCGTAAATGCTGTGATCGGTCGTGATCACAACTATATCAAACTTTTGTAATTTCCTTTCATTCAGCTCAATTGATTCAAATTTTTTTGAGTTTACCCAAATCTCGGGAACATAAGGATCGTTGTAAAATATATTTCTCGCACCTTCCCTCATAAGAAGTTCCATGATTTTAATAGCAGGGGAAAGTCGCGTATCATTGACATTTCTTTTGAAAGCAACCCCAAGAAAAAGTATGTTTGCATCTTTCAGTGTTTTTGGCAAATAACTTAACTCTCTCAAAATTAAATTTACGATATAAAATGGCATCGACTCGTTTGTTTCAGCTGCAAGTTCAATAAAATTAGTGTGGAAGTCATACGCTTTTGCAAACCACGAAAGATAATATGGATCAACCAAAATGCAATGTCCACCAATCCCTGGACCTGGATAAAAAGGCATGAAACCAAAAGGCTTCGTCGACGCTGCTTCGATAACCTCCCAAATATCAATATTACCTATCCTATCGCACAGCTGAGCTAGCTCATTGACAAGAGCTATGTTAACACTTCTAAATATATTTTCAAGAAGTTTAGCCATTTCCGCAACACGTGGCGATGAAACCAGATGCACATTCTTTGAGATTTGCTTTATAACTATCTCAGCCATACGGGCACATTCAGGCGTAACGCCACCAACGATCACAGGAGTATTTGAAAGATTCCATTCTTTGTTTCCGGGGTCGATTCTCTCGGGTGAAAAGGCAAGAAAAAAATCCTTCCCAACCCTTAAGCCAGTTTTTTCAAGAATGGGAAGGACATAATTTTCAGTTGTCGTTGGAAAGGTCGTACTCTTCAAAATTATAAGCTGCCCATGTCTTAACTTTTTGGCAATGTTTTCAACCGCATCCAGGATATGTGAAATGTTAGGTTCTTTATTTTCGTTGAAAGGTGTTGGAACACAGATGAAAATAACATCAAGTATATCAACAGCGGAATAATCGCTTACAGCCGAAAGTCTACCTGACTTAACAAGTTTTTTCACCTTCTCCGAATCAACATCAAGAATGTAATTTTCCCCTCTGTTCAACTTCTCAACTTTACTTTTATCAATATCAATGCCAATCGTTGTGAAACCCTTTGAAGCATATTCAACTGCAAGCGGAAGTCCCACATACCCAAGCCCAACGACGCCAATTTTTGCCTTTTTCTTGATTATCTTTTCCTCTAATTGCATCAAACGGTTAATTCAAAATTAATTTTTCAACCTTTCTTCATACCAAACCTGATAATACTTTTGATACTCACCCGAAATTATCCTCCGCCACCAGTTTTCATTTTGAATATACCAGTTTATAGTTTCTGTGATGGCTTCCTCAAAAGTGTAAACTGGTTCCCAACCAAGTTCATTTTTAATCTTCGTCCAATCCATCGCATATCTTCTATCGTGTCCGGGTCTATCTTTTACAAATTTTATCAACGATTCCGGCTTTCCAAGTTTTTTCAAAATTAATTTTACAATATCAATGTTTTGCCACTCATTGCTTGCACCGATGTTGTAAATCTCTCCAGGCTTACCTTTTTGAATTACGAAATCAATTGCACGACAATGATCAAGAACATAAATCCAATCCCGAACATTTTTCCCGTCCCCATAAACGGGCAATGGCTTGTCATTCAAGGCATTTATTATCATCAAAGGTATGAGTTTCTCCGGAAATTGATATGGTCCAAAATTATTTGAACATCTCGTGATGATAACCGGGGCATCAAATGTTTTAAAGTAAGCTCTACACAAAAGGTCAGCGCTTGCCTTGCTTGCTGCATAAGGCGAGTTCGGCAAAAGTGGCATATCCTCAGTAAATTTTCCAACCGAGCCAAGCGAACCATATACCTCATCTGTTGAGATTTGTATAAACTTCTCAATCCCAAATTTCTTCGTCACCTCAAGCAAAACTTGAGTTCCAAGAACATTTGTCCTTATAAAAATTTCCGGACCAAGTATGCTTCTATCAACATGTGATTCAGCAGCGAAATTTACGATTACATCGACATCAAACTCTTGAACCACATATTCAACAAGTTCTTGATTGCAGATATCGCCTCTTACAAAATGATAATTCGGATTATTTTCCACATCCTTTAAATTTTCAAGGTTACCCGCATAGGTGAGCTTGTCGAAATTTATAATCTTAACCCCCGGATAATTCTGAAGCATGTACCTGACAAAATTACTTCCAATAAACCCAGCGCCTCCCGTCACCAAAATACTTTGCATTTAAAAAACTCCCTTTTTAATTTGAATTTGACTCTACTTAACCCCCACCTAATGAAAATGGTGGAGGTGAAAATGCCAGAAATAAATCTATGAAAATGCGCTTAAAAAATCAATTGAACAACCTGTAAGCATTAAAACAAGCCCAGCACAGACAAAGGTATATAACAACTTTTCATAAGCTATGCGCTTTGCAATTTATGCCTTATTACTATTTGCAGGATTATGTTTTGCACAAATTCAAAGTGTTGAATTTGAAATTTCAAAAGGCGATTCAATAGTTAACCTTCCGCACCGTTTTATTATTCCACAAAGCGAAATTTTAAAAATCGACACGCTTGTTCTTCTTCCGGGAATCCATTATCAAATCAATTATAATCTTGGGAAAGTTTATCTCCATAACTCGGTCATCTCAAAAATTGACTCATCGAAATTTAAATTCAAAGCAGTTTACAGAACCCTGCCAATTGATACGATATTCTTTAAATATAGAAGAAGCGAATTCACAGAAATTGACAAACCAATTGAAAAAATTCTAAAAGTTGAAAGGAACATTGAAGAACACAGTTCATTTGCAGGAAATATACAAAAAAACGGAAGCATCGTTCGTGGTTTTACGCTTGGTAGCAATCGAGACCCCACACTTCAATCCGGCTTTAATCTCCAGCTATCGGGAAACTTGACCAGAGATATAGAAATCACGGCTTCATTGACGGATGAAAATATACCAATTCAACCTGAAGGAAACACACAAACGCTTCAGGAAATTGATAAAATTTTCATCAGAGTAAAGTCAAAAAATTTATTTGCGACTTTTGGGGACTATGACATTGGCTATCAACTTAGCGATGAACAAAATCTGTATTTTTCAGAAACTCCCGAATTTGCTAACATAAGAAGAAGATTGCAAGGCGGAAAGTTTCAAGCGAATTATGAAACTGATTTTGCAAAAACTAAAAATACAATTGCCATTGCTTCATCCCGTGGCAAGTTTGCAACAAATTATTTTAATGGAATTGATGGCGTTCAAGGTCCCTATAGATTGACTGGGCAAAATGGCGAAAGAGATATAATTGTAATTGCAGGAACCGAAAAGGTTTACATCGATGGTGAGTTAATGACGCGGGGTGAAAGCAATGACTATGTGATTGATTATTCAACTGCTGAAATAACATTTACCTCAAATCGTTTGATAACATCAGCGTCAAGAATAACAGTTGACTTTCAATATACTGACAGAAAATATGCGAGAAACTTTTTTGGTTTTGTCTCGGATAATTTTCTTTTCAATGACAGGTTAAATTTGTCTTTTTCGTACTTCTATGATTCAGACAATAAAAACGCTCCAATTGATTTCGTCCTCGCACAATCGGATATTGAAATTTTAAAAAACAGTGGTGATAATTCATTAAAGGCGGTTAAAAGTGGGATAATTTATGTTGGATTTGATTCAATCAAAGGAATTGGGAAGGGACAGTACGTTAAGAAAGATACAATGATCGATTCAGAAAGATACGAAATCTTTGTATATGCCCCGGGGGATAAAAATGCTCTTTACTCTGTGAGTTTTTCTTATGTCGGCGTTGGAAAGGGAGACTATGCGCGCCGTGGAATCGGAAAATATGAATTTATTGGAAAAGGCAAGGGTGAGTACCTTCCTGTGATCTTTTTACCAATGCCACAATCATCGCAAATTTTTGACATCAGAGCAAAGTATAAAGCAGAAAACTTCAATCTCTTCGTCGAATCAGGCTTTAGCAATTTTGATAAAAATCAGTTTTCTTCAATAGATAATGAAGATAACAAAGGTTTTGCTTTAAAATATGGGTTCAACTATTCAAGTGGAAAAATTTTTGAGAAAGGTTTAAGAAAAATTGACTTCAACATTTATCAAAGGCATAGAAATAAAAACTTCACCAGCCTTGATCGATTTAATGTGATCGAATTCAATAGAAAATGGAACCTTGGTCCTGAAACCTCACAATTTGATGAGATCATCCTTGAATCTTCTTTGCAAGCCGAACTTTTTGAAAAAAGCTTTGTGAATTTCAGTTATGGATCTTTAAAAAATGAAAATATATTTAGAACGAACAGAGGCACAGTCAGCCTGATGATCAACGAGGTAAACTTTCCTGAAATTAACAACACATTTGAAATTTTATTATCAAAATCAGACGCGCTCAAATCAAAGTGGATAAGAAATAAAGGTTCAAGTAGATATAAAATTGGACCCTTTCTACCATTTATAAGCTATGAAATGGAGTCAAAAGAAAATTTAGAGGGTGACTCTATAAGCTTGGGAAGCTTTAGATTTTTAAGGTTAATCCCGGGGATTGAACTTGGGATGGGGAAGTTCAAAACCGCATTTTCTTATGAGTTAAGATTTGATGATGTTGTAAAAAATGGAAGCTATGCTCGATTAAGCGTAATGCGAAACCAAAATTATAAAATAAATTTCGTCGATAAAAGATTTGAATTTAACGGCGATTTAACTTTAAACAAAAAAACTTTTCTTTTGGATTCGGTAAAGACTATCAACAATATCTTGATAAGATCACAGGGTAAAATGGAAGCTTTTAAAAGATCTTTAAGGGTAAATTTGATCTATCGAGCGATGACGAGAATGGTCTCGAGGCTTGAACCTGTTTTCATAAAGGTTCAAAGGGGCACAGGGAATTACAGATATCTTGGGGATTTAAATGGCAACGGAATCCAAGATGCAAATGAATTTGAACGAACGAAGTTCGATGGAGATTATATTATGCTCACATTGCCCGGGGATCAGCTCATTCCAACGGCAAATGTTGAAGCAAGCTTCAATCTACGCTTTTATCCAGAAAGATTACTTAAGTTTTTATCCCCTCTTTCAAGTGATATATACTTCCAAGTTTCGGAAAGTAGTCTTGAATCGCAGGAAAAAATTTACCTGCTGAAGTTAAAATATTTCCAACGCGAGGATAAAACTATAAACGGAACGATCACATTCAGACAAGATATTTACATGTTTGAAAACAGCAGAAAGTTTTCTTTAAGATACAGATTTTTAAAAACTGGTTCAATGTTCAGCTATAACATTGCAACGAGGAAAACATCAGGCATCGAAAACTCAACGCGAATAAGATGGTATCCAGAGCTTGACCTTGGATTTCAAGTAGAGGGAACAATAAAAAATAAAACATCTGTCGGTGGATTCAAAGAAAGTGATGTTTTTGATATAAAGGGGCAAAGTTTAAATTTTGAAATTTTTTACAAACCATCTAACAATGTTGAATTAAGCCTGAAAACTGGCGTTGGTCGCAATAAAGATTTTGCTGGTGCAGTTAAAAGTGCGGATTTAAATCGTGAAAGTATTAAGATAAATTGGCTTCTGATGGGCAAAGGGAGAGCTGAGTTTGAGATTGAAAGAAATGAGGTGCTAGTGAAGGGCACTTCGGGAATCGCAAGTTATGAACTTATGGAGGGAAATTATCCGGGTAGAAGTATATTCTTGCGATTGAATTTTTACTATAGCATTGGCGATTATATTCAGATTAGCGGGAACTACAACGGTCGCTTTCTTTCAACCGGGGTAATTCACATCGCGCAAGCAGAGGTGAGGGTATACTTTTAATGAAGTCGGGGCGCCCGGACTCGAACCGGGGAC
>FPIC01058486.1_pt1 | contig 81793 bp, 80 predicted proteins | sample 1504481 | NCBI WGS metagenome assembly FPIC01 (sample SAMEA4475357, study PRJEB15587) | soil metagenome | biome: Soil; feature: Field | place: India | collected 2015-03-11 | depth 0 m
GCCGGAAGATATATCTTCCGGCTTTTTTATTATTGGATCAATTTCTTTCTTTTTAACAAGGCTTCTGTAAAGCGAAGGTCATTATCAGAGTTAAATATAGAGAAAGGAAGGTGTATAAACTGCGCTTTAGATATAGTAAGCAGGTAGGCATCTTTCAGCTTTTCACCTTTTTTAATCTGGTCCCACGGCATTTGCATACCTTGTTTGGCATTAAGCTTCATTAGTATAAAGCGATTGTCAATTTCATAGCTCATTTTCTCGAACATGGGCTTGTTTTGAGGCAATTGGGTAACGCCTGCAAACTGAATGAGCCAAAACAGGAAGTAGAGGATGTAAAGAACTACTGCACCAACAATAAACCAAACCGCTCCGCCTGGCCATATAAACGCAGGAATTATAAGCAAAAGTGGTATAAGCAGGAAGTACCAATATTGTTTAAGTACCTCCATCATGCCTAGCTTAATGTAGGTTGAAGATTCGAGCTTGTATTTTTTAGTCTTTATGCTCAGTGTTGACTTCTGGAAATTCATATTTGGGTTCATCATACTATTTAATAAGCTTTCAGGCTGATATCCATACTTGTAATAGAATGGGTAAGGGCGCCTACAGAGATATAATCTACCCCTGTACGGGCTACATCTGCAATAGTGGCTTCGGTAATACCACCAGAGGCTTCTGTCAAATACCGGCCGCCAATCAGGTTTACAGCGTCTTCCAGTTGGGTAGGGGTCATGTTATCCAACATAATACGATGTATGCCCCCTGTAGCCAGTACCTCTTTTACTTCATTTAAGTTCCGGGTTTCTACTTCTATTTCCAGGTTCAGGTTGTTGCGTTTCAGGTACTCGTGTGTAGCTTCAATAGCCTGCCTTATGCCCCCGGCATAGTCAACATGATTATCTTTCAACATAATCATATCATACAAACCCATACGGTGGTTTATGCCCCCTCCAATAGCAACCGCCCATTTTTCCATGATCCTGAAGTTTGGAGTGGTTTTACGTGTATCAAGTAATTTTGCAGGGGTACCGGAAATAAGTGAGCTTAAGTAGTGAGTATAGGTAGCAATGCCACTCATGCGCTGCATACAGTTAAGTACTAGGCGCTCGGCTGTTAAAATAGAGCGTGCGCTGCCTTGTACAGTCAAACCAATATCACCGTACTTAACTGTGTCACCGTCTTTTACCTTTAATTGTACCGTAAGGCTGGAGTCTACCTTTTTAAAAATGCGCTCTGCCAGGGCTACGCCTGCAATAATTCCATCACCTTTAATAAGTAGCTGAGCCCTGTTTTCAGCATCAAAGGGCACAGAGGCTAAGGAAGAGTGGTCCCCGCTGCCTACATCCTCAGTTAAGGCCAGTTCAATAAACTGATCAATGGCTTCTTCAGTAATATAGCTTAGTTCGGTGTTCACGGTGCAAAATTAGGCTTCTTTGTTGATCTTTCTGATATAGAGTAAGAATATTTGTTACTATTTCAGGTAAAGTATTCTAGCAGCAATCTGGAAGGAAACCGAATCCTGAAATATAACTTTCTGGCTTCCTTGTACCGTGTAGCTGCTTGCTCGGTTTATACCTGAGGCATCGGGTACGCAACGCAGTTGCATAGTGCGGCCTGTATTATAAAGCATATTACGGTCTTTTACGGTGGCTTCAATACTTTCCACCTGCTGCGAAACAGCGTTAAAATTAATAGTCAGTTGCTTTACTGGTATATCTTCTTCTAAGGGCAAATACTGTATGGCTTGCAGGCGGCCGGAGGGGGTTAACAAACTGTCTGTTTTAAAGGCGCCTTGCCAGGAGGGCCTGTTAATATCAGCCTCATAGAGGTAATTTACTTCCCGGGCCCAATTAAACTGGCTTACATTTACTTCTTCCTGGCTGCCATTAATGCTATTAAGGCGTTTTACTTCCGTAGGGATCGTGTCAAGGTATGCACCCTGCTCATTAAGAAAGCCAGTAAGGTCAAAGTACATCATTTGCCTGGCTTGCCTTTGTGGCCCTTGCTGGCATTGCTGAAAAAGTAACAGGCCTGACAGGCTGAAAATAAGTAAATACAGGCCGGAGGGTTTGTACATAGTGTAAAATTTAAGTTTCGCCAGCTATGCTTTTATGCAGTAGCTGGCGATTTAAGGTATTTGGAATATTAGCGAAGTGCCTCAACTTTACGAGGCTGTAAAAGGGAGTGGCCCGTCATAACAGCAGGTTTATCTACACCCATAAGCTCCAGGATGGTTGGAGCCAGATCGCCTAGTTTGCCATCATTTAAACTTCCTTCATACTCATTATCGAGCAGCAGGCAAGGCACCAGGTTAGTAGTATGTGCTGTATTGGGTGTACCATCTTCATTGATCATGCAGTCAGAGTTTCCATGGTCGGCTATAATAATGCAGCTATAGCCATTGGCCAGGGCTGTATTGGCTACTGCGGCTGCACATTCGTCTACTACCTCACAGGCTTTTACAGCCGCCTCAAATACGCCGGTGTGGCCAACCATATCCGGATTGGCAAAGTTAAGGCAAACAAAGTCTACTTCTTTTTTCTCAAGCTCAGGCAGGATAAGGTCTCTTAGTCCGTATGCGCTCATTTCGGGTTGTAAATCATAAGTAGCTACTTTGGGCGAGGGGCACATAAGGCGCTTTTCGCCTTCAAATACGGTTTCGCGGCCTCCTGAAAAAAAGAAGGTAACGTGCGGGTATTTTTCAGTTTCAGCAATTCGGATTTGCTTGCGCCCTGCATGAGCAAGCACTTCGCCCAGTGTGTTTTGCAGGTTGTCCTTTTCAAAAATGATTTCAACGTCCATAAAGGTGTCGTCATAATTGGTAAGGGTAATATAGCGCAGGGGTAGTTTGTACATGTTGTACTCCGGAAAGTCGCGCTGCGACAGAGCCTGGGTAATTTCGCGTCCGCGGTCGGTGCGAAAGTTAAAGCATAGCACAACGTCATCAGGCCCGATGGTTGCCACAGGTTTTCCTTCAGCATCTGTATGTACTATTGGTAAAATAAATTCATCTGTTACATTATTGGCATACGATTCCTTAACTGCAGCCAGTATATCGCGTGTAGGGGTGCCTGTGCCATGCACCATTAAATCGTATGCTTTTTTAACACGCTCCCAACGGTTATCTCTATCCATAGCATAATAGCGGCCTATTACGGATGCTATGGTGCCGGCAGAATGTTGCAGGTGATTCTGCAGATCAGTAAGGTATCCTAACCCACCTTTGGGGTCGGTATCGCGCCCATCCATAAAGGCATGAATGTATACTTTGCTTAAATTGTTTTCTTTGGCAATATCACAAAGTGCTTTGAGGTGATCAATGTGCGAATGCACGCCACCGTCTGATACGAGGCCTATAAAATGTAATTTTTTATTTTCTGCTTTGGCATACTGTATAGCATTCAATAATACCTCGTTCTGGTGCAGGGTTCTGTCCTCTATTGATTTATTAACGCGAACCAGATCCTGGTATACAATACGTCCTGCACCAATATTCATATGGCCCACTTCAGAGTTGCCCATCTGGCCTTCTGGCAGTCCTACCGCAAGACCCGATGCTTCCAGTCGGCTATTAGGCCACTTGCTATAGGCTGCATCCATAAAAGGAGTATTTGCTTTGTGTATGGCCGATACGTTTGGGTTGGTGGCAATGCCCCACCCATCTAATATCATCAGGACTACTTTTTTCATAATGCGTAAATGCTATTGTATTTTGGATACTATTTATATATTTACCACTCTTCACAAAGCAGTGCAGGGAGCGGTCCTGCAAATATTGCATAAAAATTGAAAAATCTGTATTCTAATGTGGCACAGTTTTGGCTGATTTACAAAACGGATGCCTAATTTAACCCGTTGAGGTTGAATGGGTCTGTTAACAATAGTTAATTCCAAAATTAAACAGGAATACAGAGAGCACAGGTTTAATTACCGGGGTGGTCTTACCATATACTATTACGATGAAAAAACTAGCGCAGCTGCTGGTACTAGCAGGGCTTTTATTGCTTCTGGTGCTACAGAACGAGGCTCATGCACAGGGAGAAGTTATAACACATACTGCAGTGGCTATTAAAGCCGGGAGCTCCAGGGACCTGACCCGCTATTTTAACGAGTCAGTGGAAATTAGCTTTGATGGGGACATGAGCAGTTTTAGTAAAACCCAGGCAGAGTTTGTAATTAAGGATTTTTTTAAGCGAAACCCTGCCCAGGACTTTAAACTTACTCATGAGGGAGCCCGTGATGGCTTTATTTACGCCATTGGCAGGTATTATTTTAGTGACGGCTCCTACCTGGTGTTTACTCATATTAAAAAATATAAAGGCCAGTACGTGATCCATCGTATTGATTTTACGAAGCAATAAAACTATACAATACCAGCTTTCATGAGGTGCTTATCCAAAGGGTAAGCACCTTTTTTATATCTTTACGGTATGCGACTTATTTCTCATCCTGTACTGTGCAATTACTACGTTACGTACCGCTGCAATGCCACATGTAGTTTTTGCGATATATGGGAGCGGCCCTCGCCTTATGTAACCCTCGAACAGGCAGAAGCTAATTTCAAAGATTTAAAAAAACTGGGTGTAAAAGTAATAGATTTTACCGGCGGAGAGCCCCTGCTACACCGGCAGATAGATGAGCTGCTGGCGCTGGCTAAAGCCTATGGCTTTATTACCACGCTTACTACCAACGGGCTTTTGTATCCTAAATGGGCAGTACGCCTTAAAGGCCTTGTAGATATGCTGCATTTTTCCCTAGACTCTTCTGTAGCAGAAGAGCATGATGCTATGCGTGGTGTAAAATGTTTTGATAAAGTAATGGACTCTATAGCCCTGGCAAAAGATTTAGGGGAGAGGCCAGATATACTATTTACAGTTTTTGAGAACAATATACACCATATAGAGCCTCTCTGGCAACAGGTGTGCCTGCCTAATAACCTGGTACTAATCCTGAACCCGGTTTTTCACTACAACAACGTAGAAGCAGGGCAACATTTAAGTGAGTCAATGCTCCAGCAACTGTTGTACTGGGGTAAGAAAAAAGGCATTTACTTAAACGAGGCATTTATAGCATTAAGGAAGGAAGGAGGGAACCATGTGCAAAAGCCTGTTTGTAAGGCTGCCAGTTCTACTATAGTAATATCTCCGCAAAACGAGCTGGTACTGCCGTGCTACCACCTGGGGGTAGAGGCTTTGCCTATCAAAAATAACTTGTTTCAGCTTTATAAGTCAGAAAAAGTGGCTAAAATCATACAGCAGGAAGGCAGGCTGCCAGCGTGCGAAGGATGCACCATAAATTGTTACATGCAGCCCTCTTTCGCTGTTGAGCTTAATAAATACTGGATAAAAGCGCTTCCATCTACCTTAAAGTACAACCTGATGAAGGGTACATGGAAAAAGCTTTTCCAGTAAAGGTATGGATAACTCTGTATTGCTTATGATATTTTTAAAATCCTACATCCGGAGTTATATTTTTTTGAAAACTTCAAGAACATTTTAATGTTTATAGGTATATTTGCGGCCTGTAAACGAACTCTTTTAGAATCATTTAGTTAGTAATTTTAAATCAACCTCCAAAACTCAATGAGCTCAATTGTAATTATTTCTGCGATTGCTGCCTTTACCATAGTGATTTTGCTCCTTGTGGGTATGTTGCTATTGGCTCAATCCAAATTAGTTCAGAGCGGTGATGTGGCTGTAGTCATTAATGGCGATGAAGACAACAAAATAATGGTCCCTGCCGGTTCTACTCTGCTTACCACTCTTTCAAACCAGAAGATTTTTTTACCTTCTGCCTGTGGTGGTGGTGGTACTTGCGCTATGTGTAAGTGCGTGGTAGAAGAAGGTGGTGGCGATGTACTTCCCACAGAAACCGGTCACTTGTCAAGAGCTGAACAAAAAGATAAGGTTCGTCTTTCCTGCCAGGTAAAAGTGAAAAACGATATGAAGATCCGCATTCCTGAGGAGATCTTCGGTATTAAGAAGTGGGATTGCGAAGTGGTGTCTAACTACAATGTTTCTACTTTTATTAAAGAGTTTGTTGTAAGGCTTCCCGAAGGTGAAATTCTACATTTCGAGCCAGGAGGATATATCCAGGTAGACGTTCCGGCTATTACAGTTCACTTTAAGGATATGGATATTACGCCTAAGCCTGAATTGAACCACAAACCAGATGTTTATAAGTCTGACTGGGATAAATTCCAGATGTGGGGATTAACCATGAAAAACGATGAGCCGATTTTCCGTGCTTACTCAATGGCTAACCACCCTGCAGAAGGTAACATTGTAATGCTTACTATTCGTATTGCTACGCCACCATGGGACAGAGCGAACAACAAATGGATGGATGTAAACCCTGGAGTTTGTTCTTCTTATGTGTTCTCTCGCAAGCCTGGCGATAAAGTAACTATTTCTGGTCCTTACGGTGAGTTCCACATCAACCCTACCGATCGCGAAATGATCTACATTGGTGGTGGTGCAGGTATGGCTCCGCTACGTTCACATATCTTCCACCTGTTCCATACAGAGAAGAGCAGCCGTAAAGTAAGCTATTGGTATGGTGGCCGTTCTAAAAAAGAACTATTCTATACCAACCACTTCCGTAAAATTGAGCAGGAGTTTCCGAACTTTAAGTTCCATATAGGTCTTTCTGAACCACTCCCTGAAGATAACTGGAAGGTTAAAAAGAGCCTTGATGATGATGGAGATGGTTATGTAGGCTTTATTCACCAGGTTCTTTTAGACAACTACCTGAAGCATCACCCAGAGCCAGATGAGATTGAGTATTACCTGTGCGGGCCTCCAATGATGAATGCTGCAGTACTTAAGATGCTTGATGACATGGGTGTTCCAAAAGAAAATATCAGGTTTGACGACTTCGGTGGTTAATCCGGAAATAAATAAAACAAAAAGGGAGAGCAATCTCCCTTTTTTTATGCGCTAACCTTTCTATATTTATAGGCCACTTTTAGGTGCAGGCTGGTTTTCCATGCCTTGAGGCCTTATGCTACACAATGCACTTAAATACACACTAAACTTTAACTTTAGTACCTCAACATGAGTCTTGCTATTTTTTTTGACCCGGTAGATGAAAAAGTGTATGAGCACATTTCAGATCCGCAGGCCTTTTATCACCATATATCCTTGCATACATCCTTTTCATTTCCGGAGTGGCAGGATGCACGCCTTGCTTTAATAGGCATTACCGAAGAAAGAGGCACTTTGTTTAATAAAGGCATATCCAGAGGTCCTGAAGAAATTCGTAAGAAGCTCTACAGGCTCAACAGGGGCAGCCTGGGAAGCGATGTTGTTGACCTTGGAGACCTGAGGCCAGGAATGAGCCTGGAAGATACCTATGACCGTTTGCGGGAAATATGTAGTACACTAATGGAGCATAACATTACAGTAGTGCTCGTTGGCGGATCGCATGATATGTGTATGGGACAATTTTATGCATACCAGCATACACAGAAACGCATAACAATGCTCAATATTGATGCCTGGGTTGATATGTGGGCCGAAGAAGATGATAAGAGCCGCAATTACCTGCAGCAGATATATACCCATGAACCCAATTTCCTGTTCAACTACATACACATGGGGTACCAGTCGTACCTGGTAGATAGTAGTGTGCTTAACACCCTTGAAAAGCTTTATTTTGATTTAAAGAGATTGGGGCAGGTAAAGGAAAATATCAAAGAAGCCGAGCCAACCCTGCGCGAAGCCGATATGATGGCCTTTGATATTGGCGCTATTAAAATGACAGATTCACCTGGCCATGTATTTGCCCAGCCTTTTGGATTAACCGGCGAAGAGGCTTGCCAGCTCTGTTGGTACGCTGGTATGAATGATAAGCTCTCTACGGTAGGTTTTTACGAGTACAACCCGCTGCATGATCATAGAGAGCAAACTGCTGGTGTGGTTGCTACCATGATATGGTATTTTATTGCTGGCTTTTACAACCGCAAAAACGATACAGACTTTAGCAGTGAGATGTTTAATAAATACCACGTAACCCTGCGTAAGCACCCGCATAGTATGGTGTTTTATAAAAGCAAGCTATCAGAAAAGTGGTGGATTGAAGTGCCGCCTCAGCGAGACGATCAAACTTCTTATTTAGTGCCCTGCAGTTATAAAGATTATACAGATGCCTGCGATGGCGATGTGCCTGAGCGTTGGATCAATACGTATGCCCGCTTAATATGAGTGTACCAGTATATACTAAGGCACAATTGGCTTTGCGTAACGGGCAGGATAAGGAAGAGATATGGTGCGCCTATATGGGAAAGATCTACGATGTAAGCAAGTCCAGACTGTGGCGTAATGGGAAACATTATGAGCATTGGGCAGGGCAAGATCTTACAGAAGAGCTGGCAGACGCCCCGCACACCGAGCATGTATTTGATAAGTTCGATGTAGTAGGGTTGCTGCAGTAAGCCAGCCGGGTTATACCTAAATATAATGCTGCCGTATGATAACGTAAAAGCTTGTACGCAGCTGTAGTGTTTAATAAAGAATTACTTTTCATGCCACACCCCATAAAGCTAATAGCCGATAGCGGCTCCACTAAAACTGATTGGCGTATTATCTACCCAGATGGACAAATAAAACAGGCACGTACTGCTGGTATTAATCCGTATTTTCAAAGTAAGGAAGAGATAGGCCTGGCACTGCAAAATGAGCTAATGCCTGTGTTGGATACAGTAATGAATGAGGTGCATTATTATGGAGCCGGTTGTTCAGCTCCGGATAAAGCAGCGGTAGTAAAAGAGGTGTTATCGCTATCTTTTCCAGAGGCCGTTATTAGCGTGAATAACGATATGCTGGCGGCTGCCAGAGCTTTATGTGGCCATAATAAGGGAGTAGCCTGTATACTAGGCACAGGCTCTAACTCTTGCTTTTTTGATGGGGAACAAATATCACAACAAGTGCCTAACCTGGGCTTTTGGCTGGGAGATGAGGGGAGTGGAGGCCACTTGGGCAAAATGCTTATCCAGGCTTACCTGCATAAAGAGTTACCGGAGGCGCTGCACGCTAAATTCAGCAAACGTTATAATGCCCCCACCCGCGATGAAATAATTGAGCAGCTTTATAAAAAGCCTTTTCCAAACCGCTATGCGGCCTCTTTTGCCAAATTTTTGTTTGATAACCGTACGGATGCCTATGCATACAAGATGGTGTATAAGGCCTTTGATGAATTTTTTGCGCGCTATGTGGTTAAGTACGAAGGCTACCTGGAAGTACCAGTACATTTTGTAGGTTCAATAGCCTTCTATCATTCCAATATATTAAGGCAGGTTGCCTTAGATAGAAATATAATGGTGAAAAACATATTAGAGTCACCCATTGCAGGGTTAACCCTCTACCACCAGGAAACTCCAGATTAACATAAATAAAAATGCCCAGGTAATAAAGTTTTACCGGGCATTTTTATTTATGAAAGCTTGAACTAAGCCTATTGTTGCGCTAAAAACAAACCTTTGTTAAGAGCATTAAGCGCTTGCTTTTTAAATTCTGAGCTTACCAGGATAGAAACGTTGTGCTTGCTACCACCATACGATACCATACGTACAGGAATGTCGTGCAGGGCATCAAAAACACGCATCAATATGCCTTTTTCTTCTGATACCATATTACCTACCAAACAAATAATGGTCTGCTCTTCATCAACAGTTACAGAACCAAATTCCTCAAGGTCTTTAATAATTTGCTGCAGGTAAGTCTGGTTGTCAATGGTAAGAGATACGGCTACTTCAGAAGTAGTAATCATATCGATAGGTGTTTTATAGCGCTCAAATACTTCAAACACCTTTCTTAAGAAACCATACGCCAATAGCATGCGGGTTGATTTAATTTTTATGGCTGTAATGCCATCTTTTGCCGCTACAGCTTTTATAGCCTGGGTAGAGGTAGATGTAGTAATCAGGGTGCCTTTTGCTTCGGGTTGCATAGTATTTAGCAGGCGAACCGGAATGTTATACTTCTGTGCAGGCCAGATAGTAGAAGGGTGCAGGATTTTTGCTCCAAAGTAAGCAAGCTCAGCTGCTTCGTCAAACGAAAGCTCCGCAATAGGGAAGGTTTTTTCAACAATGCGAGGGTCATTGTTGTGCATTCCGTCAATATCAGTCCATATCTGGATTTCTGAACTGCGAATGGCAGCACCAATAAGGGAAGCAGAATAATCACTGCCGCCACGTTTCAGGTTATCTGTTTCGCCTTTCTCATTAATGCAAATGAAGCCTTGGGTAATATAGATATCAAAGCCTGCTTTCTCCTTGAGTAATGCTCCAATATTTGTTTCAATTTCTTCAAGTATTGGTTCTCCATCTGCATCTATTCTCATAAAAGAAAGTGCAGGTAGTAACGTAGAGTTAAAGCCTTGTTCCTGCAGATATTCTTGGAAAAGCTGGGTAGACAAGAGCTCACCTTCAGCAAGAAAAGCTTTGTCGGTAGCAGTTGTATAGCTCTCGTTTATTAGGCTTCCGATAAAATCAAAATGCTCCTTAACAATAGCTTTGCCTGCCTCAAGGCCTTGAGGAGTGTTATAAAGGGCCGGTATAAACTTATGATAGTGCTCCAGTAAACTGGCAACCTTAGCTTGTGCTTCTGCATAAAGCTTCTGGCTGGTAAGGTTGCTTATTTCTACCAAGGCATTGGTAGTGCCCGAAAGGGCAGAAAGTACTACTACTTTTGGTTCTGAGCTGCTGATCAGCCTGGCCACGCTGTGCATTCTTTCTGGGGCACCCACCGAGGTGCCTCCGAACTTCATTACTTTCATTTGTTTAAATTATTATCAATGGCTACACAAATTCTGTGCTTTGGAAAGTATATTTACCTGGTACAGAAAGAGATTAATGTAAATTATAAACTGCTGTAAAGTCCTAGCATTTTAATGGCAGCAATAGCGGCTTCATCGCCTTTATTGCCATGTCTGCCACCTGCTCTGTCCAATGCCTGCTCTTGTGTATCGGGTGTTAAAACTCCAAAAATTACAGGCTTATTATATTTAAGGCTTACTTCTGTAATACCATGGGCTACAGTATCACAAATAAAATCAAAGTGCCTGGTTTCTCCTTGAATTACACAGCCCAGGCAAATTACGGCATCAATAGATTGCTGCTGAGCCAGCCATTGCGCAGCCAGGGTTAGTTCGTAACTACCGGGTACATCGCGGCGTATGATGTGCTCTTCTTTACCGCCATGTGCCAGGAGAGTGCGGTAAGCACCCTGATATAAGGCTTCTGTTACCTCTGTATTCCATTCAGAAACAATAATAGCAAAGGTTTTACCCGATACATCAATCAGGTTGGTAGTACTATGTTCACTTAGGTTTTTTAAAGCAGTAGACATATTGCTATGGTTGGTTTGAGATAAACAAGATTTGGGTTACGGGTTATAACAAAAGAGGGACAAAGCAAAGCTCCGTCCCTCTTTTGTCTGATATCAGCGTAGGATTGACTAGTTTGCCTGCAGAGCTTCTGCGCGAGATTTATACTTCTTCGCTTCTGATACTTCAGCAGACTCAGGGTAATCCACAATAATCTTATTGTAGGTATCTGCAGCTGCAGCTACCTTATTGTTTTTTTCCTGAGCAAGAGCAAGCTTCATCAGGTAAGTAGGAGTAAAGAAACGGTTTGGCTCATGGTTAGCTGCTTTGCTGTAGAATTTCTCAGCTTCAGCAAAGTTATCAAGCTCCATGTAAGCATCGCCAGTAAGTGCATATGCTCTTGCCTGCAATAAAATATCACCAGAAGAAAAATCTGTTAAATACTCAATAGCCTGTTGGAACTGGCCTTGCTTTAAGTAAATAGCACCAATGTAAAAGTTAGCCTGGTTGCCGGCATCGGTCCTGCTGTACTCATCTGCAATGTAGAGTAAGCCAACATTATTGCCATCGCCATTTAGGGCCAGGTTTAAAGAGTCGTTTTCAAAATGGTAAACCGCAGCAAACATATCTGCCTGAGCCTGCTGGTTTTGCTGCCTGTTGTAATAACCCAGAAAAACAATTCCTAACACTACAAGGATAACTGCCGCTGCAATACCACCGATTAAAAGTCTGTTTTTCTTAATAAAGTCTTCGGTTTGCTCGTAACGCTCGATAATTGCATTTGGATCCTCCATAAGGTCGGCATTAACTGGAGTGCCTGCAGGTTGAGGATTAATTGCTGTTTTTGGTTTTGCCATTGTTTTAATTTTTGAGACCACAAAATTAACAATAAATTGTTAATTGTAAATACACTAATCGTAATGTTTTAATTCAGGAAGTAAGTAATTTTTTAAAAAACCAACAAAAAAACCAGTCTTTTTATCGGACTGGCTCTTTTGGGGTTTATCTTTTTGATAATTAGTCGATTATAAAAGGGTAATCTTCCTGTACGTAGATGTCTTTGTATACCTCTTCTACAGGAGGGAACGGAGACTCCTCGGCAAATTTTACTGATTCTGCTACCTGCTCTTTAATTTTATCGTCTATTGCTTCAAGATCTGCTTCTGTAGCAAAGCCTTTTTCAAGAATGGTGGCGCGCACCTGCTCAATTGGGTCCTGAGCTTTGTAGCTTTCAAGCTCTTCTTTAGTACGGTACTTGGCAGGGTCAGACATAGAGTGGCCTTTGTAACGGTACGTTCTGAACTCAAGCAGGGTAGGGCCATCGCCTCTGCGGGCGCGGTCTGCGGCACGGGCTACGGCAAGGTGTACATCTTCAACATTCATAGCGTTTACCGGCTCCGAGGGCATATCATACGATTCGCCAATGGTATAAAGCTCATGTACGTTAGATGTTCTTTTAACCGAAGTACCCATGGCATAGCCGTTGTTCTCAATAACAAAGATCACAGGTAGTTTCCACAACATTGCCATGTTAAAGGCTTCGTGCAGGGCACCCTGGCGTACAGCACCATCTCCCATATAGGTAATACACAGGTTGCCGGTTTTGTTGTACTTCTCAGCAAAGGCCATACCTGCTCCCATCGGGATCTGCGCACCTACAATACCATGTCCGCCTGCAAAGCCAACTTCTTTATCAAAAATGTGCATAGAGCCACCTTTGCCTTTAGAAGCACCGGTTTGCTTGGCAAACAACTCGGCCATTACGGCATTAGGGCTGGTGCCCAGGCCTAGTGGATGCGCATGGTCGCGGTATGCGGTAATCCATTTGTCGCCTTTGCGCAAGGCTGTAATAGCGCCAGAGGCACAAGCCTCCTGGCCAATATATAAGTGGCAAAAGCCTTTTATTTTTTGTTGTCCGTAAAGCTGACCTGCCTTCTCTTCAAATTTGCGCATGAGTTGCATTGACTCATACCAATACATATAGGTCTCCTTAGAGAACTGAACCTTCTCTTCTGTAGCAGCTTTAGAGCTATTATTTTCTTTTCCCATGTGCAATCGTTTTTAATCGTATCGCGAAAATACACAAATATTTATAGATTCCAGTTTGCTTCCGTTTAATTTTGCCTATCTCACCTACTTGTGTAGCTTTGATGCACAATTTTAGCGTATTCTTACCAATAAATTTGTTCTGCCAAACAGTAGGGCATTTAATACAAACTAGCTCAGTATCTTATCATAGTACTTAAATATGCACCTTGCCAAACTAAGTCTTACTAACTTTAAAAACTATCCATACCTGGAGCTTGAGCTATGCCCGGAAATTAATTGTATAGTAGGCGATAATGGCAGTGGAAAAACTAATTTACTGGATGCCCTGCATTATTTATCGCTAAGTAAGAGTGCTTTCAATAAAATAGACCAGCAAAACATACGGCATGGCGAAAGTTTTTTTGCCATACATGGTGTATTTGCCGGCAAAGACCAGAGTTATGCAGTGCTGTGCAGCTTAAAAGCTGGCGAAAAAAAGGTGCTGAAACTAAACAAGGTACCTTATGATAAAATAAGCGACCATATTGGCCGCTTTCCGATAGTAATGATTGCCCCGGATGACACCGATGTAATAAGAGGAGGCAGCGAGGAGCGCAGAAAGTTTTTTGATCAGATGATTTCGCAGGCCGACCGCCAGTACCTGGAAGCCTTAATGAAATATAACCATTACTTGGTGCAGCGCAATAGCTTGCTGAAACAGTTTGCCGACCGTCATTATATGGATGAGGCCCTGCTCGATACGTATACTGGGCCAATGCTGCAACTGGGGCAGCAGGTTTGGGAGCGCAGAAAAGCCTTTATGGAAGAGTTTGTACCTGTGTTCTTAAAGCACTATAGTAGCCTAACCGAAGAGCGTGAGCAGGTAGGGGTACTGTACGAATCTGATTGGACGGCAGGAAATTTTGCACAGCAGTTTGAAGAAGCCAAGCGCAAAGACATGATGCTGCAGCGAACGACCTTGGGTGTGCATAAGGATGATTACCTTTTTACCATAGATGATTATCCACTGAAAAAGTATGGCTCGCAGGGGCAACAGAAATCATTTTTGGTAGCCTTAAAGCTTGCCCAGTTTGATTACATAAGCCAGGAGGCTAACGCAAAGCCTATTTTGCTGCTGGATGATATTTTTGATAAGCTAGATGATAAGCGAATAGCTCAGTTGCTGCATATGGTAGCTAGCCATCATTTTGGGCAGATTTTTATAACTGATGCAAGACCCGAGCGAACCGAAAGATTTTTAAGCGGGATTGACGCGCAAATTGCTATCTTTAGGACCGATTTGATTAAACAAGTACCCGAGGATGAGTAAGTTCTACAAGAATAAAGAATACACCCGCCGCACTGGCTCTTCTACTTTACAGGAAACGATTAAAGAGCTGCTGGACTTCTATAAACTTACCCCTAAGTTTAATGAGACGCAGGCCATAAATTCCTGGGAAAAGATAATGGGCAAGCCTATTGCGCAACGTACCGGGCGCCTGTATATAAAAAATAAGGTGTTATATGTTGAAATTACCTCGCCACCCCTTAAGCATCAGTTAGCCATGGGTAAATCTAAAATTATTGCCCTGCTTAACGAAGAAGTAGGCAGCGAGGTAATTGAAGAGGTTGTTTTTATGTAGGCTACCAGCTACCTCCGGCACCACCGCCACCGGAAGCACCACCGCCAAAGCCGCCAAAGCCTCCGCCACCACCAAAGCCACCTCCGCCACCAAACATGCCGCCCCCGCGGTTAAAATCGCGGTAATTGCCACCACGGCCACCCATGCGGCTTAGTAGTATCCAGGTAGCCAAAGAGCCCATGGGGCTGGAGCCAAAATGGTTGCGGCGCACCCTGCGGGAGCCAGAGCGTAAGGCAATTATTAAAAAGATAATAAAGAAAGTTAATACAAGGCCACCTGCCCTGCCTGCACCATTGCCTGTTGATTGAGATGCGGTATACTCGCCTCCTGTTATAGCTATTATAGAGTTGGTTGCACGGTTCAGTCCTTCATAATAATTGTTATTTTTAAAGGCTGGCCTCATTTCGTTATCAATAATGCGCCTTACCTGTGCATCTGGTAATACTCCCTCCAGGCCGTAGCCGGTAGTGATCCACATTTTTCTTTCTTTTAATGCTACCAGGATCAAGGCTCCATTATTGCTTTTTCCCTGGCCAATACCCCATTTGTTATATACCTGAACAGTATAATCAGCAATGTCATAGTCACCTATAGTGGTCATGGTAACTATAGCTATTTGTGTGGAAGTAGTATCATTAAAACGCCTCAGTTTCTGCTCTAGTGCCTCTCTTTGCTGAGTAGAAAGAATGTGAGCAAAGTCATTTACAAGCCTGGGCGGATTAGGCGGTGCCGGAAAATCCTGCTGGGCTTGGGCCAAAAGGGTAAATGGCAATAGGCAAAGCAGTATAAAAACAAAGTATAATTTCATAATTGTATGGGTTTTATAGCGCTACCGAGCCTGGGCCCGAAAGTGCTTTGTTTTCAGGCTGGCTCATGCATACGTCTATTATTTGCCAAACGAAATCTCGTCAGGGAGCTCGTTCGGGTTATTGTTACCTTTAGGAAAGTGTGACTTAAGCGCTTTGCCAGCCATTAATATGCCTGTGCATAGGCCCTCTGCAATTTCATTGAGCTTAAATCTTTCCCGCATGGTATCTTTAATGTTTTCCCAAAAGTCTTTCGGAACTACAGCATTAATCCCTTTATCGCCTAAAATGGCAAACTTGTGGTCTTCCAGCGCCAGGTAAAATAGTACACCATTGCGCCGCTCCGTTTTGTGCATATCCAAAATCGCAAATAGCTCTGCAGCCCTATCCAGAACATCGCCTGAGCAATGGTTTTCCAGGTGAACCTGTATTTCGCCGGAGGTGTGGCTTTCTGCTTCTTTTATTGCACTGATAATTTGCTGTTGCTGTTCTTCTGAAAAAAAGTCTTTCGGCATAATTACCCTGGTTTAAATTAGTACTTCTTTGTTATACTAGAACGTAACAGTTGGTGCTCTTTCGGCACCAGGAGTTGCCTGGAAATAGCCTTTTTGCTGAAAACCAAACATGCCTGCTGACAGGTTGTTTGGAAAACGCCTGATGGTAGTATTATAATCCTGAACAGCTGCATTAAAGTTGCGCCTTTCTACTGCGATGCGGTTTTCTGTGCCTTCCAGCTGTGCCTGCAAATCCCTGAAGTTATCGTTAGCGCGCAATTGAGGGTAGTTTTCAGAAACTGCCAGTAGTCTTGATAGGGAGCCGGACAGGCTTTGCTGCGCCTGCTCAAATCGCTGAATCTGCTCAGGAGTAAGGTTGTTGGGATCTACCTGTATAGAGGTAGCCCTGGAGCGTGCTTCCATTACTTCGGTAAGGGTGTTACGCTCAAAATCGGCAGCGCCTCTCACGGTATTTACCAGGTTAGGTATAAGATCGGCTCTGCGCTGGTATACGTTTTCTACCTGCGACCAGGCTGCTGCTACCTGCTCTTCTTTAGTAACCATAGTGTTATAGCCGCAAGAGCTTAACGATAGCACCATTAACAGAGCTAAAAGATTGAAAATTCTTCTTTTCATGGGTTTATAAGGTTTCTAAAAGCAATTGAAGCAAGTTTGATGCCTGTTAAAGCATAGATAGCTTGCCTCCCTATTGTTTAATTAAACAAAATTTTAATACGGCACCAGACATATTATGTTGGCACCAGAAAACTGCTGTACAATGTGCCTGCAAAATAAAAACGGGCATTATAAACACAAACCCTGACAGGTACTATACACTATCAGGGTTTGCATATTTATTTTGTTTTATTTTTACTTGATCAGGTTTAAGCTACGCTCAATAAATGCAGTAAGCGCAGACCCCGATAGCATTCCCTGCGACAATAGAGCCAGATCATATGCCTGGCGGGCCAGGTGTTGCTGTTCTTGCTCATCTGTAGATTCCGCAATCCTGTTTACCAGGGCATGGTTGCCATTAACTACCACGTTTAGCTGATCTGGCATATTGGCAAACATATCGCCCATACCATTGTGAGCCGACATTTCCTTCATTCGCCTCATAAACTCTGGCAGGGTAATTACAACTGGCATATCTTCTGGAGAAAGTGCTTCTACCTGGGTAGTGCCATTAGTGATAAACTTGCCAAAAATGTCTTTAACCTTGGTTTTAGCCTCTTCAGAAAGTACGCTTTCAGCAGTAGTGCCTTTATCGATAAGCTTATCGGTAATGTCAGCATCTACACGCTTGAGGTTAAATTTGCTTACTTTGCGCTCCAAGGCTCCAATAAAGTGGTTGTCAATAACGCCATCTAAAAGCAATACATCATAGCCTTTTTTAAGGGCGGCCTGCACGTATGCATCCTGCTTACCTGGGTCAGACGTGTAAAGACCAACTACATTCTCGTCTTTATCGGTCTGGTTAGCTTTGATTTTTTCCTGGTACTCTTCAAGCGTAAAGTATTTACCTTCTGTATTCTTTAACAGGGCAAATTCTTTGGCTTTGTCATAGAACTTCTCATCAGAGATCATTCCGTATTTAATAAATACGTTGATGTTATCAAACTTTTCCTCAAATGCTGCACGATCTGCCCTGAAAAGCTCTGACAATTTGTCGGCTACCTTTTTAGTAATGTAGGTGTTAATCTTCTTAACGTTGCTATCAGCCTGGAGGAAGCTACGCGATACGTTCAGCGGAATATCCGGAGAATCAATTACACCATGCAGTAGCATCAGGAACTCGGGTACTACATCTTTTACCTCATCTGTAATAAATACCTGGCGAGAGTAAAGCTGTATTTTGTCCCTGTGTAACTCAAAATCATTACGTACTTTCGGGAAGTACAAAATACCCGTCAGGTTAAAAGGATAATCTACGTTAAGGTGTATCCAGAACAGCGGGTCTGGAGACATAGGATACATCTCCTTATAAAAGGCCTGGTAATCCTCATCTTTTAGCTCAGATGGAGACTTTGTCCATAGGGGAGCTGTGTTGTTAATAGCTTCGCCTTTAAACTCTACCGTAACCGGTAAGAACTTGCAGTACTTCGTCAGGATTTCGCGTAGGCGAAACTCATTTAAAAACTCTTTAGAGTCTTCGGCCACATGCAAAATTACATCGGTACCACGTTCGCTGCGCTCTGCGGCAGTAATTTCAAAAGTAGTGCTGCCATCGCAAATCCAACGGGCTGCTTCCTCGCCCTCGCGGAATGACCTGGTAACCAATTCTACTTTATGTGCAACCATAAAGGCAGAGTAAAAGCCAAGTCCAAAATGGCCGATAATCTGCTTGTCGTCTCCTTTATCTTTATATTTTTCTACAAACTCAGTAGCGCCAGAAAAAGCGATCTGGTTTATGTATTTTTTTATTTCTTCGGCATTCATACCGATACCGTTATCAGAAACGGTAATGGTGCCAGCCTCTTCATCCAGAGAAACCTGTACTTTAAGCTCGCCTAGCTCGCCTCCATACTCACCTAGTGATGAAAGTCTTTTTAACTTCTGCGTTGCATCTACAGCATTAGAAACAAGTTCGCGTAAAAAGATCTCATGGTCTGAGTACAGGAACTTTTTAATAATCGGGAAAATATTTTCGGTATGTACCGAGATTGTGCCTTTTTCTTCTACCATAACAAACTAAGTTTTGGGGTTTGGTTGTTTTGCAGGATTCAAAAGTTGTTCCACTAAGGTAGATGAGGCCTTTAATACTGTTTGTGCTGACACACTGGCAGAGGAGCTGGAAGGGTTGTCAGGAACCAGCAGATGGGTGAAATATAAATGAAGGTAAATTTTTTTTAAATAGCGGTTTGTATAGTTAAGTTGTAATTTTGAATTTCTGAAAATCTGTGCTAATATTGCAAATTGCTTGTAATCAGCTCTTTAGTTATTTTTTTAAATATGATGAATAATTATAATTTGCATTTTAATAAAAAAATTAGGTAATATTATAGTCGTTTTTACCCTGAAAAGATCGTTATTGTGCATATTTTTAATAACAAGAAGGTTGTTTAAGAACAAAACAAACAAAACACTCATACAATAATTTATGGCTAAGCTTAAGAATATCATCAAGCAGCTTTCACAAAAGGACTTCCAGGCGATCTATGACTCCCTCGTAGAAAGCAATGCCGAAAAGTCGGCCTTTCTTTTAAAGTTCATGCGTGAAAAACAGCTTTCTGACAATAAGATCATGGAAGCTCTTGATGTCAATACCAATGCTTATTACACACTGAGGTCGAGACTCAACCAGAAAATCGAGGAGTATCTGCTTCAGCAAATGGAAAACCCACGCACCGATTTGCTTAAGAAGGTAGCAAACGTGAGCGACATTGTATTTACCAAGAAAAGAGCAATTGCCATAGCAACGCTTAAAAAGCTGGAGAAAGAACTTCTGGATTATGACTTGTCTAACGAGCTTACCATTATCTATAAGTATCTTAAGAAGCTGCACATAAATACACCTGAGCACTTCTCTTACTCGCAGTTGTACAACAAGCACATTGCTTACATGCTTGCTGTTGATAAAGCAGAAGACTTATTAGCTGAGTATTTTAAAAAATACGGTAAGTATAACCTGAGCGGTAATGAGATAGAGAAGCTTGAGCTTACACTGTTGCATCGTGAAATGAACAATGTATGCAAGCTGTACCAATCGCACAGGCTTTATATTTATCAAAGCTGTATGAGTATTTTCCACAGGTTGTTTGTTGATCAGTCTGAATCTGAAGATCAGGAGGCAGAGCCTATTGAAGATATTCTGAACAACGTACAGAAGATTTTTGATGAGTACTACCTGGATGCTATTTATTATAACCTTAAGCTTCTGTTCGAGTTCCTGAAACTGGAATACTACACCTACTACAAAGTATACCGTAAGGCAGAAAAGTATTTTGAAGAGGTAAATGAAGAAACGGCTATCCTTCTTGCTAACTACAGCCTTTATACATACCCTGCGCAGTTCCTGCTTACCAAGCTTGACAGAAGCATTAGGGTAAATGCTGAAGCTCAGTTAAACGAGGAGAACAAAGAGCTCTTTGAAGATTTTGAAGCAGACCTGAATGACATACCAAAATATATTACCTACATATGCTACCGCGCTTTGAGTAGCTACTATGCAGATAAGTATGACGAGGCATCACGCTGGTTAAATAAGCTCCTCAATGAGCTTAGCTTGAAAAGATATCCTCAGGCCCACCTGGAAATAAAGTTGTTACTTACCTTGCAGTACTGTTTAATGAAAGATTACGATCTGTTTAACCAGTCTATCAATAGTATACAGCGCCAGATCAGGTTAATGGGCGATGATATTAGTGAGCACGTAATTTTATTTACCAAAATTCTTAAAACGGCAGCAAACGATACGAAAAAGAATAAGGAAGTGAAGCTGAAGTCGCTCACCAGTAAGTTGAAGAGCATCAACAGCACACACTTCTCTCCAATTATGCACGTAAAATTGGATGAGAAATTTATTGAGAGGCTTAGTTAAGCCTCTTGATACCATAAAAAAAAGGCCGGAATGTAAGTTCCGGCCTTTTTTTGTATGTATTGCAACAAGTTAGATGGCTTACAAAGGAGTAATAGTTTCCAGGTTCTCGAGAGTAAGAGGCTTGTTGATGTATTTTTTTACATATGCGTTCTTTTTGGCTTTGCTCAAGTCCTGAGGGTTCATAGAAGAAGTAAGCATAATTACCTTGCAGGTGTTTCTTACATTTTCAGACATTTTATCGAACTCTTCTAAAAACTGGAACCCATCCATAAGGGGCATATCTATATCCAAAAATATAATTTCAGGAAGGTAGGCACCTCCGGAAGCTGCAATTTTATCCAGATTTTTAAGAAACTCGATCGCAGATTTTGCACCTGTATGTGTATAAATAAGTTCTGCAATAGCTGATGCTTCAATCATTTTTTGATTAATGAGGTTGTCTATCTCATTATCGTCTACCAGCATAACAGCACTAAATTTAGTATTCTTAGGAGGCATATAGATATTGTTTATTTGTTTAGTTAAAGCCTTTCAAGTTTAAATAATTATATCTGTTTTCACAAATATGATAAGCAATATAACAAATTTTGTTAAATAATTATATTGCTTGCTTTTTAAGCTGTTTTTCTCTGAGAGTTGTTGATGTAAGAAAGAGTTTTAAAACTGCTGCTTGCATGCATAGAGAATTTAGCTAGTAACAAAGTACTTACAGAAAAGCTCTCTTCCTGTAAGTACTTTGTTGTTAAATATCAAATTTTATACCTTGTGCCAAAGGTAGTTCTTTACCAAAGTTAAGTGTATTTGTTTGACGGCGCATATATACTTTCCAGGCATCTGAGCCAGATTCGCGGCCGCCACCGGTTTCTTTTTCGCCACCAAAAGCACCGCCTATTTCAGCACCAGAGGTTCCGATATTGATATTGGCAATACCACAGTCGCTTCCCCAATGCGATAAGAACGTTTCAGTTTCCAGAAGGTTATTGGAGAAAAGTGCTGAAGAAAGACCCTGGCTTACGCTATTCTGCATTTCTATAGCGTTTTCAATGTCTCCACTATACCTGATCAAGTATAAAATAGGAGCAAAGGTCTCTTCCTGAACAGTAAGCAGATCATAGTTTACTTCTACAATGGCTGGGGTTACATAAGTGCCGGTTTCGTAACCTTCACCCTTTATTATATCTCCACCTACAAGTAACTTACCGCCCTCTTTCTGTACTCGCTCTAAAGCTTCTGTAAAGCTGTTTGCAGCTTCCTTATCAATAAGGGGCCCTACTAGGGTTTTACTATCAAGGGGGTTGCCAATAGGTAATTTAGGGTAAATAGCCAACAGGCGTTCTTTTACCTGTTCGTATACCGTTTCATGCACAATTAGCCTGCGCGTGGTAGTGCAGCGTTGGCCTGCTGTACCTACAGCACCAAAAACAGTAGCACGTATGGCCATTTCAAGATTAGCCTCTGGCGAAATAATAAGTGCATTATTACCGCCCAACTCTAGAAGGGCTCTGCCCAGGCGGGCACCTACAGCCTCTCCAACTTTTTTGCCCATGCGTGTAGAGCCAGTTGCAGAAACCAAAGGTATGCGCTTATCATGCGACATACGTGCACCTATTTCTGCATCTCCAATAACCAGGTTAAAAATACCCTCCGGTAGGTTATTTTCTCTAAGTACATCCTGGATAATGTGCTGGCAGGCAATTGCGGTAAGCGGTGTTTTTTCGGATGGTTTCCAGATACAAACATCACCACAAATAGCAGCCAGCATTGCATTCCATGACCATACGGCTACCGGAAAGTTGAAAGCTGATATAATACCAATAAGCCCCAGGGGATGGTATTGGTCATACATTCTGTGCTCGGGTCGCTCGGAGTGCATTGTAAAACCATATAGCTGGCGCGACAAGCCTACAGCAAAATCGCAGATGTCAATCATTTCCTGCACTTCACCCAGGCCTTCCTGTAAGATCTTACCCATTTCGTAGGTTACCAGTTTGCCCAGGTTGTCTTTATGTTCGCGTAGCTTTTCGCCTATTTGCCTCACAATTTCTCCACGTTTTGGAGCGGGCACTTTACGCCAGTATTTAAATGCCTCCTGTGCCTGGGCAACTACTTTTTCATATTCATCCGGCCCTGCCATTTGCACAGATGCTATTTTCTGTCCATCGGTAGGAGAGAAGATGTCTCGGCTACCTGCTGACCCGTTTCCCCATGAGAGGCCTGTAGACCATGCAGGGTTATTACCTTTTATACCAAGTTGCTCCAGTACAGAGCTTATTTCTGTGGTTTCGAGGGTGTTTTGCATTATTGTTAGGTGTTGTTAGTAAAAAATTGGTGTAAGGCAATTTACAGCTTTATGTGCAAAGCTAAAAATATTAAACATATGGTTGCCTTATTTAAAGAATTAGTAACATTGGCTTTAATTAAACGATTGCTTGATAAGCTTGCTGGCAGCGCGCGTAAAAGAAAAGAGTTCTGCAGCCTCAAAGCAGCAGAACTCTTCAAAACCCCAAATTAAATGTTACCAGCCTAACGCATAGTAAGCTTTTTTGCCATCCGGATAAATGCCTTCTACTAAAATACCGCCTCGTTTTCCGGAAGTTAAACGTTCTACATCCTCTGGAACAGTTACTTCTTCCTGGCCGATAGAGGTAATTATAAAGCCTTCGCGAATTCCTGCTTCACGTAACTTACCCTCACCAATGCGTAGTACTTTAACACCAGAAGTAAGCTGTAGTTTCTCCTGCTCTTCTGGAGATACCTGCTGAAAATCGGCACCTAAAGACTCAATCCTAATGATCTTGCGGTTAGCTTTAGGCATCAAGCTAGTGTTATTGATACTCTTTAGCGTAGCTGTAGTATTGTAGGTTTTATTACCCCGTAAGTAAGTGAGATCTATTTTTTCGCCAGGACGGTACCGAGCTACAATCTCCTGTAGTTCAGAAGCAGTATTCACATCAAAATCATTAATTTTAAGTACAATATCTCCTTCTTTTATATTAGCATCTTCGGCAGAGCTTTCCTCACCAACGCCAGCAATATAAACGCCTTTAATATCTTTAATACCTTTTTCGCGGGCAAACTCTGCAGTAATATCAACAATGGTTACACCTAGCAGTGCGCGTTGTACCTCTCCAAACTGCAACAGGTCGTCCATTACTTTTTTTACTATGGTTACCGGTACTGCAAAAGAGTAGCCTGCATAAGTGCCGGTAGAGGTAGCTATGGCAGTATTTATGCCGATAAGCTCTCCATTAAGATTTACAAGTGCACCACCGCTATTGCCTGGGTTTACGGCTGCGTCTGTTTGTATAAAAGATTCAATAGCTGCGGTGTTGTTGCGAGTGCGCAGAATATTTATGTTTCGGGCCTTTGCGCTTACTATACCTGCTGTAACCGTAGAGGTTAAATCAAAAGGGTTGCCTACTGCCAGTACCCACTCTCCGATACGAACATCATCAGAATCTCCATATTTTACAAAGGGTAGGTTTTCGGCATTGATCTTTATCAGGGCAAGGTCGGTGGTGGGATCTATACCTACAACTTTGGCGGTATAGCTTCTTTTGTCATCCAGTACAATCAAGATTTTAGAAGCATCACTTATTACGTGGTTGTTGGTAACTATATATCCATCATGAGATATAATAACGCCTGAGCCAGATGATTCACGCAGTGGCATGTCGTAACCTCTCTGGCTACCGCCGGGAGCTCCATCACCAAAAAATTCTCTTAAAATATCATCGTGTACATTGCCTCTGCGGCGCCCGGCATCTCTGGAGTAGGTTGTTTTTATATGTACAACAGCAGGACGTACTACATCTGCAGCGGCAATAAAGTTAAGGCCTTCTGGTACTATAGACGTGCCTTCGGATAAATAGCGCGATAGCCTGGCCTGCTGGTTCTGTTCAAAAGATTCATACGTTGCGGTGTTGCTCCGGAGTATATAACTATAAGCCCCAATGGCTATAACAGCACTTAGCAGGGAGGCTAAAAAGATGCCTAAAAAAAACTGTTTCTTATTCATAATATTTCAATAAATATCCTGTCTCTGATTGGTTAATAAATGAGGCTAAGCATTGCTTGTACTATAAAAAACACTTAACATCCATAAATGGCAACATTAAATATGCCAGGTGTGTTTATGTGTTCTGCAATAGTATCAGGTCTAAGAATTACCGATAATCATAAAAGTTGATCAGAGTACAGATATCTACCTGGCCGCACACCGAAAAAACTGGTTGTGGGTTGTGGTAAAGAATGCTACTGTTTTGATTATCAATATATCTCCTCTTACGCAAATTCGGGAGTTAGATGCTAAGATGTTAAAAAAATATTTGCCATAAAATTGAAAATAAATTTACAGGCTATATCATAAGTGCTACAAGAGAATAAGTTATTTTTGTAAGACATGTGGTGAGATCTTGTGCAGAAAAGAAAGTTACTATATATCAATCATGTTGGTATATATTTTGAGCAGCTTTCTACAAGCGATTTTACCCTTGGCTTTTACCTGTTAAAGATTGTTTACCGCTTTTACCATTTGCCCTTTGGGGGTTATTATTAATCTATTATGGCTGTACAAAAAAAGGCTGCACCTGCTGTTAAAAAGAAAAAGGTTGCTCCTGCTAGGCACAACTCCAATCTTACCATCGTGTTAGGTTTGCTGGTAACCATTATTGCTGGTTTTGTTTTTTACATGATACTTCCTATCAACAAGCCAGAATCCCTGATAACAGTATCACAAACAATTCATGGTTCTAAGCCAGCCCCCATAGTGCCTGGTTTAGATACAGAGCCTGTGGCTGTAGCCCCCCTTGTGGCCGAGGCAGCTCCATCTGCAAAGCCAGCGGTCGTTTCTGCGCCCAAACCTGCTACAGCGGCTGTTCCTGCTTCAGCCACACCCACACCCACAACTACAAACCCAGGTGTGGCTAACCAGCTAAAGCCTGTTCAAAATTCAAAAAAAGAGTTTTTGTATATAATACAACCCGGAGAGACACTTTTTCGTGTAACTCAACGTTTTAATATGCCCAGGGAGGATTTTAAAAAGCTCAACAATTTAGCAGACGACCAGTTAAAAGCCGGACAAGAGGTAAAGGTAAAGGTTACTGCCCTGCATGTTATTAAAGCAGGCGAAACCCTTACTTCTGTTGCTGGTAAGTATACTGTTGATAAAAGTCTGATCCAAAAAGCAAATAACCTCCAAACCGATAATATTGCCTTGGGACAACAATTAGTGATCCCTATACCTTAACGTTTTTAATACTACATGGAGGTTTTTACTATCCTTAACTATACTATTGAAGAAGAACTCAATACGCACTCGCGTAGTAAAACCTACCTGGCTTTGGATGGCAGGTCTGGTACAAGAGTGATAGTAAAGGAACTACATGCTGGTATAAAGGTAAATGATATAGTTAAAGAAGAAGTACTTGCCGAGCTTGAACAGGTATCCCGCCTTCGCCATCCTCATATTGCCTCTTTACTTGAATACAAGGAGAGTAAACGAGGTGTAACTTTGGTAATGGATTGGGTGGAGGGCCATACCCTTGAAGAGTACATTGCAGAGCATGGCCCTTTAGAAGATGAAGTTGCCACTCACATTTTTTGTAAGGTATTGGATGCACTCTCGTATGCACACCAACGCAATGTTGTACACCTGAGCCTTAAACCCAGCAATATTATCATTACTAAAGATGGAAATATAAAGGTGCTGGATTTTGGTATGGCTAAGGTTACCTCCCTGCTGCGCTGCTATGATGAGCGCTCTAATGCAGCGAAACTATTATACCTTAGCCCTGAGCAGGTAAAAAGGGTTTTAATTGATAAGCGTAGCGATATTTATACCATAGGTGTAATGCTTTTTCAGGCCCTTACCGGTAAAACACCTTATGCAGTAGACGGGTATGAGAGTGATATGTACCGCCGGGTAATTAATGAAATGCTACCCCCTGTTGCTTCTATCAGGAATACTGTTTCTGAGCGCTTGCAGGCTGCTGTGCTCAAAGCTACTTATAAAGATCCGTCCAGGCGCTTCCAAACGGCAGACCAATTACTTAAGTCTATTGATACTCCTCATCGCAGAAGGCATTACCCAAGTGCCAAGCAGGCTACCTTTTCCGATTCTGAAGCCAGGCGTCCTTCTGCCCAGGTAAAGCAGGCTTTCTGGAGAAAGCATCAAAACATGTTATCGGGCATATTTATCTGCCTTTTGTTGGGTACTGCTATTTTTAACTTATTGCAAGGTTCTGGAGTGCAAACCGAAGCCGAGCTAAGTGCCCATAGCCGTGTAAAAAGTTTTTTTCATACACTGGCTGCCCGCGATTCTGAAAGCCTTAAAAACTTTTTTGAACCAGAGGTTGATCGGTTTTACCAGCATGATGATTACCCCCGGCAAAATGTAATTGAGAATTATCAGAAATTCTGGCAGAAGGCTCCCGAGGAAAAGTTTACTCTTGTTCCCGAAAAACTGCGCATTGTGCAACAAAACGATGGTACACTGGATGTAACAGCAGTTGTTAAATATAACGTGGTACTACTTAAGCCTTTTGATATTTTTAGCTATGATGCGTTTGAGTACCAAACCCGCGAAGTTGAAACAGAAGCTGCCCGCGAGATAACCTATAAGCTGCGTCTTAACAAAGATTTACGTATTATCTATCTAAGGGAGTCGCGCAACCGTGAAATACCCGGCAAAGCTGCCGAACTGCTGGCTCGTAAGTGGCGCCTGGTTCGTTTTTATGATAAAGATATAGCCCGCTCTGTAAACTCTACCTCTGACAGGATTAAATACCAATTGCAAAAGCTGGTAGAAAATAACTATATTGACTTCCGTGCTGATGGACGCTATGAGGAATCTGTAGTATTGGGGCAACAAAAGTACGGAACCTGGAAAATAACATCAGATGCCCGCAAAGTACAGGTAAGGCTGCCCGGAAAAGAAAGCCAGTTTTCGATTGTAGAAATTGGCAGGAATTACCTTATAACCAGCAAGCAAAAAGAAGGAAAAGAAATAATATCAATTTACAAACCTTACGAGTAAGCCCCTGTTATGCCAAAAGAAAAGACACGCAACCAGATCCTGGTGAGTATAGTGATCCTGTTCCTGGCATTGATCAATTACCCTTTCCTAAGCATATTTGACCGTAGTAGCCTGGTACTAGGAGTACCCATGCTATACCTCTACATCTTTTCTTTGTGGGGTTTTTTAATTATATTTCTGATCATTTTCCTGGAGCGCAAGTAAACCCCATCGAGTCCGGATGTTCAAATACTGGTTTCTTATTTTTATTTCATTTGGATATCTGGCATTGCTGTTTGTAATTGCCTACTATGGCGATTGGCGTAGCAAGCAAAACCGCAGTATCATAAGCAATCCCTATGTATATGCCTTATCGATGGCGGTGTATTGCACCGGTTGGACATTTTATGGGAGCGTAGGCCGAGCTGTAAGCTCAGGACTTGACTTTCTTACAATATACCTTGGACCCATGCTGTTAATACCGCTGTGGGGCTTGCTGTTAAAAAAGATCGTGCGCATTAGCAAAGTACAGCGCATTACATCTATAGCCGATTTTATTTCTGCCAGGTATGGTAAAAGCGCCAGGCTTGGCAGTTTGGTGGCTATTATCTGTGTTTTGGGCGTTATACCTTATATCTCTCTTCAGATAAAGGCCATTGCAACTACCCTTGTAGTAATTTCTGCTAATGCACCTGAAGTAACAGGCGAAGGAATTTTTTTGCTGAACGATTCTGCCTTTTATGTTACCCTGGCCTTAGCTATGTTCACTATCCTCTTTGGTACACGCAATATTGATACCTCAGAACGGCACGAAGGGTTGGTATCTGCTATTGCATTTGAGTCTATTATAAAGCTCCTGGCCTTTTTAGCGGTAGGTATTTATGTAACCTTTGGCCTTTTTGATGGCTTTGATGATTTGTTTGGTAAGGCTGCGCAGGTACCTGAACTAGAGGCGTTATTTACCTATAAAGATGAGCCTGGTTCCAGTTACGGTGATTGGTTCTGGCACATGGTGCTATCGATGTTCGCTATTATTCTTTTACCACGCCAATTTCAGGTGTCTGTAGTTGAAAATGTAAACGAACAACATATAAGCAAGGCAATGTGGCTCTTTCCGCTATACCTGTTTGCTATAAATATATTTGTGTTGCCTATTGCATTAGGTGGGGCCCTTCTTTTTAATGGGCAGGGAGTAGATGCAGATACCTATGTACTAACGCTACCCATGTTTACCGGGCAGGAATGGCTAACGCTTTTTGTATATATAGGAGGCTTTTCGGCTTCAACAAGCATGGTAATAACTGCGGTTATTGCTTTAAGTACCATGATCAGTAATAACCTGTTTGTGCCGGCACTTATTACAATAGGCAATATTAAGCGCATTAAAATAAGCCTGCTTATATTAATAGTGAGGCGGGTAAGTATAGTGGGGGTGCTTATACTGGCCTATCTGTATTTTAAACTGGTTGGTGAGCATTATACCCTTGTATCCATAGGGCTTACTTCTTTCGCTGCTGTAGCACAGTTTGCGCCCGCTTTTTTCGGTGGTTTGTTTTGGAAGCAGGGTACAAAAACTGGTGCCATAGTAGGGCTTTTGGCTGGTTTTGGCATTTGGTTTTATACCCTCATTTTACCTTCACTTACCTACCCAGGCTTTATAAGTGAATCTTTTATTACAGAGGGGCCCTGGGGCATTGAAATGTTAAGACCCATGCGGCTTTTAGGACTGGAAGGTATGGATGCCATTACGCATAGCCTGATGTGGAGCTTATTTGTAAATGTATTTTTATATGTAACCTGCTCTTTCATATCGCAACAAAATGCCAAAGAGCTAAACCAAGCCGAGGTTTTTGTAGATATCTTTAAATATTCTAATGTGTATGAAAGCTCTATTGTATGGAAAGGTACTGCTTATGTGCCAGAGCTTAAATCTGTATTGGTTAGTTTTCTGGGAAGGCGCAAAGCAGAAGCTGCTCTTTTGCAATATACTTCTACTTATAGGGTAAACCTGGACCAGGCCTCTGTGGCAGATTCTAGGCTTGTAAATTATGCAGAAAAGCTTTTGGCAGGTGTAATAGGAGCTGCTTCTTCGCGTATTATTATCTCTTCTATTGTGCAGGAGGAGCCTATCCAGATGAGCGATGTAATGCGAATTTTACACGAATCGCAGCAATTATTAACGTATAACAGGGAGCTAAAGCGCAAGTCAGTACAGCTTAAGCGGATGACTAACCAGCTTACTACAATGAACCAGCAACTTAAGGAGATGGATGTGCTTAAGGACGAGTTTATAGCTACAGTTACTCATGAATTAAGAACACCACTTACCTCGGTACGCGCGCTCTCAGAAATTTTATACGATAATCCGGATCTCTCTCCACAGCAAAAACAGCAGTTTTTAGGTACAATTATTTCTGAAACCGAACGTCTTAGTCGGCTAATTAGCCAGGTACTTGACCTGGAAAAATTTGATTCCGGTAAGCAGGAGTTTAGCTTAACAATGGTTGATACCAAAGAGTTAATTACAGAGGCAGTAGAAAAGGTAAAACCAGTGGCTGATGATAAAGGAGTACAAGTAAAAGTAAGCCTGAACTTGTCACTGCCGGCGCTCTACGCAGACTACGACCGGCTCATTCAGGTGCTAATTAATTTACTTTCTAATGCTGTGAAGTACTCTGAAAGAGAAAAGGGTTGTATCTTAGTGACAGCATTTTACTTGGATAAGGCACTACGTATTCATGTTAAAGATAATGGGCCGGGAATAAGCCAGGAAAACCATGAGCGTATTTTTGATCGGTTTTACCAGGTAAGTAACCGGCATACCATTAAACCTGAGGGTAGTGGCCTTGGGTTGGCCATTAGTAAAAAAATTATAGAGTTTCATAAAGGCAGGATTTGGGTGGAAAGTACTCCTGGGGAAGGAGCTAAATTCTGTATAAGCCTGCCAGTGCACACAAATAGTAATACATATGAGTCAGTTACCTGATCTTAAAAAGATACTTATTGTTGATGATGATCCCAGTATTGTATTATCGCTTGAGTTTTTAATGGTTAAAAGCGGCTACCAGGTATTTATTGCCCGTAATGGAAACGAGGCAATAGAGCTTATTACAGCAGAAGAGCCTCACCTGGTGGTACTGGATATAATGATGCCTGAAGTAGACGGCTATGATGTATGCCGTTTTATCAGAAGTCGCGAAGAGTGGAAATACATAAAGGTTATTTTCCTGAGCGCAAAATCAAAACAAGAAGATATACAAAAGGGGTTAAAGCTGGGTGCAGATCAATACATTACCAAGCCATTTTCTACTCGTGAGTTCATGAAAACGGTAGGCACAATGATGGAACCTGCATAAGTATTAAAGAATGTATAGCTTAGTTATAGAGCTTATAAAATAAAAGAGGCTGCCCTTTTAAAAGGCAGCCTCTTTTGTATGGTTATATGTACTGTTTACAGTGTACGTTTTACTTCTTTTTGCTCAAACACTTCAATAGTATCACCTAACTCAATGTCATTGTAGTTTTTAAGGCTTATACCACACTCGTAACCGAATTTAACTTCGTTTACATCATCTTTAAAGCGTTTCAGAGCATCAATCTCTCCGGTATATACTACAATACCATCACGTACCAGGCGAACCTTGCTAGAGCGTTTTACATTACCCTCAGTTACGTAGCAACCTGCTACAGTACCTACTTTAGTAATCTTAAATACATCTCTTACATCTACTGAGCCAGTAATTACTTCTTCTACTTTCGGAGCAAGCATACCTTCCATTGCATCCTTCACCTCGTTAATTGCATCGTAAATAATAGAGTACAGGCGGATTTCGATCTCTTCCTGCTCAGCCAGTTTACGAGCTGCAGCCGACGGACGAACCTGGAAGCCAATTACAATAGCATCAGAAGCAGAAGCAAGCAACACATCAGATTCTGAGATCTGACCAACCGCTTTGTGAATAATACGAACCTGAACCTCGTTAGTAGAAAGCTTCTGTAATGAATCAGTAAGTGCTTCTACGGAGCCATCAAAGTCACCTTTAACAATTACATTAAGTTCTTTGAATGAACCGATCGCAAGGCGGCGGCCAATTTCATCAAGCGTAATATGCTTCTTGGTGCGTAGCGATTGCTCACGCAGCAATTGCTCACGTGAGTTGGCAATCTGTCTTGCTTCACGCTCATTTTCCATCACCCTGAAGCGGTCACCTGCCTGAGGTGCACCATCCAGACCCAATACCTGTACCGGAATAGATGGCCCTGCTTTTTGAATACGCTTACCACGATGATCGGTCATTGCCTTAACACGTCCGTAATGTGAACCTGCCAGCATAACATCGCCTACTTTAAGTGTACCAGCTTGTACAAGTACCGTAGATACGTACCCACGGCCTTTATCTAGAGAGGCTTCTACTACAGTACCAACTGCATTTTTGTTAGGGTTTGCGGTAAGCTCAAGTAATTCAGCTTCGAGCAATACTTTTTCCAATAGTTCAGGTATACCATTACCAAACTTGGCCGATATTTCCTGGCTTTGGTATTTACCGCCCCACTCTTCAACCAGTATGTTAAGTTGTGCTAGTTCCTGACGTATTCTGTCTGGATCTGCACCTGATTTATCAACTTTGTTAATCGCAATTACAATAGGAACACCAGCTACCTGTGCGTGGTTGATGGCTTCCTTGGTTTGAGGCATTACGTTATCGTCAGCTGCAACCACAATAATAACTACGTCAGTTACTTTGGCACCGCGGGCACGCATCGCGGTAAACGCTTCGTGACCTGGTGTATCAAGGAAGGTGATCATCTTACCACCGTCAGTCTTAACGCTGTAGGCACCAATGTGCTGCGTAATACCACCGGCTTCCTGCTCTGTAACCTTAGTTCTGCGAATGTAGTCAAGCAAAGACGTTTTACCGTGGTCAACGTGACCCATAATGGTAACGATTGGCGCACGAGGCTCCAGTTCTTCCGGAGCGTCCTGATCATCATCTACTACAGTGCTTTCATCTTCAGAAGAAGCAAAGTCTACATCGTAGCCAAACTCATCGGCAATAATAGTAATGGCTTCTGCATCCAAACGCTGGTTAATCGAAACGAACATGCCCAGCGACATACAGGTAGAAATTACCTCGTTTACAGAAACATCCATCATAGAGGCCAGGTCATTTGCAGAAACAAATTCTGTAACTTTAAGTACCTTGGCTTCCTGTTGTTCTTGCAACATACGCTCTTCCATCGCATCTGCTGCGGCAGAACGTTTTTCTTTACGATATTTAGCTCTGCTGGCCTGTTGGTTACCTTTACCACCACTAAGGCGTGCAAGGGTAGCCTTAATCTGCTCCTGAATTTCCTTGTCAGTTACTTCGGCCTTGTCGGCAGGCTTGCCCATAGGCTTTTTGTTACCAAACTTACCACCTGCACCTTGCGCATTTGGTCTGGCACCCTGACCCTGGCCAGGACCTCCCGGGCGATTACCAGCAAAGTTGCCATCTTTTTTAGGGAAGGCTTTACGGTCGCCTTGTGCGGGCTGCACAGGCCTATTGTTGCCTTGGTTGGCTCCGGTGTTAGTACCAGCTCCAGGAGTGCCCGGAGCTGCGCCTTCGCCTCCTACACGTACACGCTTGCGCTTACGCTTGGATTTTTTCTTGTCTGTATCTGAAGAAGCAACCGGTTTAGTTGATTTTTTGGATCTATCTGCCGGAAGCTCAATTTTTCCAAGTACAGTAAGACCTTTCAAGGTCTCTGCTTTTGCTTCTATTACATTATCGCCTTTGTCAGCACTATTGTCAGCTTCGGCTGCCTTTGGAGCCTGAGGTGTTTGCGCTACAGGAGCAACAGGTTTAGGTTCCGCCTTTGGAGCTTCTGGCTTCGTCTCTGCTTTAGGAGCTTCTGGCTTGGCTTCTGCTTTAGGAGCTTCTTCTTTTTTAGGTTGAGCCGGAGCTTGTGGCTTTTCTGCTACAGGCTCTGCCTTTAGAGCAGGGGCTGGTGCAGGCTTTGGAGCCGGAGCAGCGGGTGTTTGTGCCTGTATAGGTTTTGCCTCATTCTGTGCTGGTTTATTTTCAGCAGCAGGCGCTTGCGGAGCAGGTGCTTTGGGCTCTTCTTTTTTAGGTTCGGCCACTGGCGCTGGAGCAGGAGCCTCTGCTTTTGGAGCAGCTGGGGCTTCTTTTTTAGCATCCAGGTCTATCTTGCCAACAACTTTAAGGCCTGATAATTTTGCCCTGATTACATCTTCTGAAGCTTCTTCTTTAGGAGCTTCTTTTCGTGGCTCAGCAGCAGGTGCAGGCTTTTCCTTGTTTTCTGCTTTATCAGCAAGGCCTTTTATAAAGAGATCATCATCGTCATCATCTTTATGGCGCTTGTCCTGATGGCCTCCGCCATCTATTACAAAATTATCTGTATGCTTCTTACCAATGGTGAGACCAGAAGCTTCCTTCTTATCCAAAGCCGAAGATTCAAATTCTTTCAATAGCATTTGAAACTGCTGCTCAGTGATCCGGGCATTGGGTTTTCCTTCGACCTCGAACCCCTTGCTGTTAAGGTGTTCTGCGATCGTTGAAATACCAACGTTCAGCTTGGATGCCACCTGGCTTAGTCTCATCATTTTTTCTTCTGCCATGTTATAATATACCTTGTTATCTTTTGTATATACCGTGCAGAGGTTATTAAAACATCAAACAGTATATGGGTGTAATTCAATAAAGGATTAATGTGCAAATATAGATTATTTGCTACTATAAAATAGTAATAATCAGCGATAAGTTCATATCGCTGATTATTTACTTGTTATTCAAATTCTTGCTTAAGTATGTTAAGTACTTCCTCAACAGTTTCTTCTTCTAATTCAGTTCGCCTAACAAGATCTTCTTTTGAAACAGCTAGTACACTCTTTGCAGTATCCAGACCGATTCGTTTAAGCTCATCCAGGATCCAGTCTTCAATTTCATCGTCAAACTCTTCCAATGGAACATCGTCTTCCATATCATATTCCTCCAGGTCTCTGAATACATCGATTTCCAGGCCTACCAGTTTAGAAGCAAGCTTAATGTTTTGTCCGCCTTTACCAATGGCAAGCGATACCTGGTCTGGTTTTAAAAATACCGAAACACGACCTTTGTCTTCTTCAATCTTCATGCTGCTGATTTTGGCAGGGCTTAGGGCTCTGGCAATATACAGCTCCAAGTTATCGGTAAAGTTGATAACGTCTATGTTCTCGTTGTTAAGCTCGCGTACTATGCTGTGGATACGAGACCCTTTCATACCTACGCAGGCACCAACCGGATCGATACGATCATCATAAGATTCTACTGCTACTTTGGCTCTTTCGCCTGGCTCACGTACAATCTTTTTCAAAATAATCAGACCATCAAATACTTCGGGTACTTCGTTTTCGAACAGGCGCTCTAAAAACACAGGAGAGGTTCTTGAACAAATAATACGTGGTGTACCATTAATCAGTTCCACTCTGTGGATAACTGCTTTTACAGAATCTCCTTTGCGGAACCTGTCCTTAGGGATTTGCTCTGTACGAGGCAAAACCAATTCATTTCCTTCAGGATCGTTTAGCAATAGCTCGCGGCCCAGTACCTGGTGTACTTCGCCTACCACTACCTCACCAACCTGATCTTTATACTTTTGAAAAAGGATATCTTTTTCAAGATCCTTAATTTTCTGAATAAGCGTCTGGCGGGCAGTCATTACTACACGTCTGCCAAAATCAGCCAGTTTTACTTCTTCGGCCAGTTCTTCACCAATTTCAAAATCTGACTCGATTTTGCGGGCTTCGGAAAGGCGAACCTGCTTGTTCTCGTCAAATTCTTCTTCTTCATCTGCATCATCAGCTACAATTTCGCGGAAGCGCCAGATTTCAAGGTCACCTTTATCTACATTGATAATAACATCAAAGTTTTCATCGGTGATGTATTTCTTTCTGATGATAGCCCTGAACACATCTTCCAGGATGCGGATCATAGTAGGGCGATCAATATTTTTTAGTTTGGCAAAATCCGAAAAGGATTCTATCAAAATTTTGCTATCCATTTCCATTACTTGAACGAAACTAAAACGTGAGTACTTTTTATGTTTTCGAAGGCAAGCTCAAGTGGCTCAAGCGTTACTTTTTTGCCTTTTTGTTTTTTCTCTTCTAAAATCTGTATGCCTGTGCTGCTTACCTGTTCCAGTTTGCCACTATGGCTGGTGCCATCTTCTAACACTACTTTAACAGAGCGTCCTATATTTTTACGATATTGGCGCTCAGAAAGTAACGGTAAATCAAGACCAGGCGAAGATACTTCCAATAAATAAGCATCCTGGATAAGGTCTTGCTCTTCAATACGGGCAGCTAGTTTGCGGCTTACAGTAGCACAATCATCTATGGTTATGCCTTCGTCACCATCCAGCAACACCATAATTTTTTGCATGCCATCTGTGCCCGACAGGCGTACGTCAACAACAAAGTGCTTGTCGTCTTCCAGCGCCTGAGTTGCCAGTTCAGTAATTTTATCTTTTGATACCATTTTTTTATGTATTTGGTAAACTACACACTGGTGGTAAAGGGTTTGGCACAGCCCTTGTGCGGCAGTTTATCTTTTAAGCGTAAAACCGGGAGTAGGATTAATAAAAAGAGGGGACGTTTTGGCCCCCTCTTTCGTTAAATTAATCATTACAACGATGCAAAAATATTTAAAATTCTTTTGTTAAGCAAATATCGGTCAAGATAATAGGCTATAAATATTTTTGTAGGGTGTAATGCTATAGATTTGTGCAATGGATAGTTATTTTCTTTTTCATACATCTTTTAAAAACTTATTACTTTATATATGTTCAAAGAGGGGAGGTAATAGGTGAAGTTTGGATTCAGGATGTTTATGAACATAATGTGGAGCCTGGGGGCCTTTGTTGCATACGGAAGCAGCCTGGTTCCTACAGAGCAATTCTGGATAGCTGGCTTTATATCCATGGCGATTCCTTTTTTTTTACTGGCACACCTAATGTGGGTTGTTTATTGGTTGGTGGTAAGGCCAGCCAACGCCCTGCTTTCTGTTATTACTTTGTTGCTGGGTTGGAATTTTATTGTAGCTACTATAGGTAAGCCCTTGTTAAAAAATCCGCCCGGCAACCCAGAGTTTAAAGTGGTTTCTTACAATGTGCGGGTTTTTAATTCCTATAAGCATCTATCCTCGCCAGGGTTTGCAACATCTAAAGAAATGATAAGTTGGCTGCAGCAAAGAGAGGCCGATGTGCTTTGTATGCAGGAATATTATTTTGACCGGAAATCGAATATCTTTAATACAATACCTGCTTTTAGGGCTGCAGATCTTAAGCATTATTATTTTGAGCCTATGCTTACCACAAAGGCTAAAACACAATTTGGGGTAGCTATTTTTAGCAAGTATCCTATTGTAGGCAAAGGGGTTGTAAAAATAGAAGCCTACCAGCACAATCAGATTATTTATGCTGATATCAAAATGCCAGCAGGTATAATTAGGGTGTATAATATACACCTGCAATCAATGAGCATAAGTGATGAAGAACTTAGTACTGACGAGTCGCGCGATGAAATTAAACGCAATGTACGTAGCATAGCCAGAAAGCTTAAGAATGGATTTATATACAGGAGCAGACAGGTAAATGCTTTAATAGAAAGTGTGGAAGAAAGCCCTTACCCGGTAATTATTTGTGGCGACCTTAATGATTTACCTTATAGCAATACCTACCGAAGGTTGGATGCATCGTTGCAGAATGCTTTTGAAGAAGCCGGGTCTGGCCTGGGCATTACTTATAATGGGAAGATTCCGTTTTTGCGGATTGATAACCAGTTTGCCAGTAATGCTTTTGATGTTCATTACTTTACAACGCATAACCAGGTAATGTATTCAGATCATTTTCCTATAGAAGCAGGGTACAGCTTTAAGAAATAGTATTTACTTATACTTTTCTTTTAAATACAAATAGTAAGGTGTATACCTGTTAGTACTTATTTTATTGCATACTTAAATTACTAACTTTGCAGGCGCTTTAAAAGCAGTAGCCATAAAGGCAGTATTTATTAGCTATACACCGATCATGCAGCAAGAGATCAAAATTTATAATACACTAACTCGTAAAAAAGAAAACTTTGAGCCATTGGCAGCGCCTAATGTAGGTATGTATGTGTGTGGACCTACTGTATACGGAGATGCCCACCTGGGGCATGCGCGTGCCGCTGTTACGTTTGATACCGTGTTCCGCTACCTGCAACATGCCGGCTATAAGGTGCGCTATGTGCGCAATATTACTGATGTTGGCCACCTGACCGATGAAGTAGCCGGTGAGGGTGAAGATAAAATATCTAAACGGGCTAAACTGGAGCAGTTAGAGCCTATGGAGGTGGTTGAGCATTATACACAAAGCTACCATAGAGATATGGACAAGCTTAATGTAAAACGCCCTTCTATTGAACCCAGGGCTTCCGGGCATATCATAGAGCAGATTGTAATGATCCAACAAATTATGGAGAAGGGTTTTGCCTACGAGGTAAATGGCTCTGTTTACTTTGATGTGCAGAAATACAACCAGGAACAGCATTATGGTAAATTATCGGGACGTGTAATTGAAGATTTGCTTTCGGGCACCCGCGAGCTGGATGGACAGCAGGAAAAGCGTAATCCACTTGATTTTGCCCTTTGGAAAAAAGCTTCGCCCGAACATATAATGCGTTGGCCTTCGCCCTGGAGCGATGGTTTTCCGGGTTGGCACCTGGAGTGCTCTGCCATGAGCAGTAAGTACCTGGGTACCCAGTTTGATATACATGGAGGCGGAATGGATTTAATGTTCCCTCATCATGAGTGTGAAATTGCCCAATCGCAAGCTTGCAACCATACCGAGCCAGCCCGGGTGTGGATGCATAACAATATGATTACCATCAATGGTCAGAAAATGGGCAAGTCACTTAACAACTTTATTACTTTAAAGGAGTTTTTTAGCGGCAGCCATAGCCTTCTGGAGCAGGCCTACAGCCCTATGGCTATTCGCTTTTTTATGTTGCAGGCGCACTACCGTAGCCCGCTTGATTTTTCTAATGAGGCTTTACTGGCCGCCCAGAAAGGATATAAGCGAATCATTAATGGCTTGCGCATAGCAAAGGAGCTTACTTATGATGAGACGCAGGCTGCTCCTGTAGAAGCGAAAGAGGCAGAAATCAACAAACAAATTGAGTCTTGCTTTGCAGGCCTTAATGATGATTTTAATACGGCCGTAACCATTGCAGGGCTCTTTAACCTGCTTAAGAAAATAAACAGCTTTTTTACTAACCCGGCTTCTGTGTATGAACTTAGTAAGCCGGTTTTTGATAAAATGGTAAGCACGTATGTAGCCCTGGTAGAAGATGTATTAGGCTTGGTTGAAGAGAAGCCTAACAGTACAGAAGGGTTATTGGAGGCTATGCTTGAAATATATAAAGAGGCTAAAGCTGAAAAAGCGTACGACAGGGTAGATAAAATTCGCTCTTATTTTAAGGCACAAGGCTTGCTTGTAAAAGACATGAAGTCTGGTGTGGCCTGGGCTTACGAAGAGTAATACGGGCTGCTCCTACAGGTTTATAGCCTGTGTTAATAATTTTATATATGTTTAAAACCTATTGCATGAGAAGGATCCTTTTAGGATTGCTGGTTAGTACTGTACTATTTACTGGTTGCGAGAGAGAACGTAAAAGTGAAAGAACGGCACCTGCGCAGGCAGAACAACTAACCCTGGTGCCTTCGCCAGAATTTAATGCAGATTCTGCTTTTGCCTTTGTTAAAACACAGGTAGACTTTGGACCAAGGGTACCTAATACACAGCCCCATATCCGGTGTGGAAACTGGATTGTAGACCGGCTAAAGCAATATGGGTGGCAGGTTACTGAGCAAAACTTTGATGCAGTTGCCTTTGATGGTACCGTTTTAAGGTCGCGCAATATTATAGGTAGCTTTAATCCACAGGCATCCAAACGCATACTACTGGCTGCCCATTGGGATACCCGTCCCTTTGCAGATGAAGATGATGAAAACATCAGAAAACCCATAGATGGCGCTAACGATGGTGGCAGTGGGGTTGGTGTTTTGCTGGAAGTAGCCAGGGCTATCCATCTAAGCGAAACCAAGCCCGAAGTAGGAGTAGACATTATCTTTTTTGATGCCGAAGATTATGGAACACCTGAGTTCTGGGAGGGAGAATTTAAAGAAGACTCCTGGTGCCTGGGCTCGCAGCATTGGTCTCGCAACAAGCATGTGCCAGGCTATACTGCTTATTATGGTATTTTGCTTGATATGGTCGGTGCACCTAATGCCCGCTTTGCAAAAGACGAGATTTCAATGAATTATGCTCCATCGGTGGCTCGGAAGGTATGGGAAATTGGCCAAAAATTGGGTTACTCGCATCATTTTGTAAATCAGACTGCAGGAGGCTTTACCGATGACCATTATTATGTTAATCGTATTGCTAAAATACCCATGATCGATATTATTGAGTATGATCCTTCTAATGGGAATTACTTTAGCAAGGTATGGCATAAGCATGATGATACCATTGACAATATTGATCGTAATACATTGAAAGCAGTTGGTAAAACTGTGTTGCAAACAGTGTATCAGGAAAAGAATTAAGCTATGGGTAAACTATCGGTAAGCAGGGTTTGCTCACTGCTTACCGATAGCGTTACTGTTCTGCCACAAGGTAAAGGTAAGTTATGGGCTACATGGCCCAGCGGAAAACCAAATGCTTTTGGATAAAGGTAGCCTTCAGTGGCATCTTTAATAATCTCTTCTACAGATTTACCAAAAGGTATTTCACTATTGTCTTTCATATCTGCAAAATTGCCAACCAGCAAGCCTGCCAGGTGAGCTAATTTGCCACTTCTGCGCAACTGTACCATCATCCTGTCCAGGGCGTAAAGGTATTCACCCACATCTTCCAGAAAAAGAATTTTTCCTTCCAGCTTAGTTTCGGTTGGCGTGCCCAGGCTATTGCAAAGTAGCGTTATGGTACCCCCGGTTAACGAGGCAGTAACTTCTCCTTGCTCATTAAGGGGATGATGGGCTATACTGTAATGCATTGCCTCTCCATATAATAGTTTTTTTAGGCTCTGTACTGCATGCTCGGCACCTTCAAGGCCAAACATAACCGGCATAGGACCGTGTATAGCCTGGTAGCCTTTCTGCTCTATGCAGGCTAGCAGCACCGTAATATCGCTAAACCCTACTACCCATTTAGGGCTTTTGCGAAAGCCCTCCCAATCCAGTTTATCAATAAGCCTGGTAGTGCCATAGCCTCCCCTGGCACATAATACAGCCTTTATTTCGGGGTTGTTAAGTGCTTCTTGTAAATCATGCAGGCGCTCTTTGTCTGTAGCCGAAAACTGGTGGTGGTTTTTAAATACATGCTGCCCCATAACTACCTTAAGCCCCCACGATTTTAAAATGCGTAGCGCATCTTCCAGCAAAGCTGGCGGAATTGCTTTTGCAGGTGCTACTATTGCAATTTTGTCGCCTTGTTTTAAAGGGGGAGGAGCCTGAAGCATAAATCAGTTTTTTAATTTGGCAATTGTTTACTTAAGTAAATTATGGCTAAAGCAATATGGCATAAAATGTTCTTTACGCAAAGTAAAGCAATAGAGTATGCTTGCTTGTTGAAAAGGATCAGGCAGTAAAGAAACTTTCTATAAGTTGTTGCTGCTGCTCTACGCTCTTGTTTGTATAGTAATGAGGGGCGAAGGCTTGCGCCATACGCTGCAATATAGCGCCCTCACCGTTTACAATACACATGCATTTGCTTTTGTAAGTATGTGCTTTTCGGATTAGCGGGGTTAAGTTACCAGTAGGGGCTGTTATTTCGCTTTCTATAATAAGGCAGGCAAGACTAGCATCCTCCAGCAGTTTCTGAGCCATGGCAAGGGTAGAAAGTTCAGAAAAATTGTCAAGGTCCAGTATATGCCAATCGGGGTGTTGTTGAGTAGCCCAGCTAAGCAGAGGCTTACTATAATCAAAATGGGGTATTGTATAACAGGATAGATGCAGGACTACATACATGCAGGCTTACTTTAAGAACAAAATAATAACAGGCTATTAGCGAAAGATAGCAAAGTATGTAAATTGCTTCTGCCTTAGCGGTGTAGTGTATCTTTTGAAAAAGTATAGTTTACTTTCAGGCTTGACAAGTAGCTTTCGATAGGCTCAAGGTTCATTTCAAGCCGGCGTTTATTAAGGTTGGCTTCATCAGCAATAGGAAATACTTCCAAAGAGCCGGTTTCTTTATTTGTATATAGCTGTGTTCCAAACCACTGCTTTTTTCCGTTCAGAATTAAAGCCTTATCTTGTAGTACTGCTGCCTGGAAACGATCTGCCTCCCCGTTTCTGGCAGCCCTGCTCATAAGGGTGGCTCCCATTTTTACAAGGTCTTTATTGGTGCGCTGTACCACCAGCCATAATGCCGTAGAGCCCTCTTCACCTACCAGGCTGATGCTGGGCCATCCATAGTTATTTAAAATGAACCTTATTTTTGCTTCCTGCTCCAAGGCAATAGTATTGGCCTGCACTTCCAGGCGCTTATATTGTGCAGAAGCAATGCCGTATTTTTTTTCAATAACAGTTCTGGATTTATCCAACCCATGCATTTCATCACGCATCATCAGCAGGTCATAACGTAGCCCATCATCGTAATCTTCTGTAGCCTGCAGTTGATTACGTTGTTGTGCTTCTGCCATTAAGCTGGTAAGCAAAAGAAAAAGCAGTATATAGGTTTTATAGCTGGCTTTCATAAATGTCAACTCAGTGACGATTTTCCTTAAAGGGTTATCAAAATATATGCTAATATTTTATCTGGCTTTTTACCGGAAAACCTTACAGCAAAAGTCCGTAAAAAACTGATACCAAAGGTAATAATGTAAGAATATTATTTTGGGCGCATTGTGCCCGAAGTTTGTTTTTGTATAATTTTTAAGGAAGCACTCTGAAGTACTTTACATAGTAAGGCATATGTTAAATCTATATACTTGATTGGCCATGGTTTTGGTTTTTCATTTAGTGTAAAGATATAAAGTTAATTTAAAAGATTTAATTTTATATAAAAATTATTATAGTAATAATAGCGTAGCATGTTGTGAAATGCCGTTGATGCTTTCCTGTGTAGAGATAAATATTGCAACAAATTGTACAAATGCAAGTATATACTTGATGGATAATCTTACCTTTAGTAGCGTGGATGCTACTTACTATTCTATATGAAAGAAAAGCTTACTAACGTCTGGTCATTTTTAATGGAATTTTTTGATGAATGGACCAGAGACAACTGCTTCAGGCTGTCAGCAGCGTTATCATATTACACCATCTTTTCGTTAGCACCTATTTTAATTATTGTAATATATACAGCATCTTACTTTTTTGGCGAGGAGGCTGCTTCCGGTCAGATTTATACTGAAATACGTGAAATGATTGGGTCTGATGCAGCAGCAGCCATCCAGACAATGGTGCAAAATGCCTATCATGATGATTCCAGCGCCATTATGACTATAATAGGGATAGCGACTCTTATTTTTTCTACCACAGTTACTTTTATCACCCTGCAGGATTCTCTTAATGATATATGGAAGGTAAGAGCTAAGCCTGAAAAAGGCTGGGTAAAGCTTATTGTAAACAGAGTACTTTCTTTCTCTATGGTGGTTGGGATTGGCTTTATCTTAATGGTATCGCTAATTATTAATGCTGTAATGGAAGTGCTGCGCGGATACCTTACCATACTTTTTTCTGACCTTTCGGTGTATTTGCTGCATTTTTTGCAACAAGGTGTTTCGTTAGGCATAATCACGCTACTCTTTGCTATGATCTTTAAGTTCCTGCCTGATGCACACATCCGGTGGAGAAATGTATGGACTGCTTCTGTTTTTACAGCCGTGCTGTTTACGATAGGTAAATACCTAATAAGCTTTTATATAGGGCAAAGTGATATGGCTTCTACTTTTGGGGCAGCAGCTTCGGTGATTGTAATTCTGCTTTGGGTTAATTATTCGTCTCTTATATTTTTTGTGGGTGCTGTATTTATATATGTATACATGAAACGCAAAGGTGACCCGATACAACCTTCTAAAAACGCTGTAAGAATTATATTACAGGAAGAAGAAACTGAAGATGCTCTTACGCCTGAAAAAGAAGCAGAAGAGCGAAGAAGAAAAATACAGGAAAAAAGATATGAAATGCGAGTAAACAGGCTTCGCTCGCAAAACAGGGAATAGGCTAGATATGCTTGATGCTAGTTTTGTACGATAACACGCTTTGTTATAGCCTGGCCGGTAGTGCTTACAAACCTAAAGAGGTATACACCGTTTGCCCATGCTGTAGTGTTTATAAAGCGTGCCTGCTCCTCTTCAAACGCATAAGGTTTAAGCAACTCTTGCCCTAATATAGTATATACTGTAAGTGTACCTGCCATAGGGGTGTATACCCTTACCTCGCCATAGCTAGGGTTGGGTGTAATACTTAACTGTGGGCCCGGCTTTGGCTCTGTATCGGGAGCGCTTACTGTACTTTGGTTACGCAGGTAAAGTAATCCCCCTTCCCGTGTGCCTGCAATGAGGTCTGGTTTTCCATCTTGGTTCAGGTCGGCTAGTACTGGAGCCAGGTGAATATGGCTGAGCCTGGCTTGGCCTAAAGAATCTGCAAAAGGATGTGCCAGTGTTTTGGTTATAGGTAAAAAGCTGCTTTGTAAGTGGTCGGTAATATCCTGGTAAATGGTAATATAGCCACTACGATCACCGGTAATAAGTTCTGGTTTCTTGTTGCCATTCAAATCTCTCAAAAATATTTTAAGGTTCCCTCTGCTTATGTCGTCTCCAAGGCCACCTAGCTCATTATTTGCAAGTTGATAGGTAGGGTTGTTGTTCGTGCCTGTATTGCGATAATAAAGTAATCTGCCGGAGAAGCGACCAACCAGTACATCTAGCAGGCCATCATTGTCTATGTCGTAAAAGGCGGGGCTATCTTCAGTGCTTATAGGAAGGGGGAGGGTTTGGATATTGCTGGTTTCAAACTGAAAAGCTTTGCCTTTTGTAGCTGTGTTAAGTATATAGTGTAGTCTTGTATTGGTAGAAGAGCTCCCCATAAAAGCAAAATCCAGGCTGCTGTCTCCATTTAAGTCTGTAAAAATTGGTTTTAGCCTGCGGAGTTGTTGGTTGGATAAGCCCAGGTAATCGTGGGTAAGTAGTTTAAAAACCGGTGCCTGGGGGCTGCCAATGTTTTCATAAAGAGAAATAGAGGCATATAAAAGGTTCCCTTTAGGAACACCGTAATGGCCTACAAACAAATCCAGGTCGCCATCCCCGTCAAAATCGGCTAAGGCTGGTTCTGTGTTTTCGCCAAGGTCTATCATTGTATTCTGAAGAAAGTTTTCCTGTTTCAGGTCAAAAACAGGGCTATTGGTAGTACTGTTGTTTTTATAAAACCAATTGCTGTTCCTAAAGTCTACACGGTTTTCTTCATTTACTGTAGTGCTGGGAGTAACCAGCATGTCTGTTTTTCCATCAAAATCAACATCGGCCATATAAGCTGCCGGAAATACAAACAAATTAACTGGGGTGTTATAAGCAGGAAAATTTTTTTGTACTTCCTGTATAGAGGCATTACGTGGTGTGCCTTTGTTGATAAGTAAATTTAGTATTGTGCAATGTACATTTCCACTCAATACATCAGTAACACCATCATTGTTAATGTCAATTGCTGTTAAGGCTGCACCAGAGTGTAGTATCTTTTCTTCGCTTTCTACACTTAATACAACTCCAGGAGAAGGGCGGGTGGGCGCATGGCCACTTTCCGGGTTAGATTCAGTGCAGTTACTTATACCGGTTCTAAAAACGCCGCAGGTGTGGTACTCTTCGGTAAAGCCTCCCCAGCAATTAGTTACTTTTACAAACTCCCAGCGGTTTGGGTTGCCATAACGCTCCATGCTCATGTTGCGGTGATATTCCACATATGAACCTCCCATTTCATAGGCTAGTATATCCAGATCGCCATCGCCATCTACATCTGCAATGGCAGGTAAATCTCCGGCAGATACGGGCAATAATAAAGGGCCTCCATTTACAGAGGTAGAAATAATGCCATCTACAACCAATTCAAATTTCAGAGGCTGGCCGGGAGGAGTAACATTTCTATAAACTTTTACCCCCCTGCCCCCAAACGTTACCTGTGCTTCGGTAAATATGTCCATGCGGCCATCATTGTCAAAGTCTTTAAGGAGCATCCACCGTTCCATTGCAGGAAATAGGGTTGCGAACTCCGGACGGTATTCCCAACGCATGCCTGCTGCAGCGGGAGTGGCTATAAAAGTAAGTAGCCGGTTCGAGTTCCGGTCAAAAACAGCCAGGTCCATACGGCCATTGCCATTTAAGTCTATGTTTGAGTATTGTGCGCCGTTTAGTCCCCCTGCCCATGCATTTATAAGAGTATCTTGTTGTACAAGTACTTTTATGCTGTTTTCCTGTTCAAACCGGTAAGGTTGTTGTGCCTTTACACTAAAAGAAAACAATACCAAAAGCAGGAGTAAAGCAGGTTTCATACGTATCATAGATGAATCTATATTAATAAGAGAGGATATTACAATTTTTGTACCCTAAAAGATGTTATAATGGGGCAACCTTTTAGAATGCAATTTGATGTTAAAAACGCAGATTATGTTTTTTAATTTTGGAAAAAAATAAAAAACTACTGGTACATTTACATTAATACGCGGTATAACTATTTTAGGCGTCAATTGGTTAAAAATGCCTTTTTAGGCAAAATGTGTATGAAACAAAAATTTAAATCAAGGCGCGATCCTAAAATCGTTACTTTACTGGCAATGCCTGGTTTGCTGGTAATGTTTATGGTTGCCTTGTCGCCCAAAATTGAGCTTACAGATGTGATGCTGTTATCGCTGCTTAGCCTGTTAATTGGATGGGTATGGAACACTACCCTATACACCGTAACAGACGATGAGGTGCTGTATACCTGTGGCCCTTTAAAAGGCAATATAGCCATTAGTACCATTCAGAAAATAAAGCTAAATACCCCGTCTACACAGTACAGTGGCTTTAAGCCTGCTCTTTCTGCAGATGGTGTGCTGGTATTTTACAATATGGACGATAGTATTTATCTTTCTCCTGACAATGCCAAAGGGTTTGTAAACGCGGTAAAAGCACACAACCCCTCTATTATTATTGAAGATTAAAATACCAACAACGTTTGTTGACTGTACGCTAATACCAATGTTTTAATACTGTTTTTTTTATGACTACCTCTGTAGAAACCCTCTACCAACTTTATACTTCTGCCGGAAAGGTAAGTACTGATACCCGTAAAATTGAACCTGGTTCTATATTTTTTGCCCTAAAAGGACCAAATTTTAATGGTAACCAATATGTTGCAGAAGCACTTGAAAAAGGAGCCAGCTATGCAGTGGTTGATGAAAAGGAGTATGCAACAGACGAACGTATTTACCTGGTTGAAGAGGTGTTACAGAGCTTGCAGCAGGTTGCTAACTATCACCGGAAACAATTAGGCATACCAGTGTTGGCTATAGGTGGCTCTAATGGCAAAACTACTACCAAAGAGCTGGTTGCAGCCGTAATCAGCCAAAAGTATAAGACGTTTGCTACCAAGGGTAACCTTAATAATCATATTGGGGTGCCGCTAACCTTGTTAAGTCTTACAAAAGATATAGAAGTGGCTATTATTGAAATGGGGGCTAACGGGCATGGCGAAATTGAGCTGCTTTGCCAGATTGCAGATCCTACGCATGGTATAATTACCAACATTGGCCTGGATCATTTGGAAGGCTTTGGTGATATTGAAGGGGTGGCCCGCGCTAACAGCGAGTTGTATTATCATTTACTAAAGAAAGAGGGGGTAGTATTTGTAAATACTCAGGAAGAACACCTTACCCGAATGGCGGCACGCTTTAAAGATCCTGTTACCTATCCGGCACCAGGAAACTATTATCAATGCAGGTTGCTACCCGGCCAGTTTTTTGTGGAGCTGGAAGCAGAAGATGGCTCTCATATTAAAACCAATATTGTAGGCGACTATAATTTCAATAATATTGCTACTGCCTTGTGTATTGGTAAATATTTTGGAGTAGAGCCTGCCATGGCTCATGATGCTGTTGCTAATTACCGCCCGGCAAACAACCGCTCGCAACTACTTAAAACAGAAAGAAACACTGTTCTGCTGGATGCCTATAATGCCAACCCTAGCTCTATGCAGGCGGCTGTAGAAAACCTGGCCCGCTTACAAGCTCCCTATAAGGTTGTTATTTTAGGCGATATGCTGGAAATGGGTAAAGACAGCGAAAAGGAACACCGCAATATGGGTAAGCTCATTAAATCGTTGGGGGTATTTGAAACGGTGTTGCTGTGCGGAGAGGAAATGAAGTATGCGCATGAGGAAGCTCCTGGAAGCAGGCACTTCAGTAAAAAAGCAAATCTGGTAGAGTGGCTTAATGCAAACCCTCTGCAAGGAGCCAGTATTTTAATAAAAGGATCCCGGGGGATGAGCCTCGAGACCCTTGTGCCACAACTGTAGACTTAATGTAAAAAGTCTATATCCTTATCTTTTACCTTGCCTTTATCCAATGCCAGGAACTGTTCCCAGAAACCATCGTCTGGTATACCGGCAAGGCAAATAATGGGTTCTTTCTTAATAGGATGTTCAAACTGTAGTTTACGGGCATGTAAGTTAATGCTGCCATCTGGATTAGGCTTGGGATAGCCATACTTAACATCGCCCCGGATAGGGCAGCCCATGCTTGCCAGTTGCACCCGTATCTGGTGTGGGCGGCCCGTTACCGGGTAAACCTCCAGTAACCAGTACTCGCCCAGGTTGCCCAAAACTTTATAACTTAGCTCGGCTTTGTGGCTGCCAGGTACCTGGGTATCGTGGGCAGTGCTTACATTGGTAGCTTCGTTCTTTACCAGCCAGTGCACAAGCTTACCACTTTTTTCGGGCGGCTTACGTTTTACGATAGCCCAATAGGTTTTGTATATATCGCGCTTACGAAACAACTCGTTCATACGCTCCAGCCCTTTGGAGGTGCGAGCCATGGCAACTAAGCCGCTTACAGGTCTATCCAGCCTGTGGATGACACCTAAAAATACATCGCCTGGCTTATTGTACTTTTCTTTAATATAATGCTTTACCATTTCGCCCAGGGTAATATCACCGGTGCTATCACCCTGCACCAAAATGCCACTTGCTTTATTAACTATAATAATGTGGTTGTCTTCATAAACCACCTGGAAATACTTGTTCACAATAATGTTGTTTTAAATAAGTGCCTTTTTACTATACGAAATAGCAGGCTTTGGGTGCTAAATAGTTTTAGATAAGGCTAGTAGCACTCTTTTTCATTCGGAAAGTCCTTTTGCTTCACATCCTTAATATAAGCCCCAACAGCATCAGACATAATGGTATAAAGGTCTGCATACTTGCGCAGAAAGCGAGGCTTAAACTCATTGGTAATACCAAACAAATCATGCGATACAAGTACTTGCCCATCAACATGGGGGCCAGCTCCAATGCCAATTACTGGTATGCTTATTTCTTCAGATACCTGCTTTGCCAGCTTGGTAGGTATTTTTTCAAGAACCAATGCAAAGCAGCCACACTCCTCAAGGAGTTTGGCATCGGCTATTAGTTTCTGTGCTTCTGCTTCTTCTTTGGCTCTCACGGTATAAGTGCCAAATTTATAAATAGATTGCGGTGTAAGGCCAAGGTGCCCCATTACCGGAACGCCAGCGCTTAAGATACGGCTGATCGATTCTTTTACTTCGCTACCGCCTTCCAGTTTTACAGCATGCGCACCAGATTCTTTCATAATGCGGATGGCTGAACGAAGGGCTTCAGACGAGTTGCCCTGATAAGAGCCAAAGGGAAGGTCTACTACTACAAGGCAACGGTTGGCTGCACGAACCACAGAAGAGGCGTGGTAAATCATCTGATCCAGGGTAATAGGAAGTGTAGTTTCGTGCCCTGCCATTACATTAGAAGCCGAATCACCTACCAATAAAACATCAATGCCGGCTCCATCCAGGATGCGAGCCATAGAAAAATCGTAGGCCGTTAGCATTGATATTTTCTCCCCTTTGTTCTTCATTTCCTGAAGGGTGTGGGTAGTAATGCGCTTAACATCTGATTTGTGAACTGACATGTTGCTTTATTTTGGTTAAAAAGGAATGTGGTTGAGTAAATCATATCAGTATAGCTGATATGAAGCTCCTGAGGCAAATTTATGGATTTGTAGCAGAAATAATCATTTGTGGAGATGAAATAAAAAAAAGCATCTCAATCTGGAGATGCTTTTAGGCCTTCGATATAGCTGGTTGAAAGACCTTGGGGTTTTGAGCGCATACTTTTCCTGACAACGAAACAATTGCCCTCTTGGGTAAGCAAACGCTAAGCACTATATAATGTTGCAACTATTTTACAAAAGTTACATATATTTGTATAATTAGTATATTGAATCAAGTATATTGGCTTTTCACTATTAAAGTGTCGCTTAATTAAGCGTAAGGATTGTAGGTATTTATTTATGTAAATTATATATGAAGTTAAGGGGTATAATACCTTTAATTAATTGTAAAGATTATATCCCTTAATTGGTAAAATTGTTTTTTTTAATACATTGTATTGGTAAAAGTTCGCTTATTGCCGTAAATGGATTTGTGCATCATAATTACATTTTATAAATCTATGCATTAACAAAGCTCAAAAATAAAAGTATATACTTAGCCCGTCTTAACTATCCTTATGAAGTCTGACAAAAAAACAAAAAAGCAGGTTACTGCTAAGCTTTCAGAAGCAATCAAATCTACATTAAAAGAATTTAATGAAAAAGCAGCCCGAAAAGTAGGAAAGTCTGTTGATAATACTTCTGAAAAAATTGCCAAAAAGTTTAGTAAAATTCTTGAAAAGGCCGAAAAAAAAGAAGATAAGAAAAATAAAAAGGCTTCAAAAAAGAGTAAAAAAAAAGCCAAAGCGGAGCTAAAAGCCGCAAAAAATAGTACTAAATCGCTGGTGAACGGCCAACAAACAACACCTCCCCAGGCAGAAGTGCAGCCCTCATCGCAGAGTAGCTCTACTCCTGTAGAAAAACCTGTGCGCACCAGAAAATCGTCTCAGCCTAAACAAGCAAGCACACCTGTAAAGCGCACTTCTGCCACACGTGGCCGCAAGCCATCTGCTGCTAAAGCACAAACTCCCAGCGAAGCGGCAAGCACTACCGATGAGCAAGCATAATAGCTAGTCCATTAAAAAAGGCCTGTATAAATTATACAGGCCTTTTTTAATAGTATTTTATTTTAATGGAAATTTCATCCGGTAGTCCACATCTACTTTGCCTTTGCTAATGTTGGTAAGCCTGTTTTTTAACAACCTTCTTTTAAATGCAGAAAGCTTATCAGTAAAAAGTTTTCCCTCAATATGATCGTATTCATGCTGAATTACGCGGGCTGCCATGCCATCAAACTCTTCGGTATGCTCGTTCCAGTTTTCATCAAAATAACGTATACGTAGCTTTTCGTTACGCATTACATCTTCTCGAACGCCAGGTATGCTCAGGCAGCCTTCTTCATAGGCCCATTCCTGACCTGTTTCTTCCAGAATTTCTGGATTAATAAATACTTTTTTGAATCCTTTCAGCTTTTCCTCGTCCATTGGCTCTGCATCTACTACAAACAAGCGAAGGCTCTTACCGATCTGGGGGGCAGCCAGGCCCACACCATGTGAGTGATACATGGTTTCAAACATGTCTTCAATAAGCTTAGGCAATTCTTTGCTGTCTTTTTCAACATCTGTAGCTCTTTTTCTTAGCACAGGGTCGCCATAAGCCACTATAGAATAAATCATACTACTATATATAAATAGGTGTTAGTTGCTGGTAATTGCTTGGCCAGCAGATTTGTTATAATTTTATAAACCAGATTTGCTGTTTAGTTAAGGCTGCCACGCTGGTCCATAAAAGACTGTAAAATAATGGCTGCACTTACCTTATCTACATTTCCTTTTTCTTGCCTGTCTTTCTTTTTCATGCCTCCCGCTACAAGAGCGCGGGTAGCCATGGCAGAGGTAAAACGCTCATCAATGCAATGCACCGGTTTGTCCGGGAAAGTACGTTGCAGGTGCTTAATAAAGTTGTTAACCAACTGGGTAGCATGCGTGTCTGTATTATCAAGCCGTTTGGGCACACCTACAATAAAGGCCTCTACACCTTCTTTGATATTATATTGGGTCAGAAAGGTTATAATATCTTTAGAATGCACCGTTTCCAGGGGCGTAGCAATAATCTGCATAGGGTCTGATACAGCTATCCCAACACGCTTGGTGCCATAGTCAATAGCTAATAATCGTCCCATTAGTTTAATTTAGTTTTTAATCGAATAAGTTCCTTTACTTCGTTTTCCAGACGTAATGCCTTAGGCATTAAAATTTCATCTTCCATGCCGGCATGCAGTTTCAGTTCCTGCTCAAATGACTGTAGCTCTGCATAAATAACCCGCATATGCAAAGAGGCATGGGCTGGTAAGTAATAATCTGCAGTAATAGAGCGGATTCCTTCCATTTCGTCATCTTCGTTTTGATGAGCTGCCGCAAATTGATGTATGGAGTGGCGCTCCATAGCGTAATATAACTTAGAAGGGTTTTTAACTCCTTTCAGTGCCTGGTCTAGTGTATCTATATAAGCAAACAGTGTATCTTCTTCGTGGTGTATATGCTCAATAAAGTCATAAACAAACATTGGAAATACCAGTTGTAAATCATCTGCAATCTGTCTGTTATAAAAGCTCCTGGCATCTGCACTTTCTATTAAGCGCAGCATATAGGGTAGTTTATGCCTTACAAACTGGTGATGAGTGTGTTTTAGGTAAGCAATTACAAGCCTTACAGGGTATGCATTAAAGCTAAGTTCGCGAACTTCACTTTTTTTATACAGGTTTTCCAGCTTGGCAATTACTACCGCCAGGTTTAATCCTTTGCTGCGGCAGAGGTCTTCAAGGGTTTGTTGCGAAGATTCATAAAAGTGTATGCCGAAGTTGTACAACACAGAAGCGTGCTGGTAGTTCTCTTCTACCAGGTCACCGATTTTTTTCTTATGCGCGTTCTCAATCATGGATACCTAATTTTTTCCTGGCTGATCCTTGTATATATTCCCTGCCAGGGGGGCTGGCTTATATACCCCTAGCCTGTGCAGCAGGTGTATTTTAAGGAATAAATACAAAAGTACAAATTTAGTATTTATAGTTCACCTTCTTTGAACCGCTAATCATCTAAAAAGTTGCACTGCCTTGCCTGGCTTTTTTGTGAAGCATAATTTAAAAAATATATCTTACTTTGCGCCAAAATAGTAACCATGCAAATTATAGAAGTTAAAAGCAACGCGCAGAAGCGTGAGTTTCTGGAGCTTCCGGTAAGGCTTTATAAAGGAGAAGCCAACTGGATAAGGCCTCTTGATAATGATATTGAAGATGTTTTTACACCTGCTAAAAATAAATATTTCCGCCATGGGGAGTGTATCCGCTGGATCCTGGTTGATGCTAATGGTAAAACAATTGGGCGTGTAGCGGCCTTTATAAACCGTAAAACAGCTAATACCTTTGAGCAGCCAACCGGAGGAATGGGCTTTTTTGAATGTATCAATGATAAAGACGCTGCCTTTAGGCTGTTTGATACTTGTAAGCAATGGTTACAGGAGAGGGGAATGGAGGCTATGGATGGCCCGGTTAATTTTGGTGATCGTGATAAATGGTGGGGCTTGTTAATAGATGGATTTACAGAGCCTAACTATGGCATGTTTTACCATTTCCCTTATTACCGGGAGTTGTTTGAGGCATATGGCTTTCAGGTATATTTTAACCAGTATACCTATTATCGGCCTGTAATGAAGCCCCTTTCAGACAAGGTGGCTGATAAGGCCGACCGCATAGCCCGCGACCCGGCTTATAGCTTCAGGCATATAGAGTCCAGGCATCTTAAAAAATATGCAGAGGACTTCAGGGCTATTTATAATAAGGCCTGGGTTAAACACAAGGGAGTAGGGGAGATGTCAGAAGCACAAGCTATGTCGGTTATGAATAAGCTAAAGCCTGTTCTGGATGAGGATATAGTTTGGTTTGCTTACTATAACGAGGTGCCGGTTGGTTTTTTTATCATGTTACCCGAGCTTAATCAGATCTTTAAACACGTTAATGGCAAACTGGACCTGATCGGGAAGATAAAGTTTGTTTGGCACCGTTGGAGAGGCTCCTGCAAAAAAATGTTTGGAGTGGCTTTTGGTATTGTGCCTGATCACCAAGGGAAGGGTCTGGAAGGTGCTATTGTAATGGCTTGTGCTAAAAAAGTGCAGAAAGAAGATTTTCGATACCAGCATTTTGAAATGAACTGGATTGGTGATTTTAACCCTAAAATGATGCACGTGGCTGAAAGTGTTGGCGGTGAAATAAGCAAAACACACGCAACTTACCGTAAGTTGTTTGATGAAACAAAGCCCTTTAAGCGAGCAGAAATTATTGAATAGCGTTAATGCTAAAGAGGTTTGCAAGCAGTATAGTGCCTGATAGTGAGAATATAATGGCACAATCAAGCCCGCTTGCTATTAGCTTTAGCATATTATTGTAATATTTGCAGTTGAAAAAAATTAAATAAAATACAATGAGTTTATTAGTAGTTGGGTCAGTGGCTTTTGATGCTATAGAAACCCCGTTTGGTAAAACAGACAAAATTATTGGTGGTGCTGCTACATTCATTTCCCTGGCGTCTTCTTACTTCACTAAAAAAGTAAACCTGGTTGCCGTTGTTGGAGGGGATTTCCTGAAAAGCGATATCAAAATGCTTGAATCGCATGGAGTAAATACCGAAGGACTTCAGATCAAAGAAGATGAAAAGTCTTTTTTCTGGTCAGGCCGCTATCATAATGATATGAATAGCCGCGATACCCTGGTTACAGAGTTGAACGTATTGGGAACCTTTGATCCTGTTATACCTGAGGCTTACCAGGATTGTAAGTACCTGATGCTAGGAAACCTGGCGCCATCTGTGCAGAAAACCGTAATTCAGCGCCTTAAAAACCGCCCTAAGCTTATTGTAATGGATACCATGAATTTCTGGATGGATATTGCCATGGAAGAGCTAAGGGAAACCATTGCTATGGTAGACGTACTATCAATCAACGATGAAGAGGCACGTATGCTTTCCAAGGAATACTCGCTTGTTAAGGCAGCCCGTAAAATTATGGCTATGGGGCCAAAGTTCCTCATTATTAAAAAAGGAGAGCATGGTGCATTATTGTTCCACCAAAATGAAGTGTTTTTTGCACCTGCACTTCCGTTAGAAGATGTATTTGACCCAACCGGCGCTGGCGATACCTTTGCAGGAGGCTTTATTGGTTATCTGGCTGCAACAGATGATATTTCGTTTGATAATATGAAGCGCGCCATTATTCATGGATCTGCCATGGCATCGTTCTGTGTAGAAAAGTTTGGTACAGAGCGTATTGTAAACCTAACTCAATTTGAACTGGAAAGCCGCGTTCAGGATTTTGTTGACCTGGTACAGTTTGAAATTACCTTGTAATACTATTATCAAATACAAAATATATAAAAGCCTGGACTATTGATAATTGGTCCAGGCTTTTTGCTTTTTATAGGGCTGTAATAATTTACTGCACAACTATAGTAGCTGTGCTTTGTAACGCTTTATTGTTTCTTCTAAACCCAGGTATAGGGCATCGCAAACTAAAGCATGCCCAATAGATACCTCTGCCAGGTGTTCAATGTTCTGGTGCAGGTATTTAAGGTTATCAAGGTCCAGGTCGTGGCCTGCATTGATGCCCAGACCCAGCTGGTGAGACAGTGCTGCTGCCTTTTGATAGGGGGCAATAGCTTGCTGGCGGTTCTGATGATAGCCAGTAGCATAGCTTTCAGTATAAAGCTCAATACGGTCCGTGCCTGTAGAGGCTGCAGCCTCTATATACTTTTCTACAGGGTCTATAAATATAGAAGTACGCACGCCATACGATTTCAGTTCAGCTATAATATCTTTAAGGTAATCCTGGTGAGAAATGGTGTCCCAGCCGGCATTAGAAGTAAGTACATGGGGGCCGTCTGGTACTAAGGTTGCCTGTGCAGGCCGTACCTTTCTTACCAGTTCCATAAATCGCTTATCGGGGTTGCCTTCTATATTAAATTCTGTTGTAAGAACAGGGGCCAGGTCTAGTACATCCTGGTAGCGAATATGCCGCTCATCGGGACGGGGGTGTACCGTAATGCCTTCAGCACCGAAGCGTTCGCAATCTTTGGCAACTTTTACAATATCGGGGTTGTTACCACCCCGGGCGTTGCGTATGGTGGCAAATTTATTGATATTGACACTTAGTTTAGTCATAAGTTTATTGTAAGCAGTGTTTTTATCGTAACTTTGCTGGCAATTTAGCATTTATTTTAAAAACGAAGTTTTAATACTATGAGTCTTAAATCGCAGATTGAAGCCGATATAAAAAGTGCCATGCTGGCCAAGGATAAAGAATCATTACGTGCTTTACGTGCAATAAAGTCCCTGATCCTTTTGGAGGAAACCAAAGAGGGTAGCCAGGGGGAACTAAGTACAGATGATGAGCTTAAGCTTTTAACTAAAGCAGCTAAGCAAAGGCGTGACTCTGCGGATATTTATACTACGCAAAACCGCCCGGAGCTGGCAGAGCAGGAGCTTAGTGAGCTGGCAGTAATTGAAAGATACCTGCCCAAGCAGCTTACAGAAGATGAATTGCGTGCTAAGCTGCAGGAAATTATTGAGCGTACAGGCGCTACAGGCCCTGGCGATATGGGTAAGGTAATGGGGGTAGCAACTAAGGAGTTGGCCGGCCTTGCTGATGGAAAAGCAATTTCAAACATGGTAAAAACTCTTCTTTCCAAATAAGCGGATTGAAAATTCTTGATATTATATTAATAGTACTGCTTGTGTGGGGGCTTGCTAAAGGCTACCGCAGAGGTATGATAGTAGAGGTATTAAGCCTGTTAGGGCTTATAGCTGCTATAGGTTGTGGATTTGCCCTGCTTAAACTTGGTGTGGACCTTGCCCGGCCTTATGCTGATGAAGCCGGCCGGTTTTTGCCCTACCTTGTTTTTGTAGGTATATTTGTGTTGGTATTAGTAGTAGTTGGCTTGGTAGGGCGTTTGCTCAGAGAAAGTATTAAGCATACTTTTCTGGGTAGTTTTGATAGCCTTGCTGGTGGACTGATCGGGGTGTTTAAAGCTGTATTTGTAGCGAGCTTTCTATTCTGGATCGTAGCAGTTACAGGTATCGGTTTGCCAGATGGATTTACAGAAAATACATATTTGTACCCATATGTTGTAGATATTGCTCCTGCTACAATTAAAGCTGTATCGCAATTCTCACCGTATATGCAGGATTTGTTTGACTCCCTGCAAAAAATATTTGCTGAGGCTTGATTTTATTATTAGACAATTACGATTCTTTCACATACAATCTGTCTGATTACTTTGCCAGGTTGGGAGTGCAATGCAGGGTGCTCCGTAATGATGTGCCCTGGGAGGATATTACTGCCTGTGAGTATAAAGGAGTAGTGCTTTCTCCAGGTCCAGGAACGCCTGCTAAAGCAGGCAGGCTTATGCAGGTAATTGAGCATTATCATACAAGGCTGCCTATGTTGGGCATATGCCTTGGGCACCAGGCAATAGGAGAATATTTTGGAGCTAATCTTCAGAAGGCAATAAAGCCGATGCATGGTAAGCTTTCTAAAATCCAATTGAAGCAAGATCTTTTGTACAAAGGGCTGCCAGCGCAAATAGAGGTGGTACGCTATCACTCGTTGGTATTAAACGAGCTTCCTGACTGCTTACAGGCTACCTCATATACCAATGAAGGTGAGCTTATGTCGCTGGCTCATTGTAGTTTACCTGTTTGGGGAATACAATATCATCCTGAGGCTGCATTAACTACAGAAGGGCTCAGGATTTTACATAATTGGGTAAAGTTTCAACAAGTAGTAGATTGAATATTCTGAAACTTTATATTATTTTGCAAGTTAATAACTAAAATTAAGTGTTCTATGGCTTTCTATGTTAAAGAGGAAAGAGAGTTTAAATATATAGATGAAGGAGAAGGCGAAGTGCTTCTTTTATTGCATGGTTTATTTGGTGCATTAAGTAACTGGGATCGTGTAATAAAGGATTTTTCTGATAGTTACCGTGTAGTTATTCCTCTGATGCCTATTTATGAAATGCCTCTTAAAACAGCAGGTATAGAAGGCCTTGTGGAGTTTATAGAGAACTTTGTAAACTATAAGCAACTCAAAGATTTAACTCTTTTAGGTAACTCCCTGGGAGGGCATGTGGCATTAGCCTATACCTTAAGTAACGAATCTAACGTAAAACGAATTGTTCTTACCGGGAGCTCAGGTTTATTTGAGAACTCAATGGGGGGCTCTTTTCCTAAACGTGGAAGCTACGATTACATTAAAGAAAGAGTAGGGTATACGTTTTACGATCCTGAGACAGCCACAGAAGAACTAATAAACGAGGTGTTTGAGATCACATCCAGTATTCCTAAATGTATGCGTATTGTTGCTATTGCTAAATCAGCGCAGCGTCACAATATGGCCAAAGAGATTACTAAGATCAAAATACCTACATTGTTGGTGTGGGGCTTAAATGATACCATTACACCTCCTATTGTTGGGCATGAGTTTAACCGTTTAATGCCAAACTCTACCCTACGTTTTATTGATAAATGTGGACATGCCCCTATGATGGAGCACCCTGAACGGTTTAACATGTTATTAAATCAATTTTTAGAAGTAAACCAGACTGTATGATAGCCGAAGAACTCATAAATCCGATGATTCCCTCTCTGAAAGGAACCGATTCTGCTCAGAAAGCCATAAATTGGATGGAAGAGTTCTGTGTGCACCAGTTGCCTGTAATTGAAGATTTTGAATTTCGCGGAATGATTTCTGAAGAAATTCTGATCGATACCAATGATCCTGATTTGCCGCTGGCTGATTTCAGGCTTGATTACCAGAATGCTTATGTAATGGCAGGCCAGCACTTTTACGAGGTAATAAAGGTGGCCATTGATAATAAGGTACATGCTGTAGCAGTGTTGGATGAAGAAAGTAAGTATATGGGTATTATTACTGTGAATGATACCATTGCTGCCTTTGCCCAAACCTACGCAGTGCAAAACCCAGGCGGAATCCTGATTCTGTCTATGGAGGAGCGTAATTATTCTCTGGCAGAAATCAGCAGGTTGGTTGAGTCTAATGATACAAAGGTGTTAAGCCTTTTTGTGAATGTAGATGAACACGATCCGCTTAAAGTAAAAATTACACTTAAGTTCAACAGAACCGATCTTTCTCATGTAATTGCTACGCTGGAACGTTTCGGTTATAAAATTATAGCACAGTTTCACGAAACTGTACTGCGTGATACCGAGAAAGACAGGCTTGATATCTTGTTGCGGTATTTAAATATCTAACTTCCTATAGGCTTTCTACAGCCTGTTATTCGCCAACCGGTAGCTTTTCAGGGCTACTTACAACCTCATTTTTATGAAGATTGCCTTAAACGGTCGTGCTTTTCGGGATACTGCTGCCTCCTATGTGCAAGATATTTTTGATGAAATGCATAAGCATGGTATTACCTTGCAGATAAACCGAACGTTTTATGCGTTTTTGAAAAAAGTAGGTGTTAAGCCAGGTTGCCATAACCTATACCGTGATAAGAATGATCTTTTTGATGCCGATGTAGTATTTAGCATTGGGGGGGATGGAACCTTACTGGAAACGGTTACCCACGTGGGTGAGCGCGAAATACCCATTGCAGGTATAAATATGGGTCGCCTTGGTTTTTTGGCAACTATTCCCAGTGAGCATGTGGCTACCTCTATACGTCATATTTATGAAGGGTACTATAATTATGATGAGCGCACCTTGATCCACCTGGAGTCTGATAGTGACTTATTTGAAGGGCTTTCTTTTGGGTTAAACGAGTTTACGATCCTTAAAAAGGATACTTCTTCTATGATCATTGTGCATACGTACATAGATGGAGAATATTTAAACTCTTATTGGGCCGATGGCTTGATTGTGGCTACTCCTACGGGGTCTACAGGCTATTCGCTAAGCTGTGGAGGGCCGGTTATTCTGCCCCAGTCTAACAATTTTGTTGTAACACCCGTAAGTGCACATAATTTAAACGTTAGGCCCATGATAGTGCCAGATAACAGTACTATCTCTTTTGAAATAGAAGGCCGTAGTAAAAACTTTCTGGTATCACTCGATTCCCGCTCTAAAACTGTAGATGCTTCCGTACAGCTGGCCGTACGGAAGGAAAATTTTAAAGCCCGGATTCTCAAGCTGAACGGCCATAATTATTTGAGTACTCTCCGAAATAAATTAAGTTGGGGGCTTGATATCAGAAATTAAATATTTTAATTTACTATTTGAGAATTAATATATAATATTGTGCTCCTAAAGTGGATATTTATCTTCTTTCGGTTATCGTACTGCCTTCCTTGTACTGAATTATAATACTTGTTATATGAAGAAAATTTTATTCTTTGCTTTCTTTTGGGTGATTTTTCTGGGGGTGTTTGAGTCTGTATATGCTCAGCAGCGAAATAGGCAGAGGCAAATGCGGAGACAGAACAGGAAGGTATCAACCTTCACAATGCAACGTAGATTTTCTGCAAATAAACAGTATGTAACTATAGGTGGCAATATTGGTGCTGGTAATTACTTTGGCGATCTAGCGCCTAATCCTAATATTGGTAGTTTTTCTTTTACTAAAACCCGTCCAAGCTTTGGTATTCATGCCTCTAAAAGGGTGCACCCCAATATTTCATGGAGAGGTAATTTTGGCTGGGTGCGTTTGGCAGGAGATGATTTTATTTCTGCAGACCCTGATGATTTATCAGGCCGTTACCGGTATTTAAGAAATGCTCATTTCAGGAATGATTTGAAAGAGCTTTCTACAACCTTAACTGTTGATTTCTGGGGTAATAACGGAACCCACTTGCGCAGACGTGACTGGAACCCATATGTATTTGGAGGTATTGGTATTTTTCATCATAATCCAAGAGCCGTTGCGCCGGAAGGAACAGATCAGGCCGGGCGTTGGGTAGCCCTTCAGCCACTCCGTACAGAGGCACAAGGTGTACCTGGCTATAACAGGCCTTATTCATTAATTCAGCCTTCAATTCCTTTTGGTATAGGTATCAAGTATCGCTTAACTGATGAGCTTGACCTGGCTTTTGAAATTGGTTACAGATTCCTGTTTACAGACTACATAGATGATGTGAGTGGGCCAATGTTCCCCAACATTGAAGATGTACAGCCAGGACTGGCAAGAGCTATGGCTTTCCGTTCTGCAGAAGAGACTGCCGCAGCTTATGGCCGCCCACGTGATTACCGCAGAGTGGCTGAGAGCTTGAGGCTCGATGAAAGAACAGAAGGAGGGGTAACTTTTATAAATGGCTATGCCGGTCGTAACCAGATCCGTGGCGACAGAAACAATGATTATTATATTGTTACAGGCTTTCATTTAAGCTATATTATTACCAACAGGGCGCGTGCACCTAAGTTTAGATAAAAAATTTCGAGTACGTATAATTACAAACTCAATAGTTCGTTTCTAGTACATGATAAAAGTAGGAAAAGCCGCTTTGCTCTTTCCTATTTTTTTTGCCTTACTCTGCGGAAATGCAGCAGTAGCTCAAAAAATAGAGATTGGAGGAAGCCTAGGTGCCACTTCGTATAAAGGAGATATTAAGCCTGCGTATGGCTTATCTACCTCATTGCCTGCGGGCGCTGTATTTGTTCGCCAGAATTTTTCTCCGGCATTCACCCTTAAATATAATCTCCTTTTAGGGGGCTTGCGTGGCAATGGCCAACGCTCTGCAGACGTATATACATCAACATATGCCGAGCCTCTGGAGTTAAACTTTAGCACGCCTATATTGGAGCTGGGAGCACAGGCAGAGTACAATTTTTTCAACTATCGCGAAGAGCGATACAGGCGCTGGAGCCCTTATGCCTTTGTTGGGCTTGGTGCCTTGTATCATAGAGCAAGTGCTCCCAGAGAGCAAGAGCAGCCATTTCCTGTTCAACCAGTTGTGCCTATAGGCATTGGTGCAAAAGTTGTATTTGCCAAACAATGGAACCTTGGTATTGAGGTAGGTGCCCGTAAAACATTTACCAACTACCTGGATGGAGCTGCAAATACTGATATTTTTACCAACCTGCAGCGGGGTAATCCTTATACCAATGATTGGTATTTGTTTAGCGGTATATCCATTAGTTATACCATTTATACAATACCTTGTCCATTTGATTCGTATTGATTCTTCCAAAAAAAATGTCTCTTTGTAAGAAAGCCCAATTCATTTTCTTAAATTGCAATTTAATTTTTGCATATTCTAAATGAGCTTCAAAGAAGAAATTGACGTCAACAATTTGCCCCAACATATTGCCGTTATAATGGATGGAAACGGCCGGTGGGCAAAAAAGAAGGGCGCAATGAGGATTTTCGGACATAACAACGCCATTAAAGCCGTGCGTGAGACCGCAGAAGGTTGTGCTCAGCTTGGAGTAAAGTACCTTACCTTATATGCTTTTTCTACAGAAAACTGGGGCCGCCCCCAAGAGGAAGTAAATGCCTTAATGCAGTTGCTGGTGTCTACTATTCGCAGTGAAACCAAGACACTGAACGAAAATGACATAAAACTTGCTACAATTGGTGATACGAGCCAGTTGCCCCAGGCCTGCCAGAAAGAACTAAAAGAAGCAATTGAAATTACCAGCAAGAACTCCCGAATGACTTTGGTGCTCGCACTTAATTATAGTGGGCGCTGGGAAATCATGAAGGCTATTCAGGAAATTGCGCACAAAGTAGAAAATAAAGAACTGGCAGCCAGTGAGGTAAATGAACATGTTTTTGTTAATCACCTTAACTCTGCCTATGTTCCTGACCCTGAGTTGCTAATAAGAACCAGTGGCGAGATGCGGGTAAGTAATTTTCTGCTTTGGCAATTAGCCTATACAGAATTATACATTACGGATGTTCTTTGGCCTGATTTTAGAAGGGAGCATCTTTATGAAGCCATTGCAAGTTACCAGAAACGAGAAAGACGGTTCGGGAAAATCAATGAATGTTGAAATAGTTATCTTTAATAAATGAAAAGAATTTCTTTGGCCATTTGCCTGATAGCATCCTTAATAGGATCGGCCAGTGCGCAAATCCGATTTGGCCAACCCAGCCGAAGTAATAACGATATCAGCTACAGTGCTCCTCAGCAGTATACAATTGGAGGAATTGAAGTAGAAGGTGTGCGATACCTTGATCATAATGCTCTAATCTCTATTTCTGGGCTTAAAGTGGGTGATGAAATTAACGTGCCGGGAGAAGAGATCAGTAATGCAATCAAAAAACTGTGGGATCAGGGGCTTTTGTCTGATGTAGCTATTAACGCTTCCCGGATAGAAGGCTCTAAAATATTTTTAACACTCGAATTAAAAGAACGCCCGCGTCTTTCTAAATTTTCATTTAAGGGGATCAAAAAAGGACAGGCAGATGATCTTAAAAATAAGGTAAACCTGGTTAGGGGCCGTATTGTAACAGATGCAATGCTCAAAAATGCTCAGAACACAGTGCGTAAGCATTTTGTTGAAAAAGGCTTTTTAAATACCGAAGTTCGTATAGTTCAGATTGAAGATACACTGCAGCATAATAGTGTGGCTCTGCGTATTGAGGTAGATAGAAAATCCCGTGTAAAAATAAATGATATTTATTTTGAAGGTAACGAGGTGTTTACTGAGAAGCAATTGCGCCGCAAGTTAAAGGAAACAAAAGAACGCAGGCCTTACCGTATTTTTAAAGCATCCAAGTTTATCCGATCTAAGTTTGAAGAAGACAAGGAAAAGCTGATCAGTTTTTACAATGCACAAGGCTATAGAGATGCATATATTATACAGGATACTGTATATACGTATGATGATCGCAGCGTAAATGTTGGAATAAAAGTAAACGAAGGTATTAAATATTATTTCCGCAATATTACCTGGACAGGTAACTATGTGTATACCGATGAGGTGCTTAGCAATGTACTTGGTATAAAGAAAGGGGATGTATATAACCTTGAAAATCTTGAAAAACGTCTTCAGTATGACCCTACCGGTAAGGTAGATGTTAGCTCGCTTTACCTGGATGATGGGTATTTGTTCTTCCATGTTGAGCCAGTAGAAGTATCTATTATAGGTGATTCTATTGATATTGAGATGCGTATGGTAGAAGGCACCCAGGCAAATATTAAAAATGTAACGGTAACTGGTAATACCAAAACCAATGATCACGTAATTTTAAGAGAAATCAGAACGTTACCAGGCCAGAAGTTTAGCCGTACAGCCTTAATCCGTTCTCAGCGTGAAATAGCCCAGTTAGGATACTTTGATCCTGAGCAGATTGGAATTAGCCCTGTGCCAAACCCTGCTGATGGTACTGTTGATATTAACTACACCGTAGTAGAAAGGCCAAGTGACCAGATTGAGCTTTCAGGTGGTTGGGGTGGTTTCTTTGGTTTTGTGGGTACCCTGGGGGTAACCTTTAATAATTTTGCAATTGGTAAAGTAACCAACTGGAGAGAGTGGAAACCGCTACCTGCTGGTGATGGCCAGAGACTTTCTTTAAGGCTGCAAGCAAACGGTCGTCAGTTCCAGACATACTCTGCTTCTTTTGTGGAGCCATGGCTGGGTGGCCGTAAGCCAAACTCATTTAGTGTAAGCTTAACACACTCTTCTCAGGCTCAGTTAGATCCTGGTAACTTCAGAAGGGTAATGGGTAGTCTGCAGGTAACAGGCCTTACGCTAGGTTTAGGTAGAAGACTTACTGTGCCAGATGATTTCTTTACGCTAAGTAACTCATTATCTATGCAGCGCTACACGTTAGATAACTTCCAGAGTGTGCTAGGTAGTGCCCTAGGTAGCGATGTAGGCGGCAAGAGAATATACAACCAGATTACGTTTAACACTACCCTGTCAAGAAACAGTATTGATAATCCTACATTCCCTACAAGAGGGTCTAGCTTAACCTTATCGGTAAATGCTACGCCTCCTTACTCTAGGCTGATCAGTAACTTTAATCCAGAAAATGGTGAGGTAAGCCCAATGGCCTCGCGTTGGGTAGAATTCCATAAATGGATGTTCGATGCCAGCTGGTTTATTCCATTGGCTCCGAAGTTAGTAATTAACACGCGTGCACATAGTGGTTTTATTGGCTCATATGGCGGTGTGCAGCCTGGTCCATTCGATCGTTTCCAAATGGGAGGTGATGGTATTACAGGTTTCAACTTCTTGTTAGGTACAGATATTATTGGTTTGCGTGGGTATCAAAACCTTACTGTGGGTGATTTGGAAAGAGATGCACAGGGTAGGGTACTACAGCAGCGCTTTGTTGGCGGTGGTGGTGTGGCCTTCAGTAAATATGTATCTGAACTAAGATATGCAGTTTCAACGAACCCGGCCGCAACAATCTTTGTTCTTGGTTTCGTAGAGGCTGGAAACAACTGGAGCAACCTTAATAGGTATAATCCTTTTGATATGAAGCGCTCGGCTGGTGTAGGTGCCAGGATATTTATGCCTGCCTTTGGTATGATCGGTGTTGACTATGGCTTTGGCTTTGATCCTATACCGGGAATTTCACCACGTAATAAAGGACAATTCCACTTCACGATCGGTCAGCAAATTCGATAAAGAATTAAATTTTCAAGTATGAAAAAGCTGTTGGTTTTAGTATTTTTGATGTCAGTGCTATCTGGTACGGCTTTTGCTCAAAAGTTTGGGTATGTAGATACACAGTATATCCTTAATCAAATGCCTGAGTTTAAGCAAGCTGAGGCAGAAATCGGGCAGCTATCCGTAGGGTGGCAGAAAGAAATTGAGGAAATGAACAAAGAAGTTGAAAGACTTCGTGAGGCTTTTCAGGCAGAAGAGGTGCTACTAACTGATGAAATGAGGGCAGAACGCCTGGCTGCAATTGCTGAAAAGGAAAAGGCAGCAAAAGAATATCAAAAGAAGATATTTGGATATGAAGGCCTGCTGTTCCTTAAAAAACAAGAGCTTATTAAACCGGTGCAGGATAAGGTGTTTGAAGCCGTTGAAAAGGTTTCTAAAAAATACCGACTGCAATTTATGCTCGATAAAGCCGGACCTCTTGTTATGATTTATACAGACCCCAAGCATGATTATACTGATTATGTGCTGGAAGGCTTAGGCTTGGGCGACAAAAATGATGTAGTTGACAATAAACGCTAAACCTAATATTTTTATTATCATGAAAAACAAAGTAGTAGTATTTCTTCTCGTGGCTTTAGCTGCAATTAGCGGTAACGCTGTTGCACAGGATGCGAAACCCTTAAAAATTGGCTTTACTAACTCAACATATTTACTCACTGTAATGCCTGAAAGCAAACAGATTGAAACTGAACTGAGAGATCATAGCACTAAGTTGGAACAGCAGTTACAATCCAGGGCTAAGGAATTTGAGGCCAGAGTACAGAAATATGAGCAAGGTGCTCAGAACATGTCTGCCGATAACAGAGCAAGAGAAGAGAGAGAGCTTCGCGATATGCAGGCAAAGCTACAAGATATGCAGAGAGATGCAGAAGCAAATCTGCAAAACAAGCAAATTAAGCTTCTTGAGCCTGTACAAAAGAAAATTGCTGATGCAATTGATGCCGTAGCAGCTGAAAACAACTATACGTATATCTTTAACACAGATGCTGGTTATGGAACTACGCAAATCCTTTTGCATGCTCCAGAAAGCGATAACGTAACTGAGCTGATCTTAAGAAAGATGGGTATCAACCCGGATAACCTTAATGCCGCAGCGCCAGCAGCAGCAACACCAGCTGCCGCAGCGCCTGCTCCAGCAAAGAACCCAGCTTTACCAACTCCAGCTGCTAAGAAGAAAAAGAACTAATTTCTTTAAATACAAAACAAAAAAGGAGGCCAGAACTGGCCTCCTTTTTTGTTTTGCTGTAGTATTGTTTTTAGTACTGAGCCATGGCAGGATCTACTTCCTTAGACCAGGCATGGATACCGCCTACCAAGTTCATCAGGTTTTTAATACCATGAACTTGTGCCAGGTAATTTATAGCAGATACGCTGCGTACTCCATGGTGGCAGTACACAACAGTTGGTTGTTCAGTTGTAAATTCCTTAATCCGTTCTGGCAAAGTTTGCATAGGTACCAGCACAGCACCTTCTATATGACATATTTCATATTCATGAGGCTCTCTTACATCAATTATTTTTATTTTTTCACTCAGGTTGAGCCTTTGCTTTAATTCTTTTGGTGATATAGTTTGCATAATGTAGTTTCTAACTTATAGTTGTAAAGGTATACGGATATTTTATTTAAAGTTGTTTAAATGATACTGTGTTACCGTAATAGAACTTTATTAAACCCTTGAAGAGATTTTTGAGAGTATGAGGCAAGAAAGGTATACATCTGCTGCAGAAGGAAATATCAAAACTGATGTAATTGTAATAGGCGCAGGGCCATGTGGCTTAGCATGTGCAATAGAGTTAGCAGCAAAAGGTTTAAATTACCTTGTAGTAGAAAAAGGAGGTATTACCGATGCAGTAAGGCGATACCCGGTGAACAGTCACTTCTTTTCTACCTCCGATAAACTTGAGATAGGTGGCTTACCCTTTCCTGCTGTGCATAGCCGGCCTACCCGGATTGAAGCTCTTCAATACTACCGAATGGCTGCTGAGTTTTTTAACCTCCATTTAAAACTACACACTACAATCGTATCCATACATAAAGAGGAAGATATGTTTCTGCTACAAACCAGTAGCGGGGCTATTATCGAGGCACGTTTTGTAATTATTGCCACTGGTTATTATGATATACCTCGTAAACTGGATATTCCGGGTGCTCAGCAACCTCATGTACTTCGTTATTATGACGAGCCCTATCGATATAGTCATTCTAAGGTAGTTATTTTAGGGGGAGGTAACTCCGCTATTGAAGCAGCTTTAGATTTGTACAGGCATAATACAGCAGTAGAAATGCTGGTGCTGGAAGATGATTTTGTGCGTACAGCTAAATACTGGCTACGACCCGATATTACTAATAGGGTAAAAGAGGGCAGTATAAAAGCAAGGTTTAATTGCAGAGCTCTACATATAACGAACAACAGTGTTGTGTATAAAGACTTAATATCTGGCCAGGAAGCAGAAACCCCTGCAGATTTTGTACTTGCTCTGATAGGTTATGTGCCCGATGCTGAACTTATGCAGCAGGCAGGCATACAATTACATGGGGCAGCCCTTATCCCGGAAATTAACGAACACACTTTTGAAACCAATATTAAAAACCTCTATGTAGCCGGCTCTATTGTTGGAGGTGAAGAAACGGCTAAAATTTTTATTGAAAACGGACGCTGGCATGGGCAGGCTGTTGTAAATGATATCCTTGCAAAGCTGTAAGAAGTATGTTTGTATAGTCCCTCTACTCCCAGATACCCGGCGGAACAATTTCTAATACATGTCCATCAGGATCGTGAAAGTAAATAGACTTCAGGTTGTTTTTCCAGCTTTGTTCATGCAGTATTTCAATACCTGCCTGGGTTAGTTTTTCTTTACAATTGTTATAGTCCTGTAAGTTTACTTCAAAAGCCATATGAAGCCTGCCTTCGCCCCAATGAGGAGGTAGTTTTGTTTCATTGCGTGTGGCATCATTTATAAAACACAACAAAACAGAAGTTCCGGCTCTAAAAAAGATGTGCCTGTCTTCCACACGGCTAATAATGCTTAAGCCTATAATCGTTGTATAGAACTCGGCTGTTCTGTCAAGATCTTTTACATATAAGCAGGTTTCCTTGATTTGTTTGATTTTCATAACGTTAAAGTGTAAAAAAGTGTAAATGCTTTTTGCCTTTATAAAATGATTTATTTAGATTATAACGTTTTTTAGGGCTAAGGACATTGTCGAGTAAAGAAGATGCAAAAGCCACCTCTGTGTTAAGTATTTTATAAATCAGTACTTAAATCCATCTAACCTATGCTAACCTGTAACCGTTTCAAAATGCACAATTATTAATTTTTTTAACTATGAAAAATAAACCTCAATCAGTACCTGCCCAAACGCAGGATCAACAACCTGGGCACGAAAACAAAATGAACCCTAAGCCAGAGTTTATAAGGGAGGGATACCTGGGTAGCGACAAACTAAAAAAGAAAGTGGCTCTTATTACAGGTGGAGATAGCGGTATAGGCAGGGCTGTAGCAGTACATTTTGCCAGAGAAGGGGCAGATGTAGCTATTATCTATAAAACAGAAGACCAGGATGCTGAGCTTACTAAAAGAATGGTTGTGCAGGAAGGTAAGGAGTGTTTACTGATTAAAGGTAACCTGCAGGACGAAAAGTTTTGCAAAGAGGCTATAGAAAAGACTATTGAAAAATTTGGTAAGCTTAACATCGTAGTAAATAATGCTGCAGAGCAGCATCCTACCGAGGATATAGAGGAAATTACTGCTGAGCAGCTTAAAAATACATTTAGTACAAATATTTTTGCCTACTTCCACATTGTTATAGAGAGCCTTAAGTACCTGAAAAAGGGCGATTGTATTATCAATACAACTTCTGTTACATCATATAGGGGTAGCAAACATTTGCTTGACTACTCTTCTACAAAGGGTGCGATTAACTCCTTTACCCGATCATTGGCGTTAAATCTTGCAGAGAAAGGAATAAGGGTAAATGCAGTGGCTCCAGGCCCTATCTGGACACCTTTAATCCCTGCCACTTTTGATGAAGAGAAAGTAGAAGAGTTTGGTAAAAATGTGCCAATGGGCCGCCCCGGACAGCCTTCTGAGGTAGCGCCAAGTTATGTATTTCTTGCCTCTGAAGATGCCTCTTATATGACCGGTCAAGTACTACACCCAAATGGAGGAGAAATTATAAATGGTTAACCATAAAAAAGGGCTGTTATACATCAGCCCTTTTTTATGTATCAGGTTCCTGATATAGGTTGATCAAGCTCCATACGGGTGCGGGGCAGGCTGCCTGGATAGTTTTGCTGTAAAAAGGCAATCATTTTTTCGCGTAGCATACACCTTAGGTCAAATGCACTGCCTGAGTTCTTGGCACTTGCCAGCATTCTTATTTGTATGGTGCGCTCATTGGCATCAGTTACCTGCATGGCTGCTACCCGTTTATCCCATAAAGGAGATTCTTCCAACAATGTGTTAAATTCCTTTCGCATGGCTTCCATGGGAGTGCTATAATCTGCATAGATAAAAACGGTACCTATTAGTTCTGATGATACCCGTGTCCAGCTTTGGAAAGGCTTTTCAATAAAATAAGTAATGGGTACCACCAACCGTCTCTCATCCCAAATCCTTACTACAACATAGGTAAGGTTAATTTCTTCAATACGCCCCCATTCACCCTCAACAATTACAACATCATCAATACGAATAGGCTGCGAAAGTGCAATCTGAATCCCTGCCAGAATAGTACCTAAGCTTTTTTGTGCTGCAAAACCCACAATAATACCCACGATACCAGCAGAAGCGAGTATGCTTACACCTACCTGCCTTATTCGCTCAAAAGTCATAAGGGCAATAGAAATAGCAACAACTACAGTTATAAAGATTATAACCCTTTCTACAATGCGAAACTGGGTTGCAACTTTACGGGCATAGAGGTTATCTTCTACACTAACATCATAGCGCTTAATCAATACCTCACGAACCAGGCCCACAAAGTTTATAAAAAAGTAAGCCAGTATAGCGATCAGAATTATAGAAAGTACATGATTTATCAGTACATAATAAGTTAAGCCTAATAAAGGTATGGTAGCTAATACTGATAATGTTAAAATGGCTAACTGAGAGGGCTTGTACAAATATTCTTGCAACAGGGTTATCAGGGAAATTGGATACGAAAGGCTCCAGCGTTTCAAGGTTTTAAAAAAAATCTGGTGTACAATAAAGCCTATCAGTAAAGCTCCGGCAACAATAAGCAGTGAGCCTAGTAAACCCCAATCATTCTGTACTTCTCCAAAAAAACTTCTAAGATCCATAGTTAAGCTAAAAATCAATGTTGGCTGCCATAAAGGTAGTTAATAAAAAATAAGCGGGTACTTTGCACCCAATACACAAATATTAGCCAAGTATAGTAAAAATGCAACGTTGAGGAGCTGCTTTTTAAGGATACGGAACAAAGGCTTCATAGTAATTGTGGTGCAGAAATTTAGCAGCATAATTTGCTTTAATTGCTTGATTTTATAGCCTTTTGGAATGATTTTGGTAGAAAGTAAGTTGTAATTACAAGCATATAAACCACTGTAGATAATTTTTCGGTTTACTGCTTTGTTTTCTAATGCTGCTTAAAGCTTTTCTTCTTATCGGCAGCCAACCCATATCAAAATACTATGCAAAATTTCAGACAGTCAGCTATAGGGCTGAGCGTTTTTCTTTTGCTTCTAATGTTCCTGGCGGCCTGCAATGGAAGCAGGCCACTCAACGATATTAAAGAAGTATTCCGCAAACAAACTGCATACGAGCGTTATGCAGAGCAAATCCGTAAGTCTGGTTCTTATGGTGCAATTGGTAATCAATGGTTAGCAGTAGGGCAGGAGGTGCTTAAGGATAGCCTTCGGGTAAAAATACCTTTTACAGAAACTACGCGTTTTGCAAGTAACGAAGTGAGTGCCAATAGCTTTGTGCTGGAATTATTACGAGGGGAGCAGTTAATTATAGATATAAGCGTTGATGGGGCAGAGCCAGGGCATGTATTTGCCGATTTGTTCCAGATAGAAGGGCAATCTCTTGATTACAAAGCTGTGGCCTCTACAGATACTAATACTCATCGTATTGAGTATACACCTAAAGAAAGCAATACCTTTTTATTAAGGGTACAGCCAGAACTGGAAAGTAGTGGCACCTATACAGTAGCTGTTAGAACTAAACCTACGCTTGTATTTCCGGTGCAAGGCAAAAACAGCAGTCAAATTGCCAGTTTCTGGGGTTATCCGCGCGACGGGGGAAAACGTAAGCATGAAGGAATTGATATTTTTGCTCCTCGCGGTACCCCTGCTATAGCCTCTTCGCATGGTTATGTATCTAGAGTAGGTGAAAACAGGCTGGGGGGTAATGTAGTTTGGATTGCAGATACAAAGAACAGCCAGACATTATATTATGCACACCTCGATAAACAATTGGTACAACCCGGGCAGCGTGTTGTGCCAGGCGATACCATAGGCCTTATAGGTAATACAGGCAATGCTAAAACTACAGCGCCTCACCTTCATTTTGGCATATACAGGTATGGCCGTGGTGCTGTAGACCCTCTGCCCTATGTGCGCAAAAGTGCTGAGCCTGCCAAAATTACGGCCGACCTTAGTCGGCTGGGTGAGCAAGGAAGGGTATCTGTACAAAAAGCTATGTTAAGAAGTGGGCCAGATACAAAGGCAGCAGTTATAAGTGAAGCCCCCCGGCATGCTCCTGTACAGGTAGTTTCGGGGAATGGAAGTTGGTACAGGGTAGTTACACCAGATGGAACCAGAGCTTACATGGCTGCGAAGCTTATCGAAACAACTGATAAACCTATAGAAAAGAAGAAAATAAAGGCTCCTACAGAGCTGCTGGCCAGCCCTAAAACAGGTGCAGAACTAAAAGATAGCCTGGCTACAGCAACCACTGTAGCGGTTCTTGCCCGTTGGGATAACTATCTCTTTGTAAGTACTCCCAATAATATTACAGGCTGGATTGTTCAATAACAGTTGGGTTTTTAAGGCTTGCAATTACAGCTTCTTTTATTGAAAGCTGTAATTGCAACAAAAAGGCTTTGAAAATTACCTGGAGCATGAAACTTTTTATGGCGTTTCATGTATAATTAATTTGAAATTTAAAACTTGTTGTATAGTATTGCGTTACGAAAAAAAACATTAAGCCTATAGGCTTCCTCTGGCTTAATATCTTTTTAATACTATCATCCTTTACTATTTTATCAAACAAACCATCGTTTTACTACGTCCACTTCTGATGGATATGTAAAATCCATATTCACTATTTTCACCATTTATGTACAATATTGAAGAATTGAGAGACAGGCTTCTTTCCGAGTTGAAAGAAATTGCCGATAACCTTGGTGTAAAGAACTATAAGAAATTGTCAAAAAATGACCTTGTCTATAAGATTCTAGACCAGCAGGCCCTGATTCCCGAAAATGAACTCCCTCCCAAAAAAGAAAAAGCGCCCGCTTCTGAAGTAGTTACTGCCCCCGTAGAAGACGAGCCCAAAGAGACCAACAAACGCAGCCGCATGAAGCGTGAAAATGTACAGGATCTTGATGTAGCAGATGGTGATAGTGTTTCGGAAAGCATAGGTAAAGATGATACATCAGATTTCTCTGATGTTGATTTGTTGGATTCATTTACCGATGAAATTAATAAGACCATGACTTCTTTTGGTATGGATGAGCCAGCAGAAGCCCAGGCCCCTGCTCCGGCACGCAGGGAAAGAAGAGACCCTCGTGAAGGCCGTGAGCCGCGTGAGGCCCGTGAGCCCCGCGAAAACAGGGAGCCTCGCGAAGCGCAGAATAAAGAACAACAGCCCAGGGAGTTTACACCTCGCGAGCCGAGAGCAGAAGCTGCACCGCGCCCTGAAAGAGAGCCACGTTCTGAAAACTTTACTCCACGCGAAGGTGCTTTTCCTCCAAAAGCTAAAAAAGTACAGCCTGCCAACATTCGTGAGTTTGATGGTATTATTGAAAATGAAGGCGTACTGGAAATGATGCAGGATGGCTATGGCTTCCTTCGTTCTCCGGATTATAACTTCCTGGCCAGCCCCGATGACATTTATGTATCTCCATCACAGATCAAGCTTTTTGGTCTTAAAACTGGTGATGTTGTAAAAGGGCAGATCCGTCCGCCAAAAGAAGGAGAAAAGTATTTTGCATTACTTCGTGTGGAAACCGTAAATGGTAAAACCACCGAAGAAATTCGCGATAGAGTACCCTTTGAGTACCTTACTCCGCTTTTCCCTGAAGAAAGATTAAACCTGAGCACATCGCACAACCTGTATTCAACCCGTATCCTGGATTTATTTGCTCCTATTGGTAAAGGGCAGCGCGGTATGATTGTAGCCCAGCCTAAAACAGGTAAAACCATCCTGTTAAAAGAAATTGCAAACGCTATTGCCGCTAACCACCCAGAGGTTTACCTTATCGTACTTCTGATAGATGAGCGCCCGGAAGAGGTAACTGATATGGTGCGCAGCGTAAAAGCAGAGGTTATTGCCTCTACGTTTGATGAGCAGGCCGAGCGCCATGTAAAAGTATCCAGCATAGTGCTTGAAAAAGCAAAGCGTATGGTAGAGTGTGGGCACGATGTGGTAATTCTTCTGGATTCTATCACCCGCCTGGCCCGTGCATACAACACCGTTGTGCCATCATCTGGTAAAATCTTATCAGGTGGTGTGGATGCCAATGCACTACACAAGCCAAAGCGCTTTTTCGGTGCAGCCCGTAACGTAGAAAATGGTGGTTCTCTTACCATTATTGCTACAGCGCTTATTGAAACCGGTTCAAAGATGGACGATGTGATCTTTGAAGAATTTAAAGGTACTGGTAATATGGAACTACAGCTGGATCGTAAGCTCTCTAACAAGCGTGTTTACCCGGCTATCGATATTCCTGCCTCTGGTACCCGTCGCGAAGATCTGCTTATGGATAAAGATGAGCTATCGCGCGTGTGGATCTTGCGCAAGCACATGAATGACATGACTTCTGTAGAAGCAATGGAGTTCCTGAAAGATAAAATGAAAGGCACAAGAGACAATGCCGAGTTCCTCATTTCAATGAATAGCTAACCTGCAAGTAGCTTAATTATACAAAAGGCAGCCTGTTTACGCGGGCTGCCTTTATTTTTGTAAATTTGTGCCGGTAAACAAAAAATAACCAGTTGGTAGCCTCCTTCAAAACTAATAAAGGGTTAGGGCATTACCGTTAACATTGACATAAACCAGAACATCAACTTTTTTAATATGCAACCTACTACAGAACAACCAAGCACAACCAAGGGAATGAAAGAATTATTGTACAAGTTTGAAAACAAAGCACCAGAAATTGTATTTGAGTGGAAGGATGCTGAAACAGAGGCAGAAGGGTGGGTAGTAATTAACTCATTACGTGGCGGTGCGGCCGGAGGTGGAACCCGCATGCGTGCTGGCCTGGACAGGCGTGAAGTAGAATCGCTGGCAAAAACCATGGAAGTAAAATTTACGGTTTCCGGTCCTGCTATTGGAGGTGCTAAATCGGGTATAAATTTTGATCCTAATGATCCCCGTAAACGTGGTGTACTGGAGCGCTGGTACAAGGCTGTTATTCCTTTGCTTAAAAGTTATTATGGTACCGGTGGCGATATGAACGTAGATGAGATCCATGAGGTAATTCCAATTACAGAGAGCTATGGCCTATGGCACCCACAGGAAGGTGTAGTAAATGGACATTTAAATGTAACAGAGCCTCAGAAAATCAAAAAGATAGGTCAGCTTCGCCAGGGTGTAAGTAAAGTGCTTGAAGATGCACAATACTCTCCGGCTCCAGAGCGTAAATATACTGTAGCTGATATGATTACTGGTTGGGGAGTATCTGAGTCTGTAAAACACTATTATGAGCTTTGGGGAGGCGATATTGCGGGTAAACGGGTAATTATTCAGGGTTGGGGTAATGTAGCTGCTGCAGCTGCCTACTACTTATCGCACCGTGGTGCACGCATTGTAGGTATAATAGACCGTGCTGGTGGCCTTATTAAAGAAGAAGGTTTTACCGTTGAAGAAGTTACCCGCTTATTTATAAACAGGTTAGGCAACTCTTTGTATGCCGAGAATATTATACCTTTCGATGAAATGAACGAACGCATCTGGCGTTTAAAAGCAGAAGTATTTATACCGGCTGCAGCTTCTCGTATTGTAACCCGCGAGCAGCTGGAACGCATGATCAGCAATGGCCTGGAGGTTATTTCGAGCGGAGCCAACGTGCCTTTTAAGGATCAGGAAATATTCTTTGGCCCTACTGGCGAGTTTGCTGATAGCAGAACCTCTGTAATACCAGACTTTATAGCCAATTGCGGTATGGCTCGTGTATTTGCATACCTGATGGAAAGTGGCATTGAAATTACTGATGATGCTATTTTTACAGATGTTTCAAAAATAATATACAATGCTCTTGCCAAAGCCCGCGGCGTAAACCCCGATAAAACCAATATTGCCAAAGCCTGTTTTGAAATTGCCCTGGAACAATTGGTGTAAGGGTAATTAGGCTTGCTAATAGAAATTAAGTAAATAGCTTTATAACCCAGGTGTATAGTAAGGAGAGGGGCCTGGTCAAGGCCTCTCTTTTCAATTTAGATTAGTAATTAAGATGATGTATAATGATTGGCAGGATTTTCTGAACCAGAGAATTCTGGATAACAGGGTAGAAAATATTCTTTCTTTTGCAGGAATACTACTGGTTGGTTTTCTGCTTAAAAGAATAGCCTCAAGCGTTTTAAGTAGAATACTTTTTAAGGTTATTAAAAGAGAAGAAACTGCTGCTGAAATTGAAAAAGGCAACCTTGAGCAGTTTTTAGATCTTTTAAAGAAGCCTGTTGAGCTCCTGATTACCATTCTGTTTTTATACACCGCCTTTTCTTTTCTCAGGTTTCCACGGGAGTGGCACCTTGCACAATCAAGTGTGCCTGGCTTTCGTATGTTTTTGCTCCGGGGATACCAAATTGCTGTAATCGTTTCTATAACCTGGATCATACTTCGGTTAGTAGATTATTTTGGCTTTCGCTACCTGCAAAGAGCTGCCCGTACCGAGTCGCGTATGGATATTCAGGTAATTCCGTTTGTACGTGAATTCTTAAAAATACTGATTGTTATTTTTGCTATATTTTCTGTACTGGGCTCAGTTTTCAATATGGACATTACCGGCCTTATTGCTGGTCTTGGTATTGGTGGTTTGGCGGTAGCCCTGGCCGGTAAAGAATCGTTAGAAAATTTATTTGCTTCTTTTACCATCTTTTTAGACAAGCCCTTTATTGTAGGTGATTTGGTACAAGTAGGTACTACAGTGGGTACTGTAGAGAAAGTAGGTTTCCGCAGTACCCGTATCCGTACAATGGAAAAGTCTTTTTTAACATTGCCTAACAAGCTTATGGTAGACCAGCCATTGGATAACCTAACCCTGCGTACTTTTCGCAGGGCACGTTATGATATAGGCCTTACCTACAGTTCTCATCCAGACAGAATGAGGGCAGTTATTGCAGAATTACAGGCTTTTCTGGACGAGCACCCACGTACCAACCAGGATGGACAGGTGCGTTTTACCGATTTTGGCCCAAGCTCACTAAATATTATGGTTCTCTACTTTGTTAATACAATTGATTTTGCAGAGTACAATAAAGTTAGAGAGGAAATCAACTTTCAGATCCTGGATATTGTTAAACGTAATGGATGCAGTATTGCTTTCCCATCTACCACGGTATATTTTGAGGATAAGCAAGTAGTGCCCTTGGGTGTGGCACATACCACAGAAATACCCGGTGACGGTAATGGAAAATTAAAGTAATTCTGTATTTGATTACCTGGCTAAGTAGATATTAACAAACCCCTGCTATGGTGTAGGCGATGTTACATTTTTGAGCCTGTATTTTTTAAAATAAATAAAACCATTCGGCTTGCCTTCTGTACTGGCCTGTCGTAAAAAGCTAAAAGAGAATTGCACTATGCAGGAGATAGAGCCATTTTATAATTGGGAAAAATATTATTCATCTACAGACGATACACAGTCTCCTTTTTATGGGAGGCAGTACAATATGATGCAGTATGAAAACGATATTTATGGGTACTATATACACCCTTTATGGGATTGGATAGGGTCAGAAACACTCTACCTGAAAATACTTTTTGCAGATTACCATAAGGGCTTTGTAGTAATTGAGCTTTTTGGCGAATGGAACGATACTCTGCATAATGATATTATGCATTTTAAGCGCAATGTTATTGATCCGCTTACCCAAGAGGGAATTAATAAGTTTATCCTGATCGGGGAGAATATCTTAAATTTTCATGGCAGTGAGGATGACTATTACGAAGAGTGGTTTGATGACGTAGAGGACGGCTGGATTGCCGCGCTTAATTTCAGGGACTTTGTGCTGCATGAATGGAAAAAGTTTAACCTTGATTACTACATAAACTTTGGTGGTAACTTGGAAATTGAAGAGTGGCGCACCATGACGCCCCAATTGTTTTACGAGAACGTAAATAGCCTTATTACCCGCCGCTTATACTAATTCAACTGGAGCATCTTGGGGAATTAAAAAATATCTACCAGAAGTAGCTTCCATACAGCGAATTCGGGTCCTCTGCTTTTCCTGCCTGATGTACACATTGCCTCTGAACCTAAACCGGGAGCCTGGCTTAACCTCATTAAGCGTTAGGAGCGGCTTTTGCGGTAAAACCTCCGCTAATAAGTCTTTTGATACAGGCACAACTATAGCCGCAGCAGAAAACGAATAGTTGCGTCCAGATGCAGGGTGAAAACATTGAATGCGTGTACGCCTGTTCTGGGTCTTTATAAATACTTTCTGGTCGAACTGAAAGGCACTGCCATCTGTAAGGCTGGATACAGGTACTCCTTCACCAGGTTCATCAAACTCCTGTAATTCTTTTAAGAGGCTTACATCAGCACATGAAGAGGCCTTAGGATCTTGCATATAGCGTTGCAGCGCAACTAGTATAGTAGTAGGAAAAACTTCGGGGCTCAACATAGGTTGCATCAGTTTTTTATACTGCCCTTTCCATTCCTTACCGTGTGGTGCTACATTTTGTTTATAATTAACCCTGGTGGTTAGGTGAGCCACTTCGTGTATATAGGTTACCAGGAACGAGTATGGGTTAAGGTTATTATTAACTGTAATGCGATGCCTGCCCGTAGTAGGATCGTACAAATAATCGCCTAGTTTACTTTTACGCTTACGGGTTATTACAAAGTTAAATTTCCAGGTGCGCCAAAGCTCCATGCAATAAGGTACTGCAGCCTCCGGAAGGTGTTTTCTAAAAATGGCTTCTTCTTTACTGATTGCTGGCATCTATATAAGGGAACTAACCATCTGTAAATATAAGGCATAGCAAATATTAACCTTACTGCCTTTCTGCTAAATTTTAGTGAAACGGAAAAAGTCTTCATCTACTGATATCAGCAGATGAAGACTTTTTCCGTTCTTTTAAATAAACCCGTATTAGGGCTATTCTTCAACAATAACAGTGTCGGGGTCCAGGTGCCTGGGGTTTACAGGTACTTCCCGAACCCTTAGGGTATCATCTTCAAAATAGGTTGTGCCTGTTTCCTGCTGGCCCGACTCGCCAGAACAACCTGCCAGTATGAGAATTATACCTGCTAAAAGCACTATTCTTTGCATAAACGATTTATTTTTTTCTAAAGAAAACACTGATTGGGGCACCATCAAAACCAAAGTGCTGGCGTAGTTTATTTTCCAGAAAACGTTCGTATGGCTGCTTTATATATTGCGGCAGGTTACAGAAAAACGCAAAGCTTGGGTAAGGTGTACCCAGCTGGGTAGCATATTTGATTTTTATGTATTTGCCTTTAGTTGCCGGAGGAGGATAATTCTCAATTTCTGGCAGTATAGTATCGTTAAGCAATGAGGTAGGGATGCGCTTAAGTTTGTTTTCATATACATCAATTGCTTTTTCTATTGCCTGGAATATACGCTGTTTCGTTAGTACCGAAACAAATATTATCGGAATATAATCCAGAGGTGCAATCTTCTCACGAATAGCCATTTCATAATTGCGCGCTGTATTGGTCTCTTTATTTTCAATAAGATCCCACTTGTTTACTATAATCAGTATGCCTTTATTGTTTTTGGCAGCCAGGCTTATAATGTTTACATCCTGCGATTCAATACCGCGTGTAGCATCTAAAATTACAATACATACATCTGAATCTTCAATAACACGTACCGAACGCATTACTGAGTAAAACTCAATGTTGTCAGTTACTTTAGCTTTACGGCGCAACCCTGCTGTATCGGTAAGAATAAAATCCTTTCCATACGCAGTATAGCGGGTGTGAATAGAGTCGCGGGTGGTACCAGCAATATCAGTTACAATATTGCGCTCTTTACCAAGCAGGGCATTTATAAATGAAGATTTGCCTACGTTAGGTCTTCCAACGATGGCAAAGCGTGGAATACCAGCCTCTGGGTTTTCAACATCTTCTGATTTAAAGTGTTTTACAACCTCGTCAAGCAACTCGCCGGTGCCGGAGCCACTTTGAGACGAAATAGGGTAGGGGTCGCCCATGCCAAGTGCATAAAACTCGCCGGCTGCATCTCTGCGCTGGTTGTTATCTGCTTTATTGGCTACCAAAAACACAGGCTTTTTAGACTTGCGCAAAACATTGGCAAACTCTTCGTCTAAACCAGTTAAACCAGCATCCACATCAACCATAAACAGGATCACAGAAGCTTCTTCTATTGCAATCTCTACCTGGTCGCGAATGGCGCCTTCAAAAATATCGTCAGAGCCGGTTACATAACCGCCTGTATCTACTACTGTAAAAAATTTCCCGATCCACTCTCCATAGCCGTAGTGACGGTCGCGGGTCACCCCGCTCACATTGTCCATTATGGCCTTACGCTCACCGATAAGCCTGTTAAACAGGGTCGATTTGCCTACATTGGGCCTTCCTACGATTGCTACTATATTTGCCATGCTGCCTTATCTTTATTTTTGTTTTCTTAATTGAGGTTAAGTAGTAAGTATGTACTTAACTTGTGTTTTTTATTCAGGGTTATAGCCCAGACTGGTAAGCTTATGCTTTTTGTTCCGCCAGTCGGGTTCTACTTTTACATGCTGTTCCAGAAATACTTTCTTCTGAAAAAACTGCTCCATCATTTGCCGGGCACCCTGGCCTACTTTTTTTAATGACTCGCCCTTATGGCCAATAATTATACCCTTCTGGCTGAGCCGCTCAACCAGTATTTCGGCTCGGATTACTATAATATCTTCCTTTTCCTTAAACTCCAATATATTTACCTCGCAGCTGTAGGGTACTTCTTTTTTATAGTTCACCATGATCTGTTCTCGGATCATTTCTGAGGCAAAAAAGCGTTCTGACTTGTCAGTTAGCTGATCTTTGGGAAAATACGCCGGATGTTCTGGCATGTTTTCTACAATTGCATCAAATACACGTGCGGTATTGGTTTGATGCAGGGCAGAAATAGGAATGATCTCCGCTGCTTTTATATGCGTTTGCCAGTATTCTATTTTTTCTTTAAGGTCTTCTTCCTTCGCCTGGTCAATTTTATTGATGAGCAGGAGAACAGGTACATCCACTCGGTTTAGCTTATCAAGCACATCCTCTTCTTCCCATTTCTCATAAATATCGGTTACAAAGAGAATAACATCAGCATCATCCAGTGAGGCATTTACAAAACGCATCATGGATTTATGGAGCTCATATTTTGGCTGTATTATGCCCGGGGTATCTGAATATACAATCTGGAAGTCTTCGCCATTGATGATACCAAAAATACGATGGCGGGTGGTTTGTGCTTTAGAAGTAATAATGGAAAGGCGTTCGCCTACCAAAACATTCATGAGGGTGGATTTGCCAACATTGGGCTTGCCAATAATGCTTACAAACCCGGCTTTATGTGCATTCATACACGAAAGGGTTGAGGTGATCGTAGCCAGCGTATTTTAACTGCTTTTGCTACCTGATTAAATTGCTTTTTTTAATAACGAAAAAAGCCAGCATATAGCTGGCTTTTTTTCTTTTTGTAGCGGGAACAGGACTCGAACCTGTGACC
>FPIC01035331.1_pt1 | contig 77587 bp, 58 predicted proteins | sample 1504481 | NCBI WGS metagenome assembly FPIC01 (sample SAMEA4475357, study PRJEB15587) | soil metagenome | biome: Soil; feature: Field | place: India | collected 2015-03-11 | depth 0 m
TACTTAATACACCAATTTAACCAAAAAAATTTGCTACATGTAAAGGGTTCGAACCTTTTGATAGCCAAGCCAGGCTTATGCTGACTGTCTACATGCTTAACTACAAAATCAACTTAAAGGTTGTGTTTTTGTTCTGTGCAAAGATAGTATGCATGCGTAATAAATACAAACAATTTACTTAACATTATGTATAGTTTAAATATTTTCAATAAACATTATGTTGGGTTTAATATTTTTAAATTTTATGCTGCATTAAATATTATAATTTAATAAAATGCTGCTCTTTGCTGTTTCGGTTGAATTTGCCTTGCCGAATATTCAAATGTTTGTATGGGTTCGTTAATCTATAGAGGTATCAATAGGTAATTTTTTATTCTGTTTTATTTTAAACAATTGATCAGCCTGATAGTTATCCACTTATAGTGGTGGATTGTAGCGCAACTTAGCGTAGTGTGCGTATCTGCCTTGCTTCCTTAATATTTTGTTTAGTGAAATAGAACATATTTAAACATGTCAGAAATAAAAGAGTCGTTTCTTTCAGTGTGTGTGGAGTGCTGTGTGTTTTCATTTAATCACGGAGTGCTTTCTGTGCTTTTAAAAAAAGATACCGCAGGAAATGAGATATGGCATTTGCCTGGAGTAGCAATTAATAAAGGTGATGATCTTGATGAGGCTGCAGATCGTGTTTTGCATAAATTTACACTTGAGCGGGGAGGGTATAAGCGACAGTTGTTTACCATTTCGTCTGGTTCACTTTTGGTAAATGGAGAGGGAATTTCTGTAGTATATATGGCCCTTTTGCAGGAGTTGGATAATATTGATGCTACTAAACAGGTGGCATGGTTTGATGTATTAACATTGCCTGCGCTAACCAGCGAGAGTGAGTGGATTATTTTAAAGGCTGTTGCTCAGATGCAGGATTTTCTAAAAAGAGAACCTATTGGTTTTGAGTTGCTTCCGAAAAAGTTTACCTTAACTCAGTTACAGCATTTGTATGAAAGTGTAATGCAGCGGCAATACGATACCCGTAATTTTCGTAAAAAGCTAATGAAAATGGAAGTGCTTACGGAGTTGGGCGAAATGCAGGAAAATGTAGCACACAGGGCAGCCAGGTTGTATACGTTTGATAAAGACAGGTATCGTGAGCTAAAAGAAGCAGGATTTGAATTTGCTATATAAGATAGGTGTATTATAAAAAATAAAGGGTTTTAGCTCATGAAGTGCTAAAACCCTTTATTTTTTATAGGCATTGTTTATTTTAACTCATTGGTAGTAGAGTTCAATTTGGCTATTGGATCAGCAGTGCCATCCGGATCGCCTTTAACATTACCATCCGTAGTAAAGCTTGTACCTGAAACCAAAAGAACACCTGCCATGTGTGGAGCAGCCATAGAGGTGCCACTAATGGTTCTGTAGCCGCTGCTAATCCAGGTAGATTTTATGCTTACCCCTGGCTGGCAATAATCTACAGGAGGGTTCCCCCAGTTAGAGAATGAAGCCCATGAGTCTGTGTTGTTCATGGCAGAAATAGTGTAAATATAGGTACCGTTTACCCTGGCTGGCGAAGTTGTGCCAGCGTCTTTGCTATCATTGCCGGCAGCAAGCGTAAAGTAAATGCCCTTGCTGGATGCTTTAAGTACTGCATTGTCTAATGCCTCAGAAATAGGGCCTCCAAGGCTCATGTTAGCTACATCTCCAGCTTTTCCATTGGCGCCAACATAATCTACACCCTGTATAACACCAGAATAAGATCCGCTGCCTCTTGCATCAAGTACCTTTACAGGAACAACAGTAGCATCATACGCTACACCTATTACACCACTGCCATCTTTTTTAGCACCAATAGTGCCTGCTACGTGGGTGCCATGTCCGTTCAAATCATCTGCGCTTCTGGCATCTCTGCCAGATGTAAATACAGTTATGCCTCTTGCTGCATCAACATTAAGATCGGGGTGGTTTAGTTGTATGCCTGTGTCAATTACCCAGGCTGTTTTGCCTGCTCCACTGGCAAGACCAACCCTGGCTATACCGTAAGGAATTTCATCAGTAATAGTAGACGTGCTGGCAGGCTCTGAACTTACAGGTCTTGCTAAGGTAATTATTCGGTCTTCTTCAATGTAGGCCACACGGCTATCACTACGTAAAGCATTTACTTCGTCCTGGCTTAAGGCACCCGAAAAACCTTTAATGGTACTGCCAAAAGTATGCTCAATTTTGGAGGCATCTATACCTTTTTCAGATAATAGTGAAGTGGCAAAATCTCTTGTTTCTTTAATTGCTTCGGTGTACGATCTGCCACCAATAGCTTCAACAGCATTTTCGCTGCCTTTAAATACAACAATGTACTTACCAGGGATAATGGCGCCATTTACGGGTGCTTGAGAAAGATCCGTTGGAGCATTTGCATCGTCAGCTAAACGGTCGCTACAGCTGGTCATGCACATGGTAGAAGTGGCCAAAATTGCTGCACCAAACATAATGCGTTTTACGGTGCTTAAAAGGAGGGTAGTTTTTTTCATAAAAATAGTAATGAAAAGTGGTTAATGTATAATTAATAAATGCAATAATGCCGTTGCGCAAAATACTATTTGCTTAAATAGGGTTAAGTCAAATGATTATTTTAGAGCATATTACCTGCAATCTTGTAATTAAGTTACATTTATAATAAAATTTCAGAATAAAATTTTAAAAAACATTCATAACACAATATATAAGGAGGTTTTTGGGTGTAAATCTAGAATAGGATAATTTTTATGTTTTTTTGATTGATGAATTTTGAATGAATTTTATAGAGAATACAAGAAAAAAGGGGGTGGCTAATGTTGCACTTTTTGAGGTTGGCTTTTCTGGCAGACAAAAAATATAAGCTTTACCTGATAAGCCGTGGAAATGTATAGCTTTGCAGTATAAAAGAATGATATGTTTATGGATAACCCGGTAATAATATTTGGTGCCAGGGGCTTAGGTAAAGTAGCCCTTGAAATTTTTAAGAGTAATAATGTAGTTGTGTATTGCTTTCTGGATGATGAGGCAGAGTTACATAACAAAGAGATAGACGATGTGGTAATAATGGGTAGCACTGATGATGATGGCTATCTGAAGTTGATTGGTAAGAAATGTGAGGCTTTTGTAGCTCTTGATGAAAATAAAGTACGCAAAAGCCTGGTTAAAATGCTACACGAAAGGAGGCATGTGCAGCCTGTAAATGCTATTCATCAACAGGCTTATGTGGCACCTACGGCACATCTTAGCCATGGTACTTTAATTAACGCAGGGGTAGTAATAAACACCGATGCTAAAATTGGTAATCATTGTATTATCAATACGAATGCTACCATAGATTTTGAAGTTACCCTGGGTGACTTTGTGCAGGTTGGAGCCGGAAGTATAATAGGAGGTGGGGTAGAAATTGGAGATGAGGTATTTATTGGCTCTGGTGTAACCATAGTGCCGGGCGTAAAAATTGGAAAAGGTGCCCGCATTGGCGCTGGTTCTGTAATAATAGAAAACGTAGATGCAAAAGCTACTATGTTTGGTAATCCTGCCCAGAAAGTAGGGTAATAGCAAAGTAAGCATTATAAAATAAAAGAACTATTTTATAATGCTATGCCTTATATTTGCAGCTTGTAATATTAAATTATCAACATTCAGCCTGAAGCTGAAAGGTTAATACAATGAAAGAATATCAGATACTGCTGTACTATTGTTATGCAACAATAGCAGATCCTGATGCTTATAGAGAAGAGCATCATTTATTTTGCCTCAATAACAACTTGCTGGGCCGTATTATTATAGCGCCAGAAGGCTTAAACGGAACTTTATCGGGTAAAGCAGATGATTGCACCCGCTACATGGAGTACATAAAGTCCGACCCGCGCTTTGCCCATACAGAGTTTAAAATTGAAGCCCACGAAACACATGCTTTCCAGAAGCTGCATGTACGTGTTAAGCCCGAAATTGTACATTCCAGCTTACACCATGTAAACCCTACCGAAAAAACAGGAGTGCACCTCGAGCCTGAAGAATTTAAAAAAATGAAGGACCAGGACGATGTGGTAATTTTGGATGTACGTTCTAACTACGAACATAAGGTAGGCCGGTTTAAAAATGCGGTAACGCTCGATATTGAGAACTTCCGCGATTTTCCTGCAAAGATAGAAGAGCTTAAGCAATACAAAGACAAGAAAATATTAACGTATTGCACCGGCGGTATTAAGTGCGAAAAAGCCAGTGCTTATTTGCTGGAGCAGGGCTTTGAAAACGTATACCAATTGCATGGAGGTATTATAAAGTATGGCTTGGAAGCCGGTGGCGAAGATTTTGAAGGCAAATGCTATGTGTTTGATAACCGTATAGTAGTTGATGTAAATAAAGTAAATCCCAAAGTAGTTTCGCAGTGCCATGTTTGTGGCACCGAAAGCGATAGGATGGTAAACTGTGCTAACGCGGAGTGTAACGAGCATGTGCCAATCTGCGAAGAATGCGGTTGGGAAATGGAAGGAGCCTGCTCGCCTGCCTGTAAGGAGCATCCGGAAAAGCGACCATACGATGGCACGGGTTATTATGCCAAAACCATGAATGGCTATGATCCTTACAAAGGTTTGCACAGGCCTAAAAAAGTTGAAAATACACAATTGTAAAAGATAATGCCCTGCCACTCTTGTTCCGGAGGGCAGGGCTACTATCTTAGCCCTTTATTAATTTCCCTTAAACACACCATACTTTGTATACTATACCTGCATCAGAACTTATACTTAATCCCGATGGTAGCGTGTATCACCTGCACCTGCTTCCGGAAAACATCAGCGATACCATTATTACTGTAGGCGACCCGGGTAGGGTATTTAAAGTAAGCAGGTATTTTGATAAAGTTGAGTTTGAAATGACTAAGCGTGAGTATATTACGCATACAGGTTATTACAAGGGCAAGCGCGTAACCGTAATGTCTACCGGGATGGGTACCGATAATATTGAGATCCTGATGACAGAGCTGGATGCGCTGGTGAATGTTGACCTGGAGCGGAGGGTAGAAAAAGAGGAAAGAAAACGACTGAATATCATAAGGATAGGTACTTCGGGCAGCGTACAGGAAGATGTGCCCCTGGATGCACACCTGGCTTCTGTAAACGCTATTGGTATAGATTCTTTGATGTGCTTCTACCAGCTGGAGCAATCTGCAAGAGAAGAGGAGATAGGAACACAATTGCAGAGCCTGTTGAACCTGCCCTTTACACCGTATTGTGTACAGGGCTCGGCAAAGTTATTTGAGCAATATGCCTTTGATATGATTCCGGGTAATACATTAACCTGCCCCGGCTTTTACGCGCCGCAAGGCCGTAAAGTAAGGCTTAATACAAAGCAGGAAAACCTGGTAAGCCATTACCAGAACTTCCGTAGTGCAGATTTCAGGCTAACCAACTTTGAAATGGAAACCGCTGGTTACTATTCTATGGGGCGTATGCTGGGCCATGAAGTATTATCTCTAAATGCTATAGTCGCAAACCGCATATCGCACCAATTCTCCACAAAAGCCGAAGATACTGTTGATAAACTGATTCGTACCGTACTGGACAGGTTATAATACCTGCCTTTGTTTTGTAGCTGGCTGTGTAGTTTGTAAATATTTCATTAAAAATATACTATAAAGCTATACCTTTCTTCTTAAACACCGTTCTTAATACCAAGTTTTTGGCATTAAGAACTTGTATGCATCAATAATCCAATCTGGTTAAAATCGCGTAACTAGTAATAAAAAGCCTGAATAAAGCATATGCCTTGCCGCTCATGCTATTTTTTGCGGGCTTAAAATCATGTTACCGGTGTCATCTTAATAAGTAGAGGTACATACCCGGCTCCAGCTATGGGAGAAAAATTATGTAAATAAAGTACCCTTTTATAATGAAGAGAGAACATAAAACAAGAGATAATAAAAAGAGTAAATCAGGCACTGCCGGCTCAAAAGGAGGCAGACGCAAAGAGGCTCCTAAAAACAAGGAGTTTAACCCGGAGCGCATCATTGATCTTCTTAATAAAAATTATGAAGAAGGGTATAGCTTCAGGCAGCTGATCAGGAAACTGGGTGTGGCGGATAAGCAAAGCAAAGTAGCTATTGCCAACCTGCTCGATCGCCTTGAAAGAGCCGATCGAATTAAAATTTCCAACGAAGGGATTATTCGCAGCAATGCCGAACAAGGCTATATAACCGGTACTGTAGATTTTGTAAATCCACGTTTTGCTTTTATCATTTCTGATGAAATGGAAGATGATGTGTGGGTAAATGTAGATAAGTTGGGTAATGCCCTGGATGGCGACCTGGTAAAAGTATCAGTATACCCGGGCAGAGGCAAGAAAATAGAAGGAGAGGTTGTAGAGATACTGGAGCGTAAACGTGCCGACTATGTAGGCAGGATAGAAATTAGTGAACGCCATGCATTTGTAGTGCCCGATAACCGGCGTATGCATTACGATATCTTTATAAAATCTACAAACATAAAAGAAGCGCAGAATGGCGATAAAGTGATTGTACGCATTACCGAGTGGCCTACTGCAGGTCGCAACCCCGAGGGTATTGTGGTAGATGTGCTGGGTCCTGCTGGCGATAACGATACTGAAATGCATGCTATTATGGCCGAATTTGGTCTGCCTTATGAGTTTCAGGAAGAGGTAATACAAGAAGCAGAAAATATACCTGGAGAGATTACCGAAGAGGAGATAAGCAAGCGCCGCGATTTCAGAGATATCACAACCTTTACCATAGATCCTTTTGATGCCAAAGATTTTGATGATGCACTTTCGATACGCATGCTCGAAAATGGTAATTGGGAGATAGGCGTACACATTGCCGATGTTACCCATTATGTAAGGCCAGGAAGCCTGGTAGAACAGGAAGGCTACAACAGGGCTACTTCTGTTTACCTGGTAGACCGCACCATACCCATGTTGCCGGAGCGTCTATCTAATAATTTATGTTCCTTGCGCCCTCATGAGGAAAAACTTACCTTTTCTGCAGTATTTGAGCTTAACGAAGAAGCAGAAGTGCTTAATGAGTGGTTTGGACGCACCGTTATTTACTCAGACAGGCGTTTTACCTATGAGGAAGTACAAGAAATAATTGAAGGTGCTCCCGGCGATTTTGCAGAGGAAATACACACCTTAAACCGGCTGGCCTATAAACTGCGCGATGAACGATTTGCCAAAGGCGCTATTGGCTTTGAAACGGCAGAAGTAAAGTTTAAGCTGGATGAGCAAAGCCGCCCGCTGGCCGTAATACCCAAGGTGCGCAAAGATGCCCATAAGCTTATAGAAGACTTTATGTTACTTGCCAATAAAAAAGTGGCAGAGTATGTACACAACCTTTTTAAAGGTAAGAACCGCAATACCATGATTTACCGGGTGCACGAGTCGCCTGATCCGGATAAGCTACGCATATTCTCTACCTTTGCCCGCCGTTTTGGCCATAAAGTGGAGGCAGAAGGCCCTAAAGTTGCTGACTCTTTAAACCGCCTTATAGAAGACCTGGAAGGCAAGCCAGAGCAGGATGTACTGCAAAATCTTGCTATCCGAACTATGGCTAAAGCACGTTATAGTACTGAAGTGTTAGGCCACTTTGGGCTTGCCTTTGAGCATTACTCTCACTTTACGTCCCCCATCCGCCGTTACCCTGATATGATGTGCCACCGTATGTTGCAGCATTACTTGGATGGAGGCAAATCATTAGATGCTGATGAGTGGGAAGAAATGGCCAAACACTCTTCTGATATGGAGCGCAAAGCTGCAGAGGCAGAACGTGCTTCAATTAAGTACAAGCAGGTTGAATTTATGCAAATGCAAGACCCCGAAAATATTTGGGAAGGTATAGTATCGGGCGTTACAGAGTTTGGCTTCTATGTGGAGATTATTGAAACTAAAGCCGAAGGCATGGTGCGCATGAGCGACCTTACAGATGATTACTATGAGCTGGACGCAGAAAACTACCGTATTGTTGGCCAGCGTAACAAACGTGTAATTGGCTTTGGCGATAAAGTAAAAGTAAGGGTAAAAGAAGCCAACCTGGCTCGCAGAATTATAGATTTAGAAATGGTGATGTAACCAACAAGTCCATAAATTATAAAAGGAAGCTCACCTAGAGCTTCCTTTTTTTGTTGTACAAAGCTGTATAATCTATTGGTTACCCAATTCATAAATACAAAATGAAGAAACAATTTGCTTGCCTTTTCTTTGCTAACGTTTCTATTGAGCGAAGCCTTAATGTTATCTACAAATGCCTCACTTTCTTTTGAAAAAATAAGATATTCCAATATGGAAATTTACATGCTTATAGGTGGGCTCATCTGATTGAATGCTTTCATTCTTTGTTCTCAGTAATAAATCAGGAGTTGCAATTAAATCAATATTAAGGGGAAGATTAAATACCTCCTCTAAGTGAAGATTTGTCATAAATCCTACTCCGACATAATTAGATTTGTGATATTTAAATAAGCTGTTACCTACTCCATTAGTATAAGCTGTTATCCAGTTATAGCTGATGGTGGGGCCTATTTTAAAGCTTATGCTTTTATAGATAGGTAATACTAAAAGTCCGGCAGACCCAACTGAAGTGTTTTTATAATTATGTATAGCTATCTTATTTTTATCTAAGTATTTATTTTTTGCTGTGTAGTCGCCATACAATATTATTTCAAATTTGCTGGTGGGTATTTTAAAGTTAAAATACATGCCCAAGCCATGCGAAAGATGAGGTATTTCATTTTTTGAGAATATAGAGTTGCTTTTTATTCCTAAGCTTTGAGCCATTGAGGAATAGCTCAAAAACAACAGACTAACTATCATTAGTAATTTTTTCATTCTTCGATTGTAGTCTTTAGATCTTTATTTCGTGACTCGGTGCAGATCTCTCAAAAGGTAAACAATATGTATAAAAGTAGCCTCTATTATAGTGTGAAGAAACTAATCTAAACTAATTTAAGAATTGTTGTTAAGATGGAATATGTTTTCTGTTCATTCAAACAATAAAGCTTGCGATATCTATGAATGTATCTGTGTCATATCGGACGCAAGTATGTATCATGATGAAACACCATACATTTATAAAATTGTCTTAAGGGGATCAAAAGCCTTAAAATTTAGATGGCATGTGTATTGAATATTTTAGTTTGTGAAGAAGATCGCTTGTTAAAGCAAGTTTTGTGTATACTAACTAGAAGTAGAGGGTAAGTCAGCTAATAAGTTCATAGTTTTAACATCCAACATAATGATCAGAAATTACATAAAAATAGCATTAAGGCTTATCTGGAGGCAGCGCATGTACGCAGGTATTAATATTCTGGGTTTAATGGTAGGTATAGCCAGCTGCCTGGTAATAGTACTATACATTGTAAATGAACTTAGCTACGACCGCCACTTTACGAAGGCTGACCGTATTTTTAGGGTAACACAGCATTTTAACTGGGATGAAAACAGTATGCATATTCCTCTTACCTCTGCGCCCTATGCACCAGCCTTGCTTACCGATTACCCTGCTGTAGAAAACGCGGTACGCTTTAGTGCGGAAGGTGGAGGAACGATACAGGCAGGTAATAAACAATTGAAAGCAGCAAATATACTGTTTGCAGATGCCTCAGTATTTGCTGTGTTTGATTATGTTTTTTTATATGGCGATCCTGCCACTGCCCTCTCAGAAGCAAAATCAATTGTGCTTACCAGGGAGTTGGCTAATAAACTATTTGGCGAGCCAGCAAAAGCCATGGGGCAAATCATACGCTTTGATAACCATACAGACAATATTGTAACCGGGGTGATAGAAACCCCTTCTACAAACTCACATCTTTCTTTTACCGCATTGCGCTCTTTTACACCTGGCTGGAGCAGTAGATGGCAGGAGTTTGAGATTTATACATATGTTTTAGTAAAAGAAGGCTACAGTGCTGATAAGCTTGAGGCTGCTTTTGCCCAGTTTTTTGACCGATACCTGAAGAAGGAAATGGGCAACCTTACCTATCCGCACCAGTTTAAAATGACGTTACAACCCCTTACATCTATCCATTTGTATTCGCATATGGAGTATGAGCTGGGAGGTAATGGCGATATACGCTATGTTTATCTTTTTGTAACAATTGCTGTATTACTGCTTCTAATTGCTTGCATCAACTATATGAACCTCACTACTGCCCGTTCCATCAAAAGAGCAAAAGAAGCAGGCATACGTAAAACCCTGGGTTCGGGCAGGATGGAGCTTGCCGGCCTTTACCTGGCCGAATCAACCATAATTGCTTTTATTGCTGTAGTAGGTGCATTATTAATGGCTGATATAGCCCTTCCATTTGTAAACCACCTTTTGGATCTACAACTGAGTTTTAGCTTGCTGGGATGGGGTAAAACCTTGCTGGTTGCTTTTGTACTTGTTGTTTTGGTTGGGCTGTTGAGTGGTAGTTACCCGGCAGTGTTCCTGTCTTCGTTTAAGCCTGTGCATACTCTTAAAGGTAATTTAGGTACTTCTGTTGGTAAACCCATGTTCCGCCAGGCCTTGGTTACTTTCCAGTTTGTTGTATCGCTTGTATTGCTTTGTTGTGTTTGGGTAATATATAAGCAGCTTGCTTACGTTAATAATACCTCGTTAGGGTTTAATAAAGAGCAGGTATTAACCCTGCATGTAAATGACAGGGCTGCGCGGCTAAATGTACCCTTGTTAAAGCAGAAGCTTTTGCAGCATACTGGTATAGAAGCTGTTGCAGCGGCCAGCAACCCTATTGGTGTAAATGCAATGGCTAAAGCTGGTGTATTTGTAGAGCAGAATGGAGTTTTATCAAAAACTACCCAGTTGTCGCACCATTTTATGGTAGATGCAGATTTTCTTTCGGCTCTTCAGATAGACCTGGTTACAGGTAGGAACTTTGAAACGAGCCGCAGTACAGATCAACAAGAAGGGATAATAGTAAATGAAGCATTTGTGCTGGCTGCCGGTTGGGCCGATCCGCTGGGTAGGCTTGTGGCTTTTCCGGAAGGAGGTACTTATAAAGTAATAGGCGTAGTTAAAGATTTCCATATCTACTCACTGCAACATGCCATAGAGCCCCTGCTTATGCGTATGGCACCTCCCCAAGAGCAGGATAATATTTATCTTCGCATCAGCACAGCTAATATGGCTGCCACCTTGGCTTTTATTGAAAAAACATACAAAGACTTTGATGCTGTGCATACCTTTGAGGTTAACTTTCTGGATCAGAGTTTTGCAAAGCAGTACAAGCATATTACTCAACAAGGGCAGCTTATTTTGGCGTTTACATGCCTTACACTGTTTATTGCTTGCCTTGGTTTGCTGGGTTTATCAGCTTTTGCAGCAGAGCAGCGCACTAAAGAAATTGGTATCCGTAAAGTATTAGGTGCCAGTGTAGCCAATATAGTAGCAATGCTTTCTAAAGATTTTATGAAGCTACTAGGCATAGCAATAGTAATTTCCAGCCCTTTAGCCTGGTTTATGATGCATGCCTGGCTCGAGGATTTTGCTTATCGTATACATATAAGTCCTTTTGTTTTTGTTATAGCGGCTGGTATCCTTATGCCAATTGCACTCTTTACGGTGAGCTATCAGGCCTTAAAGGCAGCATTGGCTAATCCTGCTGCCAGTCTTAAAAACGAATAAACATGCTTATACTACCTTGTAACTGCAGGCAAGTACTGTGCTTTTGGGTATATTGCCTGCCGGTATAAGGCAAAAATTAATTTTTCTACAGCTTTAAAATGTTATTTTTGCCAATCTATTCATTATTCTACCTGGCATGATAACAGATATTGCGCTACTTTCTGATCGCATACAGCATACCATTGGCGAGCTTTCTTTTGGCGAAAAACCTGTAGAGCTTTACGAGCCTATTCGCTACCTCATGAAACTGGGAGGCAAACGTATGCGGCCACTTCTTACGTTGCTTGGCTATACTCTTTATAAAGACGATTGGGAAAAAGCCCTTAAACCCGCCCTGGGCGTAGAAGTGTTTCATAACTTTACCTTAATGCACGATGATATTATGGACCAGGCGCCTCTGCGCAGGGGCGTACCCACCGTGCATGAAAAATGGAATGCCAACATTGCCATACTTTCTGGCGATGTAATGATGGTAAAGGCATATGAGTTAATGATTGCAGTTGATGATGCTCATCTACGCAAAGTGCTGAACCTGTTTAATACTTGCGCGGCAGAAGTATGCGAGGGGCAGCAGCTGGATATGAATTTTGAAAGTACCCCTGCTGTAACTGAAGAAGAATACCTGGAAATGATACGCCTTAAAACAGCTGTATTACTGGGTTTTAGCCTGGAGTTAGGTAGCTTGCTGGCCGGTGCCGATGAGCAAAGCCAGCTGTTATTACGTGAGTTTGGAACCTCTGTAGGGGTAGGTTTCCAGTTAAAAGATGACTTGCTGGATGTATATGGTGATAAGGCTAAATTTGGAAAGCAGGTAGGAGGTGATATTATTGCCAATAAAAAAACCTATTTATTATTGCAGGCCCAGCAAAAGGCAGAAGGTGAAACAGCTAAAGCACTTAATAGCTGGCTATCTGCAAAAAACTTTGATAAAGAAGAAAAGGTAAAAGCAGTAACAGCTATTTATGATACGCTGCATATACGCTCTATTACCGAACAAAAAATGAATGAATACTTTGACAAAGGCTTTAAAGCACTGGACAAAATAAACGCCAGGCCGCAGGCAATAGAAGCCCTTCGCCGGTTTGCCGAAGATCTTATTAACCGCGAGAGCTAAGCTTTTGGCGATATATATTAATACATAATTTAAAACTATGAGCGTAACGCTTATTATTATTGTAGTAACAGTAATTGCCAGCTTTTATGCCTGGAACAATGCTGCTATACTTAGCCGTTGGATCTTTAATCCATACACTATTGCCCGTCGCAACCAGTATGACAGGTTTATAACCTCTGGCTTTATCCATAATGATTATGGCCACCTGTTTTTCAATATGCTGGCTCTTTATTTTTTTGGTAACGTTGTAGAGTATTATTTTATGGCCATTATGGGGCCTGCAGTAGGTGCGGGGTTATATGTATTACTTTACCTGGTTGCTATTATTGTATCGGACATTCCTACTTACCTGAAAAATAAAAATAAATCCTATTACAATTCCTTAGGGGCTTCAGGGGGGGTGTCAGCTATTGTATTTGCAGGTATCGTTTTTCAGCCTGCATCAGATATTTGCCTGTATTTTGTACTTTGTTTGCCTGGGTTTCTGTTGGGAGCACTTTACCTGGCTTACTCAATCTTTAAATCGCGCCAGCCCGGGTCAGATAATATCAATCACGATGCGCACTTATATGGGGCCCTCTTCGGGGTGCTGTTTACCATTGCCATCATTCCCCGTTCTATAGATTTATTTGTGCAAGGCCTTAGTTCGTGGCCAGGCTGGAATATATTTTAAAACTGTATTAGCCAAAACAAAAGGGAGGTAACCTGCATGGTTGCCTCCCTTTTTTGTATAAAGGGTATTTTATTTTTAATAATTAAGTAGTAGGTTGTACATCTGTAACTATGCCTGCAGAGTAAAGTAACGCTTTATAATACTACCCTCTTATTAATACTCAATATTAAGCACATATTAACTGTTACCTTTTTATGCTAAACTCAATCTTTAAAAGTATACTTCTAATTTGCACTTGTGCGAGTGTTTGTTTTAGCCAGGTAAATAACCCTTTTAAGCAGGAGTTGCGCTCTTTCCCGGTAGATTTTGGGTATGGTTCAGAGAAAATCTATACCTGTAGCTTTACCCTCCCTGCCGGTTATAAAATAGAAGAAATGCCAGCCAGATTGCTCTTAGAATTGCCTGGTAAAGGGGGCATGTTTGCGTATGAAGTAGCGCAACAGGGAGATCAGCTAAAAGTTATAAGCAAAATAAGCCTTAATAAAGCTGTATATTCTATAGAAGAATATGGTGCTCTACGCGAGTTTTATAGCAAGATTGTAGCAAAGCAGGCCGAGCAGATTGTTTTAAAGAAGCTCTGAAACCTGCAAGCTACCAGAGCTATCATACAAAAAGGCCGCTACTATGTAGCGGCCTTTTTGTATGATAGGTTATTGTAATTGCTAGGAGGCTCTTTTCTTCAGGTGTTTATCCAGGAAGGTAAGTATCTGGCTGTAGCCTTTAATTTCATTTTCTTTTTTTACAAAGCCATGTCCTTCATCATTAAACAATACATATTCTACTGCTATGCCATTCTTTTTAACGGCTTCAACTATTTCATCAGACTCTACTTTTAATACCCGCGGATCATTAGCGCCTTGCAGTACCATAAGGGGCTTTTTGATTTTATGAGCGTGGAAAAGGGGAGACTTGTTGTACAGAGCAACCGAGTCTTTTTGTGGGTGCCCCATTTCTGTATACAAAGCTTCTCTAAACGATTCCCAGTAAGGTGGAATACTGTTGAGGGTGCGTAGCCAGTTAGCTACTCCAAAAATGTTTACCCCTACAGCAAACTCATCAGGAGCAAACGTAAGGCCGGCCAGTGTCATATAACCACCATAACTGCCCCCCATTATCCCTATCCGGTCTGCATCTACATAGCCGGTTTTTGCCAACAGTTTTTTAGATTCTATGCAGTCGCGCAGGTCTGCATCGCCATGTTTACGATCATCAGCAGCAAAAAAGGTTTTGCCATAGCCTGAGCTGCCACGATTGTTTACAGCCAGAATTACATAGCCATGATTTACCAGGTATTGAATTAACGGATTATAAGTAAGCCGGCTCTGCCCGCCCGGGCCGCCATGTATCCAAAGCATAGCAGGAAGTTTGTCGCCTTGTTTTGCTCCTTTAGGCGTGTATAGTAAAGCTGGTATCTCCATACCATCAAAAGAAGAATAACGAACTACTTTGCCAGCTACCAGGTGCTCCGGGTCAATTTCAGGGTTCATGGTGTTTACCAGTTCTTTATACTGGCCGTTGCCAAAGTCATATACATACAGGCTGTTGGGCGACTTGGAGCTATTTACATAAAAGGCCATTTTATCCTCACTGCGCGAAATGTTTACCGAATTAATATCGCCTGCAGGCATTTTGGGCAGCTCTACAAGCTTGTTATCTGCAGTAGTGTAAATTTTTACTTCTGTGCGGGCATCATTATTTATAAAAACTACCCTGTATTTGCCGTTTTTAGAAAGGTAAGCATACGACACATCCCAGTCAGCTTTTTCCAGCAGGTCTACCTTGCCATTTGCAATAGTATAAGCCTTAAGCTGCATAAATTCTGTATTATCATTGGTAATAAAAAGAAGCTGCTTGTTATCGGGTGTAAATTGCAAAGGTTGAAACTGGCTCTCACCGTTGTGCTTGCTTAGTAAATGAGTAGTATGGTTGCGCAGGTTATGGAGGTACATGTTTGAGTTATTGGTAGTAATAGGTTGTGCTAATGCTACCAGTTGCTTGTCGTTAGAAATATCAGCAACCTCATATCCCTTTTCATTTTTAAATACCAGCCTGGGCTGCAGGGTTTGTACATCCATTTCATATAAATCGAAAAAGCGAGAGTCGCGGATATTGGATAGATAAAAAAAGCTCTTCTCATCCTGGCTCCAGCGCATAAACTGGGCCTTGGCTTTCTCGCCAGGGGTTAAATCCTGTACTGAGCCATCGGGTTTGCGTAGGTAAATATGGCTGTTCTCATTACCACCCTTGTCGCTGCTAAATAAAATACGCTCATCTGTAGGAAAATAAGAAATAATAAAGGCAGAGTTGTCTGTAGACTGGGTAAGCTGTGCAGGTGTACCGCCTTCTACAGGTACCTCAAAAGCATTAAAAATACCCGTTTGGTTGCTGGAAAACATAATTTTTTGCTCATCAGGCGAAAAAGAACTACCACTGATGCGTGTGGTATTCATGAACTGCTCAATTGAGTAGTGTTGCGTGGTTTGACTTACGGTGGCTTGTACAGGTGCTGAGTTGTTTTCCTGTACCCGAGTCTGGCAGCTGGACGCTCCCAATACCAATATCGCCAGGAGTCGTGGCACTACAGAATAAATTTTCATACGAGGTAGGTTTAGGTTGATTTATATAAGCGAAGATATTAAAATCGGTTTCTTTTACAACTTTATTAGAATAATTCAAATAAAGATAAGGTTTGATTATTCTAAATTATTTGGTATAAGGTGTTTTTTATAATATTATGTTTTATGATGGGCTTGTATATTGATTTTTTATTTTGATTGGATATAATATTTCAATAATATTTATTAGTTTGTGGGGCTTTGGCTTGTTGTATCTTGCTAGCCTGGGTTTGCTTACCACATTTTATTTCAGGGTTAGGAGCCACTGCACCTGGGTATAAGATAAGAGTAGGCGCAGCTATCGAAACCAATTATTTCCTTAACTATACTTATACTTTTATGATTAAACATTTACTAAAAAGCTTTTTGTGCTTGTTGGTTATTCTTGCTTTCTGTAACCAGGCTGCACTGGCAAATAAGGCAAAATGGGGCCAAGTAAGCCTTAATGAATTGAAAATGACATTTTATGAGCCAGACCCTGATGCGGCTGCTGTTGTTCTTTCTGATTTTGGTTACTCGTATATGCAGTATCAGAGCCAGGGAGGGAGTTTTCAGTTAGTGTTTGAGCGGCATAAAAGAATCAAGATACTTAAAAAGTCTGGTTATGATCATGCTACACACGCTATTCCCTTATACCATAATGCTTCTAACAAAAAAGAAAAGCTACACTCGCTAAAAGGGTTTACCTATAACCTGGTAGATGGTAAAGTTGTAAAAACAAAATTAAACAGCGATGATACGTTCACTGAAAAAGTGAACGATAACTGGGACAATAAAAAGTTTACCATGCCCAATGTGGTAGAAGGCTCAGTTATTGAATTTAGCTATACTGTAACTTCTGATTTTTATTCTAACCTGCAAAGCTGGGAGTTTCAGGAAGACATACCTGTGTTGTGGAGCGAGTACATAGTACGGATGTACGAGTACTTTGACTTTAAACCTATGATCCAAGGGTATTTTGCTTTTGAAACACTCCCTGTAAAAAAGGTAACTGAAAAAATTTACTATAAGCAAGAAGGGGGCTTTGATGTAAGCAGTGCCGGTGGGCAGCGTGTGCCGAGCAGTGTTACCACTATAGATGTAGAAGCAATAACCAGCCACTGGCAGGCGCAAAATATACCTGCCTTGAAAGAAGAGCCATATATTACTACCCTGGAGGACTATGTAACCAAGATTTCCTTTGATTTATCTGCTGTAAGATGGCCTAACCAACCTGCAAAGCCCTATTCCCAAACGTGGGCCTCTCTTGATAATACGTTATTGAATGCTGATGATTTTGGTGGGCAGCTTAACAAGGGTGGATTTTTAAAGTCTGAAATAGCAGCTATATCAGCAATCCATAAGGAGCCTGAAGCAAAAATGCTGGCTATGCACAACCTTATAAAGTCTAAAATGAAATGGGATGGAAAATATAGAATTGGAGCATCCGGCACTATTAGAAAGGCTTATGATAATGGTACCGGTAGTTCTGGCGATATTAATCTCTTGCTGGTTGCAGCGCTCAGGGAAGCAGGCCTTGAAGCAGACCCTGTAATTTTAAGTACCAGGAACCATGGCCGTATAATGCCCATGTTTGCCCAATTAAGCAAGTTCAATTATGTTGTGGCTCATGTATCTATTGATGGTAAAACATATTTACTTGATGCTACAGATGCATTTAACACGCCTAACATGTTGCCTTACCGCTGCCTTAACGGAGAAGGGCGGTTAGTTAGAAAAGATAATGCTTCTACCTGGGTGCCCCTTACCTCACCAGAGCGTATGGTAGAGTTGTATAATGTGCAAATGGAAGTAAATGCCTCAGGGCAGTTTGAGAGTAAATGGTCTTTATCTTCCAGCGGCTATGCAGCGCAGCATAAACGAAAAGAAGCTCATACAGAAGGCAAAGACAAATACCTGGAAAAATTTAAAAAGAACCTGCAGGATTGGGAGGTAAGCAACCTGGAAATAAAAAACATGGAAGAGCTTTCAAAGCCTTTTAGTATAAGTTGCGAAGCTCACAGCACCGAAACTGTTGTAGCCGGGGATCTTATCTATTTAAACCCCTTACTATTTAGCCGCATGAAAGAAAATCCCTTTAAAATGGAAGACAGGCAGTTTCCTGTAGATTATGGCATGGCCCAGGAAACAACCTATATCCTTAACTTTAGAGTGCCCGATGGTTATAAAGTAGAAGAATTGCCTAAAAATGCAATTATAGACCTGCCCGATGGTGGCGGCCGCTTTAGTTATATGCTTGCTGTACAAGGCAATGTTATACAACTCAGCAGCCGCATGAACCTACGTAAGCCGCTTTACTTTGCCGAGGAGTATACCTCTTTGAAAGAGTTTTATGGACATGTAGTAGCCAAGCAGGCAGAGCAGATTGTATTACGAAAAAGCCAGTAAGCTATGAATTTGTTTAAAACTTTAGTGCTCTTTGCCATAGGCATTATGATAAGCCAGGGCATACAGGCTGCAGAGTTAAAGTACCCGGTATCGGCAATACCCCAGGAGCTTGTAAAGGATGCGCATGCAGTAGTGCGGCTGTACGAAGAGCAGTTTACTGTAAAGTCATCCGACAGAGGTATACGCAGGGAAAAAAAGGTAATTACCATTCTAAGCCCGAAAGGCATAGTCCATGCCACCGAGGTGGTAGGGTATGATAAGCATACTAAGATAGTAAGCTTTAGCGCCTTGCTTTATGATGCCCAGGGCAAGCAATTGCGGAAGTTAAAAGCAAGTGAGTTTACAGATCGTAGTGCAGTGTCATCCATAAGTTTATATGAAGACAACAGGATTCGTGTAGCAGATTTTTCCAACCAGAAGCAGTATCCTTTTACAGTTGAGTTTGAGTATGAAGTAAGTACTGTAAATATGATGTTCTACCCCAGGTTTATGCCCCAGGGCGGCTACTATGTTTCTGTAGAAAAAGCTTCTCTGGAAGTAATTATGCCTGCTGGCTTAGCTTTGCGCTACCGGGAATTTAACCTGGAGAAAGGTGTTGCCATTAATCAGCTTTCCACGCAAACACAATACACGTGGAGCCTCCATAATCTTACCGCCATGAGCCCGGAGCCATATAGTCCGCCTTATCATGAATTGTTTGCCTGTGTTTTTACAGGGCCTTCTGAATTTGTGGTAGAAGGATATAAAGGTACCATGAATACCTGGCAGGAGCTTGGTGCCTGGCAAAATCAGTTAAACATGGGGCGTGATGTGTTGCCCCTTGCCACACAGGCAAAGCTTAAAAAGATGGTTGCAGATTTGGAAAGTACCGAAGACAAAGTAAAAAAGGTATATGATTACCTGCAGGCCACTACCCGTTATATAAGTGTACAGGTTGGTGTAGGTGGATGGCAGCCTTTTGAAGCTTCTTTTGTTGATTCAAAAGGATACGGAGATTGTAAGGCGCTTACCAATTACACTATGGCTATGCTTAAAGTATTGGATATACCGTCTTACTATGCATCTATAAATGCCGGTGAGGGTGCCCGCGATATGATTGCTGATTTTCCGAGCAAGCAGTCTAACCATGTTATACTATGTGTGCCATTGCAAAACGATACCCTGTGGTTGGAGTGTACCAGCCAGCAGGCACCTGCTGGCTATATGGGTAAGTTTACAGGCGATCGTTACGCGGTACTGGCTACGCCAGAAGGAGGCAAACTGGTGCGTACACCCAAGTATAAAATGGAAGATAACCGGCAAATGCGGAAAGCCATTGTTCGTATAGATGAAAAAGGTAATGCCAAGGTTACAGTTCGTACGGAAAGTACAGGTATACAACAAGATGACCTGAGTGGTATGCTGGATAATACTACCACAGAAGATAGAAAGAAGTGGCTTGCCAACCATGTGGATATTCCAGACTTCTCTATTGATGGTTTTGATTTTGAAGTTACCAGGTCGCGTATTCCATCGGTTACCGGAAAGCTTGATCTTACAGTAAATAAGTGCGCCTCTATAAACGGAAAGCGCATGTTTATTAAGCCTAACCTTATGAACCGGTGGACATCCTTGCCAGCAAAAACCGAAAACAGAAAGGCTGATGTGGTGTTGAAAGATGCCTGGATTGATAGCGATACAGTAATTTATACATTACCGAAAGGTTATAATTTAGAGTTCAAACCTAAGGATGTAGCCTTTGATTCTGAATTTGGCAGATATACATCGTCTGTTACCGTTGTGGGAAGCACAATGACGTATATACGTACATTTAACATGAAAGAAGGGAGGTTTCCGGCGGCTTCTTACAGCAGCTTTCTTGAGTTTTTAAAGAAGGTGGTAAAAGAAGATGGAGTGCAGGTAGTATTGGTAGCCAAAGAGAGCTAATAAGTAGCCTTGCCACTTAAAAGTATAGCTTAACAGGAGTTGTATAGGCTATACTTTTAAGTGTACTGGTTTTTTTAACGTGTGTGGCATTAAACAAAAAAGCCCGGTACCAATTTGGTAGCCGGGCTTTATATTTTACTGCTTTAAGGCAGGAGTGTGCTTAATTAAGCTTCAGTTTCTGTTGTTTCGAAAGGAACGATAGATACAAAAGATCTGTTCTTAAGTCCTTTTTTGAAAACTACGTTACCGTCAGTAAGAGCGAAAAGAGTGTGGTCCTTACCGATACCCACGTTAGTACCTGGGTGGTGCTGAGTACCTCTTTGTCTTACAATGATATTACCAGCAATGGCGGCCTGGCCACCAAAAATTTTAACTCCAAGACGCTTGCTATGCGATTCTCTACCGTTCTTGGAACTACCGACGCCTTTCTTGTGTGCCATTTCTTTTTACTTATTTAGTAATGTCCTTAACTAAAATTTTAGTGTACTGCTGTCTGTGGCCGTTTTTCTTCTTGTAACCTTTTCTTCTTTTCTTTTTGAAAACGATTACCTTGTCGCCTTTTACGTGCTCAAGGATTTCGATGGATACAGAAGCACCGCTCACTAGGGGGGCTCCAACGCTTATGTTAGCGCCATCTCCGATAAGCATAACCTTATCGAACGTCAGGGCAGCGCCTGCATCTCCCGCTAATTTATTAACGTATAGATACTGGTCTTTCTGTACTTTAAACTGCTGGCCTGCGATATCTAATATTGCGTACATGTTGTGAATAGTTTATAAAATTCGGACTGCAAAAATAACGGTATTATACCTTATTTGCAATAGCTGCTATTTAAAATAAAATATATTTTTCATTGATAGCCACCCATTTTATTACAGAGCACTATCTGAAAATTTAACATAGAAATTTTAGTTTAGGGCTTTTAGGTCTGCGTTTGATTATAGATATTTGTTGACATGTCGCCAATAAAAAGGAGGCAATTCCAGCATAAGAGCCCTCTTTAAAAATAATTCTCCGTACTGCAAAATTTACTTGTAAGTATTTGTCTTACAGGGTTTTATTTATAAAAAGAGGTATTCCAGGCGCTTGGAATGCTTCGGACAGACAGCTTTGCAAGAGCTTCTATCCGCAGCTTAATACAAGATACACAAGCTTTTATATGTTACCGGGCGCAGGCATGATGTGTAGTACACAATATGCTCGGATTGTCCAAATCATACATTGTATTTTAACTGAGTCATGTAGTATTCAGTTAAAGGATAAGGTATCAGAATATACTAAAACAAAACAGATATATATAATATGAGTACTACCGCTAATGAGCCGCTGTTAGAAGAAAACAAAAACCGTTTTGTGCTCTTCCCCATTGAACACGATGATATCTGGCAGATGTACAAACAGCAGGAAGCCTCTTTCTGGACGGCCGAAGAAATTGACCTTTCTCAAGATCTGAAAGACTGGGAGGGGCTTAATGACGGAGAAAGACATTTTATCTCACACGTACTTGCTTTCTTCGCAGCCTCTGATGGTATTGTAAACGAAAACCTGGCTGTTAACTTTATGAGCGAAGTACAGTATCCGGAAGCCAAATGTTTTTATGGATTCCAGATCATGATGGAGAACATCCACTCAGAAACCTACTCGCTTTTAATTGATACCTACATTAAAAACCCCCAGGAAAAGAACCGCTTGTTTAATGCCCTGGAAACTGTACCTGCTGTATCGCGAAAAGGAGAGTGGGCTTTAAAGTGGATTGAAAGCGAAAGCTTTGCCGAGCGCCTTATTGCTTTTGCTGCCGTAGAAGGTATTTTCTTTTCGGGTAGCTTCTGCTCTATTTTCTGGCTTAAGAAGCGTGGCTTAATGCCTGGCCTCAGCTTCTCTAATGAGTTGATTTCGCGTGACGAAGGATTGCATTGCGATTTTGCCTGCCTGCTGTACCAGAAGTATCTTAAAAATAAATTAAGCAAAGAGCGGGTAGAAGCTATTATCCGTGATGCTGTGTCGATAGAGCAAGAGTTTGTTACTGATGCACTGCCGGTAAATCTTATTGGTATGAACGCCAAAATGATGTCGCAGTACATTGAGTTTGTAGCCGATCGATTGCTGGTAGCGCTGGGGTACTCTAAAATATACAACGCTACCAATCCATTTGACTTCATGGAGATGATCTCTCTGCAGGGTAAAACCAATTTCTTTGAGAAGCGTGTAGCAGAATATCAGAAAGCTGGCGTAATGGGCGGAAACGACCAGGACAGCAAGAAATTTACTATGGACGAAGATTTTTAATCGTATTATATTAATTAAGACTTTTAATCTTAACGTATAAGGTGCCGGGTGCGGCACCAAAACTATAAACGAACCGAATATATGTATGTAATCAAGAGAGACGGAAGAAGGGAGTCGGTGAAGTTCGACAAGATCACAGCAAGGATATCCAAGCTTTGCTATGGCCTGAATATGAGCTTTATCAACCCACTCGATGTTGCCAAAAAGGTAATAGACGGGATTTATGATGGTGTTACTACAGTAGAGCTGGATAACCTGGCGGCAGAAATTGCGGCTTCGCTCACCGTTAAACATCCGGAGTACGCCCTGCTTGCGGCCCGTATTGCCATCTCTAACCTGCACAAAACTACCAGCAAATCGTTCTCTAATACAATCAAGAGGCTCTACAACTACATAGATCCTAAAACAGGAGAAAATGCAGCTCTTATTTCTAAGGATGTATATGATGTAGTGCGCAAAAATGCAGCCCTGCTCGATTCTACTATTATTTACGATCGAGATTTTGGATATGACTACTTTGGTTTTAAAACCCTGGAACGTTCATACCTGCTAAAATGCGATGGTAAAGTTGTAGAACGCCCGCAGCACATGCTAATGCGTGTAGCCGTTGGCATACACATGGACGACCTGGAGTCTGTTGTTGAAACTTACAACTACTTGTCGGAGCGTTGGTTTACCCATGCTACGCCAACCCTGTTTAATGCCGGTACTCCTAAGCCCCAGCTTTCGTCTTGCTTCCTTCTTACGATGAAGAGCGATAGCATTGATGGCATTTATGATACCCTAAAGCAAACTGCCAAAATATCGCAATCGGCTGGTGGTATTGGTCTATCTATACACGATGTTCGTGCTACGGGTTCTTATATTAAGGGCACCAATGGCACGTCAAACGGTATTATACCTATGCTGCGTGTATTCAATGATACAGCCCGTTATGTAGACCAGGGCGGCGGAAAGCGTAAAGGCGCTTTTGCCGTGTACCTGGAACCATGGCATGCCGATATTTTTGATTTCCTGCAGTTAAAGAAAAACCATGGTAAAGAAGAGCTTCGTGCCCGCGATCTGTTCTATGCCCTTTGGATTTCTGATTTGTTTATGAAGCGTGTGGAGAGCAATGAGAGCTGGTCGCTGTTCTGCCCTCATGAGGCACCAGGCTTAAGTGAAACATACGGAGAAGAATTTGAAGCATTATATACCCGTTACGAAAAAGAAGGTAAAGCCCGCAAAACGGTAAAAGCACAGGACTTATGGTTTGAGATCCTGGAGGCCCAAACCGAAACCGGTAACCCTTACATGCTTTATAAAGACCATGCTAACCGCAAGTCTAACCAAAAGAACTTGGGCGTAATTAAGTCGTCTAACCTCTGCACCGAAATTATGGAGTATACATCTCCGGATGAGGTAGCGGTGTGTAACCTGGCTTCTATTGCATTACCAAAATTTGTTGTAGATGGTAAGTTTGATCATGATAAGTTATATGAGGTAACCTACCATGCTACCAAAAACCTGAACAAGATCATTGACATTAACTACTACCCTGTGCCAGAGGCAGAGCGTTCTAACAAGCGCCACCGCCCTATTGGTTTAGGTGTACAAGGTCTTGCCGATACGTTTATCAAGCTGCGCATGCCGTTTGAATCTGAAGAAGCAAAAGGCCTTAATACTGATATTTTCGAAACCATTTACTTTGCAGCCATGACGGCTTCTAAAGACCTTGCGATTAAACAAGGTCCTTACGAAACGTTTGCCGGCTCTCCGGTGTCGCAGGGTATCTTCCAGTTTGATATGTGGGGTGTAACTCCTAAATCGGGCCGTTGGAACTGGGAAGCACTTCGTAGTGAAGTTAAGGAGCATGGTGTGCGTAACTCTCTGTTGGTTGCACCAATGCCTACTGCTTCTACCTCGCAGATATTGGGTAACAATGAGTGTTTTGAGCCTTATACTTCTAACATCTACACCCGCCGCGTATTGTCTGGCGAGTTTGTAGTAGTAAACAAGCACCTGTTACACGACCTGGTAGAGCTTGGTCTGTGGAACGACCGCATGAAGAACCGCCTTATCGAGGCAAATGGTTCTGTGCAGAATATTCCGCAGATTCCACAAAACATCAAGGATCTGTATAAAACCGTTTGGGAAATAAGCCAGAAAACAATTATCGATATGGCTGCTGACCGCGGTGCATTTATCTGCCAGAGCCAGAGCTTGAACATCCACATCTCAGATCCTAACTTTGGTAAGCTTACTTCTATGCACTTTTATGCCTGGAAGAAAGGTCTTAAAACAGGTATGTACTACCTGCGTACCAAAGCAGCTGCAGATGCCATTAAATTCACGATCGAAAAGCAAGCTGCCGAGCCAGCACTTGTACCGGTTAACCAGGATCAGAAAGCAAGCGATATGGCCTGCTCTCTTGACAATCCGGATGCCTGCGAGTCTTGCAGCGGATAAGCTTTATGTATTATAAGTTTAAAGCCCCTTTTTCCTACAGGAAAAAGGGGCTTTTTGTTTTACAGGTTAAACATGTAGAGCTTGGTTCAAGGCGGTGATTAAGAAACTGAATATTAGTATTATCGTTTTGCATATATAATTAAAAAATTAGTATATATGACCCATCTATTTACCCGCTGTTTTGTTATAATTACATGCCTGCTTGTAGTGCTTGGATGCCAGCGCAAAGAGGAGGAGCCGGTATTAGAAATAGATATGTTGGCTGGTGGCTCAAGCAAAAGCTGGCAAATCGCGGCCTGGCAAATGCGCTCAGGTATACTCAATTATAATTACTTTAACAGTGAGCACTACCAGGATTGTAAAAAGGATGACATTGTTACATTTTATGTGGATAACAGGATTATTTGGGAGGAAGGAGAAACCAAATGCAGTCCACATGACCCAGATATAATTGAAGAAGGGGTATGGGCTATTGATACAGAAACACGCATGATTATGGCAGGCACAGAAACATACCGGCTAATTGAAATAAGTGAGTTAAGGCTGGTGGTTGAAACAGACGGGGAACTGCAAGGAATGAATGTTACCAACACTATTACCTTTAAACCTATATAGTTTGACTTGAACTGTATAAATAGATAGGTTTGCCTTTCATTACAAATTACTCAAAATATGTTAGTACATCATGTATTATTCTGGTTAAAGAACCCAGAAAATATTGCAGAAAAAAGTGCCTTCCTGGAGGGTTTGCAAACTCTTAAAAAAATAGAAAGCATACGCCAGATCTCTATCGGTACGCCAGGCCCACCTGACAGACCTGTTATTGATAGAAGTTATACATTTTCATTGTTGCTCATGTTTGATGATATGGCAGGTCATGATGTGTACCAGGTACACCCTTTGCACAAAGCTTTTTTAGAGAAGCATAGAGAAGACTGGTCTAAAGTGCAGATCTATGATGCGCTGGAAGTAGAGTAGAAGCTCGCCTAAAATATCAAATTCATTAGCTGAAAAAATTAAATTCTTCAACTAATGAATTTGATAAGTTTTAAGTTGTTTTACTTCGGCATTACTTGTACCTGCAAGCGCGATGGCCGTTGAGCATCATGGTAAATCCGGATAGTTGATTTGATATAATCTTCCGGGTTGGCTTCGTAAATATTAATGAACTGCTGTGGGTTACGGTCTGCCAGCGGGAACCAGGAGCTTTGGATTTGTATCATCAACTTGTGCCCTTGTTTAAAGGTGTGCAGTAAATCAGGAACCTCAAATTTAACCGGAGTAGGCTCATTGGGCTTAAATGCCTCAGGCGTCTCGAAGTTGTTGCGAAAACGACCACGCAGTATTTCAGCACGCACTAATTGCTGGTAGCCTCCCATTACAGCATTGCTTCCAGTAGCAGCAATGGTATCAGGAGTATCCTCTGGGTACACATCAATCAATTTTACTACAAAATCAGCATCGGTAGTGCTTAGGCTGGCAATTAGGTCAGCCAGAATAGGGCCTACTAAAGTTAAGTCTTCGGTAAGCACGTCAGTGCTATAGGTAAGTACATCGGGCCTGCGTGAAGCAAAACGTTGGTCATCAAGCATATACTCGCGGGTGCGCTTACGGTGGATCTGCCCTTGGTAAGGCACAGGGTTGGCCGGGTCAGACACATACTCATCAAAAGAGTTGTTTACGGTTGGTGCAGTGAAGCCAATTTTGCCATCAGGTAGCAGGTAAAGGCTTCTGTTCTCTACGCCTTTGGGTGGCCAGGTAGCAAATGTGCGCCACTTATTACTTCCCGTTTCAAACATTGTGGCTTCGGCTAATGCAGGTGAGTTTCCTTTGCCCTTTAGGTGAAGATTCATAAAGGGTAGGAAAAGGCTATCGAGGTAGTATTGGCCGGTAGCTTGCTTAAAGCTTATGTCACCCAGCCCTTTTGCTTCAGACCACCAGCAGCCATGGCACCAGGGGCCCATCACTATTTTGTTTGTAGTAGCAGAATTTTGCTTTTCTATGCGTTGGTAAGTTTCCAGGGCACCCCATAAATCTTCAGCATCAAACCAGCCTCCCACTGTTAGCATAGCAGGCCTAAGTTTATTGGCATGCGATAAAGGGTTGCGACTTTTCCAGTAGGTATCGTAGTTAGGGTGCGCCAGTATATCTTTCCAAAAGGGGATACTATCCTTAAAAAACTCTGTATTGGCCCGTTTAGGGGTTTTTATGGTATTGAGAAAGTAATCATAATTATCACGGTTCTTACTGTTGGTTACACCAAACGTGCGCGTAGCCGGCTTGTCAGGATCATCCTGGTTAAAGCGCGGTAGGAAATCAAAGAAGTCCATCCAGAAAAAAGCACCGTTATGGTGTACATCATCACCAATAAACCAATCGGTAACGGGTGCCTGTGGCGATACAGCCTTAAGGGCCGGGTGGTTGCTGATGGCGGCCGTGGTGCTGTAAAAACCAGGATAAGATACTCCATGGATGCCAACATTACCATTATTGCCATTTACGTTCTTTAAGAGCCAGTCTATGGCATCGTAGGTATCAGTGGCTTCGTCTGGCTGCTTTTGCTTTTTCTTATCCGCATTTTGTACTAAAGGACGCATATGAGAGAAATCTCCTTCTGACCGCCAACGGCCGCGAACATCCTGCTCCACAAAGATAAAGCCCTCACGAGCAAGTTTAGCAAAAGAAGGATTGGTGTACAGTTTTCCATGCACGCGGGTAGCGTTATATGGGGTTCGGGTCATCAGGAAGGGGTACTTTTTTGATCTGGAAGCATCTTTGGGTACAAACACTTCGGTGTAAAGTTTTACACCATCGCGCATAGGTATCATAACTTTGCGGTGCTCGTAGTTCTGAGCGAGGTACAGGCTATCCTGGTGCTGCTGCGCTGTTAGTTTAGCGGTGGTACCCTGAGCAAAGGTGTTGGCATATACAAATGCCAAAAGAAGAGCTGCTATCAGCCAACGGAAGTTTCTCATAAAGAAAATTTTGAAGGTGTGGCAGCAATATAGTAATTGTTGTTTAAACTATTTTGCACTAATACTTGTAAAGGCTCTACACGTGTGCTGGAGTAGAAACAGGTATTTCATTTTTGGGATATCAGCATAACGGTATGCATTGTGATAGGCATAAATAAAAAAGTCCCGGTCTGTGCAGACCGGGACTTTTTTATTTATGCTATTCTCTTATTAAGCAGCTTTGGCCTTAGATGTAACCTTCATAATTTCAGCCTGCTTTTTCTGATCTTTCAGTTTAATAATACCTAGTTTGTCAAAAGCAACAATAGCCAGGTAAGTCGGATCAATTTCATGCCAGCGAATACCACCAAAATTAGCTCTTGAGCCATTTTTATGGTGGTTATTGTGGTAGCTCTCGCCCATCATCAGGAAATCAACAGGCAGAAAGTTTTTAGAAGTATCACCTACTTCGTAGTTTCTGTAGCCATACTTGTGTGCAAACCAGTTAATAATAGCGCCATGCACAGGGCTCAAAATAAACTGGATAGGTAGTAATAACCATAGCCACCAAACGGTTGCAAACTCAGCATACACCCAGAAGTACAGCAAACCCCACATAATACGTACTGGCAAAGAGCGGGCTATTTTATCAAACACAGGCCACTCCGGTACGCCTTCTGTAAAGCGCTCGTCTACCTTCATGGTTTTGTTAGTAATGGCAGAGTAAATGGTTTTGGTTTTCCACATCATCTTCCAGATATTCTCATCATATTTTGGCGAATGCGGATCGTTGGGAGTATCTGCATAAGCGTGGTGCATGCGGTGCATTACACCATAGCCATAAGGGCTCAGGTAGTTGGAACCCTGAAAAATCCATGAAAGTACAAAAAATACTTTCTCGGTTTTTTTGCCCATAGTAAAGGCTCTGTGCGAAGCATACCGATGGTGAAAGAATGTTTGAAAAAAAAGCGACAAGTACCAGTGTGCCGCAAAGAAGAGAAGAATAACTACCATAAACCTTTTTTACTTTTAATGTTGATATCTTTATTAAGAATAGCCTTTGGCCTTATGAAGCTATGCTATTTTTAGTAAAGACAATTTGCTTTAAGGTTTGTGACAGAATTGCTGCAAAAAAAAAATTATTTTTTTTGCAGCGATACGCTGATGTCTTTTTTCAGGTCAGCAATAAGGTCGTTAATGTTGCCAAATTCGCAGGCTTTACGGAAGCTGTCAAGTAAGGGCGAGGTATCCGGAAGTTCAAATTTAAGCTTATCGGTTTCCTGGTTTAATTTTTTACGGGCTCTGCAAAGAAGTTGGCGGCAGTTGTCGCTTTTCTTATCGAGTATTTCCTGTAGTGCATCGTACTCTACATTAAAAACATCCCTAAGTAAATATGTAGCCCGCTCCATAGGTTCGAGTTTTTTTTGAACTACTTTAAGGGCTGCAGCCACTTCAGCTTCCATATCAAAAGAACCCAGGTCCATTTCCCAGAATTTGCCCAGCTTATCGGCAAGTTGAAGAGAGTCCCAGTACTCTATTTTTTTAGCTTTTAAGGCTTTTAAATGATTGAGGCAGCCATTGGTAACAGCCGCAATCAGGTAAGCTTTGGTATTTTCAATATGGCTTTGGTCTATGCTAAGCCATTTCAAAAAAGTTTCCTGCACAATATCTTCTGCCTCCTCCTTGCACTTAAGCAGGTTAAACGCAATGTTTTGTAGCATGGGCTGGTAAAGAGCTATGGCCTGTGCCTGGTTCATGAAGATACTGTGTATAAGTTTAGTAATGTAAAACAAATGCTTGGCTTGTATGTTAAGCTAACATTAAATTAAGCAAAGTTGGCTGTAAAAGTACAAAAATATTATAAAAATAAAGCAGCAAATAGAGCCGAACACTACAACAGTAGAAAAAATATAAAGTTCTTAAAGTTATGCTTTTGCCAAAGAGCAGAAAAAGCAACGCTGCAAGGGCGCTGCTTTTTAAGGCAATTTTAACAAACTATACTGTAAAACAAATTATATGCTTTTGAGCCACTCCAAAGCGCTTTCAAAGGTATCAAACAACCTGACTTGTAGCGAGAGTTGGTTAAGTTCTTGTTGATAGCTATACAAAGACATTTGTGTAAATACATTTTTAGGTGCCACTAAGGCATAATGGGTTAGCCCCTTTTCTATGGCTGCAGGAATTGAAATCCTTGCAGCCCAATTGGTATCTTCCTGTTTTATTACACCAGATTCGCTTATATCTACCAGGAATTTAGCTACTGGTGCTTTTTCGTTGAACAGCTGATTGGTTCGGTTTACACCTTGTCTAAATAACTCAGAAGAGAAGTATCCTTTCCAGGTTTGTGTGATGCAATTCAATGCAGGATCAAACTCAAGCTCCAGGTGTTTGTCGTTTATTACTTTTTCAGGCTTTGTAAAGCTGTTCGTCATACTACACTATTATTGTGGGCAAAGGGTAAGGTATGCTGGTTTATGTATTGGCTAAGTAAGGCTTAACCAGAATAGCGGCACGGTTACAGCGTAAAGCTTAAAGATGCAAACTTCTGCTGTATGTACAGTTTAGCGCAATGTAAACAGCATAATGCATAAAGTAAAAAATATTATACTAACGCCCTTTTTCTCTATACGAACGCCCGTTTTTGCCTGAGTTTAGGATCTGTAATAAGAAAGAGGCAGTACCAGGTGTAGGTACTGCCTCCTTTTTCTTATTACAGATTAATATTAATCGGGTAGTTTATGGCTAAAGCGCCCATACAGCCAGGTGCCTGCAACAGCACTAAGCAGCGTAATAATTATAACCGTAAAGCCAGTACCAATCTGGGCAAACAAGGGGCCAGGGCAGGCCCCGGTTATGGCCCAGCCTAAACCAAACATAAAGCCTCCTATAACCTGGCCTTTTTTAAATTGCTTGTTTTGTAAAATAACCTTTTCGCCAGTTATGGTTTTGATATTAAAACGCTTGATTAGCTGAACAGAAATAAGGCCTGTAAGTACAGCAGAGCCTATAACGCCGTACATGTGGAAAGATTGAAGGCGAAACATTTCCTGTATCCTGTACCAGGAAATAATCTCGGCCTTAACAAATACAATCCCAAACAAAACACCAAGCACCAGGTACTTGATAAGCCTGATGCCACGCTCATTTTGCTCTTGCTGGGGCGGGGAATTATAGGTGGCAGGCCCGGGCGTATTTTTTAGTTGATAGCTCATGTGTATAAAAAGAAAGTAAGCAGTTTGTTTATAGCAATAGCCATTGCATGATATAAGGTAATAACAGGTGCGTCATTGTAAAGCCGCCCAGCATAAAGCTAATGGTTGCTACTAACGATGGCCACTGCAGATTACTTAAGCCCATTATAGCATGGCCAGAGGTACAGCCTCCGGCATAGCGGGTGCCAAAGCCTACCAAAAAGCCTCCTATTACAAAAAACACGAGCCCCACGGGAGTAAATAGGTTGCTCCAAGTAAAAATTTCTTCTGGCATTAGCCCACTAAAGCTGTTAATGCCCAGGCTTTGTAATTCTGCTTGTGTAGAAGCAGCCACCGTAATATCTGCAGGGTTGTTCAGTAAGGTAGTAGCTATAAAGCCACCAATAAGTATACCCAGTACAAATAAGAGGTTCCAGGTTTCTTTGCGCCAGTTGTAAGTAAAAAAAAGAATACCGGCAGGTACGCAGGCGGCACAGATATGGCGTAGTGAGGAGGATATGCCAAACGATTTATTACCCAGCAACAACAGGGCAGGAACTGTTAGCCCTATCAGGGGGCCGGCCACATACCAGGGCCAGGGTTGCCTGATCCATTCTATAAAATTTTCCATGGCAATAATAATAATGGTTATAAAAACATTTCTTTAAATATAATATAAATACCCATTAGCAGTACAAACCAACCAAAACCTCTTTTAAGGTGGCTTGCATGTATTTTTGAAGAAAGCCAGCTGCCCACAAAAATACCACTAACTGATAAAGCAGTAAAAATCAGCATGAAGCTCCAGTTGATAGGCTGGGAGCTTATATCGCCTATAAAGCCAATAAGTGATTTAGCCGCAATGATAAGCAAAGATGTGCCAACTGCCATTTTCATTGGCAGGCGGGCCAGCAGCACAAGGGCAGGGATAATAAGAAAGCCGCCACCTGCACCTACCAGCCCGGTTACTGCACCTACCAGGGCGCCTTCCAAAGCTATAATGGGGTAGTTATATTTTAATGGCTGGTGAGTGGTTTGGAGAATATGCCTGGTGCGGATCATTGAAATGGCAGCAGCCACCATCACCATTGCAAAAAACACCATAATGGCAATGTTCTTGGTTACGGGCATGCCTGCCATTGTAAATACCGGGTCGGGAATGGCGGGCACAACCCATTTACGGGTAATAAATACCGCTATAAAAGAGGGAAAAGCAAAAACCAGGGCAGTGCGGTAATGTACCAGGCCTTTTCTCATAAAAGATACAGAGCCCACCAGGGAGGTAGTGCCAACTACAAAAAGAGAGTATGCTGTAGCTAATACAGGACTTACCCCCATTAAGTAGACCAGCACAGGCACGGTAAGTATAGAGCCTCCCCCTCCTATAAGGCCAAGACTTAAGCCAATAAGTATTGAAGCAACATATCCGATTATTTCCAAAACACTCATATTTTAATTGCACTGCAAAGCTAAGGCTTTAATCCAATCCCGTAAGTGATAATTAGTACACTTATTAAAGAGAGCTTTGCTTATGCTAACTTATTATTTTGCAGGTAGGTATCAAGGCCATCGCGTACATAGATCTTATTACGGCCAAGTTCAATAAGCCTGGCATGCTCCAGTTGTTTAAGAAGCCGTGATACTACTTCGCGCGAAGTGCCAAGATCTGTGGCAATTGCCTGGTGCGTTATAGAAAGCTCGTTGCTTTTAAGCTGTCTGGCTTTTGTAGTAATGTAAGTAAGCAGCCGCTCATCCATCTTCTTAAAAGCAATTTCGTCCATAGCCATTAACAGTTCCTGGAAACGGCTTTGATACGTTTGAGCTACAAACTCCTTCCATTGCCTGTATTCATGGTGCCACTCCTCATGGTACAAAAAAGGTATCCCCCAAACACGGGTATCTTCTTCGGCAACGGCTTTTATTTCGCTTTTCTTAAGGCTGCTGCAACAAGTAAGGGATACTGCGCAGGTTTGCCCCGGCTCCAGGTAATATAAAAACAATTCGCGGCCTTGCGTATCTGTGCGCAGAACCTTTACTAATCCTTTCAATATAATAGGTACCATCTTTATATACTGACCGGGCTCTATTAAAACCTCCCCGGCTTTATACTCCATAAGCCTGCCTTTTTTCAACACTTCTTCAAACAGATAAGGGTCGGTGAGGGAGGGTAGGTATTGTTTGAGTTCTTCTTCTTGCATACAGGTATAGCTTAAGCAGTTTGTTGTAGAATATGTATTATACGTTTTGCTTGTGTAAATAAAGCAAAAGCGGTGGTAATACTCTGTAACAAGTAATACAAATAGGCCGGAGTAAGCTCAAAAATTAAAGGGCCCTTTTAGCAGGCAGTAAAGCATTTGAACTTTTTAACGCAAATGCCAATTCGTAATAGCTATAGCACTTATAGATAAAAAGGCAGGATATGCAGAAAAGATAGCAGGATGCGTCTAAAAGGAAAAACTATCTTCTTTGTTTTAGTGCTAATGTATTACTTTTATGCACCTGAAGTGGGTTTGTACAACATAAGCATGTTTATCAATCCTGACCTAATACTTTAATTACACAACAGATCAATGAAAAACTTCACCAACCTGAAGAATCACTTTGCACTGGCTTTACTGGGGGTAGCTTCCTTTAGTACATTGGATGCCCTTGCACAGGATGCCACAACCAAAGCTCCCTTTATTAACAGGGAAAACATGGATTTAACCGTAAAGCCTGGAGACGATTTTTATCGCTATGCAGGGGGGGGCTGGTTAAAAACTAACCCTGTGCCTGCTAAAGAAACCCGTTGGGGTAGCTTTAACCAGCTGCGCGATTTCAATATAACGGCTGTGCGTACCATCCTGGAAGAGTCAGCTGCCAATAAAACTGCACCTGCAGGCTCTATAGAAAAACGCGTAGGTGATTTTTATGCGGCTGCTATGGATAGTGTAGCCATTGATAAAGCTGGCTTTACACCCATTAAGGCAGATCTTAACAAAGCAAAGTCTGTAAAAAATGTAAAAGGTCTTCTGGACGAGGTGGCTCGTATGAGAACCACTGGCGTAGCTTCTCCGCTATTTGGCTTTTATGTAGGTCAAGATCGTAAAGATCCCAATACCATGATCCCGCAGTTAAGCCAGGGAGGCACAACTTTGCCTGATCGTGATTACTACTTAAAAAATGATGCCCGCAGCCTTAAAATACAGGAAGCGTACAAAAATTATATTACTACCCTGTTTACTTTAACAGGTGTACCACAGGCTACAGCCCAAAGGCATTCTGAAACAGTTTTCAACCTGGAGAAGAAAATGGCCGAAGCGCAGATGAGCCGTGTGGAAATGCGTAATCCCCATAAAACCTATAACAAGTTTGCTGTTTCGCATTTTAGCAAAAGCACACCTAATATTGACTGGAAGCCATTGATGGCTAAAATGAAGGTAACTGGCGAGGATACAATACTGGTAAACTCACCGGAGTTCTTTAAAGAACTGGATGGTCTGCTTACCAGCACTCCTATGGCCGACTGGCAAACCTACCTGCAGTGGAATGTATTGAAGTCTGCAGCGCCTTACCTGAGTACTCCTTTTGTAAATGCAAACTTTGCTTATACACAGGTGCTGTCTGGCCAAAAGGTACAAACTCCTCGCTGGCAGCGCATGTCGCAGCTAACCGATGGCACCATTGGCGAACTGTTGGGCCAGCTTTATGTTAAAAAGCACTTTAAGCCAGAGGCTAAGGCCCGTATGGAAGAGATGATCGCTAACCTGGTTAAGGCATATGAAATCCGCATCAATAACCTGGAGTGGATGAGCCCTGTAACCAAAGAAAAAGCTCTTGCCAAATTATATGCCTTTAAGCCAAAAGTAGGGTATCCTGATAAGTGGAAAACTTATGATGGCCTGACCATTAACCGTAATACTTTCTTTCAGAATGTGCGCAATGCCGGCCAGTGGGGTTATAACGATATGGTAAGCCAGTTAGGTAAGCCAGTAGACAGAACCAAGTGGGGTATGACTCCTCCAACAGTTAACGCTTACTACAGCCCGGTAATGAATGAAATTGTGTTCCCAGCCGGTATACTGCAGTTCCCGTTCTTTGATCCTAATGCTGATGATGCTATTAACTATGGTGGTATTGGTGCAGTAATTGGTCATGAAATTTCGCACGGCTTTGATGATTCTGGTAGCCAGTATGATAAAGATGGTAGCCTGCGTAACTGGTGGACAGACGAAGATCTTGCCCGCTTTAAAGAAAGAGCAAAAGCCCTTGAAGATCAGTTTAACGCCTATACAGTATTAGATACTATCCACGTAAATGGTAAACTAACGCTTGGCGAGAACATTGGTGATCTTGGTGGATTAAATGCTGCTTACGAAGCCTTTAAAATGACTAAGCAAGGTCAGTCTAACGAAAAAATTGACGGATTTACGCCAGATCAGCGCTTCTTCCTTTCATGGGCGCAGGTATGGAGAATGAACATTCTGCCAGAAACTGCTGCGCAGTTGATTGTTACTGATCCTCACTCTCCCAGCGAGTACAGAACCATTGGCGCTCCAGTAAACATGGATGCCTGGTATAAGGCTTTTAATGTACAGCCCGGTGACAAACTTTATAAAAAACCAGAAGATCGTATCAGATTATGGTAGTGGCTAATGCCTAAGCTTAAAGCCCCTTTGCTTCTATGCAGAGGGGCTTTTTTTATGTAGCTACTTAACGAGTGTACTACTTAAAACCTGCTTTTAAGTAAGTAGAAGTTAAAACTTTACAAATACATATAGCGATGTTCTATATTGTTATATATATTATTGATTTGCCTTATAGTGACAGGGTCGCTAAGTTTATAAAAATTTTAAAGCACACGCCTCATCCTTAAGTGCAATGTTGAAGAACGAGCGTGTGCCGGTGCTGTAAACCAAACCCATATTTATACAAATGGAAAATAATAAGCTTACTACCTCTGGTGGTGCTCCGGTAGCTGATGATAACAACAGTGTTACTGCAGGCCGTAGAGGCCCTCTTACTTTTGATAACATTCACCTGTTTGAGAAATTGGCGCACTTTAACCGGGAAAGGATACCTGAAAGAGTGGTGCATGCCCGTGGTACCGGTGCATATGGTTACTTTGAGTTACAAAAAGACCTTTCAGACTATACCATAGCCAGGTTTCTGCAAGGTGATAAAGTAGGCAAGCAAACACGCATTTTTCTTCGTTTTTCTACGGTAGGTGGCGGCCAGGATTCAAGCGATTATGCTCGTGATCCAAGAGGCTTTGCGGTTAAGTTTTATACAGAAGAAGGTAACTGGGATATGGTTGGAAACAACACACCTGTGTTCTTTATTCGCGATCCCTCTAAGTTCCCGGATTTTATTCACTCCCAGAAAAAGAATCCAAGAACCAATGTGCCCGATCCGGCCAGGATGTTTGAGTACTGGGCTAACCACCCGCAATCGCTGCACCAAATGACCATTCTTATGTCTGACAGGGGCATTCCTTACTCATACAGGCATGTAAACGGCTATTCCTCACACACCTTAAGCTTCTGGAATAGGGATGGAGAGCGTTTCTGGGTAAAATGGCACTTTAAAACCGACCAGGGAATTAAAACATTAACCAACGAAGAGGCTGTAAAATTGCCTCCATTTGGTGCCCAGAAGGACCTTGTTGATTCTATTGACAATGGCAACTATCCAAGTTGGACGGTTAAGGTGCAGATTATGCCAGAGAAAGATGCAGAAACCTACCATATTAATCCGTTTGATCTTACCAAAGTATGGCCGCATGCCGATTACCCACTTATTACGATTGGTAAGCTGGTGCTGAATGAGAACGTAAATAACTACTTTGCAGAAACCGAGCAGTCTGCCTTTACTCCGGGTAACCTGGTGCCTGGTATCGGTGCTTCGCCAGATAAGGTTTTGCAGGCAAGGTTGTTTGCGTATCCGGATGCACACCGCTATAGGATTGGGGCTAACTTTAACCAGTTGCCTGTAAATGCGCCTCACTCACCGGTGCACCATTACCAGCGCGATGGTGCCATGGCTGGTATGCCGGCAGCACATGGTAACCCAACCAATAACCAGCACGGTGGTATCAACTTTTATCCGAACGATCGTATTGCGCAAGGGCAGCCTGCGCCAGACCGTTTAGTGGCTGAGCCTCCTTTACGTTTAAGCGATGCTACGATTGATCGCTACGAAACTATGGACGAAGATAACTTTAGCCAAGCCGGCAACCTGTACCGCATTATGACAGAAGACCAGAAAGAGCAGCTTACAGGCAATATTGCCGGTGGTTTGGTGCAGGCTACAGAAAGTGTACAGCTTAGAATGCTGGAGCAGATAAAGGCAGCTGATGAAGACTATGCCAGGAGAGTGTTTGAGAAAATAGAGAAGCTGAGAAATGCAGACATCAGCCTCCAGGAAGAAGTAATAGGGAATGTTTAAATTTGATAATTATGGATAATGCAGCCCTGGAAAGAGGAAAGGCCATACAAAAAGAGTTGTTTAACGCAGCCCGTACAGGTAACATAGAGGTATTGAGCTTATTTGCCAGCGATGCACCTGAGCTATTAGGAGCCAAAGATGAGCGGGGATTTACCCCGCTCATTATGGCCGCTTACTATGACCAGTTGGAAGCCGTTAAGTTTTTGATAAAAGCAGGGGTAAATGTAAATGCACAGGATGATGCCGGCAATACTGCTTTAATGGGAGTTGCCTTCAAAAACTATGAGGCCATAGCAAAATGCCTGGTAGAAGCTGGTTGTGATGCGCGTATTGCAAACTATGGCGGTAAGACTGCACTAGACTTTGCTAATATGTTTGGAAACTCCAACTTAGCTGCCCTGTTAAGCTAAACAGGAGCCCAATTACTTAGTCCTGATTTTTTCAATAGGGAGGATGCAGTATGCTGTTATCCTCCTTTTTTATATTGTTAGATAGAAAAATATACACCGCCTTTGCGGAAAGTACGTATTACCCACATAAAACCAAAACTCTACACTCATGAAAAGAAAAGCAACTGCAGTATGGAATGGCTCAGGCAAAGAAGGCAAAGGCCATGTTTCAACCCAAAGTACCGTATTAAATAAAACACAGTACTCTTTTAAAACCCGCTTTGAAGAGGGCGTAGGTACCAATCCCGAAGAGTTAATAGCAGCCGCCCATGCAGGATGCTTTGCCATGAAGCTGAGCTTTGTGTTGAACGAAGCTGGTTTTACAGCTGATGAGCTACATGTAGATTGCAACATTACTTTTGAAAATGGTGCCATAACAGAATCACATCTAACGTTGAAAGCTACTGTGCCAGGAATTGATAATGATAAGTTCCAGGCAGCAGCAAAAGATGCTAAAGAAAACTGCCCTATCTCAAAATTATTGAGTACCAATATTACGCTGGATGCTTCTTTAGCCTAAAGAAAAACTACCACAAAAAAGAGAGGCTCCTGCTAAAATAGCAGGAGCCTCTCTTTTTTGTGGTAGTTAAAGTTACCGGGTTACAACCAGCTTTTTAATTACTACACCAGTTGTATGCTGAACTTTAATAAAGTAAGTGCCTGGTGCCCATTGGCTTGTTTCCAGTGTAACAGTTGCCTGCTGTAAGGTATGTTGCTGCAGAAGTTTTCCATTAACCGTATAAACAGATAAAGAGCCGCCGGCAGGGTTGATATCCTGTAGTTGAATATGTACAGTGCCTGTGGCTGGATTAGGATATACCTGTAAGGCTGGCGCAGGTACATGCAGTTCTGGTGTGCTGGTAACAGCTTGCTGCGATAAATGCAGCACCCATGTTTCTCCGGCAGGCAAGGCTGTGGTAGCAGGCACCCAGTTACGTATTGCTCCTGCACCCTCGATAGTAAGTGATGCCAGCACTTGTCCGCTCATAAGTTCGGTAACAAAGTAAGTACCTTGTGGTAGAGTAGAGGAGGTAGCCGAAAGGTCAATGTTTGCTACCGGGCTGGTGCCCAGGTTAGACACCGTAATAACAGCTTCGTGTTCATATACCCGGCCATAACTTAAAATATTGGTTGCCTGGCTTTCTATGGAAAGTAAATAACCTTTGCGCAAAGCCTCTTGTGAGTTACGGATTCGGATCAGTTTTTTATAATAATTAAGCAGCGAGTTAGGATCACTGCTTGCAGCAGCCACATTTTTACTGGTATAATCTGCATTGATGGCTCGCCAGGGGTTTCCGCTGGTAAAACCAGCCCTGGCACCACCTGTCCACTGCATAGGGGTGCGCTTATTCTCGTCCGGGCCAGAGCCAACCATGCCTATTTCTTCACCATAGTATAAAAAGGGTACACCTGGCATGGTAAGGTACAGTGCGGCGGCTTGCTTCATTTTTACAGGATCGTTGCCCAATTGTTCAAATACACGGTTTTGATCATGGTTGGTAAGAAAGGTAGCATATTGCAGCCTTGGGTAACTTTGCTCTACTACCTCTAGTTGGTGGCGAATAGGGCCGGCCTGGTTGGTAGATACTCCATGTAAAATAGCTCCGGAAAGGTCAAAGTCAAAGCAGGCATCCAGGCGGTTGTTCTGAACATAAGGTACTACTTTAGGAGTAGCGGTCCATACCTCACCTACAGTAAAAGCCTCAGGGTTTTTGGCTTTATATACCCTGTTAAACTCTTCCAGAAAAGCAAAAGTCTCTGGTACATCTTCCAGTTGGGTGCCCTCTTCATACAGGTATTTGATAGCATCCAGCCGGTAGCCGTCTACTCCCTTATCCAGCCAGTAATTTGTAATGTTGAACATTTCTTCATGTACTTCCCTGTTGCGGTAATTCAGGTCGGGCATGCCTCCCCAGAACAAGCCATAGTAATAAGCACCATTACGCTGGTGCCATACTTGCTGGCTCCATGGGCCCGAAAATCCAGGGTTAGTTTGAGACCATACATACCAATCGCGCTTAGGGTTGTTAAGGCTGGAGCTAGACTCTGTAAACCAGGGGTGTTGGCTGGATGTGTGGTTCATTACAAAGTCAATTACAACCTTAATGCCCCGGCGGTGTGCTTCCTGTAAAAACTCCTGGAAGTCGGCCATGGTGCCATAATCGCGCTCTACTGCATAATAATCAGTTACATCATAGCCATGGTAGCTAGGCGATTCTTTCATAGGCATTAGCCATATGCCGGTAATACCCAGGTCTGTAGTTGTATTGGGGTCTCCGTCATTGAGGTAATCCAGCTTTTCGATAAGGCCGCGGAAATCGCCAATGCCATCGCCATTGCTGTCGTAAAAGCTCCTAACGAATACCTCGTAAAATACGGCATCATTCCACCAATGAGTGGGGTAATCGGTATTAAGTGCCGGGTCGCAGGGCTGGCAAGTAGCATAGCAAAGGGTAGGTAAGGTTAAGCGCCCTGTTTCTGCAGTAATAGTTCGGTTTAGTGTGCCATTGGCATCGGGAGTGCCGCAATCTGCCGGTACAATTTCTGCGGCTTCTACAGTATTGCCATTTACAAACCGGTACTGGTAAGTGCCTGGGGTTACAGTAATGCTTACATGATATGTGCCATCGCCATTGCCATCGGTAAGGGGTATAGAAACCGGGTTCCAGTTAGCTCCATAGCCAGCTGCAGCCTGAAAGTTACCCATTACATGCACACCTTCTGGCGCTACCGGTACATCTTTCATATTGACAGAAAAACGCAATTCTGTATTGCAGCCATTAAAAGCTACTGCCGGTAAGCGCAGGCTTACGGTAGAAACCGTTACAACTCTGTTAAAGTTGCCGGCACCATCATTTGTACTGCACTCGGGGCTGGGAAGCTCCCAGGTAGAACCGTTTATAAATTTATATTGATAAACGCCTGCAGGTACTGTAACTGTAACTTCATAAATTTTATCTCCATCGGGATCGGTAAGGCGTGTTGCAGTAGGATTCCAATTGCTGGAAAAACCGGCCGCCTGCTGAAAGTTGCCGGCCACATATACACCTTGCGAGGCAACACTCTGCTGGCTCATATCTACCTGGAAGGTAAGCTGGGCGTTCTGAGCAAAAACCAAAGCCGGGAAAATAAGAAGTAACAGGGTAGTAAGTAATTTGTGTTTCATGAGCTGAAATATGAAATTAGAATTGTATCGAACAGGCTCAGTAAGGCTGTTCGTTAAAAAGAGCTTAAAAATTAAGACATATCACTTGCACCAAAGGTACACAGATATTTACATTTGTTGGTAAGGATTATAAAAGCAGCTCACCATGCCCAGGCTCTTTGTTATGAATATTGTACTTTTTCTGCTAAGTATACAAGGGTATACACAACAGAGCCAGGGTAAAGTTATCCTGGCTCAAGACCTGGAAATTGTACCTCTATCGGCCAGTACCTACTTGCACATATCGTATTTAAATACAAATTCCTTTGGCAGGGTACCATGCGGTGTGTTGTATGTTGAGGGCAAAGAAGCACTGCAGCCTGATACACCAGTAAATGAAGAACAGGCAGAGCCAAAATAAATAAAAAGCGCTTTATTACCGTACTCCAATGAACAGTACTCTTTATCCCCTGCCCCAGTTGAGAGGGCAGCTAGATATTTTAAAATGCACTCCCAAAGACCTGCCTGCGCTTGTAGCTATAGGCAGGCAAACCTTTACTGAGGCCTATGCAGCACTCAATACGCCCGAAGATCTGGAAGATTACATGAACAAGACTTTTACCGAGGCTAACCTGGGTAAGGAGCTTGCCAAAAAGGGATCACAATTTTTTAAAGCCAAAGTAGGAGGTGAAGTTACCGGCTACCTGAAGCTAAATTTTGCTACAGCACAAACGGACATTAATGATCCGGACTCCCTGGAAATTGAGCGTATTTATGTAGCCCAGGCCTGGCACGGGAGGGGTGTTGGTAAGCAATTGCTCGATAAAGCCATAGCAGTAGCCCGAGAGGCCGGTTTAAGCTACATCTGGCTGGGCGTATGGGAAAAAAATCCCAAAGCTATTTCTTTTTATAAAAAATATGGTTTTAACCCTTTTGGCACTCACAACTTTATTATTGGCCAGGATGTACAAACCGATTATCTTATGAAAAAAGAACTGTAAGCCATTGGAGCTTGTGCTACATCAATTAAGTTGAAGCTTTAAAACCACATATATACTATCGTTATGACAAACCTAATGTTGGGCCGCTCTGAGTTTGGCAACCCTGCCCATGCGGGTAATACCTTATCGCTAAGTGAGGCAGAAGCCCTCTTAAACGACTGGGTGAAAAATGACAGGCTAAAGCTGCACATGCGCCAGGTAGCACACTTAATGAAAGCCTGGGCACAAAAACGCCAAGGGTTAAGTGAGCAGGAACAGCATACCTGGTATGTAGCAGGCTTGCTGCACGATGCCGACTGGGACCAGTGGCCAGAGCAACATTGTAAAAAAATTATTGAAGAGTTGGAGAGACGCGAGCAAGACCCTGCCATGATCCGGGCTATAGCCTCGCATGGGCCCAAGCATTTTGGTGTAGAGCCAGTAAGTAATATGGATAAAATGCTATATGCATTTGATGAGCTTTCGGGGCTTACCCATGCCTACTCCCTTATGCGCCCCGAAGGGTATGAGGGGATGGAGGCAAAGGGTGTAAAAAAGAGGCTTAAAGATAAAGCTTTTGCCGCACAGGTTTCGCGCGAGGATATTACAGATGCCAGCCAGAAAGCTGGGGTGCCCCTGGAGGAGCTTATCCAGTTTATAGTTGATAACCAGGGAGAGGTAAGTACATTATAATGCACTTACGCTCTTGCGGTGAGGTTGCTAAGTTGCTTATTACCTTACACCAGGGAACAACCCTTTCAGTAAAAAAGTTATAGAAATACAGCGCCCTGCTTTATTTAAGGCAGGGCGTTATTTTTTAGTTAACCGCAGCATGTATGCTGCAAGGGTTGCCTACTATAAAACCGGGCGGGTTTAAGGTAAAGGTTTTGCAACATGCTTGGAATCTGTAGGATATATTGCACTATTTGTATGATTTCTGATTTAAGGCTTTATTTTTGTTCACCTGGCCCCAAACGAATTAACTATGCGGAAACTTTTTTTAGCATTAGCAGGCGTTTTGCTGCTTGCTGCAGGATTTTATTTTTTGTATGATACAGGCACACTTGCAAACTTCATTCAACCTGAAGAGGAAGAAGAACTTGTAGAGGAAGCTCCTCCCCGTAAACCCCGGGCTAAACTGGTAAGTACCCCATTGGATCCTGTTATACTTTTTGGTATTCCAGCTGACTCTTTTCTGGTAATAAATGAAACTATCCAGAAAGGACAAAGCCTATCACAAATTCTGCAGCCTCACAACATCAATCAAACACAAATGAATGAGCTGCGCCTTAAAGGAAGACAGGTATTTAACCTCCGGGGCATGCAGGCCGGCCATCCTTACACACTGCTCTGCGATAACGATTCTGCACAAACTGCCCGCTATTTTATTTATGAGCCCAGCGTAAAAGAATATATTATTTTTGATCTGCGCGATACCATAACTGTAGAGCGTGTGGAGAAAGAAGTTGCCATCATTGAACGGGTGGTAAAAGGCACTATCCAAAACAACCTGTATACAGCCATGGTAGAAGCAGGTTGCTCTCCCGGCCTTATTAACCATTTTGCAGATATTTACTCATGGCGTGTAAATTTTGCGGCTATACAGCCAGGCGACCAGTTTAAGCTAATTTTTGAAGAGCACCTTGTAGAAGGTGAGCCTATTGGCTACGGAGCTTTAAAAGCTGCTTTCTTTGAGCACAAAGGTAAACCAGTGTATGCTTTTTTATATGGCGAAGGTAAAAACTCAGGATATTACGACCAGGATGGTAAAAGTATGAAAAGAGCTTTTTTAAAAGAGCCGCTGGAGTACTCACGCATTAGTTCACGCTTTACCATGAACAGGTACCACCCGGTGCAGAAGCGGTTTAAGCCTCACCTGGGCACCGACTTTGCTGCACCGCATGGCACCCCCATTCGTAGCGTTGGTGATGGGGTGGTTTTAGAAGCAAGCTATACTGCCGGTAACGGTAATTATGTAAAAATACAACACGATAAAACCTATACCACCCAATACCTGCACATGTCTAAATTTGCCAAAGGCCTTAAAAAAGGCATGAAGGTACAAATGGGGCAAACAATTGGCTATGTAGGTAGCACCGGCCTTGCTACCGGGCCCCACCTATGTTACCGCTTTTGGAAAAATGGCAAGCAGGTAGATGCTTTAAAAGAAAAGCTACCCGGCTCCAAGCCTATAGATCCTGCTCATAAAAATGCGTTTATGCAGCTAAGCAAGGAACTGATCGGTCAGTTTGATAGGGATGAAAATGTTCAGGAGCCCCTGGCATCGGAAAAAGAAACCCCAACCCTTGACTCTTAAGCGGTGTTATAAAGAAGTAAAGCCCTGCCAGCATGCTGGCAGGGCTTTTTTAGTATATTGCCCCCGGCACTTCTTAAGCAAAATTATCGTTAGAAAGCTGAAAGGAATAAAACATGGTGAAGGTGCTCAGAAAATACTGGAAACTCTTTGTGATACTCAGCTTGCCCCTGCAGGTATTGTTTATCCAATGGATAGCAGGGCAACCCCAGTTAATTGAACGGTTTTATACGGGTAGCATTTACAGAACTATGAGCCACGGCTTGCGGGCCGCCTTTGGTGGAGTTACAGTTCCTATAGGTCAGATCATCTTTTACTCGCTGGTATTGGCTTGTGTATGGGGTATTATTAGCCTGTCTGTACAGTTATTTCGCAAAAAAATAAGCATTAAAAGTTATTTTGGTAAGCTTGCCATAAACACCCTGGCTATACTTTCGGTATTTCATTTTTTGTTTATGGGCATGTGGGGGCTCAACTACTACCGTACTTCAGTAAGCGAAACAGCGCAAATCTCAAAAGCAGCTTTTTCGCCATCTGAGCTTGAGCAGCTGTGTATCCGCCTGGTAGCCCTTACCAACGAGAGCCGGAGCCGCATTGCAAACACATCATACGAGCAATTGTCATTGCCTGCCAAACACCAGTATATTTTAAACAATGCCACCCAGGGGTATGAGGTGCTTGGTAAACAATATCCTTCACTAGCTTATAGTAGCCACTCTGTAAAAAGCGTGTATGTGCCACAGCTTATGTCTTTTTTTAGGGTAGGAGGTATTTACTTTCCATTTACGGGCGAGGCCAACGTAAACATGCACCAACCGGAATATTCGCTGCCTGCTACTACCTGCCACGAAATGGCTCACCAGATTGGCTTTGCATCTGAAGACGAGGCTAACTTTATAGCCTACTTGGCCTGCCGCCATCACCCCGACCCCGTATTTCAATACTCTGGTAACCTAATGGCGATGCGCTATGCCATGGGTTTTTTGCGTAAAGTTGATGAGGAGGCTTTTCTGAGGCTTAAAAATCAGTTTAGCGATGAGGTACAGGCCGACCTGGAGGCAGAGCGGTTGTATTGGAGCCGCTTTAACAACCCCCTGCTAAAATTTACAAGCGCTTTTTATGACCTGTTTTTAAAAGCCAACGGGCAAACAGCAGGTATTGAGAGTTACAGCCACATTGTAGATTTGTTGATCGGAGAGTACCATAAGAACGGATTGGATTACAATACCATCACGGCCTCAGGTAAGTAAAGCCTGCTGCCTCTAGCTTGCAGTAGCCTGATAAACAATACAATTCAATTTTCGTATAGGTATGTTGATTATGCCTGTTTACAAGCTGGCTTTGCCGGTGTAAACAGGCTGTACTTTTCTCCCCTGCAATGCTTATGAATCCAACCATTACTTTACAGGTAAACGGTAAACAGCATCAAATGGAGGTTAGCCCCGAAACACCTCTGTTGTACCTGTTGCGTAATAACCTTCAATTAAATGGGCCAAAGTTTGGCTGTGGTATTGAGCGGTGTGGTTCCTGTATGGTACTGCTCAACGGAAAGGCGCAGCCCAGCTGTATGCTACCAGCTATAAGTGCTACCCAGCTGGAAGTTATTACCCTGGAAGGGCTTGGTACTCCCGATAACCTGCACCCCGTACAAAAGGCGTTTATAGAAGAGCAGGCTGCCCAGTGTGGTTATTGCCTTAACGGTATGATTGTATCGGCAAAAGCCCTGCTGGATATCAATAAAAACCCTACTGAAACCGAAATACGGCAGGCCCTGGATAGGGTGCTTTGCCGCTGCGGTACCCACACACGCATGATAAGGGCTGTACAAAGAGCAGCCCGCGCTATGAGATAAGCCCCAACCTAAGCCATGAACGACTTTTTACAAGAACAATTACCACAGGTAAGCCGCCGTAATTTCTTAAAACGAGCCGGGCAGCTTTGCATAGGGTTTAGCCTGTTGCCGGTAGCAGGTTGCAATACCTTGGGCATACGAGGAGACCAGACAAAAGTAGAAGATAATGTGTCTGGAAGCCTTGAAGAAAGTCCCCGGCTAACAGAGTGGCTGCAGATAAATGCCGGAGACGAGTCGGTTACCATTTATACCGGTAAACTGGAGCTTGGGCAGGATATACAGACGGCACTCAGGCAAATGGCTGCCGAAGAGCTGGATGTTGATATGAAAAGGGTGCGCATTATTATGGCCGATACAGGACAAACCCCCGATGAGCGTTATACAGCAGGCAGTGCTTCTATAGAAAATAGCGGGGCTGCCCTACGCAATGCCGCTGCAGAAGCACGCCAGCAACTATTTAATATGGCAAGCAAACAAATGGGGCTTCCGGTAGAGCACCTTATGGTAAAAGATGGTACCATTCAAGGCCCAGGGCCAGAACCTAAAGCAATAACCTATTGGCAGCTGTTATCGGGCAAGAAACTGGAAGGAAGGGTAACAGGCAAGGCACCTCTTAAAAACCCAGACCATTATACCCTGGTGGGCTCAGATTATCCTCGTTCTGACCTGGTTACCATGGCCACAGGGGGCGCTTTGTATTTACAGGACTTGCGTATGCCAGGCATGGTACATGGGCGTGTGTTACGGCCACCTGGCTACAATGCTACCTTGCTAACCTTACCCGAGGCTAAAGTAAGAGCCATGCCAGAAGTTATCAAGCTGGTAAGGGATGGTAGCTTCGCAGGTGTTATTACAGTAAATGAGTGGGAGGCGATAAAGGCCTTACGTGTATTACAGCAGGAAGCCACCTGGGATATAAAGGCTCTGGAACCAGCTCAAACGCAACTTTATCAGGAAATCCCCAGGTTAGAAAGAGAAGAAGAAGTTGTAAAAGATAACGAGGCGGTTGAAAGGGTAATACAAACCGCAGCTATAAGAGCAGAAGCTACCTACACAAAACCTTACCAGATGCATGGCTCTATAGGACCCTCCTGTGCAATTGCTTTACGCGAAGGTGAAAGATTAACCGTGTGGACCCATAGCCAGGGGGTATTTCCGCTCAGGCGATCGCTGGCGGCCATGCTGGATATGGATGAAAACAACATCCGCACAGTTGGTGTGCCGGGTTCGGGTTGCTACGGCCATAACGGTGCTGATGATGTAGCAGCCGATGCAGCGCTGCTAGCTATGGTCATGCCAGGAAGGCCGGTTCGGGTGCAATGGATGCGAGAAGATGAGCATGCCTGGGAGCCGTACGGATCGGCCATGATAATGCAATTGCGAGGCAGTGTAGACAGGCAAGGTACTATAACTGCCTGGCACACCGAACTCTGGTCCGATCAGCATAGCAGCCGCCCTTCAGGAAGAGCAGGTCAGTTATTGCCGGCACGCTATCTTGCCAGGCCACATGAATTACCTGCTGGTGGTTTTATGGGCGGTGCATACCGCAACGCAGAACCCTTATACAACTTTCCGGCGGTAAAAATTGTAGCACACTCTTTTAAGGGGCCATTAAGAACCTCAGCCCTGCGTAGCCTGGGTGCCTACGGGAATGTATTTGCCTTGGAGTCATTTATGGACGAGCTGGCTCTCCAGGCGCAGCAAGACCCAGTAGAATTTCGCCTCAGGCATTTGCAGGACGAGCGGGCTAAAGAAGTGATACGTGCAGCAGCCAGGCAAATAGGATGGGGCAGGCAGCAACCTGCAGGAAAAGGAATAGGTATTGCCTTTGCCCGCTATAAAAATGAAGCTGCGTATTGTGCTGTAGCAGCAGAGGTAGAATACAACCAGCCACGAAATGAACTGCGTATTGTCCAGATGATTGGTGCCATTGATGCAGGGCAGGCTATAAACCCCGATGGGCTCAGGAACCAGACCGAAGGCGGGATGATCCAGGCTGCCAGCTGGACAGTGAAAGAACAAGTTGTATATGATGAAACGCGCATTACCAGCCGTACCTGGGAAACGTACCCGATATTTAGGTTTATGGAAGTGCCGTATGCAGAAGTAATAGTAGTTAACCGTCCTCACGATAAGCCTTTAGGTGCCGGAGAGGCTGCCCAGGGCCCTGCAGCAGCAGCTATTGCCAACGCTGTATTTATGGCTACAGGTGTGCGTGTACGTGATTTACCCATTACACCCGATAAGCTAAGGGGTTAATACTGTTTTTGATAAGGCAAGGCTGGTTCTTTCCTTAAAAACAGCTAGCTTTCGGCTGCTATGGAAGAAAGAACAAAACACCGTATAGCCCTTAGTGCACTTTATTTCCAGAGTGGACTTTGCTTTTCTACCTGGGCCTCCAGGATACCGGATGTTAAAGAAGCCTTTGCCCTGAGTGATAGTGAGCTCGGGCTTTTGTTACTGATAAGGCCAGTAGGTTCGTTTATTGGCTTGCCTCTGGCGGGGTGGGTGGTAGATAACCATGGAAGCCGGCTTTCTGCTACCACCGGACTTATTGGCTTAAGCTGCAGTCTTATCCTGGTTAGCCTGGCACCCTCTATCTGGTGGCTTTTAGGATGCCTCTTATTCTTTGGTATATCTTCCAACCTTATCAACGTATCTATAAATACAGAAGCCCTGGTAGTACAAAAAAGCTACGACCGTTTTATTATTTCATCGTTTCATGGGTTGTGGAGCCTGGCCGGTTTTGCTGGTGGCCTGATTGGGGCTTTAATGTTGTCACTAAAGGTAGGCATGCTCTATCATGTACTTCTTATTGCCGCAACAGTACTACTTATGCTCGTGTTAAGTATTAACTATATCAGTAAAAAAGGCGGGGGGAATGGCGAAAAAAAGTTTGCTCTCAAAATGCCAGACAAATTCCTGCTTTCGTTGGGTATGACTGCCTTTTTCGGACTTATTTGCGAAGGCTGCATGTTTGATTGGAGCGGAGTATATTTTAAGCAGGTTATCCATGCAGAAGAAGGGCTTATCGCTATAGGCTATATGGCCTTTATGGGAACTATGGCGCTGGGCCGCTTTGTTTCTGGATTTTTTACCAACCGTTTCGGAAGTAAAAGGGTAGTACAGGTAAGCGGAACCCTTATCTGTACCGGTTTGCTGATAGCGGTTTTTTTTCCGTACCTTACTACTGCTATAATTGGGTTTTTCCTGGTAGGAGCGGGTACATCATCAGTAATTCCGCTAACGTATGCACAAGTGGGTAAAAGCAAACACATATCTCCCGGTATTGCACTTGCTATGGTTTCTACCATTGGGTACATTGGCTTTTTAATGGGGCCTCCCCTTATTGGTTTTATTGCCGATCTGCTAAGCCTAAGAGCTTCTTTTGCTTTAGTAGCTATAGTTGGTTTATGCATATCGGTTACGGTAACCCTGGCATCGCGCATAAAAACAGAAGAAGTCGCCTGATTGATTTGTTATGAAACATCTTATAAGTAAAAGCCTGATCTCCCTGGCTATTTTCAGTTCTCTTTCCTGTAATCCGGGTATTGTGGGCTCAGATATACCGGTGCTTCAGCCCGGAGTATCCGAAGAGCTGGCCAGTTACCGTAAAAAAATGATTAGCCGGCTTCATTATGAAATCAGCCTCCGTGTACCAGAAGCAAAAGCAGACCCGATAGAGGCTGCAGAGATTATTCGTTTTCATCTGAAAGAAGCTAGCGCACCATTGCAGCTTGACTTTAAGGTAGATACCGGGCATATCCAACAGATTGCAGTTAACAATAAAAGCATCGCCATAGATCACCGGCAGGAGCACATTATCATTCCTGCCAATTATCTGCAAAAAGGTTTAAACCAGGTAAAAATTGTTTTCAGGGCAGGAGATCTTTCTCTGAACCGTAATGAAGACTACCTGTATACTTTGCTTGTGCCAGACAGAGCCCGCACCGTATTCCCGGTGTTTGATCAACCTAACCTTAAGGCCACCTTCAGGCTAACACTTAATATACCTGCCGGCTGGGAAGCTATTGCCAATGGACCTCTGGAAAGCATAGAGCAGGAAGGTAACCGCAAAACGTATCATTTTGCTACTTCTGATACGATAAGTACCTACCTGTTTTCGTTTGCTGCCGGCCGCTTTGATAAAGTAAGCAGAAATGTAGCCGGCAAAACCATGAATTTTCTGCATCGCGAAACAGATGAGAGCAAACTGAAATTAAGCATGGATTCTATTTTCAGAATTCATGGAGATGCACTTACGTTTATGGAAAATTATACCGGTATACGCTACCCTTTTAAAAAATTTGATTTTATAGCAATACCCGATTTTCAATACGGAGGTATGGAACATGTGGGTGCAATTGATTATAAAGCCTCTACCTTGTTTCTGGATGAAGGAGCCACCAAAGACCAGCATATTGCACGAACCAGTTTAATAGCGCACGAAACGGCTCATATGTGGTTTGGCGACCTGGTAACCATGCAGTGGTTTAATGATGTGTGGATGAAAGAGGTATTTGCCAATTTTATGGCTGATAAAATTACGCAGGTATCACTGGCCGAAGCCAACTTTGACCTTAAGTTTTTAACCAGCCATTTTCCGTCAGCTTATAATGTAGACCGTACAGCTGGTGCTAACTCTATACGGCAACCGCTTGATAACCTGCAGGATGCTGGTTCTTTATACGGAGGTATTATATACCACAAAGCTCCTATTATGATGCGGCAGCTGGAGCGCTTGATGGGCGAAGAAGAGCTGCGTAAAGGACTGCAGCAATACCTGCGTAAATACGCTAACCAGAATGCTACCTGGCCAGACCTCATTACTATTCTGGATGCCCGCACCTCTGCAGATTTGCAAGCCTGGAACCAGGTATGGGTAAATGAGCCCGGCCGGCCGGTTTTTGATTACGGACTTAAAACCGAGGGAGGTAAAATAAGTCAGTTGCTTTTAAGCCAGAAGGCAGAAACTGGCCCAGATCGCATGTGGCCGCAGATTTTCGAGCTTGCCCTGGTATACCCTGATACAGTAAAAACAATTTCTGTACAAATGGATGCACAGCAGGTGGTGGTAGAGGAGGTTGCAGGTTTAGATATACCATCTTTTATCTTGTTTAACTCTTCGGGGTATGGCTATGGCGTTTTTCCTGTAGATGAAAACATGCATGCCGGTTTGTTTGCTGTAAAAGATCCTGTGGCGAGGGCTTCTGCCTATATACACCTGTACGAAAACATGCTTAATGGCCGCTCAATAACACCTAAAGGGCTATTGAGCCTGTACCGGGAAGGGTTGGAAAAAGAGAATGAAGAGTTAAATATAAAGGTTATTACTGGGCAGATAAGTGATATTTTCTGGAAGTTATTACTGCCCGAAGAACGCATGCAACTAGCTGCTGACCTGGAGGCGGATTTATGGAGAGCTATGCAACAGCAAGGATCATCTAATGCCAGGAAGCTCTTGTTTAAAGCCTATCAGAATATAACATTAAGTAAAGAAGCTACTGACAGGCTTTACCAGGTATGGAAAAACCAGCAGGCTCCTGCAGGGGTTACACTAACAGAAGATGATTATACCAGCCTCGCACTAAGCCTGGCGCTGCGTAACTACCCTGGTATGGTGCTGGAAGAGCAACTTGCCAGAATCAAAAACCCTGACAGGCAAAAGCGCCTCCGTTTCTTAATGCCCGCCCTTTCTGCTGATGTAAGAGAGAGGGATGCTTTTTTTAATTCGCTTAAACATCAGGCCAATCGCGAAAAAGAAGCTTGGGTAAGTACTGCACTAGCTTACCTGCATCATCCGCTGCGGGCTCAAACCTCGCGGCAATACCTACGCGAAAGCCTGGAGCTTCTTTCCGAAATACAACAGACTGGCGATATCTTCTTTCCACATGCATGGCTGCAGTCTACCTTCGGGGCATATCAAAGTGCAGAAGCTGCGCAGGTAGTGAATGCCTTTCTGAAAGAAAATCCAGGCTATAATCCTAAGCTTAAAGCCAAAATTCTGCAGGCGGCAGATGATTTATTACGTGCCGAAAAGCTGGTAAGGCAACAACACTAGCAAAACATTGTTGTAAGTTTTGGTAAGAAACCACATGTATATAAAATAGTATGTTTTTATGTAACACACTTTAGTAAAAACCTATTTAAAAGAGGCTGTTTTTTTAATATTTAAAGTATAGTTTTTAATAATGCAGGTCCTGGAGCCTGCATTATTAGTTTAAGGGCATACTATACCATGTAGTAATTAGAGCAGTTGTAAATGGCTTCTAAATAAAAGCTTCTATTTTCAGTTTATGCCAAAATAATGTATTCATACAATGGATAGTTGTTACGAGCTGCCTCATGGGGATGTTGATATATTTGCTGCTCGATTTTTACCTCTACTAACTCTATGAGAAGATTTTTTACTAACATGACGATCAATAGGCGTTTTGCTTTGCTGATTGGTTTGTTGAACCTGGTTATAATCGCCAGCTTCATGCTGATTACACGCTATATTGCCATCCATGAGGCCGACCAAGTAGCTATAAATCTTACTTCTAAAAGCAGGCAGCAGGCCCAAATGGTTTATTTGTATGCCGAGAAGCTTGTAAATGGTGACGCCAGGTCCCTGGAGCCGCTTCTTAAAAACATGAATGCCTATGAAGCCATACAGCAGCACATTGTTAAAGGTGGTATAAAGCCTGAGCTAAGTGCAGAAATGGACCTGCGGCCGGCAGAAGGGGAATTGCTTGCTGGCCTTAAAAAAGCCCTTGCTTTGTGGAGCCCTTACAAAGGCCATGTAGAAACCATACTGGCAGAATATGAAAAAAACGAAAAAGCAGCCAAAACCCTGGTAAATGAAGAAGATAGCTCAGGTGAGGGTGCTCTTGCAGAACAAGGCCTTGCTGCCAATGCTAAAGTAAAAACAGCCTTAAAATATTTAAGCGATAAGGAAGATGAGCTGTATGCTGCTAATAATGCAATTACCAAATTATGTATAGCACGTTTTGATGCCAGCAAAGTAATGCTTACCAGTATGATCTGGGCAGTAGTTTTGTTGAATGGATTAATGCTTATTATAGGTCATATTTTAATACGCAGACATCTTATTAAACCTTTGGATGTTATTACTGCTACTGCCGAAAAAATTACCAGGGGAGAGCAGATTAACAATATACATTATACCAAAGAAGATGAGATTGGTAAGATAGCAGTAGCCATCAATACTCTTAATGATACCCTTAAAAATGCTACAGATTTTATTCAGCGTATAGGCAGAGGAGAGTTGCAGGCCAAGTACACAGGTTTAAATACTAGTGTTGCTATAGATGAAAATTCTCTTGCAGGCGCTTTAATGACCATGCGTGACCAGATGCAGGCTGTAGCTGAACAGGAAAAGCAGCGCAATTGGGCTACTGAGGGCTTGGCCCGTTTTGTAGAGATCTTGCGCAGCAACACAGATGATACGGCTACTTTTACACATAAGATCATTTCCAGCACTGTAGAGTATGTAAAAGCCAACCAGGGTGCATTATTCTTATTAAATGATGAAAACAAAGATGATCTGTACCTGGAAATGGTTGCCTGCTACGCTTACAATAAGCGTAAATACCTGAACAAGCGCTTTGAGGTAGGCGAAGGCCTGGTAGGGCAGACCTACCTGGAGCAGGAAACCATCTATATGACAGATGTGCCTCAGAAATATGTGAGCATACGCTCAGGTTTAGGAGGTGCTAACCCGGGGAGCATCTTAATTGTTCCTTTAAAAATAAACGACACCATCCATGGCGTACTGGAACTGGCCTCCTTCAATAAATTTTTGCCCCATGAAATTGAGTTTGTAGAAAAACTTGCTGAGAATATAGCCTCTACTCTGGCCAATGTTAAAACCAGCATACGTACACGTGCTTTATTGGAAGATACCCAACACATAGCAGAGCAAATGCGTGCGCAGGAAGAAGAGCTTCGCCAGAATATGGAAGAGCTGGAAGCTACACAGGAAGGTATGCGCAGAGCGCAGCAGGAAGTTATTGAGCGCGAAGCCCGTATGGCAGCCCTGGTAAATAATACCGAAAGCTCTATTGCTGCCGCTGATCTCAATTACAGACTTACCTTTTTTAACGAACAATACCGTAAGCGCTACCAGGCTCATGGTGTAGAAGTTAACCTGGGGATGGATGTACGGACCTTTACAAAGCAAGAGCTGGTAAAAGGGTTTGATCGTGCCTTGCAGGGAGAAGCCCTGAAGATTAATGATCAACTTAAAAATGGAACAGAAGACTTGTTCTTTGAAGTATCATTACAGCCTGTAAAAAATACAGATCAGGAAGTAATTGGCTTCTCTATCTATGCAAATGATGTGACGCAGCGCATAAATGATGAGTTTGAAAAGCAATGCCTTATTGAAGAGCTGCAGCGAAACCACGAAGAGTTGCAGAAGCAAGAAGCAGAGCTTAAAGAAAACCTTGCTAAACTAATGGCTGCACAAGAGGAGCTGCACAAAAGCGATACGATCCATCAGGTAACCCAGCTAAATGAGATACCCAGTACCGAGCGCTAAAAAAGCTTGTTGTACTATAATATTGCATAAGAAAAGCCGGCCTGTTAAACAGAAGCCGGCTTTTCTTATGCAATCGAAGCAGTAAGCTCTGCTTACTCTACAATTACTTTTTTGTGTACGCTTCCTTGGTTAGTGTTAAGTTTAAGCATGTAAACGCCTTTGCTTAAATGCCCAACCTGGATGTCCTGTACCATAAAACCATTTTCTGGCTTAAGTTCATAATCGGCAAGGTGTCTGCCCTGGATATTGTATAAGCTAACTATAGCCGCTTTGATGGCAGGGTCGCTAAGACTAACTCTGAAATTATTTTTAGCAGGGTTAGGGTATACCTCCAGTTGAGTATTGGCTTGTTTAGGCATTGGTCTGCTTAGTATCGTTTCATCGCTCAAGCGGGCAAGGCTACCACGCTTCTGGCCACCGATAGTACTAAAGGAACCACCAACCAGCAGCTGGCCCCTATCCTGAAAGGCAATAGAATAAACATAACCGTCCATGGCATTACTTAGACCAAAGCCCTCATCACGCTGGCCGTTTGCCAATACACGTGCAATTCCTCTTGTGTTGCTGCCGGCAAAGTTATTAAATTCCCCACCCACTATTACTTTATTATCGCTTTGGGCAAAGATAGTACGCACGCTATTGCCTGGGCCGGCACCTACCGAAAAGTCAGGGTCTAAAGAGCCATCGGGCATTAGCCTGGCCAATCTGTTTACGGGGGTGCCGTTGTACTCGGTAAACAGCCCACCTATATGAATTTTTTCGTCCCAGGGGCGCTTGTGTACAGCGTATACTATAGCATTTGCATTACTTGGGGCAAAGGTTGCATCTACACTGCCGTTAGCGTTGAGTCTTGCAAAGTTGGTGCGTTGCACATCATTAAATCTATCAAAACGGCCGCCAATTAAAATATAGCTGCCTTGCATTTGTATAGCCTCAATTCTCATTTGAGGGCCTTCTGCACCTTTTTGTCCATTATTAAAGGTAGGGTCTATAGAGCCATCGTAGCGCAGGCGGGTTAAACCACCAACATCTGTAGTTCCAAATTTAGTCATATAGCCTCCTACCAGTATGCCTTCTTCGTATGCCAGAACAGATGTTACGGGCAAGTTAGGGCCTGTGCCAAGCGCAGAGATAAACTCAGATTGCAAAGCACCATTTGGCCATAAACGCGCCAGGCGTGGAACAGCAGTGCCATTATATGCACTAAAATCCCCACCTACTACAATAGACATATCAGGCTGTACAGAAACAGAGTTTACGGTGTTGTTAAAGCCACTGCCTATTTCAAAAGATTCATCTAGTGTGCCATCTGCATTTAAGCGTGCCAGGTTAGAGCGGGGTTCTCCATTTACAAATCTGAAAATGCCTCCCACAACAATTTTATTACCCTGCATTGCAATGCTTTTAACTTCGCCATCATTTTCTACAGTACCTGTAAAGTTTTCTCTGAAGGCGCCAGTACTTCCATCCAGGGCAATAATACCTGTGCTTCTGCCACTAAAGGCATTAAAGCTTCCACCTACAAGAGGGTGCATATTGTTTTGTAACACAATGGTTTGCACTCCGCCTGAGCCAGTGGCACCAAAGCCAGAGTTGTATTCAGTATCAAGGGTACCATCAGCATTAAGTTTTGCAAAGCTACTGCGGTTAGTGCCATTGTACTGTGCAAAGGTGCCTCCTATAAATATTTTGCCGCCTTCCTGTACCTCTATGGTTTGTACGCTTACTACACTAAACCCGCCCGATACACCGGGTACCTGGTTAGGTGTAGCTGGGTTAGCAGGGTTAAAAGTAGCATCTACTGTGCGCTGAGGTGTTATTTTTACCAGGCGGTTACGAGGCACTTCATTAAAAGTGGTAAACTCACCGCCTACCAGCAAAGAATTGTCGGGTAGTACGCGTATTTCATGAACATTACCATTAGCACCGCCAAAATTATCTATAATGGTTCCGGTAGGGCCTATAAGGGCTATATGGTTGGCGGGGGTATTGTTAAATGTAGTAAAGTCCCCTCCTATAAGTATGTTGTTACCTTGCACAGCCACCGTACGGATCAGGCCATTTGCACCTTCACCTATATTAAACCCGGTATCGCGGGAGCCATCGGGGTTAATCCGTACAATGCGGTTAGTTACTCCCTGGTAATTTGTTAGCAAGCCTACTGCTATAATTTTACCATCTGGTTGTATAGCCAGGTCATAAACACCTCCAGCTCCCATAGCACCAGAACCTACATTAAATTCAGGGTCCAGGGCGCCAGTAGAAGTTAGCCTTGCAATACGGTTTATGGGAGTTCCGTTGTAAGAAGTAAAATCACCCCCGATTATAATTTTTCCATCAGGTTGTATTGCAATAGCCCGGATACGGCTATTGGCACCACTGCCTTCAGGATTAAAGCTTTCATCTAAAGAGCCATCTTCGTTTAATCGTGCCAGGCGGCTTTTTGATTCACCACCGGCATACGTAAAATCACCTCCTAAAACCACTTTACCATCGGGTTGCAGGGCCATTTTAGTAATCTGACCCGGATTTTTAAAGGTAGGGCTAAAATTTTGATCCAGCGTTTGGGCCTGGAGTAGGTTAACTAAAGGCTGCATAAAAAGCAACCATACAAGAAGTTGTAGAATTCTGTATTGCATACCAGAAAAAATTGAAGATTGAAAAGTAAGTAACTCGTTAATATTGAGGAGAATGGTTTTGATATAGATCAAAGCCAAACTTTTCTTTAAAACATACACTCTGCCTTATTACGTAGGGATATTTTATTGCGTTACTAAAATTTTTAGTGTATACAGGTTTAGCTCAATGCGCACGTAGTAACAGCTTAGTAATCATTTTTATATATTCTCCCTATGTCTGGATTTATAAAAAAAATAAAACAGCTTAATACTTCAGTTTACAGCTTCATAAAAAAGGTAACCAGCAGTATTGCATTTATACCAGCTACCCTTAGCCTGTCTTTAGTGTGTATTGCTATTGTGCTTATTGATCTTTATACCAAGAAGTCGTCTATAGCATTTAGTACTATACCTTATATGGAAGTAAGAAGCTCCGAAACAGCAAGGGCCATTTTTACGGCTCTGCTGCAAGGAATTATATCGCTTACTATTTTTAGTTTTTCCATGGTTATGTTAGTGCTTAACCAGGCGGCCTCCCGCTTTTCGCCTAAAGTACAGAGCAGCCTGATCAGTAATAAATCCAACCAGTTTGTACTTGGCCTCTACATAGGTACAATTCTGTACCTTATTGTAATGCTTATGCAAATACGGGGCGAAGACGATACCTTTGAAGAATTACCCCAGACGGCCCTGGCTGTTGGGGTGGTGTTAGTTGTAATTTGTATAGCTGTATTTGTAAAGTTTATAAATGATATATCGCTTGCAGTAGAAATAGAAAATGTAGTAAAGAGGGTATACACTACTACTTTTAACAAAATGCAGCAGAATTTAAAGCATGTTAATCCCGTATCGCCTACCTGTATACAAATAAAAGAATGGTACTCTTACCGGGCAAAACAAAGTGGATACCTGCAGGATATTGCAGAAGACAGGTTAGTGGAAATAGCGAAAGAACATGACCTGGTTATAAGCAATCATGATTTTATAGGGTTGTACCATAGCCTGGAAAGCCCGTTATTTTCATCAAATAAGATTATAAGCGACCCGGTATTGATCAGGAAAATAGAAGATTGTTTTTTGTTTTACATTGGCGAAGATATAGACGATAATGCTTTTTATGGATTACGACAGCTTAAGGAAATTGCAGCCAAAGCACTAAGTACAGGCATGAATGAGCCTGGTACAGCTTTTACATGTATAGATTACCTAACAGATTTGCTGGTGCTGTATGCACGTACAAAGCCTTTTAAGGTGTATAAAGATGAGGATGGAGTAGAAAGAGTGCTTGTAAAGTTTATGACCCTGGAAGAGGTGTTAAGCCGCTGTGTATCGCCCATACGGGTATTTGGCAAAAAAGACCCTATGGTTATACACCACCTGCTAAACCTGTATTGGAAAATTTCGCAAATAAAGGAAGCAGATGAGTACCAGGATTTATTGAGAAGGCATGCAAATGCAGTTGTGGAAGATGCGGAAAAAGGCCTGGAGAATGAACTGGACAAGCAGTATATAAATGGTTTTATCCGGCAGATCAATACCTCTAACGCATCGCCAATGCGCTTAAACACATTAAATGTATCGTAGGCTATCCTTCATCATCAATATCTTCATGAGAGATGTTGCTTTTCTGAACTTCATTGCTCTGTTTAAGATAAGGGCGGTACTCATCAATAAAGGTTTTCTTCCAGAGAGGCACCCTGTCCATAAAGGCAGCGCGTGCTATAATATGTGCCGATACGGGTGAAGTAAGCAGTATGAACATAATAATGATTAGTACCTTGCCTGCCAGCAGGGGCTCATTAAAGTATATACCTATGCCTAGCAGGATTAAGCCTATGCCCAATGTACTGGCTTTTGTAATGGCCGACATCCTGATGTAAAAATCTGGTAGCCTAATGATACCCACTACTGAGATGATCATAAACGCCACCCCGGCAATAATCAAGATTGAACTTGTAATTTCTAAAAAAAGACTCATGTAGTGTGATTGGGTTTGGTTTATTTAAACATAGTTTTTCTGCACTACTTTCTTACTTTTTTGGTAAGGTAGTAGGCAAAAGACATAGAGCCCAAAAATGCTATAAGAGACAGCACAATGGCTACATCCAGAAAAGCAGCATTACCGGTAAGGATGGCAAATACAGCCACTATACCTATTACACATGCCGAAAACAAATCAAAGGCAGTAACCCTGTCGGGAAGTGTAGGGCCTTTAATAAAGCGATACAGTACCGCCAGCAGGCATAAACTAAGGATAATAATGGCTATAATAAGAGTAGTTATAAACACAGCTTGGTGGTTTAAATTAATAAGTAGTAAAGCCGATAGCGCATACTGTTACCTGTAAACAGCAGGCTTTGTCAGCGCATAATTTCAAGCAACCTTCTTTCAAAGCCAGATTTTATGCTTTGTTTAAAGGCATCTACCTCGCCCCCTTTTATGTAAAGGGCGTGGATAAAGAGTATACTTTTATCTTCAGAAACATCAATGCTAAGCGTACCGGGTGTAAGCGATATCATATTAGCCAGAAACGTAATTTCCAGGTCTGTGCGAGCCTCTAAGGGCAAGGCAATGATACCAGGTTGAGCCATATGATGCACGGTTACCACATCGTATGCTACTTCTATACTGGCAACAATAAGTTCTTTTAAAAAGAAAAGCACCAGGCTGAGCGCTTTAGGTAACTTACGGAAATACGATTTACTATACAGAGCGGCCGTAAGCCAGAGTAAAAGCATGATGGCCAGGAAAGCGCCTGCTATTGATAAGGCTGTTTCTTGCCATTCCAGGTATTGGAACAAAGCCCTGGAGGCAACACCGGCCAGTATAAGATGTATTACAAAGGTTTTCATGGCTTCAAAACGTGATTAATATATGCTTCGGTATCCATAAGCTGACGGGCCGCCTCCATTGAAAGCTCTATGGTTGGCTGTGCAAACAAGCCAATTAAAAGTATTACAGACGAAAGCGCTACAGTGGCACCGGCTAACATAGGCTTATGTTTAAAAAGCTGCCAGGTGCTGGCAGGATGGGTATTATCGGCAGAAAGCTGCTCAGGTGCTTTTTTTAAGAATACCTCATTCCAGATACGGGTTATATAATAAAGGGTAAACAAGCTGCCAGCCAGAGCAATGCCAGTAAATACATACTGTTCTGCAGCCAGGCCAGCCTGTACCAGCAACAGCTTACCCCAGAAGCCAGAAAAGGGAGGGATACCTACCAGCGAAAAACCAGCAATAATAAACATAAAAGCCAGGATAGGATAGCGCAGATAGGCACCGCCCAGGCTCGGCAGGTGATAGCTGCCTCGGGTCTGGTACAACAGGCCACTGATCATGAACAGATTTGTTTTTACCAGTACACTATGTATTAGGAAAAACACCACGCCTGCAAAAGCAAGAGGAGTATAAAAGCCAATACCCAACAGCATGTAGCCAATCTGGCCCACTATACTAAATGCCAGGATACGCCTTAAATCAGTTTGAGCTATAGCGCCTAAGCCACCCGAAATGATGGTAAATGCAGCCATGATGATAAGAAACTGGTGCGAGAAACCGGCTGTATCGCGAAACACAAGGGTAAAAAAGCGCAGCAATGCATAAATACCCACTTTGCTTAGTAAGCCGGCTATAAAAGCAACTATGGGCAAAGGCGGTGTATGATAAGCCGCCGGTAGCCAGAAGTACAAGGGAAACATGGCCGCTTTAATACCAAAACCTACCAGAAAGAAAACCGCTGCAACCGATACGAGGCCTTGTTGTTGTACCTGTGGTAATTTAACCGAAAGGTCTGCCATATTAAGAGTGCCCGAAATGCCATATAAAACACCTATGCCTGCCAGCAATAAAGAAGATGCTAAAAAATTGAGCATAACATATTTTACAGCGCCTTCTAATTGTGGAGCGGTGCCGCCCAAGGTAAGCAGCACAAAAGTAGATACAAGCATTACCTCCAGCCACACGTAAAGGTTAAATACATCGCCCGCCAGAAAGGCCCCGCATAGGCCAAACAACAAAAACAACCATACCGGGTAGTAGCCAAACTGTATGCGCCTGTCATCAATACTTTGCAGGGAAAAAATATATACCACAAAGCCCGACAGCGCGGTAATAAGAATCATAGTTGCACTTAAAAGGTCGGCAATGATTGTAATGCCAAAGGGTGCGGGCCACTCGCCCATTTGCATGGATTGCAAGCCCTCCGTCCATACCTGGTATAGCAGCATAAGTGCAGTAATAAACATACCCGATACCCCTGCCAGGAAAATTAGTTGCTGTGGCCGCCCCCGCTGCCAGAAAAAGAGGCAGAAGATGGCCGCAAACAGAGGAGAAAGCATTGGAAATAAAAGTAAACTAGGGCTCATTGTTGCCAGTATTTAATTTCTGTTCTTTAATAAAAGTGCATGGTTAGTGGCTCTCCTCAGAGGCCAGATCTGGCGCAGGTACAGGCTTCTCCAACGCATCGGTTTTGTTGAGTTGGTCCAGGTCTCCGGTATTAAGCGACTGGTGACCTCTTTTAATAAGTACTACTGCAAAAGCTTGGATGCCGAAACCAATTACGATGGCTGTTAAAATTAATGCCTGGGGCACAGGATCGGCAAAAGGCTCTGTTACTACCTGTGCTCCCTCTGGTACTAGGGCGGGATTTGCACGGGTAAGCCGGCTCACTACAAATAAAAATAAGTTTGTGGCGTAGCCCAGTATAGCCATACCAATAATTACCTTAACAAAGCTGCGATGAAGCATCAGGTAAATGCCGGCTGCGTACGCCAGGCCTGTAAGTACAGAAAGTAAAATATCCATTTTTAAAGCTCTGCCAGTGTAAAAGTTGCTTTAAGCATTACTCCGATAACTGCCAGGTACACACCAACATCAAATAAGATAGGCGTGCCTGGCCGGCCAATAACGGGCAGGTAAAAATCTGCCCAGATGGAGGTTAAATAAGCCTGCCCCATAAACATGGAGAATGTACCACTAATGGCCGTAAGAAAAAGCCCTACAGCAATAAGCCGCATGGTATCAATACGGAATTGCTTTACTGTTTTACGGGGACCATGTATCATTGCATGGAAAATAAAGGGGATGGACCCGATTAAGCCTCCGATAAAGCCTCCTCCCGGATCGTTATGCCCTCTGAAAAGCAGGTATACCGAGAAAACCAGGAACAAAGGTATAAGCAGTGCAATAGCAGTAGAGGTAATAAGTGTTTTCATAAGATGCTTTTCTTGTCTTGATTATTCAATACCTCCCTTTTTTGATCTTAGGCGGAGCAGTGAAAAAACACCAATGGCTACAATGCCTAATACCATAGATTCGCCCAGGGTATCAAAAGCACGGAAGTCTACCAGGATTACGTTAACAATATTATGCCCCTTACCCAAAGGGTAACTATTGGCACCAAAATATTCTTTAAGGCCAGAGTGTAAAGGTGTGCTTATTATGGCAAGCATTATATACGTCATTAATGCTCCAAAAAACAGCGATATAATAAAGTATTTAAGGCGCCTTCTGCGCTTTGAAAATATTTTAAAGGGTGGTAATTTGTTAAGGATCAATACAAAGAGTACCACACTCAGGGTCTCGATCAGAAATTGGGTAATAGCCACATCGGGAGCGCCAAAAAAGATAAATATCAACGCTACACCATAGCCTACCACACCCATGGCTGCCAAGGCTGTTAGGCGTGAGCGGGTAAGAAAGATCTGTACAATAGAAATGGCCATCATTAATAATACAGCAAACTCAAATACCTCGTAAAAGCCTGTAGGCTCAACATGCGATACTACTTCAAAAGGAGAGCCTTCCTGCCAGAGTGTGAGATACATTACTACAATCCAAAACAGGATAAACACAGCAATGTAGTTGCGCAGGTAACCAGTCTGCACCGCCCGGGTGTGATGATAAGCCAGGATAGGCATACCCTGCATTATGCTATTGAACAGACTGGTAATACGGAACGTGCGGATTTTATCCAGCGGAGCACCCAGCCTGCGTAGCCAGTTACGTGATTGGTATACACCCAGGCCGGCAAGTACTGTAAATAGGCTGAGTACAAATATTACATTAAAGCCATGCCATAACGCAAGGTGAAAGCCTTCCTGCTCTGCTAGCGGGGGGAGTATACTGTTGGCTGCAGTATTTAAAAGCGGCTCTACCAGCTGGGCACCAAAAACACCCAGCAGCAAACCCATACCCGAAAATATTACTGGTCCAGCCAGCATGGGTAGAGGAGCCTCGTGGGGCACTTTAGGAGTAGCCGAGCGGGCTCCAAAGTATAGGCTCCAGCCTAACTCTGTGGCAATGGCTGCAAAAAGTACACCTGCCACAATAACTGCAGCCAGCAGCAGAATGTTGTAAGCTGCAGAACCAAGGGCAGCCTCGTAAATAACTTCTTTGCCTACAAAGCCAAAAAAGGGCATTACACCAGCCATTGAAAAGCCAGCCAATATGGTTGCCACTGCCGTAACAGGCATATGCTCGCGCAGGCCCGAAAGCTGGTTCACATCGCGGGTGCCTGTTTCATGATCCAGGTTGCCGGTAATAAGAAACAAGGTGCCTTTATACAGGGCATGAGCCATAATAAAAATAACTGCTGCCTGTATTGCCAGTGGAGTACCTATACCCAGCAACATCATAATAAGCCCAAGAGCGCTTATAGTAGTATAAGCCAATATCTTTTTAAGGTCTGTATACAATATGGCCCGTATGGCACCCATCAGCATAGTAAGGGTGCCAATAATGATCAGCGATGTATTCCAGCCAGGGGTATTGCCCAGGGCTGGCGTAAAACGGGCTACCAGGTAGATGCCTGCCTTTACCATAGTGGCAGAGTGCAGGTAAGCACTTACTGGCGTGGGAGCGGCCATAGCATTGGGTAGCCAGAAATGGAACGGAAACTGGGCCGACTTGGTAAAGGCTCCTAGTAACACCAGTACGGCAGCCCCGGTATACCATTGATGCTCTCGCAGCGCATCACCACTACTTAAAATGCTAGCTATATCATAAGTACCGGCCATAGTTCCCAGCAACACAAAGCCTCCCAACATGGCCAAGCCCCCCGAAACAGTTACGAACATAGCCTGAAGGGCCGATCTGCGTGATTTTTCTTCCTGGTGGTTAAAGCTGATCAGCAGAAAAGAGCTAACGCTGGTTAACTCCCAGAATACAAACAGGCTGATAAGGTTACCGGCAAATACTACTCCCATCATAGAGCCCATAAATAAGAGCATAAACATCAGGAAGCGGCCCAGTAAAGGGTGCCCTTTTAAATAGGTGCCGGCATAATAGATTATAAAGGCGCCAAAGCCAGAGATGAGTAAGCCAAACATCAGGCTTAAACCATCTACATAAAACTGAAGGTTTACCCCCATTGCGGGCACCCACTCGTGTAGACTGGATATAACTTCTCCATGCGATACGGCACTTAGTAAAGTGAGCAGGTAAGCAAAAATTGCAGCCGGCACAAGAGCCAATACAGCACCCGCACCAGAAGAAGTAATTCGGTGAACAAGAGGAGCAAAAAGAGCAGCTATAAAACCGGAAAGTACAGCCAGAAGCATCTAAAAGTAAATTAAGTACGTGAGCTATATAGGAGGTACCCCCGGGCAGAGGCGAAGCCTATAGAGTCAACCGGAAGTACGCATAAACAATAGGTGCGGTTCGTGTTGGTACGTAGGTTTATGTGTAACTGCTTGATTTGCAGTGTATAACATTTCAAAACCTTGTGTAAAGTACAGCGTATAAAGGCTGTAATTATTTTTTTACCTTACGTATCAAATGCACACCACACATTTTTTCCGCCATACCTGGATTTGTATTCTGGTATTGGTAAGCCTGGCGAGCTGTAACCGTTTTCGTGCCGATAATTTAGATCGGGACGAGGTAAGCAGCGCCATAAAGGTAGCTATTGACTCCATGGATGCCAAAAAATATTTTGTAGACCAGGATGTTAGAGAATATCTTTATGAAGAGTTTTTGGACTTTTATAAGAATCGCGATTATCGCCTGGCCTGGATTACAGGGCGGGGTACCCTAACCCAGGCAGAAGAATTGCTTACTGCCATACATAACGCTCCGGAAGAAGGGCTTGATTCCAGCAGCTATCGGTATAACCGATTAAAAAAAATGCAGGAAGAGCTTTTTACCCGCGAAGCCCGAAAGGAAGAGTCGCAGGAGCGTATCAGGCAGTTGGTAATGCTCGACTTCTACATGACCTCTTCGTATCTGACCTATGCCTCTCATTTACTTGCCGGACGTATTGATCCTGCACGTCTTGATAAAGGATGGGAAGCCTATCCCCGACAGGCAAACCTGGCATCGCACCTGGAGGAGGCTATCTCTAACCAGAACATTGCAGAATCGCTACTGGCCCTAAACCCGGATAACGACCAATACCGGGGTTTAAAAAAGCATCTGGCACATTACAAACAACTGGCTGCCAAAGGAGGCTGGCCTTCTATACCTACAGGAGGTACTCTTGAAAAAGGAAGTAAAGGCGAGCGAGTAGCCGCCCTCCGTACCATGTTAGGCATTACAGGAGACCTGGACACTACCCAGGCACAAAGCACACAACCAGATGTGTATGACGATGCCTTGGCCGAGGCTGTAAACCGCTTCCAGGCACGTAACGGTTGGACACCCGATGGAAAAGTAGGTCCGCAAACCCTGGAACTACTGAATATTCCGGTAGAAAGGCGCATTGAGCAGATTGAACTGAACATGGAACGCCTGCGCTGGATGCCCCTGGAGGCTAACGGAAGCTATGTACTGGTTAATGTACCAGCCTACGACCTGAAGGTGATTGATGAGGGAAAGAAAGAAATGGAGATGAAAATTATTGTAGGCAAAGAATATTCTTCTACGCCTATATTTAAAGATACAATGGAGTTTATTGTATTTAGCCCCGACTGGACTGTGCCCTTAAGTATTGCGCAGGAAGAGATTTTGCCTATCTTAAAACGCAATCCCAATTACCTGCGCAGCCAGAATATGGTGGTGTTTGCCTCCTGGGATGTTAGTGACAGCACAATAATTGACCCGGCAAAGGAAAAATGGCACCGTATGGAAGCAGAAGATTTTAATTACAGGATTGTGCAGCTACCAGGTGATAAAAACCCGTTGGGACATGTGAAATTTATGTTCCCTAACGATAAGCATATTTATCTTCATGATACTCCTAGTGAATGGCTCTTTAATAAAGATGAACGCGGGTATAGCCATGGCTGTATCCGTGTGGAAAAGCCTGTGGAACTAGCCAGTATTTTGCTTAAACGTGCCGAAGGCAGCTGGAATGAAGAAAAAATAAAAGAAGCCATGAGGCAGGCTCAGCCTGATACCGTGCACCTGAAGCAAAAGCTGCCAGTAAAAATTACCTATCAAACTGCCTTTGTAGACGAAAATGATATGCTGCATTTCAGGAAGGATATTTATGAGCATGATCGTAAACAGTTAAATGCAATTGAGCGGAAAGAAAAAAAGCTGGAAGCCTCCTGATTTTTTAAATAATATATCTGGCTGATAATTAAAATTTTAAAGTTTTAGCTATAAAAAGTTAAGAATTTTAATCAAAAAAGTGGCCAAACGGGGTAACCCTGTATTAAAAGCCACGTTACAATGACCATCTGGAATACTTTTTAGCTTTTAGATCAACTTTTTTTAACTAACTTTTTACTTTAAGAGGAGCATGCACGAGCATACTCCTCTTACTTTTTTAACTCCAGCGGCCTAGTCTTTATCCATCACATAATAGAGTATTGCCTACCTGTTTGTTTAATTATACAATCGTGTATTGTTTCACAGCTTTATCCGGTAAAAACAACAATTTTTTATAGCTTTGCAGCTTCTGATCTGATAGAGAGCCAAAAGGAGTAAAATTGCTTCGGGCTTGGAATCAGATTACAGAAAGAGAAAGGCCGCTATAGTACGGAGCTTAATGTTAGCTCCCCATCAGAACAACACTAACAATGAAATATCAGGAATATAAGAATCCCGATTATGCACAGATAGGAGAGGATATACTTCGCTACTGGCAGGAAAATAAGATATTTGAGCAATCGGTAAGCTCACGCAATGGCAAGCCCACCTTTACCTTTTTTGAAGGTCCGCCCTCTGCCAATGGAACCCCCGGTATTCACCATGTAATGGCCCGTGCTGTAAAAGATATTTTTTGCCGCTATAAAACCCAGAAGGGTTTTCAGGTTAAGCGAAAAGGTGGTTGGGATACCCATGGTTTGCCTATTGAGCTGCAGGTAGAAAAAGAACTGGGCATTACCAAAGAAGATATCGGGAAAAAGATATCTGTAGAAGAGTATAACCAGAAGTGCCGGGAGGCAGTAATGAAATTTAAGCACCAGTGGGATGACCTTACACAACGTATGGGATACTGGGTGGATCTGGACAACCCCTATGTTACCTTTGAGAAAGAATATATAGAGTCGCTGTGGCAGTTGCTTAAAAGGCTGTATCAAAAAGGCCTTTTATATAAAGGGTATACTATACAACCTTTTTCTCCGGCGGCTGGTACCGGTCTTAGCTCACATGAGCTAAACCAGCCTGGTACCTACCGCGATGTAAAAGATACTTCTATTGTTGCCCAGTTTAGAGTAATACCCAATGAAAAATCGCAACACCTGTACGCTAAAACAGCTGCCTCTTACATAGAAGGTGGTACCGCAGAGGATGTATGCATCCTGGCCTGGACTACTACCCCCTGGACCTTGCCAGGTAACTCTGCCCTGGCCGTAGGCGAAAAAATAGACTATGTAAAGGTTGCAACTTTTAATCCTTATACCCATAGGCCTGTAAGTGTAATTCTGGCTAAGGCGCTTGTACCTAAATATTTTAATACCAAAATAGAAGGTGCAGCCCTTGGCGAGTATGTGCCGGGTAGCAAGGATGTTCCTTATGAAATAGTAGATGAATTTAAAGGTGCCGAGCTGGTAGGCGTAGACTATGAGCAGTTGTTCCCTTATGTAAAACCTGCCGGTGATGCTTTTAGAGTTATACCTGGCGACTTTGTAAGCACTGAAGACGGTACCGGTATTGTACATATATCACCTACTTTTGGTGCAGACGATTACCGCGTAGCACAGCAGGCAGGTATTGCACCAGTGCTTGCAGAAGATGAAGAAGGTAACCTTGGGCCAATTGTTGACCGCAGAGGCCGCTTTGTAAACGCTATTACCGATTTTGCCGGCAAGTATGTTAAAAATTACGATGGGCAGGATGAGAATGACAAAGAGTACAAATCAACAGATGTGCTTATTGCCATTAAACTGAAAGAAGAAAACAAAGCCTTCCGTGTAGAGAAGTACGAGCACTCTTACCCGCACTGCTGGCGTACCGATAAGCCTATTCTTTATTATCCGTTAGACTCGTGGTTTATTCGTACTACTGCTTATAAAGATAAACTTATAGAGCTCAATAAAACAATTAACTGGAAGCCTGCATCTACAGGTTCTGGCCGTTTTGGAAACTGGCTCGAAAACCTGGTAGACTGGAACCTTTCGCGCTCGCGTTATTGGGGTACACCGCTACCGATCTGGCGTACCGAAGATGGCAAGGAAGAAATTTGCATTGGCTCCCTGGCAGAGCTGCGCGATTACCTGCAAACCTCCATGGTGAACGGTGGTAGTGTACTAACCCAGGAGCAACTGGAGCAAAACAGGCATATACTGGCTAATTTTGATACCATTGACCTGCACAGACCTTATGTAGACCAGATTACCTTTGTATCTGATTCAGGTAAGCCTATGCTGCGCGAACCAGACCTGATAGATGTTTGGTTTGACTCGGGTGCTATGCCCTATGCTCAGTGGCACTACCCTTTTGAAAACGAAGAGATCTTTAACCAGAATTACCCGGCTGATTTTATTGCAGAAGGTGTAGACCAGACCCGTGGCTGGTTCTTTACCCTGCATGCCCTGGCTGTAATGCTGTTTGATTCGGTGGCCTTTAAAAATGTAATTGCTAACGGTTTGGTGCTAGATAAAAATGGCAACAAAATGTCCAAGCGTTTGGGTAATGCCGTAGATCCCTTTGCTACTATTAAAAATTATGGCCCCGATGCTACCCGCTGGTATATGATTGCCAATGCGCCGCCCTGGGAAAACCTGAAGTTTAACGAAGAAGGTGTAAAGGAAACACAGCGCAAGTTTTTTGGTACCCTGCAAAATACTTATGCCTTTTTTGCGCTATATGCCAACTTAGACAAGTTTACCTTTGCAGAAGAGGCCATTCCGTTGGCGCAGCGTACTGAAAGCGACCGCTGGATCATTTCTAAGCTAAACAGCTTGATTTTACAGGTTGAGGATGCTTTTGATGAGTATGAGCCTACCCGAGCGGCCCGCGCTATACAGGATTTTGTGAATGATGATCTTAGTAACTGGTATGTTCGCCTAAACCGCAAACGTTTCTGGAAAGGTGAGTATAACAACGATAAGCGTGCTGCGTATCAAACCCTTTATACCTGCCTGGATGTAGTTTCGAGGCTTTCTGCTCCTATTGCGCCGTTCTATATGGACAGGTTGTTTATGGATCTGAATAAGGTAAGCGGAAAAGATAAGGCTGCTTCTGTGCACCTTGCCGATTTCCCTGTAGCAGATCGCTCTACTATCGATACCGAACTGGAGCAGCGTATGGCCCTGGCGCAGAACATCTCTTCGCTTATCCACTCGTTGCGTAAAAAGCATACTATTAAGGTAAGGCAGCCTCTTTCGAGGGTACTTATCCCAATACTAAACGAGAGGCAAGGCACACAAATTAAAGCTGTAGAAGACCTTATCCTTTCAGAGGTAAACATTAAGGCAATAGAGTATATTGATGATACCTCTGGCGTGGTGGTAAAAAAGATCAAGCCTAACTTTAAAAAGCTGGGTAAAGAATGGGGACCACGCATGAAAGAAGTAGCAGCCATCATACAAGCGTTTGGTCAGGAAGATATCAACCAGATTGAAAAGCAAGGCTATAAAGAAGTAGACCTGGCTGGTAGCCCTATCCGCCTTACTCCTGAAGATGTAGAAATTACCTCTGAAGATATACCGGGATGGATTGTAGCCAGCGAGGGTGGAGTAACCGTTGCCTTGGATATAACTATTACTGATGAGCTTAAGCAGGAAGGTATAGCCCGAGACCTGGTAAACCGTGTGCAGAACCTGCGCAAAGACATGGGCCTTGAAGTACAGGATAAGATTCGCATTAATGTGCAAAAATCTGATGCTGTTGTGGATACAGCCCTTACTGTAAACCGTGTGTATATCTGTACCGAAACCCAGGCGCTGGAGCTTAACCTGCTTGATCAGGTAGAGGGTGCCCAGGAAGTAGATATGGACGATTTTGTACTACAGTTGAGAATTGAGAATTTAAGAGGTTAAAACCTGTAAACAAGTTTTAAGAAAGAGAGGTATTGGCTTTTGCCGGTACCTCTCTTTTATTTTTTAATACGCTATTTCATCTAAAAGAATGCGATCCTGCTCATGGATATGGGTTTACTTTTTGATTCTGTTATAAAAATTGCTTTTCCTTAAGGATGGATACAATATAAATATCGCAAGGTTCAGGCCTCAAGGCTGTAGAAGGCTTATAAGTTATTTTTAAGGAGCTTTATATAACTTGTAGTAAAACCGGTACTTTTAGCAAAAAAACTTACTGTAAACACAAGGCGTATAATCAACCATTCCGATTTTTAGCTTTCAAAACACCTTCATGGCTTCACGAGTATTTATTTCACCTAAGTTTTCTTCCAGATCCAAGTCATTCCATATTGAGCTTAAGAAGAGAATTAATCAGTATTTCCAGGAGGCAGGTACTGCTACCTATGGCAACTACAAATTATATATAAAGGCAGGTATTTTACTGTCGAGCTTTGTTGCTATTTACATTCACCTGATTTTTTTTACAGCGCCTATATGGATTTCTGTAATAGAATGCATTATGTTGGGTGCCATTACAGCTGCTATTGGCTTTAATGTGATGCACGATGGCGCTCATGGCAGCTTTAGTAAGTATGCCTGGCTTAATGACCTGGCTTCAATGTCACTTAGCTTCCTGGGAGCTGATGTGTTTATGTGGAAAACCAAACACAATGTAGTACACCATGCATATACAAACATTGATGGTATAGATGATGATATTGATGCAAAGCCTTTTTTAAGGCTTTGCGCTACACAGAAGTATTATAAAATTCATAAGTTTCAATACCTCTATTTCTGGGTAACGTATTGTTTCCTTTATTTTTATTGGGTGTTTTTTTCAGACTATGATAAGTACTTTACCAAAAAAGTAGGCAGTATGCCACTTAAAACAATGCAGTCACAAGATCATGTGCTGTTCTGGGTATTTAAAGCTTCTCATGCAATTCTTTTTATTGTACTTCCTATTTACATGCTGGGTTTTGTGCCCTGGTTGGTAGGCTTCCTGTTGTATGGTGCATTTACCGGCTTGTTAATTTCAACAGTATTTCAACTGGCGCATGCAGTAGAAGATACACACTTTCCGGTACCTACTCAAAACAATACAATAGAAGATGAGTGGGCTATCCATCAGTTAAAAACCACTGCCAATTTTGCTACCAATAATAGAGTAATTTCATGGTTTATGGGCGGGTTAAATTTTCAGGTAGAGCATCACCTGTTTCCCAAGATATCCCATGTGCACTATCCGGCTATCAGCAAAATCATTAAGCAAGCTTGTGCAGATTACAACATCCAGTATATAGAGTATCCGAAGCTTAGAGTTGCACTTGCCTCTCATGTATATCATTTAAAGAACCTGGGAAAGGTAAGCTAAGCATACAGCTTGGCTTTAATACAGGGCAGGTAAAAAAATAAGGCAGGCACTATGGACTATAAGCCATAGTGCCTGCCTTATTTTTTGTTAGGGTTTATACAGGCATGGTATTAGGGCTTTGCCTGCATAAATGAATAAGATACAGGTGCAAATTCTGCACCTGGCTGAGGTGCTTCGGGCACATAAATAGGCTCTGCAAAGTCTGTTGTTTCTACTTCTAGTGCAATATGCACTGTTTCTAAAGAAAAGGGAGGAGAATAATTGTGCAGTTGCTCTTCTTTTGTAGTTGCATACAGTAGGTAAGAAACAGGTACATCAGAAGCTAGTTGATACTGATCGCCTGTTTTTACCAAAGGGTAAATTTTACCGAAAAGGCTCATCATGCGTTCTGGTTGCTGTAAGGGAGCTTTAATAGTGATATAACCTTTTATCTCGCTGCTATGGCTACCTACTTCATTTATAGCCTTTAAGCTTACATTGTAGGTGCCAGGGATTTTATACACTATATTTTCCGGATGCTGTAGGGTAGAACTTTCTGGCGTAGCACCTGGAAAGCTCCATTGCCATTCTTTAGGTGCATGCAGGGACTGGTCTGAAAAATGGATACTGGCTCCTGCTTTTACTTTTGTAGCCGAAGCTTTAAAGATGGCTACCGGGGCCAGTTTCTGGGGGGTAATAGTAATACACTTTTTTCTGGTAAAGCTATGGTGAGCTCTGCCATTGTAAACGGTCAGGCTTACATCATAAGTGCCAGGAGTGCCATATGTAAACGCCGGGTTTTTGGTTTCTGATACCGTTTCTATAGAACCCGGGGCATACCAACGCCATGAAATAACATCTGCAGATGCCTCATTAACCAGTTGTAAGGCCTGGCCGGTTTCGCCCTGTGCCTGGCTTACCGAAAAGGCAGCTACCGGAACTGAGCTTTCGGTTTTATTGCAGCTATAAAAGAAAATACCATTTAAAACAATTGCAAAAATAAATAACAGGGTAAAAATATGCTTCATAAAAAGTAGTAATATGTAATTGAATATACTTCTTGAAAAGCACAAGTACTATATGCGTGGGTAGGTAAGTGGTTTATAAAGAGTTAGTTTAAGGGTGCAACAGGGTGCGCGTAAGGCTTAAAAAAGCTGCTTTAGTATATTTACTTACATTTAGTTGGGTGCTATATAACTTAACAGGAATTATATTTTTTAAGAGAGCCACAACCCTGTACACATAAAAAATATAAAGGCTTTGCTTGCCGCTGGTTAAGCGCAAACAAAGCCTTTATAAAAACATAGATTAGTTTTACTACCCTTCTTTATTACTTATTGTAAAGCAACTGCTCCCTCTATGGTTTTTCTGTTCTTTTTAGTTGTAGCATCAGGCTGGCTTCCCCCTACACTAAGGTGTAGAGTACCTGGAAGGTGCCGGGCGGTGCCATCTTCGGCTATAAGGGTCAGGTCTTGCGGCCGTAGGGTGAAGTTAACTACTTTGCTTTCGCCTTTTTTAAGTGCAATACGCTGAAATCCTTTTAAAGCTCTTATGGGTGTTTTGTACCCTGCTGCCTGGCGGCTGGTATAAAGCTGCACAACTTCTTCGCCATCCATTTTGCCGGTATTGGTAACCCGTACGCTTACTTGTACAGGGCTGTTTACAGGAGCAGAAGCAGGTACAGAAAGCTGGTCGTAGGCAAAGGTTGTGTAGCTTAAGCCATGCCCGAATGCATACAAAGGCTGGCCTGTAAAGTACCTGTAGGTGCGCCCTTCCATGGCGTAATCGCCAAAGGCCGGCAGATCTTTATCACTTCTGTAAAAGGTAACCGGTAAACGGCCGGCCGGGTTGTAATCTCCAAATAAAACATCAGCAATAGCAGTACCTGCTGATTGGCCCGCATACCAGGCATTTACAATGGCAGGTATATTGTCGGCTTCCCAGGGGGTAGCAATGGCACTGCCTGTCATCATTACAAATACAACAGGCTTGCCTGTGGCTTTCAGGGCTTTCATGAGGTTGGTTTGTACCTGGGGCAATAAAATACTGGTACGGTCACCACCGGCAAAGCCAGGCTCATCTACCTTCATTTCTTCACCTTCTAACTGTGGGGATATACCACCAACAAAAATAATGGCATCTGCATCTTTAACCCGGTTGGCTACCGCTCTAAAGTCTGTTTTGGCAAAATTGCCTGCCCGTAAATGAATAGAGGCTTTGCCTTGGCCCTGGTAGTACTCCAGTACTAAACGGTGGGCCTTGCCTTGCTGGGTTGCCAGCCTGTAATTTTTGGCACCCCAACGGTTGCGCGACCAGGCGTCCAATACCTGTTTACCATCTACAAACAGGCGGTAGCCATCGTCTCCTTCTACTTCAAAAGTAATATAACCGGTACTGTTAGCTGTAAAATCAGTGGTATAGCGGGCTGAAAAATCGTATGCTTTCATGTTGCCTACCACAGTTTCGCCTTCTTGCCAGGCATTATTAATGCTGGCTTCCTGGCGGGTAGCTATGGGCTGACCACTCAACTCCTTGTTGTTAAAGTACTCTGCTCTTACACCCGGCTTACCATCTATGCTTAATTGTTGGCTAATGTCTGTATAAACTAAAAGGGTATCTTTAGTAAAGGTGGTTGCTCTCTCGTACACTACTTCTGTGGCAGCACCTACCTTGTTTCTTATACCTTGCAAGGCTGTTACAATTTCGGTAGGCATGCCATTATAGTTGCCTAATACAGCAATGGGGTTATCGGCATTGGGGCCAATAACTGCAATTTTTCTTAGGTTTTTGCGCAGGGGTAGTGTGTTTCTGTCGTTTTTAAGCAACACAATAGATTGCTGAGCCATTTTTAGCGAATGTGCTTTATGGGGAGCACTTTCCAGTACGCTTACAGGAGTTTGCGCATATTTAACCATGTCTGCAGGGTCAAACATACCGAGCCTGAAGCGGATAGTAAACAACCTTTTTACAGATACATCAATCTGACGTTCGGTAATCTGCCCGTTTTTAACAGCCTGTACCAATGCTTTATAGGCATCAGTGCCGCAGTCAATGTCAGTGCCATGCATAACGGCATCAGCAGAGGCACTGGCTGCATCGGGGTGTGTTTTATGGTTTTTAAAGAAATCATCTATTGCCCAGCAGTCGGAGGTTACGTAGCCGGTAAATTGCCATTGGTTACGTAAAATATCATTCATTAATATATCAGAGCCACAGCAAGGCTGCCCGCGAAAGGCGTTATATGCGCACATTACACCGGCCACTTTGGCGTTTACCACCAGCTCTTCAAAAGCAGGTAGGTAGGTGTCCCAGAGGTCGTAGTTAGAGGCGGTGGCATTAAATACATGCCGTTCGGGCTCAGGGCCGCTATGTACGGCATAATGTTTGGCACAGGCTGCAGCTTTAAGGTATTTTGGATCTTCGCCTTGCAGGCCACGTACAAAAGCCTTGCCCAGCATGGCTGTTAAAAAAGGATCTTCACCATAGGTTTCCTGGCCACGGCCCCAGCGCGGATCGCGAAAAATATTAATGTTGGGTGTCCAATAGGTAAGGCCTACATAACGCTGGCCGGATTTACCCTCACTAATGGCTTTGTTGTAAATGGCCCTGCCTTCAAGGGCAGAAAAATCTGCCATATGGTATAAAGATGTGGTATCAAAAGTGGCAGCCATGCCGATAGCCTGCGGATACACAGTAACATTATAAGGCGTACGGGCTACACCGTGCAGCACTTCATTCCACCAATCATAAGAGGGTATGCCTAGGCGATCAATGGCAGGGGCAGCATTTAACATCTGGGCTACTTTTTCTTCAAGTGTAAGCCGCGATACTAAGTCGTTTACCCGGGTTTCAATAGAAAGGGAGGGGTTTTGAAAAGGATACGTGTAGTTTTCTTTCTTATGTACTGTAAAAGCTGCTGCTATTAGCAAAGCAACCATCATAAAGGGAACCAATTTAATGACTTTCATTTATCAGAATTTAAGTATCACAAATGAGTGCCCTAAGTTGTTAAAATTTTTATTGTTTTTACATGTACGCTTTAAATGTTTTGCATTTTGTAAGCAATAGTTCAAGTTCTGTGTAGTTTGCTAACTATACTATATAATCAAAAACAGTAACCTCTGCACGAGCGCCAAAGCGAACCGGTAAGGCAGAAGTACCATACCCTTTCGATATGTAGAGAAAAGGCTTTTTATCATTATACCATCCATTTATATACTCTCCGCTTTTTTTAGGCAGTATGGGTACATAACCAGGCAGGCGTACCTGCCCTCCGTGGTTGTGGCCTGCAAAAATATAGCTAATGTTAACTTTTTGCTGGGCAGGCCGATGCTGGTTAAGAGCCTCAATTCTGGGAAGGGCCTGCTCTTGCTGCAGCGGGCTATGGACAAGCAATAGGTGATGCTCTTCGTACCCATTATGTGCAAAGGCTTTGGCTACATCTGATTGGCTTTCTATGAAATCATCCAGGCCTGTTATAGCCAGGCGTGTGCCCTGTATGTTAAAGATAATGGTTTCGTTTAACAACAGGTGGCAGTTATGCATCTTATAGGTTTGGCAAAAGTCCTGCAGCGAGGCGCCCGATTTATGATCATGGTTGCCCATAACAGCAGCTTTGGGTATGGAATGGTCCAGCAGTTCCAGAAAAGATTGTAACCCCCTGATGCTTTCGGTATGCTCATCCAGCGCATCTCCGGTTATCATGATAAGGTCAGGCTGCAGTTGGTTAACCTTTTGCGCAAGCCTGTGGTGCCTCTTTAAAAGATAGTTTATATGTAAATCGGTTAATAGTAAAAGCCGAATGGATTTTGACCCATTCTTGAGGTTACCTATTTTAAACCGTTTTACTTGAAAAAAGTATTGTTCCAAATACAGAGCATTAACCAATGCTGCCCCGCCAGCCAGGGCTAATGCACCCATCCACCATTTTTTATTCATGATTTTTAGTACGGGTGCATTAGCCTAAAAGATAGAGTTTTATGCAAAATGCTGGTTGCAGCTATAGGCTAAGCCCATAACATATTTACTGGCCATGGCACTTTTTATATTTTTTACCGCTTCCACATGGGCAAGGATCATTGCGGCCAGGCTCTGAAGGCGGAAGTACCTGTGCACCAAAAGGAAATACCCTGGCCTTGGTTTCCGGGTTATCAGCAGGAATGTCTTCTTCCTCATTTTCTTCAGGCATGCTACCAATGCTTTGCAGACTTTCAAAAAGGTTGGAAGCCATATCTTCAAACTGAGCCCTGTTTCTGCGGCGGG
>FPIC01011682.1_pt1 | contig 75474 bp, 58 predicted proteins | sample 1504481 | NCBI WGS metagenome assembly FPIC01 (sample SAMEA4475357, study PRJEB15587) | soil metagenome | biome: Soil; feature: Field | place: India | collected 2015-03-11 | depth 0 m
GTAGATCTTGATCTCTTCGCTTACACGCAGGCAGTAAGGCACTTGTACTTTATAAATACGATCCAGGAAAGCCTCATTTTTTTTGTCGTTAGTAAACTTGGCCCATTCAGACTCGTTGGAGTGTGCCAGGATAATACCGTCAAAAGGAATTGCGCCAATAGGTTCTGTGCCTTTGTAGTTCTTTTCCTGGGTGGCTGTAAGCAAAGGGTTAAGCACTTTTATGGGCGCTTTAAACATCTCTACAAACTCTAACACACCCTGATTAGCCAGACATAGCCCACCAGTATACGAGTACGCATCCGGATCGCTCTGCTGGTACTCGGCCAGCTTACGGATATCAACTTTGCCTACCAGTGTAGAAATATCCTGGTTGTTTTCATCACCAGGTTCGGTTTTGGCTACAGCAATCTGATCCTGAACTGAAGGGTACAGCATTACAACTTTAAACTTATTAATGTCTCCATCAAACTCGCGCAGCCTTTTCGAGGCCCATGGGCTCATACAGGCTGGAATATAGCGGACCGGTACACCATATTCTTCTTCAAGTTCTTTTTTATAATCGGCAAAGAGGCCCAGCGGGCTCTCATATACAGGGCTTACCTGGTCTCCTGCCTTAAGTACATAAATAGGGTTTTGCTGTATAAGGTGTTTGATTTTTTCGGCCAGGGAGCTTTTGCCTCCTCCAACCGGGCCCATGAGGTATAAGATTTGTTTTTTTTCCTCCAGGCCCTGTGCAGAGTGGCGGAAATAAGATACTATCTGCTCAATAGTGGTTTCCATTCCATAAAACTCTCGGAAGGCAGGGTATAGCTTAATCTTTTTATTTGAAAAAATACGGCTCAATACGGGGTCTTCGCGGGTATCAAGAATTTCGGGTTCGCCAATGGCATCCAGAATCCGCTCAGAAGGTTTGGCATATACCTTAGGGTTCTTTCTGCACTCTTCCAGGTACTCAGATACTGTCATCTCATTGGATGCAATACTGTAGTTGGTCTTAATCTTTTCTAAGATATTCATTTGCAATGGGTTTAATGTATTCTAGAGAAGCGTTATTGGGTTCCGTTACGGATACACAAAACGAGTTATAAGTTAACTTATTTAATTCTGTGTCAATAATTTAAATCAATATTTTTTTTCATAAACGTATTTTTGCACAATACCAAGTTTTGTCAAAAATGCTTTTACCGAAATTAAATACTGACCTTTTCCCCGTAACAAAAACTATTAATACAAGATTCCTTAAAACAGAAAAAAAATAGGCTACCTCATGTTACCATCAGGAAAGTGTACATAAAGTTAAACGCAAAAATCCTATATCCAGTCTATAAATAGTCAATAAATTTAGCTAAAAAATGCTTTTTAGTTTATAAAATCCTATTTAAAATAGATATGCATCAAGTTACTTTTAAAACAAAAACACCATTACAATTACTTGTAACACAATGTATTGCTATTATAAACAATACACAAAAAAGAAGCCAACCCTCAAAAAGGATTGGCTTACTAAGTATATCATACGTGCGTACACCTTACCTGCGTAGTATAATTCGCTGATGTTTTACCTGGTCGCCTATTATAATTTTAGTAATGTATACACCATTTTTAAGCTGCGCGCCATCAAACTCAAAGGTCTGGCTGCTGCCTGCTTCCATAGTGCCTTCAAAAAGATGCTTCACACTTTTACCCTGCAGATCAAATACTTCCAGGGCTACTCTACCTGATTCCGCTACAGCCACATCAAAGCTGATTTTACCTGAAAAAGGGTTTGGATACGCCCGCACCTCTGTAGAAAAAGCTTCTGTTACTTGTGCTACAGATCCGCGGGTATTTGCCAAACGGGTTGCATTGTTATTTAACACCTCAAAACGAATGGTACGCTCTGCTTGCATAGCACCGCGGGCGCGTTTTCCGGCATAGGCCTTTGCGGTAAGGGAGTATTGTCCGGCACTAAAACCTGGGTTCATGGCATGGTAATCTCCGTTTCTATCGCCCGCCAGGGCATAAGGCGCTTCATTTTCCAGGCGGGGCGCCCAGTTGTTTAGTTGTAATACCACGCTGTTTACGCCTTGTTGCATTACCTCTGCACGCACGTTAATACGGGATGGTAAACGATCAAGGGCCAGTACATCACCTTGTTTGATTTCCATCACATCCTGGTTAGTGCGGGCATCTACCAGCACAAAGCGGATCATATCTTGTTTTTCTTTTACCTCAAAATGTATGGTAAGCGGCTCGCCCATCTTTCCTCGCCTATTCATTTCACTATAGGGCGTTGCTGTTAATGTATAGTGCCCTGGCGTAAGGGCTGGCATAGCATGGTAATTACCATTGCGGTCACCTGCCAGGGCATAGGGCGCCACATTCTCCGTTCTTTTAGCCCAGTCATTAAGTTGCAGTACTACAGAACCTACTTGTACAGGTGCTGTATTGGCGCGTATGTTCAACTCTGCAGGTAAGTTATCCAGGTAAAGCACGTCACCATCGTTCAGCTCCATCAGGTCTTTGTCGGTAGCAGCATTTACCAGGGTAAAGCCCGTAACCTTGCTTGCCACCGGCATATCTTCTCCTACTTTCCACTTGCTGAAGAAAATATCTACTTCAGACATAGTAGCCTCAAGTGTTATATCATGTAAAGTAACCTTGTTGAATTCTGCTGCCAGGTAAAGGTTTCCTTCTTTATCAAGAGAAAGTGCACCATTTGTTTTACGCTCAAGATTTACATTAAACTTTTCAACCCATAGCCACTTTCCGGAAGCAGATATTTCTGCAATGTACCTGTCTCTCATTCCTGAAGAAGGTGTTACCTTAATATCTCCAAACATAGTGGTATTTCCGCTCATAAAACCAGTTACATACACCTTGCTTTCAGGGCTGATCACTAGCGATTGAACTGTATTATTATAATCTCTTTCATACACATCGTTTGTTGTAGCATTAGATGTTCCGGTTAACCAAAGCTCCTTACCATCCGGAGCAATTTTAAGGATATAAATCTCTTCCTGGTTATCTGATAAAAAATCAGAATGACGGGTTGAAAGATACAGATCTCCATAACGTATAGAAGCCTCATATGCTCCGGCAAGGTATATATTGCCATGCATATCAACATCCAAGGTATTAAAAGAAGAGGCAAGCTCGTAAGATCCCCCTGCCATTTCAGCCCAAAGAGGGCTACCAGCCTGGTTTAACTTTATTACAAAAACATCATAGCCAAAAGTTCTTGGGAAGGTACTTACCTCTTGATTTCCCCAGGCAGCTACATAGTTAAAGTCACCGGCTACTATCACATTACCCATAGGATCTAATGCTATTTTTTTTCCAAACGCACGTTTTGCTTCAGGATCATCAGGATCAATTCCATACAAGTCCCAATCTTCAAGGTATACATCCGGTATTTTACTTTCCGAAAGCCATTCCACGGTTCCGTTAGCATTAAGTTTTGCAGCATAGGCAGTATATGCCCTCTTATGTTCGGGTTTATCAATGTGTACATCACCAAACAGGTGGCCTGTCAGGTAAATATTCCCGGCTTTGTCAAGCGTTAGGCTGTTTGCGGTTTCTTCGCCTGCATCGCTGCCCAGGCTTCTTGCCCAGTCTAGCTGACCCTGTGCATTATAGCGGGCATAAAAAATATTAAGCTTATTACTGGTAGTTAATGCTGATGCTCCTTTAAGGGTAAGGGTTTTGCTGTAGTTACCAGCCAATGTAATAGCACCATCTGGCGAAACGTGCATGTCGTTTACTTTAAACTCACCGTAGTTTTCAGCGGTATTACTTACAGGGGTAGCCCATATTACTTCGCCATCCGGAGTATATTTTGCCAGGAAAAAGGCATCATAGGCTGCAGTAGGCGCATATACAGGTTTACCATCCACTAAAACAGTTTCAGTAAAAGCGCCTAGCACATACTGGTTGCCTTCAGCATCATGCTTTACAGCAATAACATGGTTGTCAGTAGGGCCACTAATATGCGATGACCATTCGTTCGTTGGGGTTTGGGCATAGAGAAGCTGCATGCTTATCACTAAGCACCACAGCAAGAGTAGATTTTTTCTCATGAGCTGGTTGGTAAAAAATGTTCAGTTAAAAAATGTTAGATTAAAAAATTATTTACTTCAAAAACGGCTCTCTTTTTAAATAGTTTTCCGCTCCTGTTGTCCTGTTACGCTAACATCAACATGTGTATTAAAGCAGTTCTTTTAGAAAAACCACAAGGGTTACATAATGCTCGCAAGCACGGCTATATATAAAAATTGAAACTTAAATAGAGTAACAACAACCCTGCTGTACGCACTCATTTGCTAAATTGCTATATATATACTCAACAATACAATTTAAGCTAACCTATCTAAAATTATATTTTGCTAATCAGACAATTTACTCGCTTTTCTTTTAACCTTAGTCACATAAAGAATTACCTTTTATATAAATATTTTTTTTAAATGTATATACATAAAAAAAGCCCCCACTCAAAAGAACAGGGGCTTTTTGTTGTATTAATGTTTATTGATTACATACCAAATGCATAATAGTAAGTTTTACCAGGGTTATCAGGATATACACCCTCTACCATTACTCCACCTTTTTCAGCCTGAAGGATCTTGTTCAGACCTTCAACAGACTTTACAGGCTGCTTGTTAATATGGGTAATGATAAAACCTTCGCGCATTTCGGTTTGTGTACGAAGCTTGCCCGCACCCAACCTGCTTACTTTTACGCCATGCTTCACTCCAATTTGTGCTGCTTCTTTAGCAGGCAGGGCTTCAAAATCTGCACCAAGTGCTTTGGTTGACTCTGAATAGTTAGCGGTAATTACCTCAGCAGTACCCAGGTTGTTTTTAAGTGGCACACGTAATGTCTTTTCTGACCCTTTACGGTTTACCACAACTGTCACTTCATCACCAGGACGGTGACGTCCGATAGTTTCCTGAAGTTCTGCTACAGAGTTAACCATACGGTCATCAATCTTCACGATTACATCGCCCTGGCGGATCCCACCAGCCTTTGCAGCTCCCTCGTCCATTACGCTCTCCACAAAAACACCTCTGCTTATTTTAAGGTCTTTTTCCTGGGCCATTTTACCGTTTACGTTCTGTATCTGTATTCCCAGGAAGGCTCTTTGCACCTTACCATGAGTTCTCAGGTCTTCAACTACCTTTGCAACAATATTAGAAGGCACCGCAAAGGCATAGCCTGCATACGATCCGGTAGTTGAGGCAATAGCCGTGTTAATACCAACCAGCTCGCCATTCAGGTTTACAAGGGCACCCCCACTGTTACCAGGGTTTACTGCAGCATCGGTCTGTATAAATGACTCAATTGCAGTATTATCGCTGTTGCGTAAAATATTGATATTACGCCCTTTAGCACTTACTATACCTGCTGTAACTGTAGATTCCAGGTTAAAAGGATTACCTACCGCAAGTACCCACTGACCTACTTTTACATTATCAGAGTTACTGATTGGCATAGTTGCCAGGCCAGTTTCATCTATTTTGATAAGAGCAAGGTCGGTTGATGGATCGGTACCAATTACTTTAGCTTTGTAAACACGCTTATCATCAAGGGTTACTTCCAGTTCATCGGCTTTATCAATTACGTGGTTGTTGGTAACAATATACCCATCATTGCTGATAATTACACCCGAGCCGGTTGATTGTGCCGGCATTATCTGTCCGCCTCTGCCACGGCCAGGATCACCAAAAAACTCTCTGAATGGTTCTGGAATATCGCGCATACTGGCTTGCGGACGCGCAGGCTGCGTATTTCGAATATGCACTACCGCGGGAGTTGATACCTCTGCTGCGGCAGAAAAATCTACAGCTGCAGCTTCTGCACCAGCCTGAATATAATTAGAGGCCAGGCGTCCGTAAGTAGCTGGTGTATTTTGAACAATAACTTGCTGCTTCTCATTATCAAAAGCCTTATAGGCACCCAACGAAAGGCAGCCTCCCAATGCAGCTGCAACAACTGTTTTTCCTATGCTTTTTAGTTCTACTTTGTTCATTTGTTTAAACGTTCAGGTTTATATGAAACAGGTTTTTAATTTTGCAATATTTTAAGGCAAGGCCAATCTAATATTATTATCTAAGTGGCCATTGCTGCTGATCTATGATCGTAAACCCTATAAAATTTGGCTTTAAAATCCTTTTACAGCTATTTATTGATACTTAAGAAAAAACTATGCCAAAATTTAAAAATCAAATCCAACAAAACCTAACAATACCATTTTATACTTTACCGGTAATCATAAAAAAATGACGGCTGCGCCGGCAGTCCGTCATTTTTACTTTTTATCCTTTAATAAAGCACCTTTATCAAAAATACCTATCCGAGTGCTTATGAAATTTTGATCTGCCTTGGCTTTACTTCTTCACGCTTTGGTACGATAAGCTTCAACAAACCATTTTCATAACTTGCCTCAACCTTATCGACATTTACCGAACTTGGTAAAGTAAAGGCTCTTTTAAATGAAGTGTAGCTAAATTCTCTTCTTGTAAAGTTTTTTTCGCTCTCTTCCTGGTTGTGCTCTTTTGAAGCAGAAATGCTAAGCACATTGTTATCGATATTGATCTCAAAATCATCTTTATTCATACCAGGTGCAGCAATTTCAAAACGGAAATCATCTTTGCTTTCTGAAATGTTTACTGCTGGCACAGAGCGGAAAAAATCCCCGTTAGTTTTAGCTAAATCACCAAAAAAGTTCTCTACAAGGTTAGAGAATGTAGGGTACATCACATCATGATTGTTGTTTCTTGTTTTTACGAGTGTCATGGCTATATCCTCCTTTAATATTGGTTAAACTTGTTTTAAGTTTTACATGTAGCTATTAAACAAGTAGTATGCCACCATGATTTTACATAATTATTCTGCTATTTTGTCTCTAAAATACGTCACAATGTCTGTAATATGCCTAAAATTTAAAATAACTAAGCCAGAATGACATTAGCAAGCAACACCTTTACTGTTTACCTGGAATATAAACGCATGAACCTATTGTAAAAATAAGCAAACCAGCCTGCTCCTACTACCAAACCTCCAGCCAGGTGCAGGTAAAACAAAGCCTGCGATGTAGCAGCAACTGCCTGGTAAGCCCAGAACACAGGAATTATACCCAATCCATATGCAAAAAAAGAAGGAATAAAAAAGGAGAGCAAAGGCAGTATGGTTAACATATTTAAACCTTTAAGCAAAGTTACACCTTCAATTTTATTGGCAGCGGTAGAAATTACAATGAGGCAGGTAAGGGGGCACTTAAAGCAAACACTACAGCCAGGCTAACTATTTGCATAAAGGGTAAAGCAAGATCTGCAACCAAAAGTGTAAGCATTACTATTGATGATGATAACAAGGTTATAAAGCCCATCCTGTACAAAACAAATGTATGTGCCGGAACGGGCACAACCTGCAATGCACTTAATACACCCTCGTCTTTTTCATCCAGAAAAATAAAAGAAACAACAAAAGCCGGAAACGTAGCATTTGTAGCACATAGTACAGCAATTAACGCTTGGTAATACGTTGCTACAAAGGGAAACTGCTGGCTAAGTGGAGGCAATCCTAACGCAACAAAAAGCAGCACCAGTCCTGGCAAAATCCACAAGGCGGTAAGAACTCTATCCCTGAAAATCTGACGTGTATCATTTATACTGAGTGCCAGCAGTTTACTGTTTTTCATCGGCCACCCCGTATAACATGTGTTACAAAACTTGAATGTGCAAACCTGTATGCAAGCACAAGGGCTGGTAAAGGATATATACTACCATACAGAAGCTTCCAGCCGGCCACATTGCCAAAAGCAGCTTTTGTCAATATAATTACTCCCTGTGTAGGAAATACATATAACCACAGCAGTTCTTTTTCTACAAAGAGATTATAAAAGGGCAGCGTTAATGGAATAAGCGTAAAAGGCATGATAATGATGTACTGATTAAAGGTTCTGCACCGTGCAACGCCGGCTATACCAATCAGCACAAATAGCAGGGAACCATAAATTACCCCGACCATTAAGCACACAACGTTAAAATGCCAGCCATAGCCTGCAATAGCCATTACCAGGCTACAAACCAAGGCCAGCAAGGTAAGGGCAGCTGCCTTAGCTACTATGTAATGGGCAGGCAACAAAGGTGTTACAACAAGAGCCTGTAAAGTATTGGCGTCCTTTTCAAACAACACCAGTGCCCCGATAAACATAAAGCCCAGCATAGTAGGGTCACTTAAAATAAGTAAAACCAGTAAAGGCTCTATACTTTCAGAAGGCAGAAAGTAAAACACCAGCAGGTAAAGGCTGGTAACAAAGGCGGCTACTGTAACAATGTTGTACTTCAGCAAAAGATACAGATCCCAGCGTAAGGCATGCATTAACTTGTTCATGATAGTCGGTGTCCGGTTACCTGCATAAAAATATCCTCAAGGCTTGCTTCGCTGGAGTGTATAGCCACAACCGGATACAAGCGTATCAAGTCCAGAAATTCTTTGTTTGTCCCCAGGCCATTTAAAGAAAATTCTTTCCTGTTAAGGCTGCCATTCTGGTACTCAACAACTACGGTTCCCCTACCAGCTTGCTGCTTTAGTTCTTTTGGAGAAGCAAGAAGGCGTATTTCACCATTTACTACAAAAGCTACCCGGTCACACAACTCTTCTGCATCATGCATATGGTGTGTAGTAATTACAATGGTTTTACCTTCATTTTTAAGTGACCTTATTATTTCTTTTAAAATACGCGCGTTTGCAGGATCCAGGCCTGAGGTTGGCTCATCAAAAAATAGAACAGGCGGATTATGTAATAATGCCCTGATAAAGTTTAGCCGCATTTTCATACCCTTAGAGAAGCTCTCTACCTTTTTATGTGCATCATCTTGTAACCCGACCTTCTCAAGCAGCAACATAGGGTTTTGGATAGGCACATCATAAAAAGAAGCAAATAACCTGAGGTTTTCTAATGCAGTAAGTTTTACATAGTGATTAGGCAATTCAAACCCTACCCCAATATGGTTATAATAAGATGCATCCCACTGCTGGAGGTTACGGCCCAGTACCTGTACGTTACCCCGGTAGCCTTTTAATATGCCCGTTAGTACTTTCTGAACTGTACTTTTACCAGCACCACTTGGACCCAGCAAGCCTATAATCTCTCCTTTTTGAATAGAAAAGCTTATGCCCTTTAGGGTAGGTTGTGTGTTGCCAGGATAGGCAAACTCTAATTGATTAACAACGATCATTTACTTCCAGGGCAATACCCTCTCCTGGCACAAAATACAGCATAATACAAATGCCAATCAAGCATTGAGGTAGCGAAGGCCTGTTCAATTGCTTAAATGGCGATATACAATGATTAGCGTATAAGTAGCCTGTAAAACATGTTAAAGCAGGAATACACCTTGTATTATTACACAAGGGCACTCCTGCTTTATAACACCATGGAATAGATGTATTATTGCTAAAGTTACAATTGCTTGTGCAACAGCAACTCAATGATATTTTCTAATTTTTCGCGGGTAAGGGGCTTTTCAATATAACCTGCAACATTATATGCAAGTGCTTTTTCTATATCTTTTTGATATTGAGAACAGGTAAGCATGATAATATGAGCAACCTGGGTATTAAAAATAGACTCCATTTTATTAAATGCTTCTAAAAACTCAAAACCATCTATCAGGGGCATACAAATATCCAGCAGGATCAGGTCTGGCTTTGCAGCAATGTTTCTGGAATTATGAAGATGATCGGGAATTAAATACTGCTCCACATAATCAAGGGCCTCCTGTCCATTGGATAAAGCAATAACCTCATCAGCAAGGTCCATAGTTTCAAAAAGCAAAGAGGCCATGGAACTGCTGATCCGGTCATCATCAACCAGTACGATTTTATTGAAACATTTCATAGTAGGAAAGTATATATATTTCGATAGATTTCTATTAAAAGTTGAGATAAGGCCACCTGGCAATGCAGGAAAAGAAACCAAGGCATGTCAGCATAAGAAGCGTAATTGGCTGACAGTACAATCAAAAAATCATCACCTTGCTCCTTTATCTAGAAACAAGGCCTTCATTTACTTTGTACGCAAAGCAATAGCCTAAAGATATTACAACCTCACCTTGATGAAACCATAAATGAGCCGTATAAGACAAAAGAACCTTAAAAAAGGGCCTGTACACGCTTTATGCCTAAATAATTTTTTTCCTATAATTTTGCTTGAAACCTAAGTATCTTACTAACCCACAGAGTGCTTATTACTTACTATTAATTACCTATGCCAGAAGAAACCTCCTCTACTCCCTCTTACCAGTTCCTGGAAACTGGCGATGGCTCCCATACACTTTACCACCCCGTGCTGGATGAAACCTACCATTCGCGCAAAGGTGCACTTACCGAATCACTGCATGTGTTTATACAGGAGGGCATGCAATACCTGGAAGGAACCCTGGCAGAAATACAGATACTGGAAATAGGTTTTGGCACGGGCTTAAATGCCATTCTGGCTTTGCAGGAAGCAGAAACAAAAAAGTACAAGGTTCATTACACCTCGTTGGAACTTTACCCTCTTACTGCAGACATTGCAGCCAAACTTAACTACAGGCAATTTTTAGCCCCCTGGCTACATACCTGGTTTGAGCAGTTGCATACAATAAACTGGCAGGATACCCATGCTCTTACCCAGCATTTTACCATTCAAAAAGTACCCCAAGGCCTTGAGCACTACAACCCTTTTAACGATAGTTTTGATTTGGTTTTTTTTGATGCATTTGCTCCCCAAAAACAACCCGACCTCTGGGCACTGCCGCATTTTGTAAAACTTTACAGCGCGTTACGTCCGGGTGGTGTATTGGTATCTTATTGCGCCAGTGGTGAATTTAGAAGAAACTTAAAGGCTGCTGGTTTTGATGTACATAAAATCCCTGGTCCTCCGGGCAAAAGAGAGATGGTTCGCGCCATAAAACCCCACTAAGCACCACTCCTGCCACAATACCTTTGGTTCTGTTATTTACGTACAACTACATAAATAACAGAACTATCTTTTTTAACTACCATATATTCTCCTAAGTAGTTGTATTGTATTAAATTGATTGTCCCAGTAATATGGAGCCGTATGTAAAATTAATAATACCGGTACTTTTAATTTGCAGTTTACTAGCCTGTAATGATACTGCTAATACTGCACAAACATCTTTAGCACCTGTACAGGAAGAAACACCTTTTAGCCAAACCGGAGAAGCATCTTATTATGCCCGCTCGCTGGAGGGGCAACCCATGGCAAGTGGAGACAAGTACCGTAAAGACAGCCTGGTGGCGGCACATCGCACCTTACCTTTAGGTACAATTGTAGAAGTAACCAACCTTAGCAATGGACAAAAAGTAGAGGTAGAAATTCTGGACAGGGGCCCACATGTAAGAGGCCGGATTATTGACCTCTCCAGGGCTGCTGCACAGCGCCTTGGCTTTGTAGGAGATGGACTTACCGATGTTAAAATTGAAGTGGTTGCCCCCGCAGAAGGTTACAGCGTGAGCGATTCTACAGTTCGGTAAAAAGAAAAAGCAACAAAGCAGCCCGGGTTTTGCCAGGTTGTTTTGTTGCTTTTATCCAAGCATCTGTAAAGTAGCTCTAAGTACTAGTTTGTGGAGGAAAGCTATGGTTATAAACCCAGCTTTTACCACTTTATAATTATACTGCTGTAAGCTCCTGAACCGGAGCTGGATCTTCACCATACTTATTGGCACCATCAGTACCTTTTTTGAAAAGCATGATAATAGCAAGGTAAATATTGGCAAGTGGCACAATACCAAGCAAAAGCATCCATCCAGACTTTTCCATATCATGCAAGCGCTTAATACCCTGCATAATACTTAGCACAGAACCTGCCAGTAAAAAAACGCTATAAAAAACCAAGCCGATAACAGCTCCGCTCGAATCGCCTAGTGCACTGAATAGCCCCATAAAAGCTGCACCAGCCACACCGAATACAAAGTTAATTACAACAACTGCAACAAAGTATTGCAGCCTTCCCATTCTTCCATCAGAAGTAAAGTATTGTTTCATGTTTAGTAGTTAAGGGGTTTAAAATTACTTAATTCTCAATTTTAAAAAATTAAATACAAATTTACAACAAACAATTCATTCTGTTTTTGTATAAAACACCAAAGTTCATGTAGGTCTTTAACTAAAACAGTATACAAAAATTAGCTGATTTATATATAAAACGCATAAAGTTTTCCATTAAATTAGATTATTACCATTTGTAGTAATAACGAAATGAGTAAGTTTACTTACAATATAAAATTTATAGGGTCCTTAATTTAATTTAAGTGTTTTTACCGGAGCAATGGTATTATGGACTTGCTGCCCTTATAGTAGCAGGCATTGCCAGTGTGGCATCAGGCCGTATCGATAAAAAAGGTGCTGCAACAGGCGTGCTGGTAGGGTTCTGTATTTTTTTAGGAGGAGGTTTTTTACACCTTGGCTTGTTGCTGGTCTTCTTTGTTGCAGGCTCTGCAGCCTCCAGATGGAAATTAGGAAAAAAGCAACAACTTTCACTGGCAGAAAGCCGTCATGCAAAGCGATCGGTAGCCAATGTAGTAGCCAATGGCGGTATAGCGGCATGCTGCGGGTTAATGGCCTGGCTATACCCGGACCATAACACTATATGGTTGCTTGCCCTGGCTTGTAGCTTATCTGCGGCGTGTGCCGATACTTTGTCTTCAGAAATAGGCAATATCCATGGTCGCCATTTCATAAATATTCTTACCCTGCAACCAGACACACGAGGCAAAGATGGTGTAGTGAGCCTGGAAGGTAGCCTGTGGGGAGTGGCAGGCGCTTTTCTTATAGCTACAACGGCCCTGCCAGCGCACCCTTACTTTTTGCAATGGCTTATTATAATTATTAGCGGTATAACCGGCAACCTGGCCGACTCCATACTTGGTGCGGGTTTACAACGCAGAGGCTATATGAATAACCATGCTGTTAACCTGGCAAACACAATGGTAGGCGCAGTTACAGGTGCTATACTTTACAGAGTTCTGCTTTAGCGGGTAAAACCAATCGACTTTCTTTCCAGCTTTTTGCTTACAAGGAATGATACAAAAGCATAGCCTCCCTCTGATATGCTAACCGATACCGGGCTTTCCTGCCTTAGCTCATATTCATCACTTAAAGAAGCCTTTACATCCTCAATATTAAAGGTAGTAGTGGCTGTATCATCTACAAATTCCAGTTTAATTTTACGGGTTATAAATGTAAGCTCCTGGTCCATAAAGTAGGCATTAAAATGGTTGCTGATCTTCACGCCGGGTATTCTGTTCCTGAATAGTCTCATAAGGTATCAGTTTAATTGCGTGTCTCCACACCTTTAACTGTTTTCATAAAAAAGGGTTGTATTCACTTTAACAAGATGGAAAGAATAAACTTTAAATACTTAAGGCTGCACTTACTCGCTTTATACTACTAAAGGCAAATATACTGTAAAGGTGGTACCCACACCTTCTTTACTCGCTACCTCTACCCTGCCGCTTACATTATCTACAATACGTTTTACAATATATAAGCCAATGCCTGTACCTTCAATATGATCATGAAAGCGCCTGAACATTTTAAACAGGTTATTAATATTTTTCTTTTCTATACCAAGCCCATTGTCTTTCACTACAAGAACAAATTCATTTTCATGCATACTGGTCTGTACCTGAATCTGGCAGGGCCTACCGGGGTTTTGATACCGAATAGCATTACTAAGCAGGTTATAGAGTATACTCCTGAAGTTTCTGCGAGAAAAAGTAAGCTCTTCGGTATTAAAATCAGTATCAATGCTGCACCCGGAAGAAACAAATACTGTTTCCAGGTCAGCCATTATATCTTCAAAAATACTTTTAATGTTAAATTTCTGATGCCCGTCATGATCAATACCCTTTTGAATTCTGCTGATTTCGGTAAGATCTTTTATAGTTACTTGCAAGCGCTTAACTGACAAACTGAGCATATCCAGTACCTGGCTGGTTCTGGGTGCAGCATTAGGCCTTACCTCTTTTTCCAGTAAAGAAAGCAACCCTTCAATGTTGGCAATAGGCGACTTTAAATCATGAGAGGCGGTGTACACAAAATTATCCAGGTCCGTATTTAGTCGGATCAATTCCTGGTTGATTTTATGCAACTTCTCGTCTTCTTCCCTTTGTTTGGTAAGATCTCTTACTATTTTAATAAACCCAATGTGTTTGCCATCTTCATCGTAAGTGGCGGTAAGGGTAATATTGGCCCAGAACAAACCACCGCTTTTTTTTCTACGCCAGTTTTCTGATTTAAACACCCCGCACTGGGCTGCTTCATCTAACTCCCTTTCCGGATAGCCTTTTTCTCTTAAATCATCCGGAAACAGAACCCTGAAATGCTTTCCAACTATTTCTTCTTCTGTATATCCTTTAATGCGCTCAGCTCCTTTATTCCACGATGAAACATACCCATTTACATCTATCTGGTAAATTGCATATTCTTCTACCTGCTCTACAAAATGAGCAAATAATTTATCATTATCGAAGAGCTTCTTCATTTCAACAAGGCAAACATTGGATTTAACATAGGCGCATTGCACACTCAATCTAAGAACGGTAAAGTAAAAACTTTGTTAAGATTTATGCATTGGCACAGTCCCCCTGTTACATCAGGCTTAATTTTTGTAGCTTTGTGCAGAATTTCCTGTTATACAGGTTTTAAAAAATTGTACTATCGTGTTTTTTCATAAGTTTCTCAAATTTTCCTTTTACCTGGGGCTTGCTATACTTGCAGTAGTCTTTATTTTCCTGGACCGTATTGATAAAACTCCTTATCAGAACATGGAGTATTACACCAGGATGCAGCAAGAGCTACAGCAAGTTCCCGCTGCTTTGCCAAGCACCGAAGCCCATGCACTTTATGCAGGCTGGGCCAGGCAAAATATTACGCCCGATACTCCTAAGGTTTTTTCGGGATATGGCCTGCGTAAAGAATATACAGCAGTAAAAGACTCGGTTTGGGCTCGGTCGTTTGTATTTGATAATGGACACACCCGGGCAGCTGTTGTTTCTCTTGATTTATTGATAGTACCTCCTGTAGTTGTAGAAAAGGTAAACGAAAAAGTTGCTTCCCTGGGACTACATATACAGAATATACATTATACTGCAACCCACACCCATAGCTCTGTTGGGGGCTGGGCCAAAAACCTGGGCGGAAGAGCCATTGCAGGAGCTTACGATGAAGCCTATGTAGAAAAGATAAGCGATGCCATTTGCCGCACCTTGCAGGAAGCAACTGCCAGTATGGAAGAAATAACCCTGGGCTTTGCCAGGTATAATAGCAGTGGGCTTGTATATAACCGCATCGATCAGCAAGGCACCCTGGACCCCTGGCTCAATGTATTAAAAATCAGGAAAGCCTCTGGTAATACTGCAGTTTTAGCTTCGTTTTCGGCACATGCCACCTGCATTAACATCGAAAATGAACAGCTGTCGCGCGATTATCCAGGCATTTTAGTAGACTCTCTTGAAAATGCACCTAACATTGACTTTGCGGCCTTTAGCTCAGGTGCAGTAGCCAGTCATGCTCCTGCGCACCTTAGTGAAAACATGTATGAAAAGGCAGCATTGCTGGCCGACAGCCTTTCTGATAAAATACTGGCAGGGATAGAAAACATTGAATTGCATTCCACTAACATTATCCGATCTATCTATGTGCCGGTACACCTAAGGGAACCACACCTCAAAGTTTCAGAAAACTGGCGCTTGCGGCCCTGGGTCTTTAAGTTGTTGATGGGCAATTATAACCCTGGTATTAATCTGCTGCGCCTGGGCAACATTGTATTGGTGGGCACTCCCTGCGATTTTTCAGGCGAGCTTACCGCAGCTTTTGATAGCATAGCCAACCAAAAAGCAATAGATGTAGTGGTAACAAGCTTTAACGGGGGTTATGTTGGCTACATTACCCATGACCGGCACTACAACCTGCCCCGTCCCGAAACGCAGGAAATGAACTGGTTCGGGCCTTACAACGGAGCTTACTTTACAGAAGTAATTACAGAGCTCTTGAAAAAGATTTAGGTTTTATCAAACTACAAAAAAAGCAGTGTAGCCTTTCAACTTGGGCCACACTGCTTTTTTTGTATATTTACCAGCCACCTTGCTGTAGCTATATATGCTTAAATCTATACTTACTCCTCTTTTTTGCCTGTTTTTTTTCCTGGATGTTTATAGCCAACAAATTCCTGCTATCGCAAGCCTTAAAGAACAAGCCCGCCTGCAGGACGAACTTCTGGAAGACCGGTTGCAAAACCTGCTGCCCACTTTAATGCGCAAAGAAGGAATAGATATGTGGCTTATTATTGCCAGCGAATACAATGAGGACCCGGTTGCTAAAACTATGCTCCCTGCCACCTGGCTGGCTGCCCGCCGCAGAACTATGCTCGTGTTTTATGACCGTGGGCCCCAACAGGGTGTAGAGCGCCTGGCTGTTGCACGATATGATGTAGGCAACCTCATAAAAGGGGCCTGGTCTCCGGAACAGGAGCCCAATCAATGGAAGCGGCTTAGTGCCCTTATTGAAGAACGAAACCCTGACAGGATTGGCCTAAACATTTCCCCAACGTTTGCACATGCAAATGGCTTAAGCAAAGCAGAATACGACAGCCTGGTGGCTTACCTGCCTCCTGCCCGGCGAAGCACGCTGCACTCTGCAGAAAAGCTAGCCGTTGACTGGCTACAAATACGCACCCCTAAAGAACTTCAGGTGTATGAACAGATTTGCCGCATAGGGCATAGCATAATTGCAGAAGGCTTTTCTGAAAAGGTGATACACCCCGGCATTACCACTACAGAAGAGGTTGTATGGTGGTATAGGGAAAAGATAGCCTCCCTGCACTTAACCGCCTGGTTTCATCCAACGGTAGATGTGCAAAGAGCCAACCCCGGTGCTGGTGATTCGGAGCGATCTTTTGCAACTCGTCCTGCACAGGAAATAATACAGCATGGCGACCTTGTTCATGTAGATTTAGGCATTACCTACCTGCGCCTGAATACCGATGTACAACAACTGGCCTACGTACTGAAGCCTGGGGAAACAGAGGCTCCCCCTTATCTGCGCAAGGCACTAGCCACTGGCAACCGCCTGCAGGATATATTAACTTCTAAATTTGCTGCAGGAAAAACCGGCAACCAGATTTTAAAAGAAACACTCGACCAGGCCCGTAAAGAAGGCATTATAGCCAGCATATATAGCCATCCCATCGGGTACCATGGGCATGGAGCCGGGCCAGCCATTGGCATGTGGGATATGCAACAGGGTGTACCTGGATCTGGCGAATACCCTCTACAGTATAACACTGCTTATGCCATCGAGCTAAATGCTAAAGTAACATTACCTGCCTGGAACCATAAGGAGATAAGGATTATGCTGGAAGAACAGGCCGTATTTTTACCTGGTGGGGTGCGTTACCTGGATGGGCGCCAGAAAGAACTAATGCTGATTCCCAGAGTAGCAAAGCATTTATCACATTAACGGCTATATTATGGCGCAGCAGGTGCTGTTTATTCAAAATAAATATTCATCACAGACTGGCCTTTAGCCAACGATATTACCTTATTATTGCGCGTATCCAGCACTTCGTAAATTATAAGGATTATGCGGGAACTCTGCCTTCTGCTTCCTGACATTTCGGCTTTGCTAAGGTCTGCTTCATTGCTTCCTTCTATTCTGTCGTAAGCCATAGAGCGTGCCCCATCAGCAAACAGGTATTCCCATTTAGTAACTTTAATATGTGATGGTTCCAGCAGCAGCTTAAGCTCGCTTAGCTCTGCTGGCTTTACTTTGGTTCTGGCCACATAGGCACTGGTTCTGCCGTCTTTTTCAACAGCTACTTCACCTTTAGGGCCAAAGTTTACTTTTATTTTAATTTCCGGAGATGCCACCCTGCCATTACTATTCTGAGCCTTTACAGGCGCAAAAAAGTAAATTAATATGGCTAGTATCCCCGCCCAGCGCAATACCCGGCTACACCTCATAATGTTGGTTTTTCCAATAAATAAAATTAACATGATCGTTTATACAACCACCTGCCAGGCAGATGCAAAAAGCAAGCCTGGATTATACGTAAATGTAGACTGCAGGTAGAAATGATAACGAATTTTCTTTGCTTAAAAGTATAGCTTATATATTATGCATCAAAAACCATCTGCTATTACCCCGATTACCCATAACAAAAGCACTACTATTGCTTAAGTGAAGGATAATGCTAAACTTAAGGCATGAATATGCTTCTTAAAAAAACAAGCAGTGCCAGCGTTTTACCTGTACTTGTATTGTCGCAATTTGCAGGTACTTCGCTCTGGTTTGCCGGCAACGCTATTTTGCCTGGTCTGCAGCAATCTATTGGCCTGCATGCCAGCGCCCTGGGCCATGTAACCAGTGCTGTGCAGTTAGGCTTTATTACAGGCACCCTGCTTTTTGCTATACTTACCATTGCCGACCGGTTTTCGCCTTCTAAAGTTTTTCTTGCTTGCTCGCTGGCAGGCGCACTGGCAAACTGCAGTATTATATTTTTGGCCCAAGGCCTGGGCTCTGTTCTTCTGCTTCGGTTTATAACCGGTTTTTTCCTGGCAGGCATTTACCCGGTAGGCATGAAAATAGCTTCAGACTGGCACGAGAAAGGACTAGGCAAAGCCCTTGGTTACCTGGTAGGTGCCCTGGTAGTAGGCACTGCCTTTCCGCACTTGCTGCGGTCATTTACCGACCTGATCCCATGGCGATATGTTATGCTGTTTACCTCTTGCTTTGCTGTGCTGGGTGGTTTTATGGTATGGCTCCTTATTCCCGATGGCCCTTTCCGCAGAAAAAGCGCCCGCCTGGATCTTAAGGCTGCCTTCAGGGTATTTGGTCATAAAGACTTTAAAGCAGCTTCTTTTGGTTATTTCGGACATATGTGGGAGTTGTATACCTTCTGGGCATTTGTACCGGTTTTACTCCTGAAACACCACACTCTATCTGCTGAGCCTGGAAGCTACCTTTCTTTGCTGGCTTTTGCGATTATAGCAATTGGTGGAATATCCTGTGTGGCCGGAGGCTATTTATCTCAAACATGGGGAAGCGCCCGTGTAGCTTTTACAGCCCTTATGCTCTCGGGCATATGCTGCCTGCTATTACCCCTGGTACTGCAGGCACCTGCCCCTGTATTTGTGTTTTTTCTATTACTATGGGGTGCTTCTGCCACAGCAGATTCTCCTCAGTTCTCTACGCTGGTTGCACAGACTGCTCCAAAAGATGCTATTGGAACAGCGCTAACCATGGTTACCTCTATTGGTTTTGCCATTACCATTTTCAGCATACAACTGATCAGTGTTTTACATGAAAGTGGAGAAGATACCTACATCTTTAGCCTGCTGGCCATTGGGCCTATTATAGGCTTGCTTTCTATGCTACGCCTTACCCGTAAAAAAGCTACCTTGCCTCCTGCTTCTATACAGCCTACCAGCACCAAGTAACTAAATGAATTAAAAGAAAAAAGCCGCTTCAAGTATTATGAAGCGGCTTTTTTAAAGTAAAGAATTAACGGGTAAGTATTAAGCGACTGGTGCTTGTTTCATTACCTGCTTTTATACGGTACATATAAATACCTCCGGGAAGCTTGCTTCCATCAAACTCTACCTGGTGGCTGCCAGCCATTTTATTTCCAGATACCAGGGTAGATATTTTTTTACCACTTATAGTAAATACTTCTACCAGTACCGGGCCATCCTGTGCAAGCTCATAGCTGATAGTAGTTTTATCTGTAAATGGGTTGGGGTAACTTGAGGTCATCTGCCAGCTTCCGAACTGATACTCTTCTGCTGAGGCTGTTGCTGAGGCTGTTGGCCGTGCAACGTTGTTCCACTGACCGTGGGTTCTTGTAATGATCACAGCAAAATCTGCACGGGTTACTGATTGCTCTGGTTTAAAAACAGCATGCAGCTTAGGCTCAAGATCATATGCACCCTGCGATAACGAGAAGTAAGCATTGATCAGGTTAAGCTCCAGGGCTATACTTACATAACCTTCCAGCCCGGCCGGAATTTTGTCTGCATCTTCAATGGCTATATTTTGTCCGTTAAAGGCTACGGTTACAGGCTTTCCGTTACGGGCCAGTGCAAAATTTTCAAGACCAAGGCTTTGCACCAACGAGTAAGCCAGACTTGCACGGGTCACTTTGCCATTAGGAGCAAATTTACCCGGAGCCTCAGGCAGCATAACACCTCTTTGTTTGTGGTTCCTGTTTCTTAAGGCTGCCCCCTGTGCAACTACCGACTCTGCAAACAAGCCTCTTTCTTTCACATCAGTAAAAGAAGTAGAGCCATCCAAAGGCGGGTTCTGGCGTATGCCCTGGCCCATCATCAGGTAATCGGCAAGGTCGATTCTTTTTAATAATTCATCTGGTTTAAACCCTCCATTAACCCCATCGGCCAGGCGTTTGCTTACAGCCAGTTGAATGGCAGCTTCAGCAGGATGGCCAGCAATATCACCTAAGCCACTATTTCCTACAGCTCTTACTATGTCTACAGAACCTTGTATTCTTTCAGGGAAAGCTACACCATTAAGCCCACTCAGGCGCACCGTCCAGGTACCAGCCTCTGGGGAGGCAACTGCAGCGCCACGGTTATAACTGGTGGCAAACAGCACCGGTATTCCTGATCTGAACTCCCGCCCACTTGGTGAGATCAAAGAGAGATTTACAGTGTTACCAGTTTCGCCCAACAGGCCTCCTGTTCTTATTTTAGCTTCTATACCGGTTGTACCTTCAGAAACGGTAAAAGTATAGGTGTTGCTTGAAGTAGCAGCAGGATCAAAATCTATTGTAAAGTTATTGGTAACACTTTCTACGTTTACATTGCTTTTAAATAGTCTGCTCAGGTTAAGCGAAGGGCCATAACCTGCATTGGCACGAATTGCCATATCAACCGCTGCATAGGCATTAACATAACCAGCACCTACTTCCCAGCTCTCACGGCCTGGCATATTAGTAGCTGTTTGCTGCAATATATTTTTAACCTGAGCAGGGGTTAGTGATGGATTGGCCTCAAGCATAAGGGCTACTATGCCCGCTGCATGCGGACAAGCCATTGAAGTACCGCTAAGGTGCGTGTAATAAGGCACATGGGCAGGCTCCAGCTCCGCAACATCCTTATCAGTGCTTAGCATGCCAATTGGCGAAATAGCCCTTGTAGATACTACATCCACACCGGGAGCAACAATGGTAGGGCGGTCTTCCCAGGTAAAGGTTTTGCCATCTATGGTTACGGTACCACCTACGTTTTTTGTACCTCTGGATGAGAAACCGGCCAAACGACCATCTTTATCACCGGCTCCAACACAAATGTTCCAGGGAGCTTTTTTATAATTTCCTGTAATGGTTGTAGAGCCTGGGCCTGAGTTACCGGCAGAAAACACCACTACGATATTTCTATCTACACAACGTTTTGTAGCCAAAGTAATTGGATTGGCTGGGTTAGGGGCTGTGCCTACATCGCTGGTAGTACCAAACGAGTTGGTAATAACCCGGATGTTGTACTCGAACTGGTGGGTAATAGCATAGTCAAATGCAGAAAGTACATCAAGAATAAAAAGTCCGGCTCCAGAGCCATAACCGATAAGGCTTGCTCCAGGTGCTACACCTTCATATTTACCTTGCGATGCTCTGCCTGTACCACCAGCAATACCTGCGCAGTGGGTTCCGTGCCCGCCTGTTGCATCTGTATTAGGCACATTTTCTATAGCAGTATATGGAAGTATGCCCACCACAGCATTCAGGTTAGCAGCAGCCATTACATTTTGCACCAGGTTGCGGCCAAATTCATGATCGGGGTGTGTACCATCAACACCACTGTCATTTACCACAATACCAATGCCTTTGCCCGATACCGGAAAACCTCCGTTACGAGCGGTCAAAACCGGGTCAAGGCGAAGTTTATCTACCCCGGTTATAGCCGTACTGTTTTCATTTTCGGGCTTAAGCGATTCGTTTAAATAAAGAGAGAGCACTCTTGAACTTTTTGCAAGCGATTCTATCTGCCAGGGAGTAGCTACGATACCTGCTATGGGCAGTGATTTTAAAGTTAAACCCTGGGTAATACCAACCTGGCTCAGCAGCGCAAGGTCCAGGGTAGATGGCCCTGATTGGCCTTTAAAGGTAACTACCACTTGCAGGGGTAGTGATTGATCGGCCATTGCTTCTTTAAGCTTACCATCAATGTACGCTTGCGCATGTACCATAGAAATGGATAGCAGGCACAAGACCAGAACTGATAAAAGTTTTTTCATAAATCTTAGAAAAGTTAAATTTTAAACTTCACTCCGTGTGCACCGGTTTCGTTTTGAAACATACTTACGTGTACACGTCCAACAAAAGATTTACAAAAGATTAATTTTTCCAAACTTTTTAATACAAGAGAAGTTATATTCAAAATTTAACACCGATAAATCATATATTTTAAAATAATCCCAATGAATTTCAGATGAATTAAAACAAATAAAATTAACACTATATATTTTTAAAAAACATACAACTGAAAAAAGTATAAGCTTTAGAATAAACAAAAGCCTATTTTATGGGTACGCCAAATAAAAATCGGGCAAAGTTTCACCAATTTAATACCCCTATTACAACTATGTAAGCTAAAATGGTATTACAAACAATCACACAACTTTGTTTTGTACAAACCGAACAAACTATACTTTACTGATCTAAACCGGTTAATATACAACCAAAAGTAAAAGCCTGGAGCATTGGCTCCAGGCTTTTACTTTTGGTTGCAAAATGAGATTTTACTGCGGCAATTCGTTACCATTAAATCTAGCCAGGTTTACCAATGGTATTGTTGACCCCCATTTGGTATTTATTGCCTGTATAAAGGCATTAGCTGTAAATGCATACCCCCTGCTGTTGGGGTGTACTCCATCCAGGGAGAAAGCGCCAAAAGGAGGCGCCAGTGCTGCAGAGAGATATACATTATTTCCCGAAAAGCCGGTTAAAGCAAAACCTTTAAAAACACCGTTCATATCTACCAGCCCAATACGCGAGCTATTTACCGTTGCTGCTTCAGCAATAATACTATTAAACGCATCTATTCTTTCTTTAACTAACACTGCCTCTTTTTCTGTAAGCACAAACTGGTCAGCCAAAGGGGCCTGCAACCCAATAGGCCCGGCTCCGGCATTAGTACCCAGTACGCTGCCCGCACTTAGTGTTATAAGATCTGCGGCAGTGGCTTGCCTGATGCTTGGTATTCCATAGGCTGTTAATGATGGCAGGTGTTTATCTGCTATTACGATAGCATTCTGGCCGGCTGCAAAGCTAATAGTTGACCTCCTCATTTCTGCAGGCGGAGGTGAGTTTTGCCCTGGCAACATCCCGGCATTATAAGCAGTAATACCTGCATTAAATTGCGCGTAGCCGGCATTTAAGGCTACAGCACTTGCAGCATCCAAGGGTATCTGGTTAAAACGAACCGTTCTAAAAAAAGGAATATCGGTAACGTATGGTATATTGGCAATCATTCCCTTAGCATCTGGCTTGGCGTTAAGCATAGCGCCTAAGGCTGCATTATACCTGCTCCTGAAATCATCAACAGAAGTAAGAAGATCGGGGTTAGAGGCCCCACTTACAGCATAACCTAATACATCATTATTACCCAGCCAAAAAGTAAAAAATGTACCACCCCTGGCTAACGCAGCAGCTGCATCGCCAATTAGAGTAGAGGTACCAGGGTTAGAAGCAAAACGGGCATACAAAGGATTGTATGCCCTGTTATCGGGCACCGCCGGACCGCCAGTCTGGGGAATAAGCGCTGTTAGCAGGGTTACTCCAGGCACTCCGAAATTATTGAGTGTTTCTTTATTTCCATTAAATGGCATAGGCATATCTCCAGGCAGCAAGGGGGCCGGCGCACCAGTGGCTGCACTCAGGCGCAACCTACCCAAAGCAATACCACCCGGCCCAACTCCAAAAAAACCATTGGTTGCGTTAATTTCAGGCTGGTTAAAATCGCCTCCGCCAACCTGCCTGAACTGGTTTGCCATTAAAGCCGTAAAGGAGGTATTTTGACCGGCTGTATACAAGGCACCATTCATAAAACCAGCGGTTAAAGAGTTGCCCACTGCAACATATTTAGTAAAATCGGCATTTCCTTTTACGGGCGCTACCACCGGCCCCGTAGTGGGAGTATCAGGTGCATATACTTCCATAACTTCCTGCTTACAAGCCCACACCAGGGTGCTTACCAGGAGTATATATAAAACTGAACGTAGTCGTTTCATTGTTTTTATGTTTTTAAATTACGTATAGGTACACTAGGCAAACAGCTACAGCCGCAACGGCCATTGGCTAAATGCGCTTACTACCGGTTAAACATTTCATCAAAAGTTAAAGAAATATAAAAGGTAGAGCCTACCTGAGAGGCCCCCAGGTTTGTAATATAGTCGTGCCCTGTAAGATTAGTACCTCCAACTTTTACAACTGTTTTTAAGGCAGGTATACGGTAATTAACCTGAGCATCCAACACTCCATAAGCACCGATCATAGCCTGCCCGAAAGATGATTGCCACAGGTAGCTATCCTGCCACCTGAACCCTACATTAAAACCAAGATTGTTGATTACTTTGCGGTTACCGAAGTTTACAGTATACCTATGCTCCGGTGTATTAAACGCAGGCTCAAACTCACTACCCTCTGCTTTATCCATTCTGTAAGTAGCATAAGAATAATTACCAGATAGCATATAACCCTTGGGCAGGTTATAGGTTAAGCCTACGCCTACACCATGGGAGCGTATAATTTCATCTGCATTTACATAAGGCCTAAAAGCCTGGCCTGCTGGCAAAGGTTTCCCCTGGTGACTTGTGGCTTGTTTGGCATATACAGTTTGCTGGGATAGAAAATCTTTATACCGGTTAAAATAATAGTTTACATCCATAAGCAGACTGGTGCCCAGCAAACCTTTGTACCCAACCTCGTAAGCCACCAATTGCTCAGGCTGTACATAGCGAAGGTTTACGGTTTCGCCCCGGGAGTTTACAGCCCCGCCATTATGTATACCATAGCGCTCTGCATTGGCGCGGGTACTACCCAACAGTATACCCTCTGAGGCAGGAAACCAAATAAACTGCGCCTGGGTTTGAGGGTTTCTGAAGCCTGTCTGGAACGAAGCTCTCAGGTTATGATTTTCAAGAAGGGTATATACTGCAGACATCCTTGGTGTAAACTGCCCATTGAAGTTTTCATTTTTATCATAACGGATAGACCCCGTAAGCTTAAGCCTGTCTGCCATAAGCTTTTTGGAAAGCTGTGTGTATACACCAACTTCATCAATAGTTATACCCCCGCCCCCGCCCTGGCCGGCAGGTGTTTCAGGATTTTCGTTAAAAACTGTTCCGTCAGAAAACAGGTCGTACCTCCGTACATTACCACCCACCTGCAGCTCTACAAATTTAATCTGGTTTTTAAAGTTGTAATTGAATTCTGCATGGTAGAGCTTTGAGTTATCAACCAGGCGGGCGCCATTTTCTCTTTGAAATAAAGCCTCACGTGTTTGTTTAATAATTTCATTATATGCTGCCGAGCCTCTTTCAGGCATGCCGGCATCTGCCTGCTTGCGCGCCCAGGCATGAGCAGCCTCCGGGTTACCTGCCGGCACGCTTGGAATATAGCCCTGTGTGGCCAGAACATAATTTTGCCCATATCGTTCGGCCCACGATGGGTTGTTGGGGTTACCGGTGGGGGGTGTAGGCCGTAAACGCTCATTGGCGTAGGCACCCAGGGCACTAACATTATAAGAATCTCCTGCATCGGTAGACGAGCGGTACGCCCTCACAAAAAAGTTATCGCCCCTCAATTCGGCCTTATAGTATTTCTGGCTAAAGTTACGAAGGGCATACTTTTCACCACCCTGGTATAAAGTACTCCCCCCGCCGTAGCGGTAACTGGCAATGGCTTCCACTTTAGAGTTGATGCGGTAGTGCAAGGCTATATCAGCCTTTTTACTGCGTGCCTGAAAATCATCAATCAGGTCTTCTTCGGGCAAACCTGTTCTGCGCAGGTCTAGTGTACCCAGCGGACCTAAAGGCAGCGGTATCCGCACCTCATCACCATACAGGTTTACACCATCAAAATTAGGCGATTGCGGTACTCCCTCAGAGGCAGGGCGCCTGGTTCTGGGTTGCACTCGGTCTGTATGGTAGTTGGTACCCCGCCAGTCTTCTGCATCAAAAAAAGAAAAGTTTACCTTAAAAGCCAGTCGGTTGTTAAATGCCTTAGCATAGCGTATTGAAAAATCATACAGTGGATTGGTGCCGGCGTTATCAGAATTAGTAAGCCCCAACTTGCTCTGCACACTCAAACCCTGGTACTCAAAAGGGCTTTTGCTGTTCATAAACAGGATACCGTTAAAGGCATTGGGGCCATATAAAGCAGAAGCCGCCCCTGGCACAAGCTCTACGCTTTCCACATCCAGTTCAGATAAACCAGTAAGGTTACCCGTAGGGAAATTCAGCAAGGGTGCGGAGTTATCCATACCATCCACCAGCTGCACAAATCGCTCGTTAGCTATAGTTGCAAACCCCCGGGTATTATACGAAGGAAAATTTAAGCTGCCCGAGTTTACGTGTACACCTTTTAAATTGGCAATGGCATCATAAAAACTGGCCGGAGCAGCTTGCTGCAAAGCAATAATATCCATTTTTTCAACTGTAACCGGCGATTCCATAATACTCTCTTCCATACGGGACGCTGAAACCACAACCTCCCGCCCTATCAACGTTTTTTCCTGCAGGCTAACGCTTAGGGTTGGTGAACTACCTAAGGGCACCTGAACTTCTTTGGCATCATAGCCTACTATCGAAAACAACAAAGTAAAGGGAGGAGATTGGCGAACACTAAGTGTAAAGTTACCTTTGGTATCGGTTACCGTACCTACAACCAGGCCTTTTACCTGGATATTTACCCCGATGAGTGCTTCTTTGGTGGTAGCATCTGTAACCTGCCCACTAATGATAGTTTGCGCAAATACAGACAGGCACACCCACTGCAACAAGACTAGTAAAAGCACTCGCTTGCGTAGCTGTTCTTTCATAAAATTTGAGTTTGGATAGATGGTGTAGAAATTGATATAAGTTATAAAACAAATAATGTACAAAGCAAATAACACGCAATATTATTTTACAAAATATATTATACACAAAATAAACATCTATAATACATCTATTTTACAACCAATAATTCTACTTAGTATACATCTTTGCCTTAATACACCTTATCATTAATACAGTAAAGCAGAAGAATTTCTTTTCTGTACCTATAAGCTGTTTACTTTTATAAAAAGAACAGGAAAAAAAGGGTTTGCATAGCCACTTTTTGAAAGCTTACATTAAAAACCGCTAACTTAAGCCTTTAAAGACCTTTTGAGACATTACAAGTATGGCTACTGCACCTATTGGTATTTTTGACTCAGGCTATGGCGGCCTTACAGTAATGAGAGAAATAGTAAAGCGCCTTCCGCAATATGATTACCTGTACCTGGGCGATAATGCACGTGCTCCTTACGGAACGCGCTCATTTGAAAGCATTTATCATTACACATTAGAATGTGTAAAACACCTGTTTGATAAGGGTTGCCCTCTTATTATACTGGCTTGCAACACAGCCTCTGCCCGGGCGCTCCGCAGTATTCAGCAAAAAGACCTGGAAAAAATTACCCCCACCGGAAGGGTGCTTGGTATTATAAGGCCTACTGCAGAAATTATTGGCGAGTATACGCAAAGTAAACACATCGGCATTGTAGGCACCAGCGGAACTGTAAAATCAGACTCCTATGTGATAGAGATCAATAAAATTTACCCGGATGTGATAGTGCATCAGGAAGCCTGCCCCATGTGGGTGCCTCTGGTAGAGAATGATGAATGCGAAGGTCCGGGTACAGATTATTTTGTAAAAAAACACCTGGATCAGCTATTTGGCAAGGCTCCCCTCATCGATACTATTTTATTAGGTTGCACCCACTACCCATTGTTACAAAATACCATTCGTAAGTTTGCCCCCAGCCATGTGCAGGTATTAAGCCAGGGTAGTATAGTAGCCAACAGCCTGGCCGATTACCTGCACCGCCACCCCGAAATTGAAGAGCGCTGCAGCCGCAACGGCCGGCATGTTTTTACTACTACCGACTCTACTGAGTTATTTGATGCACATGGAAGTTCTTTTTTTGGTAAGCCTATATCTTCTGTACAGGTAAGCCTGTAAACCTGCTGTGCCTATGCGATGTATGCTGACTTGCCTGCTCTGTATATGTTTGATCTGTTTTGTAGTTGCCTGCCGTACTAGCAACCCTGCAAAGAAGCAGGAGCACCATGTGCCACTTTATCATAAAAAAAGCCGCAGGGTATAAACAAGGCTCCCCCCTTTTACCAGCATAACCACTGCATAAGGCACCCTGCTTCATGCTGGGTTTTGATTTTACTGTTTCACACCTTTTACCATGTACAGAAAAGGCCCACCCCTTTGCAAAAAACTATCCTATTTGTAAAGTTTTTGGTTGACATGCAAGGGGTATACCAGTATCTTGGTACGCGAGCAAACGCTTGTACCTATCAATGTACCTGCTTGCTATTTTTAACCTAAACCTGTATACATGATACGCATACCTATTTTTCTTTTTTTGAGCCTGTTGCTGTTTACCCCCTGCCTGCATGCACAAACAACCCGTACTTACCTGCTGGATGAGGATGAAATAGTACCCCGCGAACGCTTTGTTGACATAAGCCATATTTTAATGGATCTGCGCTTTGATCCCCCGGAGGGCATTGTGCGGGGTACAGTTACCCATACCTTTACCCCCCTGCGGCAATCGGTTGATTCTCTTTTTTTGATGGGCCTGGAATAAAGATTTTTGAAGCCCGCCTGAATGGGCAGCCTGTACCTTTTCGTGTACACAAAGAAGGTGTTTCTGTGCATCCTGACAACCCTTTAACCTGGGACAGGGAACACAAAATAAGCCTGCAGTATGAGGCACGCCCCCGGCGGGGGCTTTATTTTATAGGATGGAACGATCCGGAGGGGAAAAGCCGCAAACAAATCTGGTCGCAGGGTCAACCCTACGATACCAGGCACTGGATACCTATTTATGACCGTCAGAATGACAAGGCTATTACCGAAATGATAGTGCATTTTGATGGTAATTATAAAGTACTATCAAATGGAGAGCGAATAGCAGAACGCAGAAACAGGGATGGTACCCGCACCTGGCACTACCGCATGACCAAGCCTCACTCTACCTATCTTATAATGGTAGGCATAGGCCATTACAATATTGAAAAGCGCAGATCGGCCAGCAGGGTACCAATGGAATTATGGTACTATCCAGAAAGGCCTCAACAAGTAGAGTGGACCTACAAATACTCCGTTGAGATGATGGATTGGATGGAAAAAGAGATAGGTGTACGCTATCCCTGGAGTACCTATGCCCAGATACCCGTACAGGACTATACCTTTGGTGCCATGGAAAACACAACTGCCACTCTCTTTGGTGACTTTTATCATATAGATGAAGGAGGCTTTCTGGACCGTGCTTATGTAAACACCAATGCCCACGAATTGGCCCACCAGTGGTTTGGTGATATGGTAACAGAGCGCACCTTAACCCACCACTGGTTGCAGGAAAGCTTTGCCACTCATTATGGCAACATGTACAATGGTGTGGCAAGAGGCATGGACAACTACCATTGGTCGCGCAAATTGGGTACAGACGCTTCATTGGCAGCCTCAAAAAAAGATAATTTCCCGGTTGCCTCCAGCCTTGGAGGCTCCACCCGACACTACCCTAAAGGTGCTATAGTGCTGGATATGCTCCGTTATACTGTAGGCAATGAGGCATACCGCAGGGCTATTAAATACTACCTGGAAAAGCATGCTTACAGCAATGTAGACAGTGAAGACCTTCTGATTGCATTCCATGAACGTACCGGGCACTCGCTTGACTGGTTCTGGGAACAATGGATTTACAGAGGTGGAGAGCCCCAGTACGAGGTTTCTTTCCGTGAAGTAACAGCAGGAGGCTCCCGTATAAATGAATTTACAGTAACACAGACCCATGCTACCAACGAACTGATTGGCTTATTTAAAATGCCAGTGCATTTTGAGGTATATTACCAGGATGGCAGCCGGGATACATTGCTTACCTGGATCGAAAAATACCAGCATGTTGTGCATGTACCTAACCCTGAAAACAAAGTGGTTTCCTATGCCCTGTTTGATCCCAACCAGCGCATTCTAAAGTCTGTAAACTTTAAGAAACCTTTTGAAATGCTGCAGGCACAGGCCTTACAGGCCACCCATATGCTGGATCGCTGGCAGGCCTTGCACGCCATGCGTGCCATACCCCTCGACCAGAAAAAAGCAACCTTACTGCAGGCCTACGAGAAAGAAACTTTTCATGCTACTAAAACAGAGATACTTCAGCAAATGCGTAATGATAATACAGAAGATTATATCACCCTTTTCCGCAAAGCACTAAATGATCCGGATGTTGATGTTCGTAAAGGCGCACTGACCCATTTGCGCAGAGTGCCGGCTGCACTCCTGCCCGACCTGGAAAGAAGGTTAACCGATAAATCATATGGTGTAGTTGAACAGGCACTCGTATTATTAAACCGGCATAACCCAGAACGTATGACAAATTACCTCGAGCAAACCCGTAACATTATGGGTGTAAGAGGGCATAACGTAAGGGTACGCTGGCTGGAAATTGCTGCCAGCCGGGGCAGCGAGCAAGCCCTGCGAGAGCTTACCACTATGGCCGGCCCATCATTTGAATTTATCACCAGGGGCAACGCCCTGGCGGCTCTTAAAAGGCTTAATCATTTTGATGTGCAGACCATGCATTTTGCAGTAGATGCCGCACTGAATCCTAATACCAAATTAAGTACAGATGGTGTTGATGCACTACGGTACTTTTACCAGCAGCATCAACACCGGCCTATTATCGAAAACTATTATCGCGAAACACAATGGCAGCCCTGGCAGCGGGAAATCCTGAGTAAAGCCTTTGGCGAATAACAATAATACATAAAAAAGCCGGCAGCTTTGCCGGCTTTTTTATGTATTATTCCTAAGTAACAGGTGCCTCCTTTATTTGTTGCTATTACACTTGGCGCTATTTACTTCTGAAGCATTAATCGCTGGAAGCTCGCTCCCCTGGCAGAGCTTACCCTGGCAAGGTACACACCAGGCGTTAACCTGCTTCCATCAAAACGCAGCTCAGCACTTTCACCTTCTACAACCTGCCCTTCGAACAGGGTTTCTATGTGGTTACCCTGCATATCATAAATATCAACCCTTACATCGCCTTGCAGGGCTGAACTCAAGTTAATGTTTACGTAGCTGGTAAAAGGATTTGGGTACGCAGTCAGCATTTCACCGACCACCGGCTCACCTTTACTAATTTCAATGCTAATTTCAAGATCAGCACAGGCTTGTCCCATTATATTTGCTTCTGTAAAGGCTACGGCTTTAAGTGTATATTTTCCTTCGGCCAGGTTCATCGCCTGGTAATTACCATCCATATCGCCTGCCAGTGAGTAAGGCATAGCATTATCTGTTCTGATCACCCTGGTATTAAGATCAAAGCGTATGCTACCCACCTTATTTGGCGTATGAGCTCTTATATTCAATTGTGCTGGCAAAGCGCTCAGGTCAATTACTTCACCGTTTTTAATTTCCCTGATATCTTTGTTTGTTGCAGCATCCACCAGAACAAAACGTTCTATTCTGCACACTGTTGGTTCAGGGCGTGGATCTGGCTGAGGTGCTGTGGGTGTGTTAGTGCTGGTTTTCAGTACTTCGAACTGTATGGCAAGTTCATTTCCTTTATCGCCTTTCCTATCTTTTTTACTGTATGGAACCGCAGAAAGCTGGTAACGCCCTATGGTTAGTTTGTCCATAGCATTATACTCCCGGCCTCCCTTTTTAGTAGGTTTATCTCCGGCCAGGGTATAAGGATTGCTGTTATCTACCCTTTGTTTTGAATTAAGGCGCATCAGCACACTGCCTACTTCTGCAGGCTCAGTTCTGGCTACAATGGTATAGTGCTTGGGCAGTTTATCCTGGTACACTTTATCACCATCTTTTATTTCAAAAATAGTTTTACCATTATTAGCATCAACCAGCAAGAAGCTTGCTATACTGCCACCTTTGGAGGGCTTATTATTGTTTTTGCCTGCTTTTCCTTTTACTTCAAACGTTATTTCCCTGGTATCGCACTGCTCGCCTCGTTTGTTACTCTGTGTGTAGGCAGATGCTTTTATGTAGATTTTACCAGGCTTTAGATCAAGGGTATGATAATCACCTTCTCTATCGCCGGCAGCAGCATAAGGTACAAAGTTTTCGGTACGGTAGGTCGAGTTGTTGATATTGAAACGCATACTACCTACAGGGCTACTGGTATGTGCCCGTATGTTAAGGCGTGCAGGCAGTTTGTTCAGGTCTAATACTTCACCGCTTTTAATTTCGCGTATATCGGTATTAGTACCTGCATCTACCAATACAAACTTCTCTATTTTGCATACCATGGCCGGGCCTTCTGTGGCTCTTACCTCAAACTGGATACTTAGCTCTCCCCCTTTCTGGCCACCGCGCCCACGTTCGCTATACGAAGTTGCGCTTAACCTGTACCGGCCGCTTTTCAGGCCTGGCTCCATGGCTTTATAATCAATGCCTTTTTCTCTTGGATAGTCGCCAGCAAAAGCATAAGGGTAAATGTTTTCAATTACCAGGTCGTTGTTAAGCTTCATCAATACACTGCCTACCCGCTCCGGTAACGTGTTTGCTCTTATAGTATGCATTGTGGGCAGCTTATCCAGGTACAGAATGTCTCCATCTTTGATCTGCCTTATATCTTGGTTGGTTAAAGCATCTACCAGGGTAAAGCTGTTGACCCTACCTGCCTGGAACGATTCTCTCCGTTTGTTAAACACGTCAAATGTAATTTCCATACCGATACCTTTATGACCTCCCCGCCCTAAATCACTATAAGGAGTTGCACTCAGGCTATATGTACCTTCCTGCAAAGGGTCCATGGCTTTATAGTCTACTTCGTTTCCACGCATAACTTCGCCACCAATTGCATAAGGATAAACGCTTTCAATATAACGCCTGTCGTTTAACATAAATAATACACTGCCTACCTGCTTTGGAGCCGTATTGGCACGAATATTAAGGTTGCGTGGCAGCTCATCCAGATACAGCACATCACCTTGTTTTAACTCACGAAGGTCTGTGTTCTTGTCAGCATCAATCAGGGTAAAGCTTATTACACGGCCGGCTTCTTTATGGATCTGAGGGTTACTCTTCTTTACTTCAAATTGTATGCTTAACTCCACACCTCCTTCTCCTCCTTGTTGTGCATCTGCATAAGGGGTGGCGGTAAGGTTGTACGTACCTTCATCCAGAGGCTGCATAGGGCGGTAATTCAATTGCCCGTTTACCCAGGTTTTACCTGCAAATGCATAGGGCTCTACTGTTTCAATAACACGCTCTTCGTTCAGAAAAAAAACCACACTGCCTACTTCTTTAGGGTGTGTATTGGCACGTATGGTTAATTGGGAAGGCAGTTCATCCAGGTAAAGCACATCTCCATTCTTCAGCTCCATAATATCCCGGTTTAACCCTGCATCAATCAAGGTAAAACTGGTTACAGAAAGCTCAGCGGGTTTATCTACAGGCTCATTGCCATTTCCTGGTTCATTGCCGGGTAACGTAACAGGGAATTGCGGAAAAGGAACAGGCCCTATGGGCTTGCCGGGTATAGGTTCCTGTGGCTTTGGAAAAGGTACGGTTATAGATCCCTGAGCATAGAGGTTTACCATGCTCAGAACTGAGCACAGCAAAATCAGTATATTTTTTCTCATAGCTGGTGTAGTAATGTTGTTACATAGTTTAAAAAATTAAAAAATACACCCTAAAATAAAACTTGATAAAGTTCAAAAAAATATCCAGAGTGTACTTGTTCTTTTATTGATAAAGAACTTACCACATTAACGCCCGGTAATCAGGATCGTTTTTAACAAAATAAACAATGGATATAATTAAAAAAAGCAACAACACACATACTAGCAACAAACTTTACAAACGCTATAGCAATCTTCCTGTTTATTAATGCATTATGAAGAGAACATGAAGTTACTATACTGGATTTTATACAATTTGCACCTCTGTTATAGCAGCAAAAAAGCATACCCGGTAAATGAACGATAGTGAATTACCAGGTAGAAAAAGGCCGCTTGCTTAAGCTGGAGTTAAAATAACGGACATCGCTTGTTACTTCTTCACCAATCCATTCGGGCAACTCTATTGTTTCATCTTCAGCGTTAAGCTCAACCTCTGCAATTACCAGCCCTTCATTTTCTGCGCCAAATACATCTACCTCCCACAAATGACCCTGGTAAGGTATTTTATACCTTACTTTATCAATTAAAGGTTGCTCACAAAGTGTATCCAATAATTCGCGGGCATCCTGCAATGGTATAAGATACTCATACTCACTACGGCTGGCCCCTAAGGAAGGGCCTTTTATAGTAAGAAAAGCCTGGTCTCCTGCTTCGCGCACTCTCACGGTTCTATCGCTCTGGCTATTAAGATAGCCCTGGCGGTAGCGTGTGCCGGTGGCTCCTTCTTGCCAGGCATTTCCCTTAACCAAAAACTTTCTTTCAATTTCTTTGCCCATATATATTTTGTTTTAGCTTTTAAAGTACACATTGTAAGCAATACAAAAAAAGCGACAGCCCCTGCAGAGCTATCGCTTTTTTTAATACCCTTATCGTTAGCGGGTTGTGTCTATATACTTTCAATACCACTGTATAATGCTCTGCTTTAAACATACATACATAAGCCAGAATTTACCTGCCATGCAGGCTATCAAAACCTTATACACTGCATTGGCAAAAAACCTGGCAGACCAGGTAATGCTTATTTAATAAAGCGAATAGTTAAGGGATAGCGGTATAAAATGCCTTCATCAGCTTTTACAGCGGCAATAATCATACAGATAATCTGTGTAAGCCCCAGCACAATAAGGGCGGGTATACCAATAAGTAAAATAATGAATAAAACAGACATACCAAGGTAAATGGACATTGAAATCTGGAAGTTAAGTACTTCCTTTCCATGCTCATCAATAAGTGGAGAATGCTCTTTTTTAAGTGACCATAAAATTAAAGGAGCAATTATATTCCCAAACGGGAATATAAACATAGCAAAGCCACTCAAATGCATTAATACTGACCACTGCTTATAATTTACGGCTGTTTCGTTCATAGAATGATGAATTATAACGGTATAAAAGGCGAAGTAAATACTGTAAGACAATGTACACTATTTTAAGATACAATGCAAAAAAAGCACGGAGCGGGCTCCGTGCTTTTTCTATTAAGGTTCCTGAGCTGTATTAATGCCAGGGCTGTATAGCGTAGTATCAGATTGTGTACCTCCCTCCCGTACACCAGTATGCTCTCCGGAGCCTACGCCATGTCCGGCTACGGAATCTTCAGGAGTAATCCTGGCAGTATTACCGTAGGTAGAAAACTCTCCCTGGTTAAAATTATCCTGCTGGGCACTTACCTCACCAGGCTCTGAGGTATTATGCTCAGGCCCCCCGCGCTGATCATCGCCACTGTTACATGCAGTAAACATAAACATCGCGGCCAGTGCTGCAGCGGAAATTGGTTTAACTAAAAGTTTATTTATGGTTTGTAAATTCATAGGTTCTTATTCGTTAAGGTTTATTTTCAAACACTTAGCTGTTTTTACGACATAAGAAGGTCTATGGTTTGTTTCACGTTAATCCCTTTGCTTTCCTTTTAACAGGTTAATACTTACAGTAGCAAGCTCAGAGTCGGGAAATCTCCTGAACACATTCATATCTGGCACCAGGCCAGCTTCTGCTGCCACCTTATGGAATACATCTACTTCTACAATATATTGATCTGAAAAACCATGCGTGGCATCGTAGGCTGTAGCTGCCGTTTTGCCAAGGTGCTGCGCTGCCAGATGAGGAGCAATGGTGTGCAACTCAATTAATAGCAAGCCCCATTTTTCTACAAAAGGTGCCCACTTTTTGAGGTGTTCCAGCAGGCTGTCTTCTACTTCATTGTTAGTAATACGTTTGCCTTTAAAAGCAAAAGCACCTGTAGACTGGCTTACTCTTCCGGGTGTACGTACTGCAGGAGGCTCCCAGATCCGGTTATGATCCAGAAAGGTGCGCACATTAAGCAGATCTTTCAGATCTATACCAAAATTTTCAGCAAGATCCCTCGCCAGCACATCGGGTTTGCCTATATCTCCCCATATAACTTTTGCCCAAATATCGGCTTGTATAAGGTTTGCTCTTGTAATTTTTAGCGATGCCTGGTTGTAATCTGCACCTACAATAAACAGTGGGTGCTCTTCCAGCATTTTGCCACGGGCTGTCTGCCTTTCAATCACATCAAAAGCATGTTCCAAAAAGGCGCCATTGCCACATCCCATGTCCAGTATACCTTTGGGCTGTTCCTGTATTGGTTTATTGAAAAGATCAATTAATATCTCATCAATCACCCTAAAGTACCCGGAGTGCGCCCCTCCACTACCCCAAACATTCATTTCTCGGTCTACGTGTTTTTCGGGCTCACCAATTTTATTTTCTCTTAGCACAGACGGATCGCCAAACATAAGCTCATCGGCATGGCGCAGGGTGGGGATATACGAAACTGTTACCCCATATGCAGAGGCACGCCTGGCATAAAACATACCTGTATCTGTAAACTGATAGTTACCGTTTTTCCTGGTAAACCAACCCAGGTAGGCAAAAAAATCAAGTATTTTGTGGAAACTCTCGGAAGCGGCATGAAACTCTTCCGGGCTAAAGCTGGCTTCCATAAAGTATTTGTGAAACATTCCCTTCATGCCTAACATTACCACGGTCGGGCCTACCAATATGCCTTCTATGTGCTTTAAAACCTGTTCCTGTACGCTACGGGTTGGAGAGTCGTTAGCCAGCTCAAGGTTGTAGTTTTGCCTGTATCTGGTAAAAATTTCTTCTAACACCGCAAAAGGCTCCTGCTCGAACTTACGTGGATGATACTGCCCGGAAAGTTTCATTAAACGAACAACATCCTGGTATAAGGGCACCAGCTTAAAGGCTGTAGCGCTTATATCATTTGTACTGAACGTAATTATATCCTGCGCATTATCAATATGCTGTACAAGCCAACCTTGCGAACAAAGCACTCTTAAGCCTACATTAAGGTAGCCCTCATTTGCCTTAAACTGCTCTGTAATTTCGTGTAGCGTTGCTTGTTTATTTTTAAGCAGGTAGTTTAATACACCTTTTTCATGTAAGGCAAATGCTACAGGAGCTGTAACTATACCATCCAGGTGCCTGAAAATCGTACTTAACCGTTCGCTTTTGTTTTGTACCATTATTCTTATGATGCTATGTTAAAACTAATCAGGGCTTTTGGGCAATTCTTACCCCGTTTTGTAACGGTGTAGTAATGCTGGTTTCAAATACAGGTTCCGAATTGCAAATTAAACTGATATTAGATATTACCTCGTTATCTGCCCCATAAACATATTCCTTATGGCTACCTAATTCAAACACAAAACAATAATAAAAGCCAGATTCATCAATGTATTCTTCAAGGTTGCGGAGTGGCACATGAAATGTATGTAACTGATCGTTATATACAAGTTCGGTTGCTCCGGTAAACCTATATACATAAACCACAATATATACTTTTTTCTTTTCAGTAAATACAAGTACAGAAAGTGTATCCTCTGCGGTTTCAGTAATAAAGGCATCCGGACAATCTGTTTCCATATCGCCAATCACTTCTTCAAAAGCTTCATAGCGAACCTGTTGTTCATCCTGTGCCTGTGCCGGCAGTATGCCTGCGAAAAGAAACAAGGCCCAAAGCCATAGTATAGTAGAGTAAGTAGTAGAGTGTTTCATATGTTGGCAGAGGCAGGGTAAAAAAAAGCCTCTACGTATAGTACGTAGAGGCTTCTATAATTCGTTGTCTTACAGCTTATTCCTGATGCTCGTGCCTGTGGTTTTCGTTCATGGCAGTAGCTACTACAATTACACCAACAGCCAATACACTAACAGCCAGTACAATCTGGGTGGTTGTTAATTTACGGCTGGCTCTCATTAAAATAGAACCTGCATCACGCATTAAATCAGGCAGTTTATCATACTTACCAGATGCCACATGCAATACACCCTCAATGGCTTTCGACACCTCCTGAGGTGCTATATCCAAAGCATCTTTTACTTGCTCTCTCATTAGTTTAAAATAGGTTTATGGTTTAACAGAAGATATTTTTTAAAAATAAAAAATTTACAATAAGCTGTTTGGGCTTAACCCTGGTATAAACATAGCGCAAAAGCTACTCAAAATGTTTATACCTGAATTTATGTGTTACTACGAGCTTAAAGCTGTAAAGTTTGCAGTAAAACCAAAGAAAGCCTTAAAACGGATGCTCCATGGTAAAGAAGAATTGTCCTACTTCTCGGGAACGGGCATAATCAAACCTTAAAATAGTAGCCTGGTTCCATGCTATACGGGCTCCTATACCTGGCGCACCTCTAAAATTAGACAGTTCTAAAGAATTGAGGTCATCCCATACGCGGCCTGCATCGTAAAAAGGTACTACACTAAAGGCCAGGTGCTGGTTTAAAAAACGGGTCTGGAAAATACGGGTTCTTAATTCGGCATTACCCCAGCCATATACCATACCGGCAAAACGGTAATCGCGGTAGCCGCGTAATGAGGTTTCGCCTCCCAAAACTACAATCCCCCCAACCCTGCTGGAATGCCACATATCCATTACTTCGCTAAAAGGCACATTTTTGCCTCTTACCGTACCAAAGCCAATACGGGTAGCAAGCACAGTACGCCCCATGTAGCGAGGCAAAATTTTATTAAAGTTCTGCAGTTGTATAAGATGCTTGCTAAAACTAAACTCTGACCCTAAGTATGGATGAGATATTTCCTGGGCATACTCATAAAACACACCATTGCTTGGGTCTGGCTCCAGGTCGCGGGTATCCCAGATCAGGGCGGTTTGAAAATTAGCTACTCTGCCACCGGTAAAGCCTGAAATATTGTAGCGCGCCCAGTACGAGTCTGGTTCGTTGCGTAAAGAGGCCCTGTAATCTTCAGTTAACTTAGTCTGCCCTTGCACAGCCTTTATTGCCTCACCGGTACGTGCATCTATGGCGCTGGTTGTTTGGCCATCATACGTCATAAAGCGCGACAGCAAGAGCTCATAACCAACCATAACCCGCAGGCGGCCTTCCATAAAGGTTCTTTCTATAGCGGGTGCTATAATAAATTGCCTGTACTGTACTTCATTATAATGATAATCTGTATAAAGCTCGTTGGGGTCCTCTCCTTGTACTCCTGGCCTACCGGGCCGTGCTATAGCCCTGTTTGCAGCGTATGCAGAATAAGGCGCATTAACTACCAGCTTTCCTGTTCGCTTATCAATATAGCTTAACCCTTGCATGGTGCTACTACCAAGCCCAAAGTACTGAAAGCGGGGATCTTTTTCATAAATCACATCTGCTCTTAATCGCCAGGGGGTGTTGAAAACAAAAGGCATATCAGTGGCAAGCCTTAAGCGGTATTGTCCAGAAGTAGTGGCCCGGGCGCCAACAGTATAACGTATTCTGTATGGAGTGTAGTAAAAGAAGGGGTCCTTACGGGTCTTGTTATTGTAAATGTTAACGTGAGTACCAATACCGTATCCTTTAATCGGGTCAATCTTTGGCTCTGGCAAACCGGTAAAATACCAGCCTTCTTTTTTATTTTCTATATCTTCGTCAGACAGGCGCTTATCGCTGGAAATTTTAAAAGGAAGTGCTTCACCCATCCGGTCGGTGGCAACGTGCGTGGTGTCTACTTTGGGCCGCTGCTGTGCCCACGCAGTAGCGCACAACAATACGGAAAACAGTATTATTACAGGTTTCTTCAAAACGTTAATGGTCTAAAAAGTACTAAAAAAAATTGGTTCCTTCCTGTTTACAGCCTGGTTAGTGCCAAGCCACAGACACAGAGGCCTACCTCATCTGTTTATACTTTTAAAAACAAAATTGCAGAAACTGTATACGATAAAAATGAATATCGATTTTTGATAAAGTAGGCCTGTTGTTAAGGTCCTATATTTGCTAACGAGAGTTTTTAGGGTAAAGGTTATAGTAAACGTTACACAATTTTAAAATAGCACCAAATTAAACGTACAGCTGTCATTTTTAAAGAAAATATCTCCACAACGCTACCCTAAAAAAAAGCCTGCCCCTTATGTAAGAGGCAGGCTTTTTTTTAGGGTAGTGGTGCTTACTTTGGCAGATCGGGTTTACGTTTAAAATCATAGGTAGTAAACTCAACAAAATCAGCAACACTCAGGGTAAGCTGATCTACCTGCTTATCTTTAACCTGAAATGGTATTACTTTAATGCCATACAGCGAGCTACTGTAGGTGCATAAAAACTTATTATCGCCAATATGTTCCAGCTTTGCGTTAAGGTTAGGATGGTGTTCAAAAAACATCATAAGGTCTTTACCGGTACGCTGTATTTTTAAAGTACCATATATATCATGCTCATAGGTACCTTCGTATTGCGCAATTGGCAATACAGTAGGTATTTTACGGGCAGCAGCCAAGCGCCATTTCTGTACCTCTTCTGCTTCTTTCTGCTTATTCTTGGTAAAGCGGTCCAGGTAATACTGGCTGTAGTTGCGGTAAGGTAAACCAAGGTAAGCATCTACTATTTCCCATTTAAGGGCCTGGTAAAAAGCATTTTCATCGGTATTAGTAAGCACTACAATACCCAGGTTTTCTTCTGGCACCAGGGTAACCGATGTTACAAAACCGTTTACTCCACCCGTATGTGAAATTATTTCTCTCCCTTCATAATCCTGCAGCTCCCAGCCCAGGCTATACAGCGAGTAATGCGATGTATTGAAAGGATGCCTCGCCCTGCCAATTATAGACTGAGGAATACGGGTCTGGCGAAGGGCTGCATACGGAAAAACCGTTTTACCACCATAACGCCCACTATCCAGTTGTGCTATTAGCCAGTGGCTCATGTCATGGGCCGAAGATGAAATGCTCCCCGCAGCAGCCAGCACATCAAGCTGTCCGTATGGAATAACCTTTATTTTACCCTCTTGCACTGTGTGTGCTGCTGCTTTATTGCTTGCGGCTGCTATTTCTGATGAAAGTGCTAATGTACGGTTCATCTGTAGTGGTTTAAAGAAGTTTTCGCGCATATAGGCTTCCCAGCTTTTACCACTTATTTTTTCGATACACTCTGCTGCTACCAGGTAGCCAGTATTACAATAGCCCCATTTGGTGCGGAAGGGGTATAAGGGGGTAAGCCTGCTAAAGCGGCTCAGGGTCTGTGCTTTGTTCAGACCGGAGTCAAAAAACATAAAATCTCCCTGGAAGGTCTCTGTTCCCAGCCGGTGTGTAACCATATCGGTAAGGTTCACCTGCTGGGTAGCCAAAGGATCCTGCATGCTAAAGTCGGGCAAATACTTTGTTACCTTATCATCCAAGGCACACTTTTTTTCTTGTGCCAGCAAGGCAAGAGCCGTACCTGTAAAGGCTTTGGTATTAGAGCCGATCATAAAAAGGGTATGCTCATCTACTTTTTCGGTGGTACCTAGTTTGGTAATACCAAACCCCTTTTGTAGCACTACCTTTCCATCTTTAACTATGCAAACCGATACCCCAGGCATATTCCAGGCAGTAAGGTTCCGCTGCACATAGTGGTCCAGGCTATCGCTAACAAAAACAGGTGTTTTTCTGGACGGTTGGGCTGTTGCAAAAGTGCAGGCACTAGCCAGTAAAAGCACCATTGCCTTTTTGAAATGATGTATCATAGCGCGAAGATTGAGGTTTACTTTTTTAACTTATAAATAGAATATTTAGTATATAAACCCAGGCTTATTGACGTTGCCGTGCAGCCCACGTGTCCATTTTGCGTTCCAGCACATCAAGTGGCATTCCTCCGTCTTTCAGAAACTCGTCATGAAAACTGCTTAATTTAAACGAAGTGCCCAATTGTTGCTCGTATTTACTGCGTAATTCACGTATTTTCAGCTGCCCTATCTTATAAGAAAGCGCCTGTCCCGGAATTGCCATATAGCGCTCAATTTCTGCGGTGGCTCCCTGCTCGGAAATTGGCTCATTTTCCATCATATACTTAATTGCTTCTTCGCGGGTCATGCCCTTGGTATGCAAAGCAACATCTACTACCAACCGTATGGCACGGTGCATTTCATCTCCCAGTGCGCCCATGTACTGGTAGGGGTCGGTATATAAGCCCAGTTCTTTACCTAACGACTCGCAATAAAGCGCCCAGCCCTCACCATATGCACCAAACCATGAAAAACGCTGAAACTTATGCAGATCCGGGTTCTCCTGCTGCAACGATATCTGGTAGTGGTGCCCGGGAATTGCCTCATGCAAAAATAAAGATTCCATACCTGAAGTAATGTTAAATTCCCTTGCATTGGGAATAGGCACATAGAAGATGCCGGGGCGGCTGCCATCTGCTGACCCAGGATTATATTCTGCACTGGCAGAAGCCTCACGAAATGCTTCTGTACGCCTTATCTCAAAAGGCGTTTTTGGCGTTCTGTTAAACATAGTAGCCAGATTGGGCTCAATTTTAGCTTGTATAGCCCTAAAGTCATTCAGCTCTTCTTCGGCCTGGGTATAGGGGTACATTTTAGGGTCTGTTTTTAAATGGGTAAAAAACTCATTTAATGTACCTGTAAAACCAACCTGCTCTTTTACTTTTTCCATTTCGCTACGGATGCGGCTCACTTCACTTAATCCGGTCTGGTAAATTTCTTCAGGTGTTTTGGCGGTGGTGGTCCAGAATCTGGTCCAATAAGCGTATTGTTCCCTTCCTTGTGGCAAAGCACTGATACCCGAAGTAGAACGGGCGGCAGGCAGGTATTCGGTTTGCAGAAAGTTGCCCAGCTTCTGGTATGAGGGCACCAGTTTTTCCATAATAGCAGTGCGGTAAGCTTGGGTAAGGCGCTCGCGATCGGCCGCACTAAAATCATTAGGCATATTTTGTATAGGCCCCCAAAATAAACTTTGAGTAGGATCACTTACCACCAGGCTCTGCATTTGGGGTATTGTTTTTTCTACAAGGGCTTTGGGTAGCACTACTCCTGCAGCCATTCCTTTTCTGAAGTTAGCCACGGCTGTATCAGCCCATACCGAAAAAGCAGCAACCCTGCTCAGCCAATCATCATAATCTTTTACAGTTTTAAATGGCTGGCTGCTGGTACCGCTCCCCAGTTGGCCCATGGTAAGCGGCAGGCCCCAGAATTGCTGGAAAGGCACATACTCACCATGAAACCGGAAGCCTTCCAGCTGGATTTCCATTTCGCGTTTAAAAATATCGTATGCTACCTGGTTTTGCTCCGATAGCTCATCGCGGTTTATAGTTTGTATACTGTTCAAGTTGCTTCGGTAAAAGGCTTGCAGATTGGCTATAAACTCCTGCGAGATGTCGATGGGCAGCAGATCATTATAACGGTTATCGCCCTGAGATGTGGCTTCTAAAGGAAACAGCCTTAACCGATCCTGGTAATACGTTTCAAGCAACTGGCTAAGGTCTGCATTTGCTTCTGTACGTTGCTCAGTTGCAGCAGGACTACAGCCACCCAGTAATGTTGCTGCCAGGCAGGCAGAAATAAAGAGATTTCTCATGTAAATCAGGGTATAATAGGGAGTTAGTGTTTAGGGTAGAAATATAGTATTTTTAATGTTTTATTTCTACAAACAATGCAAGCAGCGCACCAGCTAAACTATGTTTACCCATAAGTAAATAATTTGTATAGGGTGCAACCAACTACAGCATCAATGGGTCAGTATGCATATAACAAAGATGTAAACTAAGAAGAATGAAAAGAGCCTTGTACCTACTTTTATTATTACTTGCCTATAGGGCCGGATATTCACAAACAGTTTTAGAAGTAAAATTTCATAACTTAAAAACTGGAAGAGCTTTTCTGGAAAATAGTGTAACGCTGAAAAAAGATACAATCAAAATCAAAGAGGGTACTTTGTCATTCAGAAACAGTGTAGAAAATCCAACCCTTTTCCAGTTAACAGTAGAAGGTTACAACACGAGGCCCATGAACTTTATTTTATCAAAAGATAAAACAGAAGTACAATTTAATCCATTCGTAAAAAGCATTGAAAATGAGAACATAAAAAAGATTTATCCTAATAAACCTGCATTTATCAAAGACCCGAACCACAACCAGCTTTTCTATGAATTTCATAGCAACTGGATAAAATTCTTTGAATCTATAAACCAGTTGTCGGCTGAAAGCGATACTGATGAATTATTAGATAAAAGAAAGGCTACCTACCTGGCCTTTTTAAAGGAAAGTGGATCAACCATCCGGCGTAGCAATGATAAGCTTGTTTCCGCTGTAATTATTAACTTTCTTCTCAGGGATGGGTTATTACCTCTTGAAACTATTCAAGAGTTTTACGACTATTTATCTCCATCAGTAAAAAACAGCTTCTATGGAATAAAAATAGGTGAATACGCAGGTAAAGAAGGAAAGCTTGCGCCTGGCAATATGGCTCCAGCTTTTGAATTGACCGATTTAAATAACCAGAATTATAACCTGGCTTCGCTGAGAGGCAAAAAGGTATTACTACATTTTTGGTCTTCAACTTGTGCTCCATGTATTAAAGAAGCTCCGGAACTGCTTAAACTGGCAGCAGAAACAAAAGGCAAAGTAATAACCATAAATGTATCTACTGATGTAGATAAAGACAAATGGTTAAAAGGAATAGAAAGAGCTGCTTTCTCAAGCATGAATAATGTATGCGACTTTTATGGATATAATGGAAAGCTTATCCAGGATTATAATGTAAGGCTGGTACCTACCTGCTATTTAATTGATGAAGAGGGCAAGATTATTATAAAAGGAACACTAGCCCAATTGGCAGAAGAACTAAAAGGAAGCCTGCCTTAGCAGGTAGGTAAAGTCAGTACCTTACTCTTCTTTACTAAAAGAGTAAGGTACTGCAGCTTGGCCCGTACCACGGTTCCTGTTGGGCTTGGAGCCCATATCAAATTTTAGATTTCCGCCTCTAAGCAGCTCCTCATGCGATATCCAGTTTCTATCATGCTTTTTACCATTAAGAGTAGCGTTTTGTATATACAGGTTTTGACTACTGTTGGTCGGGGCTTCTATGATAAATTCCTTGCCATTTTCAAGCCTGATAGTTGTTTTTTTAAACAAAGGAGCGCCTAGCACATATTGGTTAACCGCAGGCGTTACCGGGTAAAAGCCCATAGCCGAGAAAATATACCAGGCAGAAGTCTGCCCGTTGTCTTCATCACCACAATAGCCATCGGGAGTTGGCTTGTACATTCGGTTCATGGTTTCTCTTGCCCAGTACTGCGCTTTCCAGGGTTCACCGCCATAATTGTACAGGTATATCATATGTTGTATGGGCTGGTTACCATGTGCGTATTGGCCCATGTTGGCAATCTGCATTTCACGTATTTCATGGATCACCCCACCATAATAACTTTCGTCATAAAGAGGGGGTAATGAAAATACAGAATCCAGCTTTGTTACAAATTGTTTTTTACCGCCCATAAGGTTAATAAGGCCCTGTACATCATGAAAAACAGACCAGCTATAATGCCAGCTATTCCCTTCGGTAAAGGCATCGCCCCACTTAAAAGGATTGAACGGGGTTTGAAAAGTGCCATCCTTGTTTTTTCCCCGCATCAGGCCGGTTGAGGGGTCGTACAGATGGCGGTAGTTCTGGCTTCGCTTTGCGTATAAATCAATTTCTGCCTGGGGCCTCTTCAGCGCTTTGGCCAGCTGGTAAATTGCAAAATCATCATAGGCATATTCAAGGGTACGGGCAGCATTCTCATTGATCTTTACATCGTAAGGCACATAGCCCAGTTCGTTGTAATACTTTACGCCTGCTCTGCCTATAGCTGTAATGGGGCCTTCGTTGTTGGCTCCGTGCAGCAGGGCTTCATACAGGGTATTAATATCATAGCCACGCAAGCCTTTCAGGTACGCATCGGCTACCACAGAGGCAGAGTTGTTCCCGATCATAATATTGGCATAGCCCGGGCTGGACCACTCGGGCAGCCAGCCTCCTTCCTTGTAATCATTTACCAGGCCGGCCTGCATCTCTTTATTTATTTCGGGGTATGCAAGGTTCAGAAAAGGGTAAAGTGCCCTGAAGGTATCCCAGAAGCCGGTGCCAGCAAAGCGATAGCCGGCATACACCTTGCCATCATAAGGACTATAATGCACCGCATTGCCGCTGGCATCAAGCTCATACATTTTATGCGGAAAAAATAAGGTACGGTACAGGCAGCTATAGAAGGTACGAAGCTGCTCATCGGTGCCTCCTTCTACCATAATGCGGCTCATAGCCTTGTTCCAGAGGCTTTTTGCTTTTAGTTGGGTAGTTTCAAAATCATCGTTTGCCAGCTCGCGCGCCAGGTTAAGTTCTGCCTGCTGCAGGCTGATAAAAGAAGAAGCCACACGCAGGTGCACCTTCTCTCCTTTTTGAGTTTTAAAGCCAATTACCGCACCGGCATGATTGGCATTTACTTCAAGTACCCCTTTTACAAGTGCGCTATCGCGCCAGGTATAGCTTACAGAGAAGGGTTTATCCAGGTAAATAACAAAATGGTTTTTAAAGTCTTTAGGATTACTGCGGGCATTTTTAGTTGTGTAGCCCACGATCTTCTGCTCTCCGGGAATAACTTTTATATAGGATCCTTTATCCAGCGCATCAATTACAACAAAAGAGCTGTCTGCTTTAGGATATGTAAAGCGGAACTGGGCCGCGCGCTCAGTGGGTGTAAACTCAGTAGTTACATCATGATCGGCCAGGTACACACTGTAATAATAGGGCTTTGCCACCTCCGACTTATGCGAGAACCAGCTGGCCCGAGCATACTGGTCGAAGCGGGCTTTACCGGTTATTGGCATTATAGCAAACTGTCCGTAATCATTCATCCATGGAGAAGGCTGGTGCGTTTGTTTAAAGCCCATAATTTTATCGGCAGCGTATGTGTAAGCCCAGCCATCTCCCATTTTACCGGTTTGGGCCGTCCATAAATTCATACCCCAGGGTACAGCTACTGCAGGATAGGTATTACCGTTCGATAGGCTTACTTTGGAGTCTGTACCCATCAGGGGATTGGCCAGTTCTTCAGGTTCAAAGGGCTGTTTGTTTTGTTGACCCCGCAGGGCACCAGGCATAACAAATAAACTAATAAACAAGATTGCAAGTACACAAAAAGGTATTGATTTCCTCATGGTAGATGTAGGGAAAGGTAGAGATGCTTATATTTTTCTTGACATTGTTAAGCTTATGAACGAGAAGGCAATCCTTTACAATACCTGGAAGCCATGCACGTAAGGATCTTCCTCATCAAAAAAGATGGTATTATGCCCTGTAATAATAGCCCAGCCTTCTATACCAGGATAAATGGCAGGTTTGCCACCCACAGTAGTTAAACCCTCTATAGTGCCTTTAAAAACGGAGCCAATAATACTCTCATGTATAAACTCCCCTCCCTGCTTTAGCTTGCCTTTGGCGTACCATTGCGCCATACGGGCAGAGGTACCCGTGCCGCAAGGCGAGCGGTCTATGGCTTTATCACCATAAAACACTGCATTACGGGCTGTAGAGGTTTTGGACAGAGGTGCGCCTGTCCATAAGATATGTGAAAGGCCTTTAATGGTAGGGTCTTCCGGATGTATAAAATGGTAGGCTTCGTTAAGCCTTTTGCGTAGTTCGCGGCTCCAGCTTATAAGCTGATCGGCTGTGTAATGCTCCAGGCCTTTAAAGTTTTCCTGTACATCTACAATGGCATAGAAGTTACCGCCATAGGCTACATCTACCCTAAGCGATCCCAGGTCAGGGCATTCTACAGGCAGATTTTCAGCATCCAGGTAAGAGGCTACATTTACCAGCTTTACTGATTTGACCTTGTTACCTTCCTGAATATAGCTCACCTTAACCAGGCCGGCAGGGGTTTCTAACCTGAGCTGTCCTGGGGTTTTAGGTGTAATCAGGCCTTCTTCCAGAGCAATGGTTACCGTACCAATAGTGCCATGGCCACACATAGGCAGGCAACCACTCGTTTCAATATAAAGCACTGCCACATCGTTTTGAGGATCGTGTGGCGGATAAAGAATACTACCCGACATCATATCGTGCCCTCTCGGCTCAAACATTAGGCCTTTACGGATCCAATCATACTCTCTTAAAAAATGCTGGCGCTTATCGCTCATAGTGGCACCTTGTAATTGGGGGCCTCCGCCGGCTACTAAGCGCACCGGGTTGCCGCAAGTATGGGCATCAATACAGAAAAAGGTTTTTCGGGCCATGTCAAAACTCAATATATGGGTAGTTAAGTAGAAGATTCCCTACTTAGCATAAAGATCTTTTTTAAATACCTAGGCTAGTTAACAAAAAAATATCGTTGCTAAAAGCTTCTATTAAGACAATAACAGACATTTGTTTCTGAAAAAAATTGCCTTGTCTTTTTGCACGTATGGTTAAGGAGAAAAGAGTTTAGTAATCAGGTTGCAGGTAAACAGTCCCAGCACAGGATTGAATTGAGTCATCAGACAGGTTGCCCATCATGCACTTGTATAATTAAGTTCTGTTGGCCTGTTATAAGGGGAACTTATATAAAAGAAACAGTGATTTATTCCATCATTATGAAACGATAGAGTAAACCACTGTTTCTTTTGTATAGACCTATAGATCCACCGGTAGATCCACCGGGCTATCAGCTGTACTTAATCTTAAGTCTTGTATCTCTGTTTGTTTGGTATCACTTTTTTCACTCTCGTTCGGTTTAAATGTATTACTACATTGACCGAGTACCATCCAGATAATTACAAAAATTATAATGGTACTAAAGCATCCTCCGCCCAGTTTTTTAGCGCCATAGCCAGCAATCAAACCCCTGAATAACTTGTTCATCGTTAGTGTTTTTATTTTAATTTCTAAAAACGGCAATAGGTTGGTGAAGTTTCGATTTGCTTTTCAGCTATCTTTTAAAAGTAATATCTTATATCAGGTAGTGCCATGTGCAATTTTTACAAGATCATATACTTACATAAATTCTCTTCTATAGAGCAGGGATTTCTAGAACAAACAAGGATGAATGAATTAATAACGGTATCCACCATGTACAACACGAATGACCGCTTAGAATCTACCCGGTTATGGGCAGAAATTGAGAAGGAAATAAATGAAGGTTAGTGATATTTCCCTGGATCAAAAATAATTTAATTTTGTTTAAGCATATACATAAGTATATGATGGAAATAAGGGCTTAGCAAGGTTCATAGATAAAAAAATAATCAGGTTATGAGTACCAGATCAGGAGACCAACAAAAGAAGCAGCGCCAGAAAGAATTTAAGGAAAGAAAAGAACATAAGGAGCTACTGAAAGCGGCAGCAAAAAAAGCAAAGCGCGGTGCCTCTGGAAATGAAGATGAAATGGACAGGACTTCCAAAACCAGAGACTAAGTTTATCACTTTCTTTTTCGGAACATAATGCGCCACCTTGCGCTGAGGAAGAGGTTGCTTTAGAAATAAGATGGGTTATTTAGCATCTTCTCCGCTATTTTAAAATTAGGCAGGAAATAATATTTTCCTCTACTTTGTATTTTATGGGCTTATCTCAAGGTAAAAATGATGAAAGACAGTAACGTGTTAAATTATATTGAAGGTGTATTAGAGAACATGCCAACGGATTGGTTAAGGCTAACTACCCACCGGCTGGATATTTATAATGAACAATTAGCCAAAACCCAATTTCTGCAGCAGTTTGAAACCCTGTTTAAAGAGAACAATACCCAAACATCAGCGCTTAGCAAATTACCCACGGCTTACGATTATATCCGCTTAGGCCACCCCTTATCTTCTGTACTGGAATGGACCCTTTCGAACCTACACAACCTGAAACCGGAAAATGTGATCAGTTTTTCTTCCGGCACGGTTCCGATCTTGGCCGTTCTAAGAAAAAACCTGCTAGATAGGAAGAACACCCGGATTATATATACCGGTAGTTTACCGGGTGCTTTTGATGCAGAAGTACTCAAGCAGGTGTACGGGTATACTTTCGAATTAAAGCAGGTTGAGTCAGCGGAAGAGGTTTCCCCATTTGACGGCAGTACCGTTTTCGTTTCACAGGAAGAGGAAATTGGCTCTGCTACCCTTAGTCGGGCTATCGATTTCTATCTGAAAGTCCACCCTCGCTTTGGAAGTGTGCTATTGGTAAATGGTGAGCGAAACGAGCGGTATATTTCTGAGATCCAGCATGTGCGAAGAAGAGAAACCATTGCCATGACACCGGCCAATTGTTTTGCTGCCTTGCAACAGCTGCTGGGGAAAGCTTCTTCTAATGCAAAGCAACCTAATGTAGATCAAAACAAAGCACGTGTTATAGAATCTATTAAAAAGATCACCGGTACAAACACAAAGGCATTGGTTGCTTCATCCGGACTCTCAATGCAATATGCTATTATGATGGGGCTGGTGCACGATGCCCTGGACAATCATAAAGGGAAAGGCATCCGGTTTATTGTTCCTCCTAATTGCTATGGTGGAACAAACGACCAGGCCAGGCGGGTAGCTGCCTGCCTGGGAAATGTTGAAGTAGTGGACCTACCCGTTGACGGTGATCATGATATGGTGCAAAGCATTGATGCAGTGCTGGAGAAGATCGCGCACGAAGATGCTATCCCTTACATAATTGCTGAGATTCCTACTAACCCAAGAGTCGAGGTGCCGGATCTTGTAAAATTAAGAGACGTTTTAAAAAAAGAACGTAAGACGGCAGCTGGTGAGGTTGCGATCGATCCGGTTTTTATCCTGGATCAGACCTTCTGCCCGAATGTTCAGTTTGCTAGCGAAGACGGTATGCTCTCCGCGGTCAGGACCATATCGTATGTAAGCGGATCGAAATTTCCGAGTGGCGGAAAAGCTACAGCGGGCTACTGTGTTGCAAACGCAAAAGCAGAAGCCCTGCTGGAAAAAATAGAGCAGCACCTCATACTTTGCGATAACGAGGCTACGGATCTTCAGATGGAAATACTGGCTGAGCAACTGCCTTCCATGAACCAACGGATTGCAGATGCTTATGAGAACACGCGGGCGTATGTAAACTTTATTAAAGAGGTTTTACCGGCGGCAAAAATCAATTTCGTCTCAGAAGAACTGGCCAAAGAAGGATTTACGCCCTCTGTTTTTTCACTGGATTTTCCTACGAAAGGGAACACGCATGAAGAAAGGGAGTCTTACAAACGAGCGTTAAACCTGAAGCTGATCAATTTAATGATCGAAGAAATTCCCCATGAGAGTAAATACTGTGTGAGCTATGGGCAGTTGAAAGGATGCTATTGGACGATACCTGCCACCTCTACACAAGGCACGACCAAAGAGGCCGACAAAGATTATATTGCCCGTGTAGCCCTATCGCCCGATATGGATCTGGAACTTCACAAAAAGGTGTTCCTGGACTTTGTAGAGCAAATTTAAGTTTTGCTTTTAGTACTGGTTTTTGAAACTATACAAAATTAGGCTCTAGCTGCTGGGCAGTTTATTGGGCAAAGTAGGCTCCAAAATCAACCAGAGTTTTAAAGCTTTGTAACAGTGAGTAATTTCTACTAAATCGCTTATTACCTTCAGCCGATGCACTTAATTTCCAGTGTATCGGCTTTTTAGCTTTTTTTTGGACATGTTACTGAACACTGTGCCAAACAAGTCAAAAAGTTCAGTACTATCCCTGATTGATAAGCAGCACTAAATACCCGATATACAGCGATAGAAGTACTATACCCTCCCATCTGGAAATGTTTCTCCCTTTGCCTGTAAAGATGAATACAAACAATAAAAGACTGGCTACAATATTAATGAGTATATCTGTAAGCGAATTGGTACCCACACTTAAGGGCGTAATAACCGTTGATAATCCCAGGATCAGGAAGATGTTAAAAATATTTGACCCCACTACGTTCCCGATGGCGATATCGCCATTTTTCTTTCTTACCGCAATAATGGATGTTGCCAGTTCGGGCAAAGAGGTACCAATAGAAACCACTGTTAAGCCGATGATCCGCTCGGATAAGCCAAACACCTGGGCTATACCTACTGCACTAACTACAATTAACCTGCCTCCTAGTATTAAACCCGCCAAGCCTAACACTATAAAAAGTATAGACTTAGCATAAGTGTAATCTTTGGTCTCTGTTTCCTCCTCTACCGGGCTGTTTTGAGCTACTTTCAGGTTGTACACAAGAAATATTAAGAAAAACAGCAGAAGCAGTATTCCGTCTGTTCTACTGATCAGGTTCGCGGTGGCTCCATCCATAAACACATCGCTTGCAATGACCAACACTGCTACGGCTGCCAATAGACTGAGCGGAATTTCCAGCCAGGTTGTATTTGTTTTTACGGTTAAAGGAGAGATCGTTGCAGAAATACCCAGTATAGCCAGCACATTAAAAATATTACTGCCCAACACATTACCCAACACCATTTCGGTATTGTTGTTAATGGCGGCAAAGGTATTTACCACAAGCTCCGGGGCGGATGTACCAAAGGCCACTATAGTAAGTCCGATCACAATATTGGGAATACCCAGCTTTGCCGCCAGGCTAGAGGAGGCATCCACAAGTTTACCGGCTCCAAAGATCAAGGCCACGAAGCCAGCAAGAAGTAATACTATGTTCAGCATTTTATGGTGTTAGGTCTTATTTTTATATCTGTCTTTATTTGTATCAACTCCTACAAACAAGCTGTTTTAACCAAAACCTATATACCTACGCAAGTTCTGAGGTATCAGGGTGTACTTTGCATCCAGCTTTATTCACTGTTTGTTAATCCTGCCTTTATTTATCCATAAAGTCTTTACCATAGGTTTAGCTTTCTGATAACATTAAATGGTTTTATTATCCTGCCTCACTACCAAAAAAAAGCAGAAGAGTATAGCCATTCATTCTGCTATCAATATTTACGATAAAATAAATTACTAGCAAATCACTTAAATTGACAATAAATTAAATACATTTACCTCACTGTGCAGAACAAGATAAAACCACATTTCTACTTTGCTTTACTAGCCATTTTGGCTATGTGTAGCACTGCTTTCTGTCAACCAGATGCTGTAGAGGTACCGTTTTATAGCACTGCACAAAGCCCGTATTATCTTTCCCCTACTACTGAGTCGTCCAATACTGTTAATACAGAAGCTTCGCATGCTACTCAGTATGGATTGCTGCCAGAAGTGCTTGCCTTCAGTTCAATGGAGCGCACTCTCAATGCGTCCGCTTCGTTGGTTCAAGCTTACCAAGGTTTATCCAGGCACTGGCTATCTGTTATAATATATAGCTATGCCATTGCTCCCTATTATTTATCCTCTGCAACACCTGTTTATATACTCCACAGGAAATTACTACTATAGCATTTTTTTAAAGGTCTTTAAAATACCTGCACTTGTACTCGCATAAGGCTTTGTATTGCTATGTGCAGGCAAATTAAAGCAACCCATCGCTTATAATTTAACAATGGATCATAAAAAGCACTACCTGGTTTGGCCCTAGTGTTTACTCTGTTGTTTCCCCACAACTATTGAGCCTTATACAGTGCTTTTATGCATACGTACGGGCTTTCCTTAACAATTTTATTTCTCCTAATCATTTACACGATCATGAACATATCAGCACATATTGCTAAAGAAGAAATTGCACATGTACGCTTCAGCAAAAATGAGGTACTTCACAATGATGCCTTAAAACAAGAAAGACGTTTTAACCTGTTAAAGGCAGAACGCCTGGGTAATGCCTATCATGGAAAAGTATTTATAACGTTTGCACAGGAAAACGGTGATCTTACTACTGTAAACACTACAGTATGGGCCACCTGTACAGACCATATTGTGCTCAAAAGCGGCATCACTATCCCTGTTAGTGCCATAAGCCAGGTGGAGTTTTAATTTTTTAATTTAGCATGAAAAAAAGCGGCAGTTCGTAGGAACGCCGCTTTTTTTTGTGACAATGCCTGTTTACCTTATGCCCAAACTAAGAGCTATCTCTTTCCAGATAAGCGGATTAATAGCGATAGCCAGTAAGATGGAAATAAGTAAGCCAATCCCTGCATACAGTATATCCCTGCCAATTAACTGGAGGTTTTTTCTCATGCTTCTGTTTTTATCCTGAGTTAATTTATAGGCCAACTCCCTCCCGGCCAGCAAGCCCAGAAATACCCAGGTAGTACTCACGAATGAATACCTGTTGGCCTTTAGTGTGCCACCTTTTCCGGCTGCTTATTTTTAGCCAGTACACTATGCCGGTAGCCATACAAAAAATATACGGCTATGCCTATGCCCAGCCATATAAAAAGCCTCATCCAATTCTCCCATTCCAGGCTCAGCATCATGCCTGCATTAAAGAGGATCCCTAAAGAGGCTAATACCGGCAGGTAGGGTACCTTAAAGCCACGCGCCTGGTTCGGTTTTTTTATTCGCATGTACCATACTGCGATACATACCATGGCAAAGGCCAGCAGTGTACCTATATTTACCAGGTTGGCCAGGGTGTCGATGGGCGTAAAGCATGACACAGTAGCAATAAAAACACCCACAATCAGGGTACCCCGGAAAGGTGTATGATAACGGCGGTGCAGAGTACCAAACCAGTGTAGAGGCAGCAAGCCATCTTTTGCCATGGCCATAAGAATGCGGGTCTGGCCCAGCATGGTTACCAGCAGTACTGAGGTAAGCCCGGCTACAGCCGCTATCGAAATAATCCAGACTGCAAAGTGCAGGCCATGCGCACCAAAAGCAGCAGCCATAGGAGCGGTAATATCCAGGTCGGTATACTTTACCATACCCGTAAGCACTAAAGAAACAAGCACATACAATACCGTGCAGATAAGCAAAGAAACAAGTATACCAAAGGGCACGTCTTTTTTAGGGTTAACCGCTTCGGCTGCCTGTGTAGAAACAGCATCAAAACCAATGTAGGCAAAGAATACATAAGCCGCGCCAGACAGTATACCCCAGTATCCAAAAGACATGTTGCCCTCACTATTCAGGGCACGGGCAGGGATAAAGGGGCTCCAGTGGGCTGTATCTATATAAAAGGCTCCTGCCCCGATCACAAACAGGATTACAACCACTTTTACCAGTACCATTATGTTATTGGTACTGGAGGCCTCTTTAATACCCCTGCAAAGCACCCATGTAACGGCCAGGCATACGAGCAGAGCAGGTAAATTAAAGGCTACTTCTATACCCCCCAGCGTAGGAATAGCCAGTGAAGAATAGTGGCTGCTTAATTCTGCCAGCGTTCCGGAGGCTTCGGCCTGTTGTATGAGGTTACGGGCTGTATGCAGGTCGTTCATAAGCCAGATGGGAAAATGGATGTGAAAGAGCCCAAGCAATTTGGCTAAGTACCCCGACCACCCTACCGCAACGGTGGCAGCACTCATGGCATATTCCAGGATCAGATCCCAGCCAATGATCCAGGCAAACAACTCCCCCATGGTGGCATAAGAGTAGGCATAGGCAGACCCTTCTACAGGGATCATGGAGGCAAACTCCGCATAGCAAAGGGCTGCAAATGCACAACCAAGGCCTGCCACTATAAACGACAGGGCAAGTGCAGGGCCTGCATACTCTTTGGCTGCCAGGCCTGTCATTACAAATATACCGGCACCTACTACTGCGCCTACCCCCATAGAGGTAAGGGCCCATTTGCCAAGCACGCGTTTTAAGCCATTGCGCTGCATATCGGCCTCGAACATAGCCAGGGTTTTTCTGGCAAAAATCTGGTTTCTCATAAAGTAGTTGGAGTAGTTCTTTTTTTAAGAAAAGTAATAGCAACAGGCACTGTAGAAGCCAGCATGAGGGCCAGTGCCACCCACTCAATGTAATGGATCAGGGCAGGGAAGATTTTTCCCAGGTAAAAACCAGCGAGTACCAGCGAGCCCACCCATAGTATGCAGCCGGCAACATTATATATCATAAACCTTCGCAGGTCAATATGTATGACACCGGCTACTATGGGCACAAAGGTTCTGAATACAGGAAAGAAGCGGCCCAGCACAATAGCACGGCCTCCATGCTTTGTATAGAACGTTTTAGTTGTATCAAGGTATTTCTGCTTAAAGAACAGGGAATCTTTTTTACGGCTAAGTGAATTTCCCATGCTCCTGCCAAACCAATACCCAGCCATATTTCCGGTAACGCCTGCTACACATAGGGTAAGCAACAGAGTAGATATAGTCGTGTCGAGCATGTGGGTGCCACACACTAAGCCAGAGGCAAACAGAAGAGAGTCGCCAGGCAGAAAGAACCCAAAAAAGAGGCCTGTTTCTGCAAAAACAATGAGGAGCAACAAGGTAAGGCCTCCATACTGGAGTACATTAGTGGGGCTTAACATTTCCCCGATATTCATTACTGATTCGATCATGGTTGAGCTTAGTTAAACAGGCTGTGAGGTTTCGCTTACTTGCTTTGCGGGCTTGCCTGTAAGGGTACCGGTCAGGTTAAGCTCCTGCTCTTTTACCTGCTGATATGTGTACTCGATACCCAAAGGGCTGTACACAGGTGTTAGCCATACCGAATCGAGATAGCTTTGCTTTTTTAGCTCATCAAGGGTGCCGCTTGCAGCAGTTGCATAGGCAATAGCCTTGTTGCGTACCTGCCAGGCTACATAGGTAAAGGATAAATGATACAGGCATAGCAAAGTAATGATGCCCGTAAAGAATATAATTGCGGTTTTAGATCGCATGGTAGTGTAGCATTTCTTTGTTTTGAAAAAAGGAAAAAAGTATCCTGAAATGCGGATGAATCACAGGAATGGGGAGTTTTACAATGCCGTGCCGCATGAAAGCAACAGTATAAAGCATAGGCAAAAGCAATACAATAGCCGCGGACTATGCAGGGTGTAAACTCCAGCAAAACAAAAGAAATACTAAGGCGCGAGGGCTGTTACAAAAACGTAAAAAACGTTACGAACATAGGAGTTAATAAAATCATCTACCTGCAGGGTGCTGATGAGTGCAGAAAGATCTGCATACTCAACAGGGAGCAGTACAAAGAAAAAGAGAGTAAGCTTAGCCGGAGGAGAATGCGGGACTACGGCCTCCTCGCTGTGCAGTTCGGATAGGTTGGCAAGGGTATCTGCAAGCCCGTTTTCGGTTTCGGTAAGGTAAGCTACTTCACTGGCAGTGTTGGCAGGTACATTGGCAGTAAACATGCCCTCTGCCTGCCCAAACCATAAGGCTGCCGGCAACACCCAAAACCTGAGTGATGGAACAACAATCTTAAGTATCCGGACAAATAGATTCATAAATTGACATCAAATGTAAGCCAAAATTTCATCTTCCAATCATTTTGTAATATTTATTTTCACAAAGAGCGCCCCGCCTCCAGAAACAAACACAAACCCCTTACTATTAGTACTTTATAGCAACACAAACAAAAACTTTTTTTATAAAAAATAAAGCTCAAATCACTTTGATACTCATTAAAAACATTTACATTTGATGCTGATTTTATGAACCATCTTAACTGCATAGCAAAGCTTCTTACTCCTCTACTCAAATGCTGGGTGTTGGTAATATCGCTATGGCTTATGCAGCCTCAACCCGTTAAGGCGTACCCCTCCCAGTACGAGCCTGCTCTTGAGCAAGCCTACCTGATTGATACAGACCTTGCCCATGTATTGGATGTAGTTACCCTACAGGGTAGCGATGAAGCCGTTATGCCAGGCTCACCGGCCCAGGTACTGCTTTGCTTTTTTATACTGCTTTCTTTTCTGTGGGCTACTATCCCGTTTTTTTATAATAAGCTTAAGGTTACTAAATATATAAATGCATATACCAGAAACACCTTTTATGTGTTTGTGTCGTTTCGTGCCCCTTAGCTTGCTGCCTACCTTATCAAGAATACCCAACTCGTTTATACGCTGTTAAATAAAACCGATTGTATGTATAGCAAGGCAGTTACTGCCTGTAACATCTGCATGTCGCTTTAACAACTGTACAGCAGTCTATTGTCTGCGCTTTCTCTATAACCGGCCTTAACTAATAAATAATGATTCGCTTAACCACAAGCAAGCATACGCTTGTCTTTACCATACTTGTAGGGGTATTTATATGTGCCCTCCTCACTCTTCTTGACTTTCTCACTTTTGTAACTGTTCCCTTGCTGGCACTTACCCTTATGCGCTGGCTTGTACTGACCTTGCTGGTCGTGTATGCAGCAAAAAAAGGCTCGCTTACCACCTGGATCCTGATCAGCATGCTCTTGGGAGCAGAAATAGGCAATGACTTTCCGGCCTTTGCCATACACCTTAAAATCGTGAGCAAGATTTTTCTTAAAATGATCAAAACGATTATTGCCCCGCTTTTGCTGGGTACGCTGGTAGTGGGCATAGCCGGGCACTCTGACCTTAAGCAGGTAGGCCGTATGGGGCTAAAATCATTGATCTATTTTGAAATCGTAACCACCATAGCACTCTTTATTGGCCTTATCGCTATTAATATAAGTGTTGCTGGTATCGGTATTAAACTGCCTCCTGCAGAAGAAGGTGCTGACATTGCCGTAATGCCCAAGCAAAACTGGGAAGACATTATTCTGCATGTATTTCCGGAAAATATTGCACAGGCTATAGCAGAAGGCCAGGTGCTCCAGATTGTAGTATTTGCAATACTGTTTGGCATAGGGCTGGCCATGGTACAGAAAAAGCAAAGGGAAACGATGCTTACGTTTATGGAAAGCCTCAGCGAAGTGATGTTTAAGTTTACCCAGGTAATCATGTATTTTGCTCCTTTTGCGGTAGGAGCTGCCATTGCTTATACCGTAAGCCACATGGGCCTGGGGATACTGGTAAACCTCTTTAAGTTACTGGCCACCCTGTATGTAGCCTTAACTGCTTTTTTACTTCTTGTACTTTTGCCCATTGCTCTGATAGTGAAGGTGCCTATAAAGCGGTTTATTAAAGCCTTGGCAGAGCCTGTTTCGCTGGCTTTTGCCACTACCAGCTCTGAGGCTGCCCTGCCCAAAGCCATGAAAGCTATGGAATCGATAGGTGTGCCACGCAAAATCGTAGCCTTTGTAATGCCTACCGGCTACAGCTTTAACCTGGATGGTACCACCCTTTATCTATCGCTGGCATCTGTATTTGTAGCGCAGGCCGCAGGCATAGACTTAAGCTGGCAGCAGCAACTGCTTATGGTATTTACCTTAATGCTTACCAGCAAAGGTGTTGCCGGGGTACCCCGCGCTTCTATGGTAATTCTGCTGGGAACTGCTGTATCCTTTGGGCTGCCCGTAGAGCCTATCTTTATTATTTTGGGCATCGATGAACTTATGGATATGGCCCGTACGTCTGTAAATGTAATTGGAAACTGCCTGGCTACAGTTGTAATAGCCCGTTGGGAAGGCGAGTATAACCCAGATGCCCCTGTACTCCTGGAGCAGGCCGGAGAACTGACCCTGGCAGAGCCCGTTACGGTCTGATCCATTCATTATTCCTATTTCATTTCAAACCACAATAAAATTTAGTTCTGTTTTTTGTATACTAAAAACGTAACAACATGACTTCAACAACCTTATTATTTATCGGAGGATTAGGCGGCAGCGAAATTACCCTTATCCTGGTAATCTTCTTACTGTTATTTGGTGCTAAAAAAATACCTGAGCTGGCCCGGGGACTCGGACGCGGAATCAGGGAATTTAAAGATGCCACAAAGGAGATTAAAGACGAAATTGAAGGTGGCGTAAAGGAAATCCGTAAATAGCCTGGTTCCTTATCGGGCCTGACTGGTATACTCAACACTGTTGGAAAAGGGAAGTGGAAATCTATATGGTGCTTCTTCCCTTTTTTTCTGCTATGCCAGGCACATTATGTATTACACCCTGCATACTTTACTTGATATACTATGTTGCAATTGAGAACATGGATTTACATTGATAGAATTAAGCTTTAGTAAACTATTATTCAGCCTGAGTAGAACTCATTGCAAACATTATAAATTGAAAGTTTTATATCTGTTGCAATATCAATCGCACTAAAAATTATGCTAAGTGATCAGCCAGCACAGTCTACACTTTTTATGGCCAAAACTTAATAAGGTAGAAGACTAAAAAACTAACTCTTATCTAGGAACAACCTCTTAAATTTAAAAAATGGCAGTTTGAAAATATAGTATGAGGAATTTTATAACAAACCACCCTATTTAACATAAATAATTTATTACAACAAACAAGTAGACATACGCAACTGGTGGAGGTTGGCATTTTTTGTAAATTTAAAACACGGCTTAATAAAAGTATTGCTTTTACCAGATACAAATATCAATTTTAAGGATAAGTGCTTCAGGATCTACTACTCTTACTAAGATGAAGAAAAACTACTTCTTTACATTATTGCTACTATTGTTCGCTATGCAGGCCTTTAGCCAAAATGCGCATACTAACGATTTTTCTTCATTGGCAAACTGGCATGCTGGTGCTGGCTATACCATATCCAACCCTGGTGGTGAACTTAAATTAGAGGCGGCAGGTGTTGGCACCAACTACCAGGCTATTACTTATAGCCACTCCACGCTTAATTTACAAACCCACCCCTACCTGAAAATACGGATTCGCTCGGTAAGCCCTGTACAGGTAAGAATTGATTTGCGTGATACCGAAAACAGGGTTACTAATGCCAATGCAATAACCCTGAGCATACCAGGCAATAACACCTATGCTACCTATACTTATAATTTTGAAGATCGGTTTGTACAGCACTGGCCCAACCATGTTAATGTAGATGCTACTAAAATTAATGGGCTACTTATCTACCTGGCACCGGGAGGCCCAAACTTTACTGGTACTGTTTATTTTGATGATTTACAGATCGGCTCAGCCACCGGTATTGTAAAAAATCCGGATGCCGGTGCTGTAAGGCTTAATCAACTAGGCTACTATCCCAATGGTACCAAAGTAGCTATAGCTATAGAACCGCGTGTAAATACCTTTGAAATTGTAACCGAGAATAAAGAAACCACGGTATTTAGCGGCACACTAAGCAGCAGCACCTTATGGTCGTTTTCCGGAGAGAATGTAAGGCAGGCCGTATTTACAAATTTTACTACCCCGGGCGTTTATCGTGTTAAAGTAGGCACAGAATATTCCCTGCCTTTCCGTATTGGCGATGAAATACATCGTGAGGTAACCAAAGGTATGCTAAAATCATTTTATTACCACAGAGCCTCTATGGCTATTGAGCAGCCCTGGGGAGGGCAATGGAGCAGGCCGATGGGTCACCCGGACCAACATGTACTGATACACCGGTCTGCAGCCACACCGCAACGCCCGGAAGGCACAGTGATATCATCGCCCAAAGGTTGGTATGATGCCGGTGATTACAACAAATACATGGTTAATTCAGGGATTTCTACGTATACTATGCTGGCCTTATATGAACACTTTCCTTCCTACTTTGATACCCTCCATACTTTTATACCGGAGAGTTCCAACCGTTTGCCCGATATACTCGATGAAGCCTTGTGGAATATAGAATGGATGCTTTCTGCTCAGGATCCACATGATGGGGGCGTATACCATAAAGTAACCGAAGCCAATTTTTCAGGAACTGAAATGCCCCACAGGGTTACAACATCCCGCTATGCCGTAAGCAAATCTACCTCTGCTGCACTTAACTTTGCTGCGGTTATGGCCCAAGCCTCCCGTATTTTCAGGCCTTTTGAAAATGAGCGCCCCGGCTTCTCTCAGCAGTGCCTGGTAGCAGCCATACGTGCCTATCAATGGGCCCAGGCCAATCCAACGGCCTACTTTACAGGCAACCCGGAGGGTATCCATACCGGCCCGTACGGTGATTCTAATGTTAATGATGAGTTTGCCTGGGCATCGCAGGAACTATACATTACGACCAGGGATAACCGTTATTATACCCATAGCCACCTGAACGCCTGGTTTGATGTACCCGGGTGGCAGTCGGTAAACACGCTGGGACTGGTAAGCTTGGTTCATAACCGTAAACGCCTCAATACTGAAGGTTATGCAGATACAACCCTTATGAAAACCAAACTGGTTACGCTGGCAAATGACCTGCACACTTACCAGCAAAGCTCTGCTTACGGTGTTGTGATGGGACACAGAAATTATAACTTTGGCTGGGGAAGCAACGCCGTAGCAGGAAACCAGGGACTTGTATTGTTGCAGGCCTACCGGCTTACCAACGATGAGTCCTATTTGCAGGCGGCACTCGCTAACCTGGACTACATACTAGGCAGGAATGCAACAGGTTATAGCTTTGTAACAGGTTTTGGCAGCAAAAAAGTAATGCACCCCCACGACAGGATTTCTGCATCTTATGGGGGTATAGACCCAATACCAGGTATGGTAGTGGGAGGCGCAAACCCTGGCCGGGAAGATGAAGGCTATTGTACCGGCTATCCTGCGGTAAACAAACCGGCTACCTCTTATGTGGACAAATATTGCAGCTATTCTACCAACGAGTTGGCCATTAACTATACTATAGCAGTAACCTATGTAGCAGGCGCAATTGAGGCGTTAAGAAAAGGAGCCAATTATTACCCTCCGTATACTGTTCCTGTTGTAATAACCTCTTCGCCAGCTTCCAAAATTACTAATACATTTGAAGTGTACCCGAACCCTGCCCGCAAAGAAGTAACGGTTCGGTACAGCGGACCGGAGGCTCAAATAACCCTACTGGATACTATGGGTAAGGTAAAGCTGAAAACCGATATGTCTGCAACCCAGAAAAAAACAAATACCCATACACTGAACCTTAGCAATGTTAAACCCGGGGTTTATATTCTTGCAGTGCAATCTGCTTCTGGCCAGCATCTACATAAATTAATTGTAGAGTAAGCCTGTACTTTACCTGCAACAGTAATGTATGCTGCAACCTGGCATAAAAAACAGCCCGATACATGGTTGCTTTTTTATGCCAGCTATGGAGTTAATAAATAAACTCACCTTCTTTACTTTCTAATTTAAGGCCTGTAGCAGAATTTCTGCCGGATGCAACGCTATGCGCCCGGTACCATCCTTTATCTGGTGCCGGCAACTTGTACCTGGTGCAGCAATGATAACCTCTTCTGCCAGGCTCCGTACAGCAGGGAATAACACCAATTCTCCTATTTGCATAGATACCTCATAATGCTCTTGTTCATAACCAAAAGAGCCAGCCATACCACAACAGCCAGAGGGTATAAAGTGAACCTGGTAATTGGAAGGAAGGCTTAGCATTTTCTTTACAAAGGTTAATGATGATAATGCCTTCTGATGACAATGTCCGTGCACTTTGATCAGCCTTTTTTCTGTGGTAAAACTATCAGAGCCTATCTTCCCTTTGTCTCGCTCATTGGCTATAAATTCTTCAAGCAGAAAACTGTTTCGAGCCAGCAAATCTGCAGCGGCCAGTTGCTCCGGAGCGGCCAGGTCTACATACTCATCGCGAAAGCTTAAAATAGCCGATGGCTCAACACCCACCAGGGGCTCATCAGAAGAAACTACTTTTGAGAGCAGGTCTATATTCTTACGGGCAATACCTCTTGCTTCACGAAGAAGGCCTTTGGATAAAACAGTACGGCCACTTTCCAGGTGTTCGGGTATGGCTACCTCATAGCCCAGCTTTTCGAGCAATTCTACTGTAGCTTTGCCAATGTGGGTATCGTTGTAATTTGTAAACTCATCGCAAAAGAGCCATACTTTGCCTTTACTCTTACCCATATAAGCTGGCTTTGTTCTTTTCTTAAACCACTCCCGTAAGGTTACCTTCTGTAATGTTGGTAAATCCCGCTGAGGCGCAATGCCCATTAGCTTCTTGATCAGGCTACCACTTACTTTCTGCCCGAACATAAAGTTATATACTCCGGGCATTAGGGAGGCAAGCTGGTTGGCCTGGTTAAATTTGCTTATTAGCCGGGTACGCAAGGGCACACCATTGGCATCGTAATAATGCTGCAGAAACTCTGCTTTAAGTTTAGATACATCTACATTAGAAGGGCACTCTGCTTTACAGCCCTTGCAGGAGATACACAGATCCATGGCTTCTTTGATCTCTTCATGATCAAAGCGGTTTTCTTTGGTGGATCGGGTAAGGAACTCCCGTACCGAGTTAGCTCTAGCACGTGTAGTATCCCGCTCATTACGGGTAACCATATAGCTGGGGCACATAGTACCACCAGAAAGATGCGTTTTGCGGCAGTCGCCAGAGCCATTGCATTGTTCGGCATGGCGCAATACTCCATGAGTGCGGCTAAAATCAAATACGGTTTCAATATTAGGTGTAAGCTGCCCGGCTTCATAACGCAGGTTTTTATCCATCGGGGGAGCATGCACAATTTTGCCAGGGTTAAATATATTCTGCGGATCCCAGGTATGCTTCAACTGCACCAGTTCTGCATATATCTTTTCTCCCAGCATAGTTTTAATAAACTCAGCCCGCAAGCGGCCATCACCATGCTCTCCACTCAGGGAGCCTTTATATTTTTTAACCAGGTCTGCTATATCTTCTGCTACTACTCTAAAGAGCCTTTGCCCTTCTTCTGTTTTAAGATTAAGGATAGGGCGCAGGTGTATTTCTCCGGAGCCGGCATGGGCATAGTGTACCGAGTAAAGGCCACGCTCGGCTAGCTTTTCATTAAATTCCTGTATATAGGCAGGCAGATCTTCAACGGTAACTGCTGTATCTTCAATAACAGGTACAGGCTTATCATCGCCAGGCATGTTAGACAAAAGCCCTAACCCAGCCTTACGAAGCGCCCATATTTTACTGGTATCGGCTCCTGTCAACAAAGGATAATGGTAGCCTAAACCCATTGATTGCAGCTCCTGGGTCAAAGCGACTGCATCAGCCTGCACCTCTTCCATTGTTTGCCTGGAAAGCTCAACAACCAATATAGCTCCAGGGTCGCCCTGTACAAAAAAGCGGTTTTTACTTTGTTCGATATTATCTTTGGTGCAATCCAGAATATAGCGATCTATCAGCTCGGAGGCACTGGGTTTATATTGCAATGCTACCAGGTTGGCACGGAGCGATTCATCAATACTATTAAAATGAATGCATAATAAGCCTTGTGCGGGCGGAGGCAAAGGCACAGCCTTTAGTTTTAACTCTGTTATAAATGCCAGGGTGCCTTCAGATCCTGCCAATAGGGTGCAGAAGTTAAAAGGCTTTGCGCCTTCCATAAAAGGTGCTGTGCTGGCCAGCAGGTCCAGGGCATAACCTGTATTGCGGCGGGGTATTGCCGGGTTAGGGTATTGTTCTTTTATTTCCTCCCGCAGGGCAGCATCAGACAGTTGCCTGTATATACCTTCATAAAGTTGCTGTTCCAGGAGGCTGGCAACTCCCTCTCCTCTTCGTTTGGCATGAAACTCTTCTGCAGTAAGGTCTTTAAACAGTACTTCTGTACCATCGCTTAGCAGTACAGTTGCTTCCAGCAGATGCTCGCGGGTGCTGCCATACACAACAGAGTTAGAACCACAGGAGTTATTACCAACCATCCCGCCTACCATGGCCCGGTTGGCTGTTGAGGTTTCCGGACCAAAGTACAGGCCGAAAGATTTGAGGTGCATGTTCAGCACATCACGTACTACTCCTGGTTGTACACGGACCCATCCCTCATGTACATTTACTTCCAGAATCCGGCCGAAATGTTTTGACACATCTACCACTATACCACTACCTACTACCTGCCCGGCCAGCGATGTACCAGCCGTACGGGGAATCAATGATGTCTGCTGTTCAGCAGCAAACCGGATCAAAGTACGCAGGTCGTCTACCGTTTCGGGCATGGCTACCGCAGCCGGCAGCTCACGATACGCAGATGCATCTGTGGCATACAGCACCTTCATGGTGCTATCAGTATAGAGTTTACCCTTTAAGCGGGCAGCAAGTATATCAAAAGGAATCTGGGAACGCATATGTGCAATATAAAACTAAACAGGCTTAAAAGTACCCTTTTAAGCCTGTTTATTTACCAATTTAACATGTATCTGTTAGCCAGCAGGGCGCAAAGTGTATTGATACTTAACCGGCTAAAAATTGATGCAGGGCAAGTGCAGACTGCCGGCCTTCCTGTATAGCCCAAACCACCAGCGACTGCCCCCGGCGTATATCTCCTGCTGAAAACACGTTTGCAACAGACGTCTGGTAGTTTATACATTTAACCAACCCCCTGTCATCAAGTGCAACACCCAGGTCCTGCAGCAAACCTTCAGCTGGTGCATGCAAAAAGCCAAGGGCCAGTAAGGCTAGCTGGCATGGAATTTCCCGCTCGGTACCTTCTACTTCTCTAAAGCCAGAGGGCTTTCCACCTTCAGCGGGGTACCATTCAATATCTACCACCCTTAAGGCTTTAAGCTTTCCTTTTTTATCACCAACAAAGGCCTTTGTAAGCACGGACCAGTAACGTTCTCCTCCTTCTTCGTGCGAGCTGGACGTACGCAAGGTCATAGGCCAGAGCGGCCAGGGAGCATGCTCCGGCCTTTGTGCCGGAGGTTGCGGCAGGAGCTCAAGCTGCAGTACTTTTTTGGCTTTCTGGCGGTGCGAGGTACCCACGCAATCAGCTCCGGTATCCCCACCCCCTATTACAACAACTTGCTTGCCGGTGGCCTGTATCCTTGCTTCAGTCTGAAAAATGCTGCTTACCTCTTTATTTTGCTGGGTAAGAAAATCCATGGCATAATGTATACCCTCCAGTTCCCGGCCTGGTATGGGTAAATCGCGGGGCTTGGTAGCTCCACCACAAAGCAAAATAGCATCAAACTCTGCCTGTATCTTTTGGCTGCTAAAGTCTACCCCTGCCTCGCAAGAAGTTTTAAAGATAATGCCCTCCTCTTCCATTAAGGCTATACGGCGCTCCACAACCCATTTTTCCAGTTTAAAATCAGGAATACCAAAGCGCAGTAAGCCACCGGCATGAGATGCTTTTTCGAATACAGTTACCAGGTGCCCCTCGTTATTGAGCTGTACCGCAGCTGCCAGCCCAGCCGGCCCGGAACCAATAATGGCCACTTTTTTCCCTGTACGCTTTACCGGCAGATTTGCTTTTACCCAGCCTTCCTTAAAGGCTTTTTCAATTATTGTTTTTTCAAGTTGTTCTATCGCAACGGCATCGGCATTAATCCCCAACACACATGCCGCCTCGCAAGGTGCGGGACAAATGCGGCCGGTAAACTCCGGGAAATTATTGGTAGCACTCAAAACCTTGTAGGCTTCGTGCCAACGGTTGTTATATACGGCATCATTAAAATCGGGAATCAGGTTACCCAAAGGGCATCCATGATGGCAAAATGGCACGCCACAATCCATGCATCGGGCGGCCTGCTCACCGGCATGTTCAGCACTTAAAGTGTACTCTATCTCTTTGTAGTCTTTAATACGCTCTTTTACTCCTCTTTTGGCAGGTAGTGCCCTGCTATACTCCAGAAATCCGGTTACTTTACCCATTTGCAATAATTGATTTAGCATTTACTTCTACTTTTGCCTGCTTATGCTTATTTCTTTCCAGCACTGCTTTATAGTCTATTGGCATTACTTTTTTAAACTTATACAGCGCTTCTTTCCAATGGCGAAGCAGGTATGCTGCCTGCGTGCTTCCGGTTACGCGCTGATGCTTGTCTACTAAAGCATATAGTTGTAGCTCATCTTCAATATCGATGGTATCAAACATGATCATTTCTGTATTGCAGCGACTTTCCAGCATGTTCTTTTCATCCCATACATAAGCAATGCCTCCACTCATACCCGCAGCAAAATTCCGCCCTGTGCTACCCAGCACTACCACAATACCACCTGTCATATACTCACAACCGTGGTCGCCTACGCCTTCAACTACTGCCTTTGCACCAGAATTGCGTACTGCAAACCTCTCCCCGGCCAGCCCGCGAATAAAGGCTTCTCCAGATGTTGCGCCATATAAAGCTACATTGCCTGCAATGGTATTTACAGCCGGATCAAAGCGAGAACGCTTGGAGGGATACAGACGCAACTCAGCACCTGATAAGCCTTTGCCAAAGTAATCGTTGGCCTCTCCTTCCAGCTCAAAGGTTATTCCAGGGGCCGCAAAAGCCCCAAAGCTTTGCCCTGCACTTCCTTTAAATTTATAATGTATCGTATCGGCAGGCAGGCCTTTACCTTTATAGCGTTTTGAAATTTCGTGCGAAAGCATGGTTCCTACAGCTCTGTCGCAATTGGTAATCTTAAAATCTGCACGCACTTCTTTTTGTAACATCAGGGCGATTTCTGCCGCTTCAATCAAGTGCCTGTCCAAAACAGTTTCCAGGCCATGGGCTTGTTCCTGCTGCTTATAGAGTGGAGTATCCAGCTGTAAGGGCTCTTTAAATAACAGGGGCGTCAGATCAAGTCCTTTATACTTCCAATGGCCATCCAAAGCAGCTACTTTAAGCATTTGCGATTGGCCCACCATTTCGTTGAGGGTGCGGAAACCCAATTGTGCCATTATTTCGCGCAGCTCTTGAGCCATAAATGTAAAGAGGTTGATAATATGCTCTGGCTGGCCGCTAAACAACACCCTAAGTTCGGGGCGTTGTGTGGCAATGCCTACAGGGCAGGTATTAAGGTGGCATTTACGCATCATAATACAGCCCGCACTTACCAGCGCAGCGGTGGCTACGCCAAATTCTTCTGCACCTAAAAGAGCTGCAATAGCTATGTCTTTCCCGGTTTTCATTTGGCCATCGGCCTGTACCACAATGCGGCCGCGCAACTTATTTTTAACCAGGGTCTGGTGGGTTTCCGCCAGGCCCAGTTCCCACGGCAAACCAGCATGCCGGATGGAGCTTAAAGGTGATGCACCGGTGCCACCATCATGACCGGAGATCAGCACTACATCGGCATGCGCTTTTGCCACACCTGCTGCTACTGTACCAACTCCTGCCTCAGAAACAAGTTTAACACTTATGCGTGCAGCAGGATTAGCATTTTTAAGATCAAATATGAGCTGGGCAAGATCCTCAATAGAATAAATATCGTGGTGTGGAGGAGGTGAAATAAGCCCAACTCCGGGGGTAGAGTGCCGAACCTTCCCGATCCATTCATCTACTTTATGCCCGGGTAGTTGCCCACCTTCGCCTGGCTTGGCTCCTTGTGCCATTTTAATCTGAAGTTCTTCGGCATTTGCCAGGTAATAGCTGGTTACCCCAAAACGGCCAGAGGCTACCTGCTTAATGGCAGAGCGTTCCCAGTCGCCATTAGGTTTTGGTTCAAAACGGCTTTCATCTTCCCCCCCTTCTCCGCTATTACTCTTACCACCTATCCTGTTCATGGCTATGGCAAGGGTGCTATGTGCTTCATGCGAAATAGAACCAAAAGACATTGCCCCGGTAGCAAAGCGTTTGAGCAATGCTTCTACTGGCTCTACCTGCTCGATAGGTATTGGAGTGGCCGCTGCAAAATCCAGCAGGCCTCGTAGGGTGGAAGCCTGCTTGGATTGCTCTTGTACTAGCTTTGCGTATTTTTTATATGTATCGTAATTTCCGGTGCGGGTGGCCTGCTGCAGCAAGTGTATAGTTAGTGGGTTAAACAAGTGGTGCTCCCCTGCAGCCCGCCAACTATATACTCCGCCTGCCTCAAGCCTACGAAGGGAAGCCTTATTCGACTTGTAAGCCAGGGCATGTTTATGTAAAACTTCACGGGCTATACCATCCAGGCTAAGGCCTTCTATCCGTGAAATGCTACCTGTAAAATACTCATTAACCACCTCCCTGTTGAGGCCGATAATTTCAAAGATCTGTGCTCCCTGGTAAGATGACAACGTAGAGATACCCATTTTGGCAAAGATCTTCAGCAACTCGCCCCCTACTGCTTTTACATAATTCAGATGCAGCTTTTCTGCTGTAATAGCAGCATCAGGGTCTTGCTGATGTAGTTGTGTAATTGTATCAAACACAAGGTAAGGGTTTATACCTGAGGCTCCATAGCCCAGAAGAGTAGCAATATGATGGGTTTCCCAGATATCACCGCCTTCTACTATTATACCTACTTTACCACGCAACCCTTTATGAATAAGGTGATGATGCACTGCTGCTGTTGCCAACAGGGAAGGTATGGGAGCATGATCAGAATCTATACACCGGTCTGATAACAGGATAATAGAAAACCCATCTTCAACTGCATCTGTTGCATACTGGCATACCCTCCTGATTGCTTTTTCAAGCGAGCCAGGCTTTGAATCTGCTTTAAAAAAGATATTGATGGTTTTGGTTTGAAAATGAGTATGATCAATAAAGCGGATCTTTTCGAGCTCTGTATTGGAAAGTACAGGTTGAGATAACTGCAGGGTAGTACAATGCCTTGGCTCTTCGCTTAACAAATTAGCCCCGCCCCCCACAAACGAGTTGAGTGACATAACCAGCCGTTCGCGTATAGGATCTATGGGTGGGTTGGTAACTTGTGCAAACAACTGTTTAAAATAAGAGGACAAGTGCTGGCTTTGATGAGACAGTACAGCCAGTGGCGTATCATTTCCCATAGAGCCCAGGGCTTCCTTGCCACTCTTTGCCATGGGCAATATTATAGATTTTACATCTTCGGCTGTAATGCCAAAGGCCAGTTGCCTTTTAAGAAGGGTTTCTGCATCGGGTTGGTGATAGTTGGCCTGGGGTTTTGGCAACTGCGCCAGGTGAAGTTTATAACTCTCCAGCCACTCTGCATAAGGTTTTTGGGTACTTATCTGGTGCTTTATTTCTGTATCGCTGATGATGCGCCCTTGCTCCAGGTCTGCTACGAACATTCTGCCTGGCTGTAATCTTCCCTTCAATACTATATTGGCAGGATCAACTTCCACCACACCGGCCTCAGAAGCCATAATGATACGGTCATCATTAGTAAGCAGATACCGGGAAGGGCGCAGACCATTACGGTCCAGCATAGCTCCTACCGTTTTACCATCTGTAAAGGTAATAGAAGCAGGTCCATCCCAGGGCTCCATAATGGAGGCATGATACTCATAAAAAGCTTTCAACGCCGGATCCATTCCTTCATTACCATCCCAGGCCTCTGGTATAAGCATAGCCATTACGTGTGGCAGCGACCTGCCACTTAACAGCAGCATTTCTATTACATTATCAAGGTTAGCAGAGTCAGACTGGTTTGCATCACATACTGGTAAGATCATACCTAATTCTTCCGGTGTATACAGGTCACTCTGCATCAGTATTTCCCGTGAGCGCATCCAGTTTACATTACCCTTTACAGTATTGATTTCACCATTATGTGCAATATAGCGGAACGGTTGTGCCAGCTTCCAGCTAGGAAAAGTATTGGTAGAAAAACGCGAATGCACCAAGGCAAGGGCAGACACAAGGCGGCTATCCTGCAGGTCGGGAAAATACCCTTCTACCTGGTCGGTAGTGAGCTGGCCTTTATACACCAGGGTACGGCAAGACAGTGATGCAAAGTAAAAATTACCGGCAACACCCTCTACTGTTTCATTAATAATGCGGCTGGCATATTTTCTAAAAACAAAAAGTTTCCGTTCAAAAGCAGCCTCATCTGTAAGCCTGGCCGGCCTTTCTATAAACAATTGCTCTATACACGGCTCAGCCTGCAGCGCAACCTGCCCCAATGCTCTGGCATTTACAGGCACCTGCCTGTATCCCAGAAGCTCAAGGCCTAATTGCTTTAGCTTACGCAGTATTATTTGCCTGCAGGCCTCACGTGCAGTTTTATCTACAGGGAAAAAAACTACACCCGCTGCATATTCCAGGGGCTGTGGCAACCTGAAGCCCAGCTTCAGGCATTCTTCAAAAAGAAACTCATGTGGAATTTGCAATAATATACCGGCACCATCGCCAGAGTTGAACTCATACCCGCGGGCGCCTCTATGATCCATCCGGGTAAGCATAGAGAGCGCATCTTTTACTATCTGGTGTGACCGGTTTCCTTTTAAATGCGCCAGAAAGCCTACTCCACAGGCATCGTGCTCAAACTCACTCCGGTACAAACCAATGTTCTCATTGATATTCATGTATGTATATTGTATAAGCTGCGGCGCCCAACTACCTGGCTGGAAGCAAGCATATGCAGCAGGTTAAACATGCAAGGCCCTAAGCAATTGCTGCGGGCAAACTAACGGTGTGGTGGTACTATGGCTGAAGAAAGCAGCCTGGTTAAGGGTGGTGTAGGTTGAAAGGCTAAATTATAATTTTAAAACTAAACGACAAATAATTTTGAAGGTTTTTAAAATTATAGAATAAATTATTGAAAGTTTTAAAACAAACAAGATCAAGTAGCGCTAAATTAGGGTAGCGCATTAACTTCTTTAAAAGAGGTTTTATAAGTTCCTACCCGTTTTTTATACCATTGTGTAAACAAAACAATTAGAATCAGTAACTCTGAAAGGTCTCCCCAATAGTACATAGATTTAGCGGCAACGCGTATTTGCTCAGCACTATAGGGTGAGTTGAAAGGGAAAAGATACGCATACATCGCCTTGCTTAATAAAGCATGCAGGGCTATACTGATAAACAAAAAGAATAAACGGGTTAAAAAATCAGGGCGTCTGGGTGCAGGGTCTGGTCCTATAACAGACCATACAAACAGGTATCCTGCAGCAATAAAATGTATATGTACCACATAGTGCAGAAACGGATTAGCAGCACTTTTTACATACAGCGGACTTAGGTAAAGCAGGTACATACCTCCTGTATTTAACAGTAAGGCTGTAAATGGGTGGCTTATCAGATAAAATATATTGCTCTTTAGGATAGTTGAAAGCACCCTTGCTCTCTTTACTGGCAAAGCTTTTAAAGCAAGTGTTATGGGTGCACCCAAAACCAAAGCAATGGGAGCATACATACCCAACAGCAGGTGCTGTACCATATGCCCTTGTAAATCCTGATGAGCCCAATGCATGATGGATGGCAACACTGCAATGCTTAACAGAACAATGCCCGTAATAAAGCTTATACTCTTCCATTTATGCCACGCCTTTCCCTTTTGCTTTAAGCAAAACAATGCATACACATATAGCATACCGACTGTAAGGATCAATAGAAGAGGCAGCCAGTTTGTGATCGTGTTGAAAAAGCCATTTGTATGAGAGTGATGCATATACGTATCTTCATTTTTGTGGCAGGTGTTGATTTTCGCTGGCTTTGGCTCGGTGTAAAAGCCACAGCCCAACTATCAATAATACCACAGCCCCTATGTTCCAAATCAGATCATAAGGCAGTAAATTTTCTACATACCGAATCTGGTGTACTCTCAGCACCTTATGGTCTACAATGCCATCAAAAAGCTGAAAGCCTCCCAAGCCAATAAAAAAACCAGCCCAGGCTCTGTTGGGCAGGAGTGTGAGGCTTCTGCGTAAATCAAGCAGCATAAAAAAACCTGCTACAATAGCTATAAGCTCTGCAGCATGTAATAACCCATCACTTAGCAAGCCAATTTCGGATGTGGAAAGATCATAGAAATGATGCCACGAAAGTACCTGGTGAAAAATGATCTCATCAATACCTGCCATTATTCCAATGCCCACTAATGCACCGGCCCATACCGAACGAGAGGGTTCTGCTTCTTTTTGACTATAGGCCATCGCATTAGAATTAAGAAGTGGATAAAATCGTATACTATCTTCTTGTATACGATAATCTGGAAGTTTATTAGCTTAGCATACGAAACCACTTTACACTGGTTCTGAGAAAACTGATTAATAGTATGTATTTGCGATGCCTCAACCCCTATCCAACATACAGGCTCACACGGCTGAAAAAGTAAAGCTAAAAAAGAAGTTAATACTGATGACTATATAATTTAAGGTTAAAGTAAATGATACTATTATGTTTGCTATTTATACAAGTGATATACTTTCCTGGAGGGAATACGCAACAGCAACAGACCTCCTAGTATAAAAAACACCCCTACAACCAGCACGCTTGCACGCATATTACCTGTAAGTTGAGTAGCTAGCCCATAGGCCAGGGTACCCAATACAATAGATAGTTTTTCTACAACATCATAAAAGCTGAAGTAAGACGCATTATCTTCGGTATCTTCGGGCATTAATTTACTGTATGTAGCCCTGGATAAAGACTGAATACCGCCCATTACCAAACCCACACACGCAGCCAGTATGTAGAACTCCATGGCTGTATACGTATAATAAGCCCCTACGCAAATGCCTATCCATAACACAACCGCTACCATCAGGGAAGCAATGTTCCCAATTTTTTCGGATAACCAGGCAAATCCGTAGGCCCCGGGTATAGCTATAAGCTGCAAAATGAGTATGGTAAGTATAAGGGAATCGGCAGGAAGTTTTAATTCCTTATCGCCAAAAATAGCAGCCAGGTACATAACAGTTTGCACCCCCATGTTAAAGAAAAAGAAAGCAAAAAGGTAGCGTTTTAATATTTTTTGGCTGCGCAATTCTTTAACTACCTGCTTTAGCTTTTTAAATCCATTAAAGAGCCAGTCTTTTTGTGCCGCTACTATGGGTTTGGTGTCAGCAGGCAGATATTTAAATGTGTATTGAGCAAATATAAACCACCAGATACCGGTAAGTACAAATGCTAACCGAGAAATTTGTCCATCAGTTAAATCGCCAACCAGGTGCGGGAAATTGTACATCAGCAGTACTGCTACCAGCAACAGCACACTGCCTATATAACCCAGCGAAAAGCCTCTGGCACTCAGCCGGTCGTACTCTTCTTCAAGAGCAATTTCGGGAATATAGGCATTGTAAAACACAATACTACCGCTATAGCCTACACTAGCCAGCACAAAGAAGGATATACCCCAGATAACCCGGGTATGGTGATCGAAAAAGAAAAGCAAAAGGCAGCAGATTGCACCCAGGTAGCAAAAGAAACGCATAAACGCCTTTTTGCGCCCACTGTAATCAGATATTGCTGTTAAGAAGGGTATAAGCAGTGCTACAATAAGAAAAGAAAAAGAAACAGCATACGAGAATAAAACAGAGTTATGGACATCATAGCCCAGAAACCGCACTATTTCTCCCCGCTCTGCAGAAACTGCAACTGCCCCATAATAAATCGGAAATATTGTAGAAGTTATAACAAGGTTATAGGCAGAATTAGCCCAATCGTATATACACCAGGCATTCTGTACTTTCCGCTGCTCTTGTGTAGCAACCGAACCTGTAGGCTGACTAATTAACATAACCGAAAGATACAAAGAAAAAAGGTCCTTCCGATAAATGGAAAGACCTTTTCATAAAGTAAAATCAATTTTCAGTCTGCCCGCCCTGGTTGGCGTGATAGCTGATATTACGGGCGTCTACTTCGCGTAATTGCTCTTTTACATCAGTTACAATA